>Ga0207421_10003762_pt1 | contig 17873 bp, 13 predicted proteins | sample SodLakKL_010_SED_4_FD_187542 | JGI IMG/M metagenome (GOLD analysis project Ga0207421, IMG submission 187542) | Alkaline sediment microbial communities from Lake Tanatar, Kulunda Steppe, Russia - 8KL_010_SED (SPAdes) (version 2) | ecosystem: Environmental > Aquatic > Non-marine Saline and... | reverse complement strand
CCCGGTTGCCGTTACCGCCGACACCCTCAGCAAGGTCTACGGCGATGCTGATCCCACGCTGACCTACAGTATCACTGAAGGATCACTGGCCTTTGATGACGAGTTCACTGGCAGCCCCGAACGTGATACCGGCGAAGATGTCGGAACCTACACCATCGAGCAGGGCTCAGTTTCCATCGACTATATCGATAACTACCTGTTCACCTTTGTAGATGGAGTCTTTGAAATTAAAGCCACTGTCGTTCCAGAAGACCCGGTAGACGATCCAGGAGATGACCAGGAAACCCCACCTGCACCGGTAACACCTGCTCCGGTAATTACCATCCCCTCAGGCTTTCCAACCGGGTTATTCCCGGCAGTAAGAACCGTTGCAGACCCGCTGGTAATAGCTCCGGAAACACCCCGGATCGAACCGGTAAAATACCTGGTAATCCCGCTCCTTGACCCGGAAGAAGCAGCAGAACCATTGATCACTGCTGCTTTTGTGAGGCAGGCCGGCTCTGAAGAGCTTGCTGCCGTCTTCCAGGTCTATGAAATGCTCTTACAAGCATTTGAGGAAAACCGGGAAGAGCTGGACGAAGAAGAGTACGCTTATGCTTTACTGGACCAGGCTGTAGCACTGGCAGCGATAAGAGCTGTGGAAGCAGCTTTGACAGGAGAAGAAGCTGCGGTTGCTTTAGCTGCTGAGGCCTACAATGAGGCAATACTGCTGCTCCAGGAATATGGTAGCTTTTTAGAAGAATTCCAACTGGAAGCTCTTAATGATGTCCTTGATGCAGTAGCGGAACGGCTAATTGCACTTGGGGTCGATTTAGAGGAGTAAGTGTTTTAATAAAGAAACACCAAAAAAGCCGGGGATTGTTATTAAACATGAACCGGCTTTTTTTATATATCAATGGTTATACCAGGCACAAGCAAAGGCCTTGATATCAATGCACTAATAAACCATATTCATTCAGATTACACCCTCCTTTTTGCTTTGTAACATAATACTCTTAAGGGCGTATGTTAACCTCCTTCACCTGAAGCATTTATAAATACTCCCCTAGTATGTTGAGATTACAACGGTTGATCGGTAAAGTAAATATAAGCAATTTACACTGTTATATAGCCCTTCTGTGAATAGTTTTTCAAGTTAAAAAGGGGTGCAAATGAAGAACAGGATTATTACCGGGTGTGTTCTTTTAATGATAATACTGATCATTGGCAGTTCATTGCAGGAACTGGAAACTTCAACAAGAATGTCCGGTTCTTTATCTTTAAGGATCGTTAACCTGTTAGACCGATTAGAGGGACAAAAATATAGTCTTTCTGAGGTTGATTTTATTATCAGGAAAGGAGCCCATTTTATTAACTACTTTTTGTTAACAATTTTTCTGACGTCGTTGATTTATATCCATACCAGAAAAATGCTGCTATCGCTGACAGTCAGCGGTATTTTTGGAGTTTGCTTAGCCTTTATCGATGAAATAATTCAACAAGGATCCGCCGGAAGAAACAGCAGTTACTTTGATGTATTTATTGACTGCAGCGCAGTTTTTACAGCTCTTATAGCGTTTTTTGTAATCATTATGGTAACAAGAATGGAGCAGCTTAACTGCTAGATAGCATAATGATTTAAGATTAGTCGGCTGCTTTAGAAACAATGGGAATGTCTTCTTAACCTGTTTTTAAATATGGATTGGAGGTATTATAATGTTACGGTGGCAGATAAAAATTCTCAGAATAAGTTATATGGTTCTCGATTCACTGGCCCTTGCTATTAGCATCCCCCTGGCCGCATACCTAGCAAATTATCTCTCCTTCCAAAAAGAACTGTTCCAATCACCGCTAGAAATATATGGATTTATCAGCATTTCTTATGTATGCTTCGTAGCTTTCTTCCTGCTGGCAAATCTATATGACACTTATATGAGCAGTAGAAGCTTAATGAGCAAAAAGCTAGCCCTTAAAACTATTATAACTTACCTGCCCGGACACTTTTTATCCTACCTGCTTTTGGCGGCAATTCTTCCGGGATACACCTACATATTTCACCTGCTATTTACCATTCTTTTCTTGTTTATTTCAACTTTAATCAGGGTAGTTAATTATGCGATCCGATCTAACACAGATCAAGATCCCGGGAAAAAGCGCAATGTTTTAATTGTTGGCCAATCTTCTAAAGGAGCTCATTACATTGAAATTATCCGCAAATACGCCTACTTGCAGTACAACATTATTGGCTATGTTCACATTAAAGAATCTCAAAAAGCTAACCCTTCTACCAATAATCCGTCGCCAATTATAGAAGCTCGATTAGGAAGTGAGTATGGCAATTCAGCTGCAGTTTACAGAAATGAGCAAGCTGCAGAGCCCTTCCACCAGGGATCAAGCATATACAAGTTTCTTCAACACCTTGGAGGACTGGAAGATCTACCGCATATTGTTAACGAACATGTTGTAGACGAACTGGTTGTAACCAGACCCCTGTCATATGATGACCGCCTGGAAAGCACACTGGAAATGATGCAGCAGCGCGGCATAACTATTACAATGCTGCTGAACCGGGTAAGTTACAATACTGCCGACGCTATTGCAACGATGATTGAAGATATCCCTGCATTAAAATTTCATACAGTAAGCCTGCACGAAGGACAGCTGGTGGCCAAAAGGGTCCTTGATATTATCGGTGCTTTAGTTGGACTTTTTTTATATGCCGTAGCCTGGATAATCTTTGCTCCACTAATTAAGCTGGAGAGTAAAGGCCCGGTTCTTTTTAAACAGGATCGAGTAGGTAAAAACGGCCGTATATTTAAAATCGCAAAATTTCGCTCCATGTGCGATGACGCTGAAGCAAAGAAAAAAGATTTAAAGGCCCAAAACGAGGTCAAGGGACATATGTTTAAGATCACTAATGACCCCAGGGTAACCCGTGTTGGTAAATTAATCAGGAAAACCAGTATCGACGAACTGCCTCAGTTCATTAATGTATTTAAAGGCGAGATGAGCCTGGTAGGCACCCGTCCCCCGACTATTGACGAAGTGAAAGAATACCAGATCCATCACTACAAAAGAATCTCTGTAATTCCCGGCATTACGGGATTGTGGCAAGTCAGCGGCAGATCTGCCATAAAAGATTTTGAAAAAGTAGTCCAGCTTGACAATCAATACATCAGCAACTGGTCTATAGGAAAAGATATAAAAATTATATTACAAACTATCTTGATAATGATATTAACGCTAAAACCAGCCTCTTCGAAAGAAAAATTACAGGAATTGGAATATGAAAGCGCAGAGAATAAAAGCATCCCTTTATCCCGGGGCATCCATAAATTGCCATAACCAATCGATACGTAAATCTTTAAGCTATTTTAAAGATAGTACAACTAAAAAGCAGCAGGGAAACAGGAGAAATATAACATGAAAATACAATTTGTATACCGGATCGACGATATCCACCCGGCAATGATGTGGAAACGTTTTTACAAAATCATGGAAATGATGGAGAAACACCGGGTTATTCCGCTGTTAGGTTTGATTCCAGACAACCAGGATCAATCGCTTATGTTTAATCCTCCAAACCCTGAGTATGATTCGATTCTCAGGTTTCTGGTGGAGAACCAGAAAGCAGAAATCTGCCAGCATGGCTACCGCCATGCTTATAAAACCAGACAGAAATCTGTTAACCAGATATTATATGGCCGCGTTAGCAGCTCAGAATTTTCTGGGCTACCTTATCAACAACAGCTTCAAATGATCAGCAAGGGTAAAAATATACTGGAGTCAAAAGGACTATTCACAAAAACCTGGATGGCCCCATCTCACACCAGTGATCATAGAACATACAGGGCCTTAAAAGTGTTAGGTTTTAAGTACGTAACAGACGGAATTGCACTTTTCCCATACCAGAAGTATGGCCTCACATTTGTACCGCAGCAAATATTCCGGCCTCGTAAAGATTTTCCTTTCAATCTCGGGATTTATACGATCTGCCTTCATTTGAATAGTTTAACTGAAGAGCGTCTCCAAGAGATCGAAAACCACCTGAAATCAGGAGCAGATTTCATCCCATTCTCTGGAGCAGCGAAATTTTCTTGCAACCTTGTCCACAAGGGATGGAATTCTTTTTATAAAATCAAGCGCGCTTCATCATACCGGATAGTACGACCCTGTAGAAACCTGCGGGAGCAGATTGGTTCCTCAAACTTAAGTGAAGCAAAATAGCATAAACCGGCTAAACGAGCCAAATGCTTGCTAAGTAAAGAAATAATGCAACTATCTTTAAGGGGAGGTGAATAAAATTTGAAAGCTGATTTTATGCTAAACCGTTTGATGCGCATGTCCGTTCCAGAAATTTTATACCGGCTACAATTACAATATTTAGGAATTAAAGATCAAGGGAAAGCTGGAAAAAACGTTTTCATGGCGCAGGTAATTGATGTACCGGAAACATTGTTTAATGAAAACCTGGCCCTCCCGGTAAGCGCTGACCTGATAAAAGAAGCTGACATGATCTGCAAAAACCGCTTAACCATTTTTACCTTAGAGGATCACTACCTGGGAGATACTATAAACTTTCATAAAGATTACAAAAATAACATAACAGCACCGTCTGACAGCTACTCAAAGCTAATAGACTACCGGGACGCTTCAAAAATTGGAGACATTAAATATACCTGGGAGCTAAACCGTCATTTATATTTAACAAAACTGGCAGTTGCGTACAGGGTGACTGGAAGAAAAAAATACATCGATAAAATCAATAATATATTAATAGAATGGATTAACCAAAATCCATTTATGCTTGGCATCAATTGGACCAGTGCCCTGGAGTTAGGAATACGGCTGATCAACTGGACATTTTGCGTTCATTTATTAAATGACAATCTAAATGAATTTACTTTTAAAAAGTTAATTAACTCTGTTTACCAGCACTGCTGGTTCATAAGTAAATATTTCAGCCTTTATTCATCAGCAAACAACCATTTAATAGGTGAAGCTTCAGGTTTGTTTATTGCAAGCACAGCGCTTCCCAGGTTTAAGGAGTCTGCAGGCTGGCAAAATCTGGCCTACAAAATACTGCTCAGGGAAGCTATCCAACAAAATTATCCTGATGGCGTAAACAAAGAACAGGCAATTGCTTATCAGCAGTTTGTGTTTGATTTACTGCTCCTGCCGGCTCTTATTGGCAGAAGATATGATATTCATTTCCCAGATGAGTACTGGAACACCATGGAACAGATGTGTGAGTACCTGGCGGCAATAGAAAATGTAGCTGGAATCATACCTCAAATCGGTGATGGGGATGAAGGTTTTATAATTGATTTAGGGCAAAAGAATATCGGCGCCCACCGCTCCATCCTTAATACTGCTTCATTTTTATTTGGAAGAGAACAATTTGCCCGAAAAGCAAAAAAAGCAGATCTGAAAACAGCTCTGATTATGAATATCGCACAATTTAAACCAAAAAACAGGCCCCCCGGCATGGAAGCACCCTTAGCAGAAAACTTTATCCATGGAGGCTATTTTATATTTAATCATAACAGCGGTTCTTCCAAGGAACAAAAATTAATTTTTGATTGCGGTTCCCTGGGTTACCTTTCTATTGCCGCCCACGGCCATGCGGATGCTTTATCTTTTAACTATAGCGCCGGAGGCCATCCCATCTTTATTGACCCTGGTACCTACGCTTACCATACAAACAAAAAATGGAGAAACTATTTCAGAAGCACGAGGGCGCATAATACATTATGCCTTGATCGTGCTGATCAATCAGTTATGTCCGGGAACTTTATGTGGAGCAGAAAAGCAAACGTAACAGTAAAGGGATTTCACAATGGGTTCTGGATAATAGGAATGCATGACGGTTACAAACGCTTTGGGATAAGAGGCATGATCCATGAAAGGGAAATTAAATACAACTATGCTCACAACACCTGGCACATCAAAGATAAATTAATTGGAAAAGGTAAACACTCAGCAGAGGTATATTTTCATTTAGACCCTTCATGTGCAATTAATAAAAAACTTGATCATATGCTGGAAATCAGCTTCCCCGGAGGGTTGTGCAGCCTTTTCTTTGATCCTGATTTAAACTGTAAGGTTTTTAATGGTAACAGCAAGCTTCCCCTGGGATGGTATTCACCTGCTTATGACGTTAAGTATCCGACTAACACAATTGTTTTAAAAAAGACAATCAATGGAAATTCGGTTATAAATACCTGGTTTAATGTTCAGTTTGCCTGAACTATAAAAAAAGTTTTTGAAAGAACCGGAAGGTGGTGAGCTTAGTGAGAATCAGCATTTTTGGATTAGGCTATGTAGGGGTTGTTTCAGCAGCATGCTTTGCATCAAGAGGCATTGAAGTTGTCGGGGTAGATATAAATGAAATTAAAGTAAACATGCTTAATAATGGGCTCTCGCCTATTATTGAAAGCAGCTTGCCGGAATTGCTGGCTGAGGGAAAGAAGAATAAACTGATATCTGCCACAACCAACACAGCTGAAGCCATAAATTCTACAGATATGTCTATTGTCTGTGTAGGTACGCCAAGCCTGCCGAATGGAAGCCTAAATACCAGTTATATAGAAAACGTCTGCATGGAAATTGGACAAGCTTTATCAACTAAAAAGAAGCAGCATATAATTATTATCAGGAGCACAATGCTCCCCAACACCATGAGAGAACTTGTAATACCTACAATTGAAATCTATTCAAAGAAAACCCATAATGCAGGCTTTTATGTGGCCTATAACCCGGAATTCCTGCGAGAATCAACAGCAGTGTTTGATTTTTATAATCCACCAAAAACCGTGGTTGGAGCAGATTCTGAAAAGGTGGCTAACAAGGTATTAAATTTATATGAAGGGCTGCCTGGCCCAAAAATAACAACAGATATTGAAGTGGCAGAAATGGTTAAGTACGTCGATAACAATTTTCATGCCCTGAAGATCACATTTGCCAATGAAATCGGCCATCTCTGCAAAAACATCGGTATAGACAGCCATAAAGTTATGGATATTTTTATCCAGGATACAAAACTTAATATTTCTCCGGTTTATTTGAAACCGGGATTTGCTTTTGGGGGATCCTGCCTGCCCAAAGATTTGCGGGCCATTACTTACCTGGCCAAAAAACTGGATCTTGAAACACCTCTTCTGAATTCTATTTTAACAAGCAACAGCATGCAGGTTCACAATACCATTAAAAAAATCATTTTATTTGGCAAGAAGAACGTGGGCGTGGCCGGTTTTAGTTTTAAAGAGGGCACTGACGATCTTAGAGAAAGCCCAATTATCGAAATAATAGAAGCTTTAATTGGCAAGGGCTATCATTTGAAGCTTTTTGATGAAAACGTTTCCCTGGCAAGGCTTATTGGCGCCAATAGAGAGTACATCAATTATCACATCCCTCATATAGCTTCTTTGATGGTTGAAACGCTGGAAGAGTTAATCTCTCACAGTGAATTAATAATAATAGGCAATAAATCTAAAACCTTTGGAAAGATTATTGAAGCTAGAACCGATGGGCAGATAGTATTTGATCTTGTCAGGATTATGGAGGATAGCCATGCAAAAACAAACTACGAAGGAATTTGCTGGTAAAAAGGTTTTAATCATCGTTGAAAACCTGCCAGCCCCCTTTGACAGGAGGGTATGGGAAGAAGCAACTGCGCTCCGAGATAACGGCGCAGAAGTATCTATTATCTGCCCAACCGGGAAAGGCTATGAGAAAAAATACGAAACCATCGACGACATTGTAATTTACAGGCATAACTTGCCACTTGAAGCAGACGGAGCAGCCGGCTACCTGATCGAGTATGGAACAGCTCTATTTAGCGAGTTCAGGCTGGCCGTGAAATGTCACTTCGATAGAGGGTTTGATGTAATCCATGCCTGTAACCCTCCTGATTTAATTTACCTGGTGGCACTACCTTTTAAATTGCTTGGTAAAAGATTTTTATTTGATCATCACGACATTAACCCAGAGTTATACCTGGCAAAATACGGCAGAAAAGATTTTTTCTACAAGTTAATGCTTTTTTTAGAAAGAAGGACATTTAAAAATGCCCATGTTTGTATCGCAACCAATGAATCATACAAAAAAATAGCCCTGGAACGTGGGGGGAAAAAACCGGAAGAAGTTTTTGTTGTACGAAGCGGTCCAAATCTTAACCGGCTTAAGAGAGTGGCCCCAAACCAGAAGTGGAAACAGGGTAGGAATTACTTAGTCGGTTATGTTGGTGTAATGGGCAAGCAGGAAGGCCTTACATACCTGGTTGATGCTGCCAATCACATTACCCGGGATCTTAACTGGCCTGACATTCACTTCGTTTGCATAGGAGGAGGCACAGAACTGGAAAACATAAAAAAATACGCTAAAGAAAAAGAAGTTATGGATCACTTCACCTTCACCGGTAGAATTCCGGACAAAACATTATTAGAAATACTAAACACGGCAGATATTTGTGTGAATCCTGATGAATACAATGAAATGAACGACAAATCCACGATGAACAAGGTAATGGAATATATGGCCCTGGGAAAAGCAATTGTGCAGTTCGATCTTTCAGAAGGACGTGTTTCGGCACAGGAAGCCTCTTTGTATGCCAGGCGAAATGATCCTGTCGATTTCGCAAAAAAAATAATTACTTTACTCGAAAATCCTGACTTAGCAGAAAAAATGGGTTTATACGGTTATAACAGGGTAAAAAATACGCTTGAATGGCAGTACGAAAAGGAAAATCTTTATAATGCTTACAGAAAAGTTTTTAATATGAATTCCTAAAATAAGTTTGCTGGCCTCACATAATTACATTCAAGGGAGGTTATCTATTGGTTAATTTTTTTCGTAACTTGTTAAAGTATTACCCGGTTGTAATGATATTTGCTGTCATTACCGTCTTACTCATTTACGAATTTATGATTAGGGATTATCAGCCTAATTATGAAGCATCCACTTCTCTTTTAGTCAGCAGGACTAAGGATGAAGCATTTAGTTACGAATCATATGTTATGCTTCAAGAGGTTCAAATTGCTGAAAGAATTGTAAATGATATTCCTGAAATGATCATCAGCAACCAGGTCCGGAACACCGTGAATGAAACGCTAAGAGAAAAACTGCCCGGTTCTATGCTTTATGACGATACATCGTTCCGTAATAATGTGGAAACCATTATTGTCCGTCAATCCAGGGTTCTAAATATCTCTGTCCAGCATAGTGATCCGGAAGGAGCCAGGCTGGTTGCAGAAACAATTGCACAAAAAACCAAACAAATGATGGAAGAAATAGCCGGCGAAGATTTCATACAGGTAATCAGCACAGCCGAAAGACCTCAAGCTATAGCCGGAATTGGCCCTGCCCACCTCTGGGTTTTAAGCTTGCTGGGCGGCATTATTCTTGGAATGGGTGTTGTCCTGATCTTAACAATAGCGGAGAAATATCCGAAGCCATCCCTGACAGTACGAATTCCCGGGACAAGCACCCTTCAATCTTACTGGGAAAAAGGTAAGACTTACTGGGAAAACTATAAAACGATGAAATGATTTTTTTGCATAATGAAACTATTTCTGGCTTATCAAAATAAGCTTGAGCAAAGAAGGGCAAAAGCAATGAGAGAACCCGTCCTAACCATCAACACAGATTTAATTTGGATCAGCGCACTGGGGTTAATTACCCTGGTTGCCGCAGTTTATATGTCCACTAATAATATATTTATGATTATTGTAATTCCCTTAGCCCTGATTGCTGCCTCCATATTTCTTACTTATGATGAACACTGCCTGGCTGCAGCAGTTATTATTCTTCCTTTCTCGTCCTCACTGCTGTTAAGGGCCCAGTTACTGCCCTTGCCGGGAGCGCGTATCATTAACATCCTGCTTTTGCTTCTTTTAGTCGGTTTTTTATTGAACCGTAAACTAGACTTTAAAGGTTTAAAGTTAGGGGCGTTTTTCTATGCCGGCAGCATTCTTCTATTTCTTATAGCAATACTAAGAACCAGCCATGTTGCTGATTATGCCATGCAATTCTGGTTTGAAGACTATGAGCTTTTTAAATTTTTCCTGTCTCACGGGCTTATTCCACTATTAGCAACCATCCCTTTTCTTATGATTATAGGGCGTGTAAGGACAGAAGAAGAGACTTACAGGGTTATTTACTACCTTGCTCTATCTATGATCCTTCTTGCCGTTACAATCATCGCCATATATATCGTCGAGGTGCCATCAGGATCTGAATTTTACATCACCCGCGAGATTATAGGGAGACACCTGGGACTGCACGGCAATAACCTGGCAGACTTTATCATCATCGGATTTCCCTTAATTCTGGCAATGGCTATGATTCCCAAAAACCGCTACCAGAAGATATACTTTTTAGGCGCTTCGCTGTCATTAATTGCAGCTACATTGATTTACTCCCGGAGCGCCTACGGAACAATTCTGCTCTCCATACCCGCTATTATAGCTTTGACCCGATGGAACCGGCTCATGATTCCCCTGATCTCATTGTTAATAATGGCTGTAATCCTGATGCCAGGCGTTATAGACAGGGCTGTAACAGGCCTGGAAGAAGGTGAACATGACATAATAACAGCCGGTCGAACAGATTTTATCTGGCACCCGACCCTGGATGAACTGCGGGAAAGGGTATCTACAACTCCAATGAAAGTTGTTTTTGGACATGGACGGTATGGAATCATGGATTTACAGGCATACCGCAATCAAAGGATTCTTCAAACAACTCATCCCCATAACATGTACCTGGACACGCTGCTGGATACAGGAGCAGCAGGATTGCTTTTTTATATCTCCATCATAGCCTATGTACTAATTGGCCTAATAAAAGTATTTTACCAGCAGAAAATAAAGGGCCTCACTTCAGAATTACATATTACTGCAGGCCTGCTGGTAGCAATTATCAGCTTTATGATAAGAGGAGCCTCTGACAGCTTCCTGCTCCCTCATCTTACGAACCCTTATTTTTATACAGTAATGGCCATTTCATTTGTGGTGATAAATCGCAACAAATATATACAAGACCCGGTAAGAGGAGAATAAAATGAAAAAACTATTAATTATCATCAGCACATTGACCTTTGGTGGAGCTGAGATTCAAACTTTGGAACTGGCAAACGGCCTGCTTGATCATGGCTACAGCGTTGATATTGTTGTCCTTGATCATCGCACAGATGTTATTAATAAAGCAAGGCCGGAAATTCGCTTCCATGTCATGAATAAACGCAGTTATCTGGACTTTGAAGTTCTCAAAAAATTAAAGTCCCTACTCCTTGATATCAAACCGGACATCGCTTTATGTGTCAATTTATACTCCACCCTTTACCTGAGGCTTGCCCGGAGCAGCAACCTTGATTCTCTTAAAACAGCTGTTGTTTTTCATTCCACTTCACCGCGTGACCTTATAGAAGATTTCAAACGCTGGTATCTCTTGCGAATCGCCAAATCGATGAATTGCTATATCTTTGTCAGCAAAAACCAGATGGAATACTGGATCAAACACTGGAGGTTGGACCGCAATAAAGCAGTAGTGATTTATAACGGTATTGATATCAAACGCTTTCACAACTTTATGGCAGGCGAATTAAGCAAGCAAGATAAAAAAGAACAATTTATAAATCAAGGCATCGTTATAGGTAACTGTTCTAACTTCCGGAAAGAAAAAAGCCACCAGGACCTTATCGAGGCTATTTACCGGCTAAAAGAAAAAGGATGCCCCGTTAAGCTGCTGCTTATCGGTGATGGGTATATGCGTGAAACGATGGAGAAACAAATTCATGCAAAGGGGCTTGAAAATGAAGTCTTTATTACCGGTTTTGTTTCAGATATCAGGCCATACCTGGCCCAGATAGATATTTTTGTATTGACATCGACTTTAGGTGAAACTCTTTCGATCGCCGCTATTGAAAGCCTGGCCATGAAAAAAGCAGCTGTACTCTCCGATCTCGGGGGTGCATCTGAAATAGTGAGTGAAGGGCTAAATGGTTATTTATTCCCTGCCGGGGATGTAAACGCACTGGTAAGAAAACTGGACCTGATCATTAAAGACAAAAAGTGGCAAACCATGGGTGAAATCGGATACCGGCATGCATGCAATAATTTTCACAAAGATGTAATGGTTCAAGCCTATGACAGCCTGTTCCGATCATTGGCAGGCACTGAAAGTCAGGACAATAATGTTATATCAATTTAGCTGAAACAGTAATCAAGATTATGTAATCCATTCATAAAAGGCAAGCATATTTTAGTTAGAAAGGAGTGATTATATGTTCACCATGAATCACCGTAATAAGTTTAAATTTATAAAACTAAAAGATATATACTATGCCCCTGAGGTTCAAATTAATCATGCCGGTTATGATGCTGTATATTACTTTAACTGCAAAAAACCAAACGGGCAGGCAAAAGAATTTAAAACCATGCTGGTTAACTTAAAAAGAGAACCTGAAGAAATTCTAAGATCCTTTCGCAAAAAAACCAGGGTTGAAATCAATAAAGCGCTATCCGATCCCCTGCTATATTTTAACATTAATGATCAGCCCACAGCCGAGGATTTAAAAGCCTTTGTAGAGGGATACAATATTTTTGCTTCTAAAAAAAATCTTCGTGCCAGCAATAAAAGCTTTTTAACAAGGCTAATGAATATAGATAAGCTTATTATCGGAACCGCGTATCGAGAGGGTGAGGTGCTCTGTCAATTCGCCCTGATCGATGCCGAAGAAAAAACAGTTTGTTATTACGGTTACAATGTCCGTTTTTCAGATATCAGCGACTACAACAAGGTTAAGTTAATATCCCGGGCAAACCGGGCCCTGGAATACATCTGCATGCTGCATGCTAACAAAAAAGGGAAAATGTACTACGACCTGTGCGGTTTAACAATGGATCCCACCAATCCAAATGCTGAAAATGTAGACCAGTATAAAATGAGTTTCAAAGGTCAGGTGGCAACTGAATATCACTTTATCCATCCTGTTACTTTAAAAGGCAGGTTGTTTTACTGGTTCAAGCAGTTCAGTAGTAGCAGCCATTAAAGCAGTAACAACCGATATTTCCAAAAGGAGCTGCTTTCCGTGTTTGAAGTAGCCGCCCGTAAAAAATGGTTTTTTGTCAACCTGAAAGACGTTTATTATGCTCCGGCAATTAATAAAAAAGAACCGGGTTATGACGCGGTATACTATTTCTTTTGCCGGGAACCATATAAAAACAGCAAGGGATATCCTACTGCAATTATAGATTTGGCCCGGGATGAAAATATTATTCTCCAATCATTCAGGCTGACTACCCGCCGTGCTGTTCGTAAAATGGTCCAGGATTCTGCCTTACAAGTAATTATAGATGAAGGTCCTAGCGCAGCGCAGCTGGATAATTTTTTAAAAAACTATGACGATTTTACCCGGCAAAAAGGTTTCAGCTCTGCAGGGCGGCATAGAATGACGATCTTGAGAGAATCAAACCGGCTTAAATTGATTACAGCCTCCTATAGCGGTGAAAAGCTGCTTCAGCGGTTGATGGTGGAAGATACGGATAAAGTAATACCTTATTATGGCTATACAACACGATTACAGGAATATGACCCGGCTAAATTGCAGTTGATTTCCAGGATCAGCAAATGGGTTGATTATTACAGTATGCTTTACTGGAAAAATAAAGAAAAAAAATATTATGACCTTGGGGGCCTCTTCTTAGATAAAGGAGATAAGGCTTCACAGCAGGTGGATCATTACAAGCAGGGTTTTCGCGGAGAATTAATAGAGGAGTACGATTTTGTTTACCCTCTCACCTGGAAAGGTCACCTTTTTTGCCTGGCCAGGAATTTTTTTGAACGAAATTTTACAAGAAATAGAGATTAGGGAAATATACCAAACGCTGCATTTTAAAAAGGGCTTTATACAGAGCTCAAAACCTTCGTACCGGTATTTATGCTCTGGTCGGAAACATTGATAGGAGAGAACATAGATGAAAAAAACAAAGGTCGCATTTTTTTGCGAGAGGGCATATCCTCTTTTTAACCCCGGCTATCAATTCAGATTTGGGGGGGCAGAGGTCGATCAATACAACCTTGCCATACATCTGGCTAAAAACCCGAACATGGAGGTTACTTTTTATGTAGGTGATTTTGGCCAGACAATTGAGCCTAAAACCATAAATGGAGTCCGGGTCCAGAAAATACCAATGTTTGGGTGGCAGAATAAGGACATACTCAAAAAGGTTACTCATGCCGGCCATTTATTCAAAACTCTCTGGAAAAGTGATGCCGACGTAGTTCTGACAGAAGCAGCCACTGACATTGTTGGCTGGTCGGCCTTGTTTTTAAAAGTATTCAAGAAAAAATGCCTGATTCATCGTCTAGCCTCAGATCGGGATACTGAATATAACAAAAAATCTGCATCAAAACGAAAACGGACTTACTATCTTTACCGGTTAGGCTTAAAAAAAGCAGATCTGATAATTAGCCAAACCCTGCAGCAGCAAAAGCAGTTAAAGGCCAATATGGGCTTTGACAGCCAGGTTGTAAAAAATGGCTTTTTCATTGACGGAAAAATTGAAGTCGGAGATAAAAAGCATGTTTTGTGGGTAGGCCGTTGCACAGCACTAAAACAACCGGAACTTTTTATAGAAATGGCCCGGAGAATACCCCGTAAAGAATTTGTCATGATCATGTCCCCTCCAACACCGGTTGAACCTGAAGAGTTTCTGCAATTTGCTGCAAACCTGGTTGAAAAGGCAAATGCCTTGCCAAACCTTACTTTTATTGAACATGTCCCTTTTAAAGAAATCCAAAATTACTACGACCATGCTCAAATCCTTGTCAACACCTCGAAATATGAAGGTTTTCCCAACGCCTTTATCCAGGCCTGCCTTGGCAGCACGCCTATTGCTTCCTTGAAAGTAGATCCAGATAATTTTATTGCCAGAAATAACCTTGGATTTGTCAGTAACGACGAATTCAATCGATTGGTTAATTATGTTGAAAAACTATCCAGTGAAAAAATCAGTTCTCTGGGAGCCCAGGCCCTTGCATATGCAAAAAAACACCATGATATTAGGCTTATGGGCAGTGCTTATGAAGAAGCAATCAGCACTCTCGTAAACCAAAGAGGGCAAATAAAGTGAGAGTAATCAAGAAACAGGTGAAAATATGACCCCTTTAAAAAACAGTGATACTGCTGCATCTTACGTAAGCCTGGTCATAACTATTTTATCTGCACTGATCTTAGTTCCAATTATAGAATCCAGTGTGGGAAAAAACTATTACGGCATTTACCAGTTTATCTTAAGCCTGACAGTTTACTCCGAACTAATGAGCATGGGCCTTGGTAAAACTATAGAACGCTATGTAGCCAAGTATGCAGAACAAAAAGCTAAAGACATGGAGAGTGCTGTTATCTCCATCGCCTTATCTATATATATAATTACCAGCCTGGTACTGCTGTCCGGCATGGGTATAATTTACTGGCAGTTTGAAAATATTTTTAGCTTCAGCGGTAGCGAGCTGGAAATTGCCAGAGTCAGTTTTTTAATAGCAGCTCTGAATGCCGGCTTAAATATACCGGCTTCATTGTTCTGGTTCTATTTGAGAGGGCGCGGGAGGTTCGCCTTAGTTTTTAATACACGCACAGCTAAAGCTATTCTGAGAATACCGGTTTTTTTATTACTGCTGCAGGCAGGCTTTGGTATTCCAACCATTTTCCTTGCCGAATTGTTTCTATCGCAATCAATAAATCTCTTTTACGCAGCAGCATCTATAAAAAATTACAACCTGGGCATCCGCTTTTTTTTCTTTGACAAAGCGCTTGCCCGCAAGTTATTCCAGTTCACCGCTTATATCTTTTTGGCCGGGATAGCTCACCTGATCTACTGGAACACCGATAATATAATTTTAGGCATATTTACCAGTGCAGAGATTATTGCTGAATATGCGTTGAGCCAGAGGCTTATGGACTACTTTTTCCGGTATAGTATTGCTTTTTCCGGCTTATTCCTGCCACTTTATATGGGGTGTTACAGCAAAACAAACCATCATAAAACTATAGAAAATTTGGCCGGGCTCTTTACCTGGAGTTCCCGCATAATGGCGCTGATCATAAGCTTTGCCGCTGTAAACTTTATAGTATTGGGCCGGGATTTTATAATCCTCTGGATTGGCTATCGTTTTTCCATGACCTATATTTACGCAGTAATTATCCTGGTTCCGTATTGGCTGGTTCTATCACAAGCTACAGCAACAGAAATGGTCTATGTTATGAACAAACATAAAACCCTGACTTTCATTTACCTGGGCAGTGCGCTGATCAATATTATTGCTACTGTTTACCTGGTGCAGCAAGTGGGGCCAATTGGAGCAGCAGCCGCTACTGGAGCTTGTTTATTTTTAGGCTACTTTGTTATGGCCAACCTGTATTTTCGATCACTATTAGACATAAAACTTAACCAGTACTTTAAACAGGTTTTCCTGAAAAATGCCCTGGTTTCAGGCGCTGTTTTGGTTTATGGATATGGCTTAAATCAGTTAATTGACCAGGTTTCTATTATTAATTTTATGATCAAAGGACTTTTACTAAATCTACTTTTTATTCCCCTGATTTATTTCATGCTTCTTAATGATAATGAGCAGAGCACAATGTTACAAAAGTTGCATAAATTAAAATTGAGTATAAAAACCAACATATTGTCGCATGGTTATTGTAAAAGAAAAGCAAGCAGCGAGGAGGGCAACTAACAATGACAACTTCTTTGGAAGAAAGCAAAAAAATGACCCTTGTCCGGGATCAAAATAAAAGTTTTTATACTAATCGTTCAAAACTCTGGCTGATCTTTATCATAGCTTTACTAATCCTGGTGATCAGGGTGTCGCCCAATACTATTCTGTGGCAAAACCTGCAAAGCATGCTGGCTCCGCAAAAAGTCAACATAACCGTTGTATTCGAAGAATCAGATCAATACCTCCCCAATCCCTTCATGGGGCCTGTTGCTTTTGCCAGAAAACAAGAGCGCTTATTTGAAGGGACAATTGTGGCAGCAACTTACACATGGGCGGATATTGAGAAAACAAAAGGAATGTATGATTTTGTGAAGGCAGAAGAAAATAGTAATTATAATTACTGGATCAACGAGCAAGATAACCAGTATATGCTGCTGTTTGTCATGGATCAACCCGTAGTTGCTGAAGAAATAGATTACAGCCACTTCTCTATTCCCATGTGGCTTTATCAAGAACTCAAGCAGCAAGCTGAATTAGATTACACAGAAAAACTTGATACCGCCATAGAAAAAAACGACGAAGAAGCCATTATAAAAAACCAGGATGCTCTGTACAAAATCAGTAACGATGAAGAAGTAATCAGTAATTTTAACCTCTCTATGGCAAGCACTGCAGACATCCCCGGAGTGGGCACCTTATATCGCTGGAGCATGCAAGCACCGGGAGGTGAAGAAAAATACCAGGTTGGTTTTAGCCCCAACTATGCCAGCCCCCTGCTTATTGACTATCATGACAAAGCAATCCAGGCCATAGCTAACCGCTATGATCATGAAAAAACTTACGCCATCATAATGGGAAGCCTGGGCCACTGGGGAGAAATGCACACCACTTATATAAGGGGGGAAGAGTTCACAGGCCGTTATCCCGTAGTTGCTATTTCTTCTCAATATGAACAGGCTTATGCCAAATACTTTAAAAATACCATTGTTAGCTCCAGGGCTCCCAGGGAAATTGCCCGGGATAATAACTTTGGCTTACACAATCACTCTTTTGGAGATCCGAGGCATACTTACGATTGGTTCAAGGATTGGTACACCGAGGGCTACCAGGATCATTTTACAAAAGATCATCATCCGGCTATGCCTGATTTTTGGGAAAACGCCCCTTCCGGG
>Ga0207421_10003759_pt1 | contig 17889 bp, 15 predicted proteins | sample SodLakKL_010_SED_4_FD_187542 | JGI IMG/M metagenome (GOLD analysis project Ga0207421, IMG submission 187542) | Alkaline sediment microbial communities from Lake Tanatar, Kulunda Steppe, Russia - 8KL_010_SED (SPAdes) (version 2) | ecosystem: Environmental > Aquatic > Non-marine Saline and... | reverse complement strand
ACACAGTGTATCAAGTTATCAAGTTATTTTGCTTTACTCAAATTTTAGGCAAGCTCAAGAATGATTATACCTCAGGATATATCACTAAGATATCTTAAGTTAGGACTTTTGTCAGTATGTGAGCAGAGATGCTTTTATTATTGCCACCAGTTTATAAAAATTGATAGGAATAAATTCGTCAACCTCAAAATATTTGTGTTAAGATAATCAGGATAAAGTAATTTTTGAGGTTAGATCCGATGAAATCATTCTTGCTGCTAAAAGACTTCTTCCGTAAAAATGCCTGGCGTTACGCACTCGGTGTATTATGGTTGATCCTGGTTAATTCTGCCCAGCTGATTATACCCTATTTATTAGGCTATATTACCGACCAGATCGAAACCGGACAGGTTGCCACCGCCGATTTGTGGCGATTTTCCGGCTATATCCTGGCTATTGCTGCAGTGATAGTGGTCAGCCGTTATTTTTGGCGTATTTATATTATGGGCACTGCCCGTATGCTGGAATTCCACCTGCGTGATATGCTCTTTTCACACCTGCAAAAGCTGTCGGCCAACTTCTATAACGAGCACAAAACCGGGGACCTGATGGCCCATGCCACCAATGATGTTAACGCGGTCCGTATGGCTCTTGGCCTGGGTATAATTATGCTGACTGATTCAATCTTTCTTACGGTTGCTACCGTGATTATTATGACCCAGGTGATCGACATCCGCCTTACTGCCCTGGCACTTTTGCCCCTGCCTTTCATGGCTGTGCTGGTTACCTTTGCCGGACGCCTTATTCATGACCGTTTTAAGGCTGTCCAGGCGACATTTTCCGACATGACCGACCGGGTCCAGGAAAACCTTTCCGGCATCCGGGTCATCAAAACTTTTGTCCAGGAAGATTCCGAGGTGGAACGGTTTGACCAGGTCGCACAACGCCTTGTCTTTAAAAACATGGATTTAGTTAAAGTATGGGGACTTTTTATGCCCCTGGTTCAGTTCATTTCCGGCCTCAGTTACCTGGTTGTCCTGGGATACGGTGGCATTTTGGTGATTGAGGGCAGCATTACCCTGGGAGCCTTTGTTGCTTTCAACACATATCTGGCGATGCTGATCTGGCCAATGATGGCCCTGGGCTGGGTTATAAATGTCCTGCAGCGTGGTGCCTCATCCATGGAGCGCCTGAAAGTTTTGCTTGAAACTGAGCCTGAGGTTGTGGACGGGCCTGATGTGCAGGATGTTGACAGGCTTAAGGGTGAACTGGAAATCCGCAATCTTGATTTCAGCTATCCCGACGGGACAGCTGTGTTGGAAGATATTAACATTAAACTTCCCCGTGGCAATACCCTGGCCATTATCGGGCGGACCGGCAGTGGTAAAAGCACCCTGGCTAACCTGCTGCTGCGCCTTTATGACCCGCCTTCCGGCCGGATATTTATCGACGGGATTGATATAAACCAAATTCCCCTGGAAGTGCTGCGCCGGGATATCGGTTATGTCCCCCAGGATGCCTTTCTGTTTTCTACTACACTGCATGAGAACATTGCTTTTGCTGATGACAGCTATGCCCGTGAACAGGTGGAGGAAACAGCTAAACTGGCCCAAATTTATGATAACATTGTGGAATTTCCCCGGAAGTTTGATACTCTTTCCGGCGAGCGGGGCGTGACCCTTTCCGGCGGTCAGAAACAGCGGATGACCATCGCCCGTGCCTTAATCAAGAATCCGGCGCTGCTGATCTTAGACGACTGCCTTTCTGCAGTGGATACCGGCACGGAAGAACAGATTTTGAAGGGTTTGCGCCGCTTCATGTCCGGCCGTTCGAGCATTATCATTTCGCACCGGGTTTCCACGGTGCAGGATGCTGACGAAATTATGGTGATGGACCAGGGCCGCATTATTGAACAGGGTACCCATGAAGAGCTGCTTAAAAGAGACGGGCTCTACCGGCAGCTGCACCATAAACAGCAGCTTGAGAAACTAATTGCGGAGGACCGCGGATGAACGAAGAGTACAACTACCACGAAGAAGAAGCCCTGGGTAAGGGTTATGACGGTCGCCTGATGAAGCGGCTGCTTTTATACGCCAGGCCCTACTGGCTGATCATCCTGGCCTGTATCATCCTGCTGCTCTTTGTGACCGCAACAGAGCTGGCCCGGCCCTACTTAATTAAGATTGCCATCGACGACTATATCACTCCCGGGCCGCTGGTGGTGTGGGAGCCCGGCGATGAACCGCAGGAAGGTATTGAATACCGGGGGCAGGTTTATGTGCCCCGACACAGACTTACCGAAGAATATCCCGGTCAGGCGAAGGCACAGCTCCTCACCTATGAAGGTGATTTTTACCTGGTTGATGGTTACATGGAAGGGACTGATTACTCCGTTCAAAGGGATGGGGAACGCCTGGTTCTTGATTCCGAGGCAGGTCTTTTTGCAGCCACCCCACTGGCGGACGAGGATTACAGGGCCTTTCGCGGGCCCGACCGGGATGCGCTAATCAGGCTGGCCTTAATATACCTGGCGATAATTGCCCTGGGTTTCGGCTTAAATTACCTGCAAATCTACTTTCTGCACCGCACGGGGCAGCAGATTATTTTTAACATCCGGCACCAGGTGTTTTCGCACCTGCAGCGCCTTTCCCTCCGTTTCTTCGACACGAACCCGGTGGGGCGTCTGGTTACCAGGGTGACTAACGATACCGAAGCCCTGGACCAGATGTTTACAGGAGTGGTGGTCTACCTTTTCAAGGATATTTTTATGCTGCTGGGCATTGTTATCGTAATGCTGCAGCTGAACACCCGCCTGGCCCTGGTCAGCTTCACCCTGATGCCGCTGGTGATCATTGCTACTATTGTTTTTCGTATTAAAGCCCGGGGAGCATACCGGGAAGTGAGGGTGCGCCTGGCCCGAATAAACGCTACCCTGGCGGAAAATATAACCGGGATGCGCACAGTGCATATTTTTCATCAGATGAAAAAGAAATATCGGGAGTTTAATGAAATTAACCATGCCCACTACCGGGCCAGCTTTCGTGAGCTAAAAATATTTGCCGTGTTCCGCCCCTTTATCGACCTGGTCTATTTCCTGGCCCTGGCCCTGCTGATCTGGTATGGAGGCGGCAATGTAATCCAGGGGCTGATTCCCTTTGGTGTGCTCTACGCTTTTATTCAGTATATAGAGATGTTTTTCCGCCCGATCAATGATATGGCCGAAAAATATAACATTATGCAGTCGGCAATGGCTTCATCGGAAAGAATATTTCAGCTGCTGGATACGCCGGTGGACATTAAATCACCGCAGCAGCCTGTGCCGGCAGAAATTGAAGGCGAAATTGAGTTTTGTAATGTCTGGTTTGCCTATAACCCGGGGGAATGGGTGTTAAGGGATGTCAGCTTCACCATTGAGAAGGGGCAGACTGTGGCTTTTGTAGGGGCAACCGGTGCCGGGAAAACTTCAATTATTAACCTGATCAGTCGGCTGTACGACATTCAGAAAGGGCAAATCCTCATTGACGGCGTCGATATTAAGGAGATGGACCTGGATCATCTGCGCAAAAATGTGGCTGTTGTCCTACAGGATGTTTTTATGTTCAGCGGCACTATCGCTGACAATATCCGTCTTAACAGTGATATCGATGATCAGCAGATCCAGCATATTGCCGAGGTAGTCGATGCCCACCGTTTCATCAGCCGGCTTCCCCGGGCTTACGAAAGCGAAGTTAAGGAGCGCGGGGCCACCATGTCTGCCGGACAGAGGCAGCTGCTGGCCTTTGCCAGGGCCCTGGCTTTTGAACCGAAAATATTAATCTTAGACGAAGCTACCGCCAATATTGATACTGAAACGGAGCAGGTTATCCAAAAGGCCATGAATACTATTTCCCGGGGGCGAACCACCCTGGTTGTTGCCCACAGGCTGTCTACCATCCAGTCGGCCGATAAGATTATTGTTATGCATAAAGGAAAAGTGCGGGAGATAGGCAGCCACCAGGAGCTGCTGGCCAGAGGCGGTTACTACTATAACCTGTACCAGCTCCAGTACAAGGAACAGGAAACCGGCTAGCCTAGCAGGTGCTCCGTCCTACTGCTACGATATGACTGCTAGTCTTCTTCATTATAGGGTTCTACAAAATCGCCGTGGACCCAGCCTTCTGTTCCGTCAGGAGTTATTACCTCCAGCCAGACACCTTCCGAACCCTTTACTTCCAAAACTGTTCCCGAGCTGAGGATATCTATTATCAGGTAGGTTATTTCCGGTCCGTTTCTTAAATTCAGGTTATCCGGGCCAGTGCTGACTACAACCTTATCCCCAGGCTGGGGAGTAGTCGGCTCCTCGGCAAAATCCGGAGGGGCTACAATTATAGTGGCTACCTGGTTTAAGTCATCAGGATATTCAAACTGCTCCATTATATCACCCGTTTCGCCATCTTCAATTTGCATAGAAACTTCCCGGACGAGATCTTCTGTATTAATATACTGGTAATAAACAGCCAGCATGAAGAGTTCCGATGCAGTAACCAGGGCCCGGTTTGCCTGTCCCTGGTTTGCTACAAGGTAAAAATCCTTATAACTGCTATCATAGCTTATCCGTGTAATCTCAGGATGTTCTTGTCGATCATTTATAGCAGAGAGTGTCTCCTGCAGCTTGCTGTCAGTTTCCTCGAGCAACCGTTCCTTTGTTTCAGGGCTCATTGAGTAGATCAGGTTGCCATCTTCATCCTGCGATACGTTTTCCACACCCTGCTCCTCAATTGCCCTGGTTGAAATTTCTGCAAAGCCCTGTCCAGGGAAAAGGGCTTCCGGAAGCCTGATGACAATTCTTTCCTCTTCAGGAGCAAAAAAGCCTTCTATCCATCCCGGCATACCGATCAGGTTGCGGCTGCCAAGAAACCAGATTGCACCTGCTCCTGCAATCACTAATAAAAATAGGACAATGGGCAGAACCCACCTGTTCCCCTTTTCATCTAAAACATCCATTTTGTACTTTCGTGATTGATAAGGAGTTTTGTTATCAGCTTTCTCTTCAAATTTTTCACGGTGCTTATTAAAATTATCCAAGTTTATCACCTTACCTTCGTAAGCGCAATGAGAATATTAAAAAAGCAGTTATTAATCATATTAATTAATTCGAGATAATATTAAAAAGCCCTTGATCTTTTTCTCTTCTTTTACTTAACAGATGCTCGGCAGCGCAGCCAGTTTTTTGATTCTACCAGGTCTATTGATATTTCGCTGAAGCCTGCATCTTTTAGCAGCTGCTCAAGCTGTTCAGGTGAGTAAATCGTCATCTTTTCAGTAGCCATATGCTCTTCATTTTTTTCCCGGAAAGCCTCGTTTAAGTACATCTCATTAACTACCAGGAATTTGCCCGCCGGTCTTAAAGTACGATGTACTTCTTTGAAACTATCAAGAATATCGGGCCAGAAATAAATAGTTTCAACAGCTACCACCAGGTTGAAATAATTGTCCTGGAAAGGCATCTTTTCTACACCGGCGTGAGAAACCTCCACCCTGCCTTTATCTACAAGGGGCTGGTTGTATTCTTCCGACCACTTAACGCAATCGGGAGAATGGTCGATACCGAAGACTTTGCCGTCGGGGGCTTTTTCAGCCAGCGTGGCTATTGTCCTGCCACCCCCACAGCCGATATCGAGGATAGTGTCGCTATTAGAAATCTGAACCATCTCCAGACCCCAACTGGTTAATGGATAGTGATGTTCATTCATTTTTTCGGCCAGCTTTTTACCCTCTTCACTGGTTGGTCTTCCGCACTGTTTTAACTGGTTGTCTAGGTCGCTCATTATTGCTTCGCTCCTTGCTGTTTGCTATTTAACATTTATTGATTAGTTAAGGTTATTGATGTTCAGCATTATAATTCTACACTTAAAACCAGGATCCTTTCTATCATGATAGGACATGAAAAGGGTGAGGCAGAATCAGTTTATTTCAACGCAGTGGCCTTCCCCGGGAATACCAGCAGCTTCTAAAAATTTGACAAATGCAGTAAACAACCTTATACTTAAAAGCAATTACTAGAGAAGAGAGAAAAGTAATTTCCGCGGGGAAATGTGCTTTTCTCTCTTTTTTGTCTAATGTTTTGTCCGTGATATGTTCAAAAGCTTTTAAATTGTTCAGGTAATGTCCTGGATTTAAAATTGGCTTGATTTGTTTTCGTCGTAAGGGGTTCAAGTTGGAGGTGCTTAAAGAAAAGTGGAGGGCGTAATAGACTTTTTTCAGTATTTTTGGGATATCAGGAATCTGGTTATTGTCCTTACGATATCACACTTCTGGATGGCTCTCGCCGGGGTTACCCTGGGCACCATGACTGCTGTGCCAGTCGGAATACTAATATCCCGGAACTCCCACGCTGGCAATATAGTAATTGATCTGGCCGGAATGCTTTATACCATACCTTCTTTAGCCTTGCTCGGTTTTTTGCTGCCCTTTATGGGCCTTGGTTGGGTTCCAACAATTACTGCCCTGGTTATATACTCCTGGCTGCCAGTGCTGCGTAACACTGTTACAGGCATACTGGGTGTGGATCCGGCGGCGAAAGAGGCTGCCAAAGGGATGGGCGCAACACCTTACCAGCTGTTAATGAACGTGGAGCTACCGATGGCTTTGCCTGTAATTATGGCTGCCATTCGAACTGTTGCTGTTCTTACAGTGGGCATTACAGTAATGGGCGCCCTGGTCGGAGCAAGAGGATTAGGTGAACTTATTTTCCAGGGAATTTCAATGATGGACAACCGGACAATTTTAGTAGGGACAATACCTGTTTCGATTATGGCGCTTCTTTTTGACCGTTTACTAGGCATGTTGGAGCGCAGGCTTAAGGTTGTAACCAGCAGCACCTGATGCTAGCGGTTTAACATAATCAACATTATAAAGAGGAGGATTTTATTTTGATGAAGCACTTTAAGAATTCAGTAATATTTCTAATTGTTATCACAATGGCTTTCTTTTTGATTGCCGGCTGCGGAGAGGATACTGCGCCCGCTGATGAAGAAGTGGTAGATGAAGAAGCAGCTGTTGATGAAGAGGAGGCCGCAGTAGAAGAGGAGCCTTACACTGTGAATCTAGCAGCAAAAGGTTGGTCGGAAAATATGACCCTTGGCTATATGGCTGCCCTGTTGATTGAAGAGCATACTGTCCATTCAGTTGACACCAGCAAAATTAACATGGGCCCAACCGAAATGTTACATCCTGCCCTGGTTGAAGGTCAGATCGATATTTACCCTGAGTATACCGGAACCTCATGGATGGTAGTCCTGGGTGAAGAAGATATTATCTCTGATCGCAGAGAAATATATGAAAAAAGCCGCGATGCTTACCTGGAAGAGTTCGGTATTGTTATGATGGAGCCGATTGGTTTCCAGAATACCTTCGCTATTGCCATGAAACCTGAAAGGGCAGAAGAACTTGGTGTTACCAATCTATCCGAACTTGCCCAGATTGATGATCTCACCTTCATAGGAGACAACACTACCTTTACCCGTCCTGATCTTTACCTGGGTATGGCAGATACTTATGGTTTTGATATGGATACTATCGGCCGGGTTGTTGTAGATACTTCATTTTTCTATGAAGCCCTTGAGCAGGAAGAGGGAGACGTTGCCACCTTGTTTTCAACCGATGGGCGCCTCAAAGAATACGGTTTCATAATACTTGAGGATGATCAGAGTTTCTTCCCGCCATATGACGCTATATACGTGGTGCGCCAGGAGATTATTGAAGAGTATCCTTCCATTGGGGAAGCCTTAGAGCCCCTGTTGGGCACCATTGATGAAGAAACTATGACGGAATTGAACTACCTGGTAGAAGTTCAGATGGAAGACCCGGAAGATGTAGCCAGAGATTACCTCGAGTCAGTAGGGCTTCTTTAAAATACGTGAGGTGTAAATTACCATGACCCGTGAAGTCAGTGTGGAATTACAAAATGTTACTAAAATGTATGGCCAGGATAAAGTAGTAAATGAGGTCAGTTTTACTGTTGAAAAGGGTGAAGTATTTGTTCTGATCGGGCCTTCCGGCTGCGGGAAAACTACTACCCTGAAGATGATCAACCAGCTGATTCCTCATACATCCGGTAATATACTGGTTAACGGGACAGATGTGACGGAGCTCGACGTTGTCGAGCTCCGTCGCTCTATTGGATATGTTATCCAGTATATCGGGCTTCTCCCTCACCTGACGATCCAGGAGAATATTGCTTTTGTTCTTAAATTAACCAAGTACACGAAGAAAGCTCAGAAAGAAAGGGCAGAAGAGTTAATTGAAACTGTTGGCCTGGAGCTTAGCCATCTTAACCGCTATCCCCGTGAGTTAAGCGGTGGACAGCAGCAGCGCGTCGGTGTGGCCCGTGCCCTTGCCGCCAACCCTGATATCCTGTTGATGGATGAGCCCTTTGGTGCTGTAGATCCTCTTACCCGGGAACAGCTGCAAAATGAACTGATCAGGCTGCAGGAATCAATTCATAAAACCATCGTTTTTGTAACTCACGATATACAGGAAGCATTTAAGGTAGGCAACAGGATTGGTATTATTCGTGAGGGAATTCTTGAATGTTTAGGCACTCCAATGGAGATAGTGAAATCTGAGGATGATTTCGTCAAAAGCTTTATTGGTCAGGGCGCTCTTTTTGAAGTATTTGACACAATTCCGGTTTCCCGCATCCTGGAAAAAGACGTGCCGCTGGTTCGTGATAATGAAAAGGTAGACCTTGCCGATGAAAAACTAAAAGATTGGGAAAATGTATTTGTGATAGGCTCTGATGGTAATTGCCGGGGCTATATTTGCTTAAGTGATCTTGAAAAGGACGGAACTTACACCTTAGATCAGGTTCATCCCCTGCCAAAAGCCATTTCTCCGGATATTTCGATTAAGCTTGCTGTTGAAGAGATGCTCTGGGGAGGAAGAACATGGCTTCCGGTTGTTGACGATCATTCCAGCTTCAAGGGCATTGTTCAGTTTCGTGCGTGCGCCGGCCTTTTGGATATGGAGGGCAGGTAAATGATAGAACTAATAAGCAGCGCCTGGGAATACTTTATAAACAGGCAGGACCTGATGTTTGAAGTCCTAAGAGAACATGTTTTGCTTGTCCTTTGGTCAACCTTTTTCACAATCATCATTGGTGTTCCGCTTGGTATCGCTATTTCCAAAACAGAGAAGCTCCGGGATATTGTTTTAGGTTCTGTTTCCATACTTTACACCATACCGATCCTTGCTTTATTCGGATTCCTAATTCCGATGATGGGTATTGGCAGTACTTCTGCGCTTATTGCCCTGGTAATATATGGACTTTTGCCGGTAGTCAGGAACTCATGTGTAGGGATTACCCAGGTCCATCCCCAGCTGAAAGAGTCTGCCAGGGGCATGGGCGCCAATAACATGCAGTTATTATTCAAGGTAGAAATTCCTTTGGCTTTTCCGGTCATTTTTGCCGGTATCCGTACTGCCCTGGTTATGAATTTTTCCCTGGCTACCTATGCCGTATTTATCGGAGGCGGAGGGATGGGCAGGATTATTATGCAGGGGATCAGAACTTTTAATACCGGCATGATGCTGGCCGGTATCCTGATGGTTGTAATTACCACAGTTTTTCTGGAACGTTTGGTTGGGGTTGTTGATAATCGTATCCAGAAGCATTACAGCCTTAGTGACTAGGCTCGTATTCATTCATTTAAGGCTGACATAATCAAGGTGTTAATCACCAAAGGTTTTTATTTGTCTTTTTCTTCTCTTATTATTTCCAGCAGGGCTTTAATAACTTTTTTATAATCTTCGATAATTACAAGGTCGGCTGCTTTTATGATCGGCGCATCATCGTCATGATTAACAGCAATGATCTTATTACTTTTTTCGATGCCGTAATAAAAGGGTGGAGAACCAGAGACCGCAAGGGCCAAGCAGATTTCTGGAGAAGCAACAGATCCTGAAGCCCCGAGAAGGCGGTCCATTGATGCCCAGGCATTCATCACCACGGGGCGGCTGACCCCAAGCTCAGCGCCCAGATCCCGGGCAATATCTTTCAGGCGGGAGATTTCTTCGCTGCTGCCTGTCCCTCTGCCGACAGCTATGATGAAATTTGCTTTTTCGAGACGCACTTCTTCTTCTTGAAAGGGCGGAGTTTCCTGGTATTCTATAAGGGGCGAATCATAAGGTTTTGCACTATAATCATGTGATGAAACTGTTTTTTGGTCTTCAGGTACAGCTAAATCCAGCCTGTTCATACCTTTTGCCAGTGAAAAACAGTAAGGTTTTGTTCTGAATAGAAAAGAACCCCTTAAGTTACCGCTGTAAACCTTTTTTATGCCTGAGAGCTTACCTTCATTCGCCTCAATTTTTTCCACTGCAACCAGGGATGAACCTTTTAACCGCCAGGCAAACCTGACGGCCAGTTCGTTACCGGAGAAGTCCCCGGGGAAAAGGTAGATATCTGCCGGGCTGTTTTTTTCGAGCTCGGCAAGTATATCTAAAACCAGTTCCGGCTGGTAGTGCTTAATTTTAACCAGGCGGATAACCCGGAAAGGCAGGCCCGAGGTGATCTTCTCTTTAATATTTTCATCAGCATAGAATACAACTGCTTCCTCGGTTTCTTCACTGCTGTCAACAATTGACCGGTGAGTTTGCAAAAAGGTAGCAGCCTCTTCGGCTTTGCTTAAAAAGGCTGGTGAGCAGGCATTGATCATTACTTTGCACTTCATTTGCTGCTCATCCATCCTTTCAGGTAATTATTATATAGAAAGTGTGCTTTCTCTTCTGCGGAAGCGCCATCAATGATTATGCTTTCCCTGCTGTTATCAACTGTTTCTAATTCCTGTATCCTGGTATTGCTTTGCAAAAGGAGATCTTCAGGTTTATCCTTTAATTCTTCCAGGGTAAGGATATTAATGTATTTTTCTGCTGCCTTTTTTATGGCTTTCAGGGTGGGAACGCGCAGGAGAGAACTGGGGGCATTGCCGACAGCAAGGATACAGGACGTGCGAATAGTTTGCTGGACTAATCCCTGGTCGCTTATGTTTTCTACTGCAACCTGGTCTGACCGGTCGGAATAAAAGCCGGTTACACCGGTTATACAGGGCCAGGCCAATTCTTCCGCAGTCAGCAGTGCTGTTTTTGCATTATCCCCGTCGCTGCTTTGCATGCCCATGATTATTAAGTCAAAAGGCCCGCACTCGCCGATAAAAGAAGTTATGATGGCAGCTACCGCTTCAGGATTGAAACGTAAATCAAGTTCACTGTTTACCCGGTAGGTTTTATTGAACCCCAGGGCGAGCAGTTTTTTTAAAAAAAGATCGGCATAGGCTTCGCCAATAGTAAGAGCGAACAGTTCTGTTTCCAGGTTAATTGCTTTACGTTGGTCGGCCATTTTCAGGGCAAGTTCCAGGGCGCTTTCATCGTAAGTGTTAATGGCCTTTTTAACATAGGCAGTTTCTACCGGCAGGTTGTTTTTTATTGTCCACTTTTTATCCCGCAGCAAATCAAGATCGGGGACCACTTTTAGGGTAACTAAGATGCGCATAATTATATTATCCCTGCCTGGTTAAAGGTTTTTTTCATTTAACCGGGATATATAGTACCCCGGTTCATAATACCTTCAGGATCAAAGGCTTTCTTAAGTGTTTCAAGGATGTAATACGAAGAGCCGTATTCATCTCTAATCCACTCTGTTCGGTGCTTGCCCACTCCGTGATGATGGCACATTGAGCCACCTGCTTTAATGGTTTCTTCAACGATAATCTTCTTAATCGGGTGATGATATTTCTTAATCTCTTCTTCCGGTTTACAGTCTGTAACATTGTAATAATGGACGAAGTAAAGATTAGTACCGTTTATATAGCTGTGCGATGAGTGTCCGCCGACCATGGTCATATCCGGTATTTCCTTGCGGATTCTTTCAACACATATTTCGTAAATTTTATTGATCCTTTCCCAGTCTGCAGATATTTCTGTTGTATTACCCATATTTTTGGTTTCAATAATCTCTGTTTTTTCTTCTGCGATGTCGTTAGCATCCCAGTTCAGGTTTTCAAACCAGGTTTTGATATAAGGGGTATCCACTTTGATACACTCATCATATCCGGCAACTATATCTTCAATAGCTTCTGCTGTAGCTTCCGCTATTTTTTTCGGACCTTCGGCCATAAAAATTAACACACATTTGCCGTTGGCAAAATGGGAAAAATGATAAGCCCCGTCTTCATGATCGTAAAGGCGGGCGACGGAGGGCTTGAAGCCGTTAACCATAACTTCACGCAGGATCTCAAAACCGGTTTTCATGTTATCCAGGGTGTAACCAAGGAGGATATTGTTTTCCGGCATAAATTTAAATATCTTGACAGTTACTTCAGTGATGAAACAGAGGGCGCCTTCGTTGCCGATTACAACATGACGGATGTCAGGCCCTGCTGCCCTGCGGGGAACGTTTTTTATTTTGCTTATTTTCCCGTTCGGGAAAACAGCTTCCAGTCCGACAACCATATCTTCAATCCCACCGTATAGGGTTGAAAACTGGCCGATGCTGCGGGTAGCGACAAGGCCGCCCAGCTGGGCCAGCGGTTTTGATTGGGGAGAGTGCCCGGTGGTAAAGCCTTTTTCACGCAGCTGTTCTTCAAGAATCTCTAAAGGCGTGCCACACTGGCAGGTTGCCTGCATATTATAGGGATCAATCTTAGTGACTCTATTCATTTCTGAGCCGTCAAGCACAATCGAGTTTTCTACAATTGTTTCCAGGCCACCTTCAGTGGCTGTATGTCCGGTGCGTGGTACAACGTTGATTTCATTTTCGCTGGCGAACTTCAATACAGCTGCAACCTCGGAGCTGTCCTGAACATATACTACGGCAGCCGGAAGTGGCTGGGTGTAAACCCCATGCAGTTCTTCGAATCGCCTGAACCTGTCAACGCTGCTTTCCTTTAACACCTCGGGGTCGGTAACAACTTTGCCGCTATTAAGCAATTTGGTCAGTTGTTCAACTATCTGTTTTTTATTCAGGGACATATTTTTGTACTCCTTTCTCTACTTAAAAATGGGGTATGACTTTTTTAATATTTCATCTGTATGAGTATTGATATGCTTGTAAACTTGTTCATTCATGCGTTGATAAACTGCGCAGTTTTCAGGATCGGGCTCAAAACTGTCCCTGATGCGGACCATGTTTTTTATTGCCGAAACATGGTCCGGGTATGCCCCGGTAGCGAGGGCGGCACAGATGGCCGAGCCAAGACCGGCTGCCCCGTTTACAACATTGCGGCATGCCGGCAGCCCGTAAACATCGGCAAATATTTTCATGAAAAGGCTGCTGTTTGAACCACCGCCGGAAACTATAATATTTTCTAATTGAAGATCCAGCTCTTCGCACATTGCATCGGTGTGGTTTTTCATGGTAAGAGCAATACCTTCCAGGATGGAGCGGTAAATGTGGGCGCTGCCGTGGCGGCCGTCAAAACCAATCATAATTCCTTTACGATAAGGCCTGTCAGGCCAGGCCAGGAAGTCGTGGATAGTCATCAGACCATCTGATCCTGCCGCGATGTTTTTTGCTTCCCGGTTAAGATAATCTTCGGTTGATAGGCCCAGGTCCCTGGCTTTCATGGCGACTTCCTCGCCCAGCAAATCCTTGAACCAGCTTATCGTCCACATACCCCTGCGAATGCCTCCGCTTTCATAAAGATAGTGGTAGGGAAGAGAAGCCAGGTTAGTGAAAAAGCTCTCTGCATCTTTAATGTTTTTATGGCCGTGGACCATTGAAGGGATGTAAGTGCCCAGCGAAATTAAGGCGGTAGGTCCTTCTAAAAGCCCGGTGCCAAGCGCTTCCACTGCCTTGTCATTGGCTGTGTTAACTACCGGGAGGCCTTCAGGGAAACCTGTTAACTCGGCGGCCTTTTTGGTGACATGACCGGCAATAGTGGTGGGCAGCTGCAAATTAAATAGCATTTCACGGGGTATATTGTACTGCCTGAATATTTCAGGGTCGTCACTCCACTGCCATGTATCTTTGTCAATCGGCCACTGGCCTTCGTAATTAGCCACGGTATCGTTGAATTCGCCGGTCAGGCGGTGAGTTATGTAACCGGTTGTAGTTGTAACATACCTGACTTCGGGGTTGTTATGTTCGTAGGGAACGGCTATGCGTGAATCCATCCAGCTGATTACCGGCGAGGCCAGGGTTCCGTCCGCTTTCAGCAGGGCGCGGCAGCATCGAATCGTGCAGAGGCCCAGGCCAATAATCTCTTCATTTTTCCCGGGGAACGCAGCCATGGCCCTGCGGGCAGCTACTATTAATGAATCCCAGAGATCATCATCGGGGTGTTCAACTACTCCCGGTTCAGGTAAGTCCATGGGGCGCAAGTTTTCTTTGCCCTGGCAGATAATATTACCCTCCAGGTCAAAGATTAACACTTTTGTGCTTTGCGTGCCTCCATCGACGCCAATTATATATTTTTTAATCACTTAAAACCACTTCCTTTCGACAGGCGGTTTGATCAGCGAACCAGGTAACCGCCGTCAACTACCAGGATATGTCCGTTCACATAGTCGGATGCTTTGCTGGCCAAAAACACGGTTGCACCCATTAAATCGAGTGGTTCACCCCAGCGCCCGGCCGGAATGTGATCAATTACCCTCTGGTTGCAGGCGGGATCATTTCTTGTTTCCCGGGTCAGATCTGTTGCAAAATATCCGGGTGCTATGCCGTTAACCTGGATATTATGCTGGGCCAGTTCATCGCAGTAAGCCCTGGTGAAGCCGACCAGTCCATGCTTGGTAGAAGCGTAAGCCGGCGACCACTGCCCGCCCAGGTAGGAATACATTGAGCAGACATTTATGATCTTTCCACGCTTTTGTGGAATCATCACCTTGGCTGCTTCATAGCTGAGCTCAAAAGGTGCTGTAAGATTGACATTGATCATTGCATCCCATTCATTTCTGCCAAAAGCGAGAACATCCCGGACATTCTTACTTAAACCGGCACTGTTTACCAGGATATCAAGAGAACCAAAGGTTTCTACACAGCCATCGACAATCTGTTTTGCCGATCCCGGAGCGGTAATGTCCTTCAGCATAAATTCCATTTTTACTCCTTCCTGTTCAATCAACTGCCTGGTTTCTCCATCATCTTCCCTGATGCTTGGTATAAACAGGTTCGCTCCGGCAGAAGCCAGGGCCAGGGCAAAAGTTCTCCCCAGGCCGGTGTTTCCCCCTGTGACAATGGCGTTTTTGCCTTCCAGTGAAAAATAGTTAATGGCAAAATCCTTGATCCCCATTATTGCAACTCCAATCTGCATTCAAATTTGCAAATAAAAAAGAGAAAAGCGCATTTCCCCACGGAAATTACTTTTCTCTCTCATCGCTAGTAATTATTAAATCAAGTATAGGGTTTTTAATCAAAAAAGTCAACAAAGCTTTATATATAGTGGCCTTGATGCTAAGCGGACCATACTTCCGGATTTGTTGAGCATGTTGCAACTGCGCCTGCCCCCAGGGCTGCAATAATGTCTTCTTTGAAACAAATAAGACCTCCTGAGATAATCGGAATACTGGTTTTCTCCATGACCCATGTTATAAGCTTTGGCCAGCCGGGCAGTATCTCAAGGTAATCCGGCTTTGATATTTCAATCTGGCGGAAAACATTATTGAAAGAAAAGGAGTCAATGATAAACAGGCGATGAATAGTATAAAAGCCCATTTCACGTGCAGCCTTAAGCATGTTAGCTTTCGAACTGAGGATACCCACGGCCGGGGTATTTTGCTTGATGTATTGAAGAACTACCTTCTTGTTGGTGAAACCCTCCAGCAAGTCGACATTAACAAAAACCATTTTGCCGCTTTCATGTATCTGCTTGACTATATCAACTATGTTTAGTACATCCCCATATAATAAAAAGACTATTTTAGCGTCTGTATTGATTACCGCTTTTAAACCATCTTTATTCTTTATAGCCGGAATAACCGGATGATTTTCCATAAGCTCTTTTAGATTACTTTCCATAATACCCCCAACTTTACTTTGATGTTATATATAATATTAAACGATAGAAGCTTTTTTGAAAAGGCCAGGTGAGACAGGGGGACGGGGGTTTGTCTCACTTGCAGGAGACAGGGGGACGGGGGGTTTGTCTCACTTGCAGTAATTGTAGAGCAACTTATAATTGGCTTGCCCTTAAAGAAACTAAACATACCAATTAATCAGGCAAATTGAAAGATTAACCGGGATAACCGATGAGATATTTTCGTTTGAGCTAAATGAAAAAGTGAGACAAACCCCCCGTCCCCCTGTCTCACGCGTTTACAAGCTTGTTCATATATGTTAGCATTAATATATAAGGAAAAATTAGAAACACGCAAGGTGATTGTGCCTAATAGCTTTAGTCGTTTATACTATGCAGCTATTCTGCTGCAATTCCACAATTATAAGTGATATTTGTTGTGTTCAAGCTAAAAATGCTGCACTATGTGCGAAGCATTCTACTGCCTTGCTTGGTGTTGCGCTTTTAGATAAAAAGAATGAAAACATGGAGGAGGATGAATTATGAAGTATATGGTAATTCTTGTCGCTTTAATGCTAATGGCAGTACCCGTAACTGTGGGCTGTGAGGCAGAAGAGCCAATTGAAGAACCTGAAGCCGAAACCTACAGCGCTGTGTCAACTGCCGATCAACGTGGCTACGTGGAAGTTGAAATCGATGTAGTCAATGGAGAAATCGTTGATGCAAGAATTGATGAATTTGATGGCTTTGGTTTCCTGAAAGATTATGAAACATATGCTAACGGTGGGGAGCTCTGGCCGTATCTTGAAGAGTCACACGAAGCCTTGGAAGAATGGATTGTTGAAGGTGATACATGGGATGTTGATACTTTCACCGAAGCAACCGGCACTTCTGATAAAGCAAGAAGTGCAGCAAGGCATGCTATGATTAAAGCCGGTTTGGAAGATCCTGTGGACACGGAGTATTTTGACGGTACTTTCATGGGTGTATCTTCAAAAGGCGAAAGAGAACAGTTTGGTGTGGCCTGGGTAACAATTGATAACGACGAAATAGTTGATGTTGTCCTTGAGGAAGCAGCTTTGGACGAAGATGATGAGTATGCTTTTAAGGATGAGGACTATGCAGCAGATACTGGTTACACTGAATTCCACGAAGCCCAGGAAGAAATGCCCCAGTGGTTTATAGAAGCCCAGGGTCCGGATGTTGACGTTTATACCGAAGCAACAGCCAGTTCTGAACTGTGGATGGAAGCTGTTGAAAATGCGCTTGATAAGGCAAGGGTAAACTAAACCAGGCATCTTGAAAAAGCTACTATTGACGCATGCACTTTAATAGTGCATGCGTCTTCTTTTGCGAGGAACTATGAGACAGTCTGACGGGGGCTCATTCAACTCCCGTATCTTTGCCTTACTTTCAATGAGTCAAACCCCCGTCCCCCTGTCTCTATTTTTCCAGCAACCAGTCCAGGGAAAGTTTTTTTAAGGTGGAATCTTTGGGGTTGCCGGTATTCCGGTCCCAGCCGGCAAATTTATAGTAGAGGTCCTTTGCTTTTTCAAAGTCTTCCCTGTTGAGAGCCACACCTTCCGACGGTCCGTCGGGCAGTGGTTTAAACAACCGCTCGGGCAGGGTATCGTCTTCACGGGTAAACCCTTCTCGGGAATTAAAAAACCGCATCATGTTGATCCTTCTTTCACCAACCAGCATCAGCTCGTAAAGGGACGTTTCCCAGCCCAGGCCGCTGCGGCACAGGTCGACCAGGTCTGTGGGACCGTATAGCTGCCAGCATGGCCCCCAGACAAACTGGCACAGGCAGAGGCTGTCGGCAAGCGAGTAAAAACACTGGGTGTTATAAGCAAAGCGCACTTTTTCGTCGTCAAGGGTCAGGATGTCGTCGGGACTGTATCCTTTCCAGATC
>Ga0207421_10003758_pt1 | contig 17895 bp, 17 predicted proteins | sample SodLakKL_010_SED_4_FD_187542 | JGI IMG/M metagenome (GOLD analysis project Ga0207421, IMG submission 187542) | Alkaline sediment microbial communities from Lake Tanatar, Kulunda Steppe, Russia - 8KL_010_SED (SPAdes) (version 2) | ecosystem: Environmental > Aquatic > Non-marine Saline and... | reverse complement strand
GCCGATGTGACCCGCAGGGGGGCGACCTACGGTGCCGCGCCACCCCGGGAGGTCAGCCACGTGGAGCACACCCGTGCCGAGATGTCCCCGACCGAGCCGTTCGGCGGGCAGTATCCTCGCGCTCCTTCCGTCCCTTCGACGTCCGAACGGCGAGCCCCCATGGCGCTGTGGCTGACTGACCTGCTGGCCGATCCGAGCCTCGGGGCGACGATGGTCGCCGGACACGCCGGCGTTGACCGTCACGGCCCCATCCGGTGGGCGCACATCTCCGAGCTCGCAGATCCGACCCCCTGGCTGGAGGGCGGCGAACTGCTCCTGACCACGGCCCTGGGTCTCAAGGACCGTCCCGACGGGCAGCGGGACTTCGTCCGACGCCTGGCGGACGCCGGGGTCGTCGCCGTCGGTTTCGCGATGGGGGTTTCCCTCCCGGACGTGCCGGATGCCATGGTCGCCGCGTGCGACGAGCATGAGCTGCCCCTGTTCACCGTGCCCTACGAGATCCCGTTCATCGCGGTGACACGCCGGGTCGCGCATCACGTCTTCGAGGAGCACTACGAAACGCTGCGTCGGGCCGTCGATCTGCATCGCCAGGTCCTGTCCACCGTGGTCGCTGAGGATGGCATCGAGGGGGTCCTGGCCACCGTGGGCCGCGTCATGCCCACCAGCGCCCTGATCGTCCTGGACTTCGCGGGTGGTGAGGTCGCACGCTGGGACCCCTCCGGGATCGCTGACGGGCTCGCTGCCCGCAGACTGCGTGAGGTGATGCCCCAGCACCGGTCCCGTGGCGAACTGCGCGTCGGTGACCGGGCGATCCGCAGCGCGAAGATCCTGCGGGGCAACCACACCGAGGCGATCGTCGCCGCCGTCACGACCGAACCGCTGCTCGAGCACGAGGAACTGCTGTTCGAGCAGGGTGTGGCCGGCGTCAGTCTCGAACTCGCGCGCCACCGGTCGGTCCGTGACGCCAACCGAGCACGGGTCGATGAACTCCTGGACGAGATCATGTCGGGCCGCGCCGACAGCAGTTTCGTCGCGCGGGCCCTGCGACGGCTCGGACTCGACCCGGACACCGGCTTCCGGGTCCTGGCCGTGCGCCGTCCACCGGACGTGACCGACCACACGCTGTGCACCGTGATCGAGGACGCCCTGGTGCCCCTGAGCCCACCCCTCGTGGGTCACCTCGACGGCGTGATCCACGCCATCGTGCCGGGCGACGGTGGTGCAGCCGAGCTCATCGCCAAGGCCATCCAGCGGCACGGCTGGACCGGCATCCGACTCGGGCGCAGCCGGACGAAGACAGACCTCGACGCGCTGCGCGCCGCGGTCCGGGAGGCGACCGTCGCCCTGCAACTCGAGGGCGACGACCTCATCTGCGACGTCGAAGCGCTCGGTATGTCCGGGCTGCTCGCCGGGATCCGGGACGACCTCGGCGCCTCGGATTTCGTGACGCAGGTCCTCGGCGAGGTCGTCGACCACGACGTCCGTGAATCCAGCCAGTTGGTCGCCACCCTGCGTGCGTACCTGGCTCACGGTTGTCGGCCGGGACCCGCCGCCGACGAACTCTGTATCCATCGGCACACGCTCACCTACCGCCTGGAGCGCGTCCGTGATCTGACCGGCCGGGACCCGCGATCAGGCGCTCATCTCGTGGAGTTCGGGCTGGCGCTGGCACTGCTGGAAAGGACCGAGCGATGACCATCAGCCACTGGCTCGACACCGCCGAGGACGACCCGACGCCGCGGGAGCCGTTGGACGGGTCCCGCGACGTCGATGTCGTGATCGTCGGAGCGGGGTTCACGGGGTTGTGGACGGCCCGTGAGGTGCTGCGCCGCGACCCGTCGCGCTCGGTCCTGCTCTGCGAAGCCAACACGGCGGGGTTCGGCGCGTCCGGTCGGAACGGTGCATGGCTGTCGGCGGGCATCGCCGTCTCACCCCCGGAGCTCGTCCGGCGCACCTCACCCGCGATCGCCCGCGACACGATCCTCGCCATGCGCGACACCGTGGATGCTGTCATCGACGCGTGCCACACGGACGGGATCGATGCACAGGTCCGCACGGGCGGCATGCTGCGCATCGCCCGGGGGCCGCAGGAACTGCCCGCCATGCGCGCCGGCTACGACGAGTTCGCGGCGTTGGACCTCGCCGACGACATCCACCTGCTGTCGGCCCCGGAGACCGCCGACCGCGTCCGGGTCCACGGCGCGCTCGGCGCGCTGTACGACCCGCACGCCGCCGCGGTCCATCCCGGCCGCCTGGTCCGTGGCCTGGCACGGGCCGTCGAGACCGCGGGCGCGACCATCGTCGAGCACACACCGGTCACCCAGGTCCTGCCCGCGTCCCCCGGCAGCCGAGCCCGGGTGGTGACACCGACCGGGCAGGTCACCGCGGATGCGGTCATCGTGGCCTGCGAGGCCTGGGTCTCGCAGCTCCCCGACCGGCGTCGGGACGTGCTGCCGCTGTACTCGCTCATCGTGCTCACCGAGCCGATCGAGGACGAGGTCTGGGAGCAGATCGGCTGGGAGGGCCACGAACTGCTGTCCAGTCACCGCTACACCGTCGACTACCTGTCCCGGACGGTGGATGGCCGCGTGCTCTTCGGCGGGCGCGGAGCTCCCTACCACTTCGGCTCGCGCATCGACCCGTCCTACGACCAGCACCGCGTGACGCACGATCTTCTGCGCGATCAGCTGCGGACCTGGTTCCCGGCGCTGGCCGGCGTCGGGTTCGCGTCCGCGTGGGGTGGGCCGCTGGCGATGCCCCGGGACTGGATGCCCACGTTCCACCTCGATCCCGCCACCCGGATCGGTGGGGCGTACGGCTACACGGGGCAGGGCGTGGGCACGAGCAACCTCGCCGGACGGGTCCTGGCCGACCTCATCATCGACGGCAGCACCCCGTTCCAGGATCTACCGATGGTCGGTCACCGCGCACGCCGCTGGGAGCCCGAACCACTGCGATGGCTCGGCGCGCGCTACCTGCAACGCTCCCTGGCCCGCCTCGATGCCCGCACGGCCCGCACCGGGACACCCGCTTCGAGCCGGTCGCTGGCCGAACGCCTGCTCCGACACTGAAGGACGTGCGCCATGAGCGATGACCGACCAGCATCCGAACCGTCGTTCGTCGTGGACCCGTTCGACCTCGCACTGATGTCCGAGGATCCGACGGCGACGCCACAGACGAGCGATCACCTCCTCGACGAGTCAGCAGATGGGCGTGTGCTGCGTGGCATCTGGGAGTGCGAGCCCGGTGTCGCGGAGGACATCGAGGAGGACGAACTCTTCGTCGTGCTGTCCGGACGCGCCACGGTGGACCTGCTGTCCGGGCAGCGACTCGAGCTCCGACCGGGCAGCGTCGGGATCCTGCGACGTGGCGAGCGCACCCGTTGGACCGTCCACGAGACGCTCCGCAAGGCCTACCAGATCACCCTGGCGTGATCTGTCGGGGCCTGCCCGACTCAGCCGAGCCCAGCCGCGCGGACCGCCAGGCTGACCGATCCGAGCCACGCGACCAGCTCGTCGAGACCCAACCGATCGACGGCCAGGGCCAGCGAGAGTGAGGCGGCGTTGAACACCGCGTGCCCGATGATCGGGACCAGGAGGTTGCCGGTGTAGTGGAACGCCAACGCCAGAGCCAGGCCCACGGCGAACAACCCGCCGAGTGCGATCGGTTGGCTCGTCACCACCTCGATGTGGATCAGGGCGAACACCGCGGAGGAGATGATCGCCCCGACCCACAGGCCGATGCGATCCGCCAGCGCCCGGAACAGCACCCCGCGGAACACGACCTCCTCGACGATCGGGGCCACGATCACGGCGATGACGCCCGCGAGCAGCAGTGTCAGCCCACCACCGAGGGCATCCTGGAGGAGCTGCTGCTCGACCGGCTCCTCGGTGCCGGTGATGAGAGCGAGCACGATGTTGACCCCGTAGGCGGTGAACAGCGCGATGATCCCCGCCACCAGACCGAACCCGAGCGCCAACCACGAACCGGTCGGCCGGGAGGGTCCGAACAGCCGCCCGTCCAGTCGGCGGCGGATCAGCAACGGCACCATCGCCGCGACGAAGATGATCAGCTGCAGGACCAGCGCGACGATGAGGCCGAAGACGAGCGATCCACCCGTCGGCTCCGGCTGTGTCGCGATCTGCCCTGCCAGCGCCCGATCGAGCAGGTAGAACACCACGTTCGGCGCGGCCATGATCACGAGCACGACCGTCGCCAGCAGGATCGAGTACGGCGACGATTGGTCACGCAGGCTGTGCATCCCCGCGATACCCGTCGGGGCCGGGGTTGTCGGGGGTCCGGGTGGTGGTGGCGGCGGCGGTGGTGGAGGTGGCGGGGTTGGGGCACTCATCGGGATCTCCTGATCACGAGCACGCCGGCCAGGGCGAGCGTGACGATGGCCACCACGATGGCCAGGCCACGTGATGGCCCGTCGCGCTCGTCCGGGGCAGGCGTGGTCGTGGTGACATCGGGATCGTCCGTGGGGTCGAGGGGAACGGTCATGTCGATGGCCGTTCCATCACGATCGCCGGCGGGTTCTTCGCCGATGAGCGCGACCTGGTACGGACCATGTTCGACCAGGGAACCGTCTCCGTCCTCCAGGCGCCAGATGGCGGCGTGCGAACCAGCCTCGGCGACGCCCAGCTCCCGGCGCAGCACGACCTCGCCAGCGCCGTCGGTGACCTCGAGGTACAGCAGCACCGGCTTGTTCACGTCCACGTCGACCGTGACCGCATCGTCGAACGACCCGAGGTTGGTCGCCAGGCGGGTCGGCGAGACCTCCAGGTCGGCGCCGTGGCCCTCGGGCGGCTCGATGGCCCACCCGTCGCCGTCACCACGCACCGTCCAGGTGCCGAGCGCCGCCTCCTCGACCACGGTGTCGCCCGCTGTGATCCGCATCGGGCCATCACCCCGGAGACGGGTCTCGACGGACGCGGACATGCCGACGCGCATCCGGTCGGGAAGATCGTCCGACACCGTGGGGGTGCGCCCGTTGTAGTACGCGGACAGGATCTGTCGATAGTCGTGACCGTCCTCGGCCCGACCCCGCGCCCCGTACTGACCGAGCCCGACCCCGTGCCCCCATCCCTGTCCGTCGAGGACCACCTCGTCGTCCCCGAACCGGACCGCGAACCTGGACGACGGGACCGTCGAGGGCAGGCGGGAGAGGCCGTCGTCACGCAGTTGGGGGAAGCGGTCCGGGAAGCGCTGAGGCGCCACGGCCGAGACGAACCGCTGGAAGTCCCGTGCATCGACGTCAACCTCCGAACCGTCGACACCCGTGACCACGACCCGCGAGCTGGGGTCATCGGTCGGACCTTCCCGGCGCGCATCGGCGGCTGGGGAGGCTGCGGCCAGGGTGTCCCCACGGGACAGGATCGTGTCGAACTCCTCCCGGGTGAAGGTGACCGTCCACCGGTGGAACGGTGACACCTCGTCGAAGGGGTCCTCGATGGCCACCAGTTCGTCGCGTGGCCCGGAGGACGGGAACGCCTCCTCGTTGGCGTAGGTGCGGCCGCCCGAGGTCGAGAAGTACCGCGCCAGGATCGGTCCCCCGTCAGCGTCCAGCAGCACCTCGCCCGAGGTCGCGTCGACCGCCGCCCGCCAACGCTGCCCCATCGGTGCGTCGACCACGGTGTCGGCTCCCCCGAAGACCTGACAGGAGACGGTCGCACAGATGTCGTAGCCGTCGTAGCTGCTGGTCCTCGCCACGTACCAGCCGTAGGTACGGGCGGCCACGGCCTGCGCCTTCAGCGCCTCCTCGGGCCATCGCGCCGGCATCTCCGCGATCCCGGCGACGTAGTCGTCCATCGACAGTTCGTTGACCAGGACCGGGCCGCTGGCCGCATGCCGCAGCTCGACCGTGTCGAGGTAGCGGGCATCCCCGTTGACCTCGATGAGATCCTCCTCCGCGACCTCGAACCTCACCGGGTCGGCCAGGGTGCTCTGGGCCCTGGCAGGCACCGCATCCGCCGACGCGAGCAGGGTGAGCAACCCGACGAGGACCGCCGAGCCCACCAGCCGACCATCAGGCATCGGCGTCGCTGACCCGTTCGACGTCGGCGCCCAACGACTGCAGGCGGGGGATGAAGTCCGCGTACCCGCGGTCGACGTGGTGGACGTCGCGCACGATCGTCTCGCCGTCCGCGACCAGTCCGGCCAGGGTGCCGGCCGCACCGGCCCGCACGTCGAGTCCCGACAACGTCGTTCCGTGCATCCGGACCGGCCCACGTATCCAGGCGTGGTGCCCATCGATCTCGACGTCGGCACCCATGCGCGCGAGTTCCGCAACGAACGAGAACCGGGATTCGAAGACGTTCTCCGTGCAGCGACTGGTTCCCATCGCGCGTGTCAGCAGCACCATCATCTGCGGCTGCAGGTCGGTCGGGAACCCCGGGTAGGGCAGGGTGACCACGTCGACGGCCTGCAGGTCGCCGGCCTTGACCCGCAGCGAGTCCGCACCCTCGTCGACGACGACGCCGGCCGCCCGCAGTTTGATCAGCGGCATCGTGAGATCAGCGGGGCGCACCCGCTCGATGACCACATCACCGCCGGTCAGGGCCGCCGCCACGGCGTAGGTGCCCGCCTCGATCCGATCGGGACAGGTCTCCCAGGTCACGGAACCGAGTCCGTCGACACCCTCGATCTCCAGGGTCGGGGACCCGATGCCCTCGATCGTCGCGCCCATCGCGACGAGCATGCGACACAGGTCCTGGATCTCGGGCTCCCGGGCGGCGTTGTCGAGCACCGTCGTGCCCCGCGCGCGGGTCGCGGCCATCACCAGGTTCTCGGTCGCGCCAACGGACGGGAAGTCCAGCGTGATCATCGCGCCGGTCAACTCCTTGGCGATGACCTCGACCTCCTCGGTCCGCTGGATGATGGTCGCACCCATCGCGGCCAGGCCCTGCAGGTGCAGATCGATCGACCGTGCACCGATCCGGTCACCACCGGGCAGCGCCAACCGTGCCCGGCCGGTCCGACCGACCAGCGGCCCCAGACACGAGATCGACGCGCGGATACGGGTCACGGCGTCCGCGGGGGCGTGCCACGACGGTTCGTCGACGGCCCGGAACCTGCCGTGTTCCCGGGCGAGGTCAAGCTCGACCTCCACACCCAGCCCACGCAGGACGTCAGCCATCACCGGCACGTCCCCGATCCGTGGGATGTAGGACAGGTCGACCTCGCCCTCGCAGAGCAGTGAGGCCGCCATCAACTTCAGCGCCGAGTTCTTGGCTCCCGACAGATGGACCGTGCCACGCAACGGCTCGCCGCCACGGACCCGGAAGACATCTTCGGGTGACGGCAGGTTGGCGGAGGACTCAGGCATGACCTGAGGTTACCCACGCCCCGTCCCGCGGCCGGTTCAGCCGGGCTGTCCGACCGGCCGACGGGTCACGCGTCGGCGCTCGGCGCGTCGTCCACGACCTGCAACCGGACGTTCTGCTTGGTCAGGGAGGCTCGCAGGAGCTCGTCCTCGCCCTGTTCGAGCCGCTGTTCGAGATCGGCGCGCCTCTTGCGGGCGCGCCCCGTATCGATCTCGGACTCGAGCTCCGCGATGTCGGCGAGCAGGATCACCTGGCCCCCCTGATCCACGAACAGCGTCCCACGGTGCACGGCGATGCGCTGGGAGGTGCCATCCGCGAGCACCACCCGGACCGGCGCGATGTCCAACGCGATGACGGCGGGCTGATGTCCCGCGAGGATGCCGATCTCACCCTCGACCGAACGCGCGTACACCTCGGTGACATCGGCCGACAGCACGTGGCTATCGGCCGAGACCACCTCGATGTGCATGGTTGGAGCTGCCATCAATCATCCATCTCAGACGCGCGGCGCTGGACGTCGTCGACGTTGCCGGCGTAGAGGAAGGCCTGCTCCGGCAGCTCGTCGAGGTCGCCGTCGATCAGGGCCTTGAAGCCCTCGATCGTCTCGCTGACGGGCACGTAGACCCCCGGGTTCCCGGTGAACTGCTCGGCGACGTAGAAGTTCTGGCTGAAGAACCGCTGCGCCTTGCGAGCCCGGGAGACCACGACCTTGTCCTCCTCGGACAGCTCGTCGATACCGAGGATCGCGATGATGTCCTGCAGGTCCTTGTAGCGCTGCAGGACCTCCTGGACGCCTGTCGCGACGTTGTAGTGGTCCTCGCCGATGATGGCCGGGTCGAGGATCCGCGACGTGGAGTCCAGTGGATCGACCGCCGGGTAGATACCCAGCGACGCGATGTCACGCGACAACACCGTCTGCGCATCGAGGTGCGCGAAGGTCGTGTGAGGTGCCGGGTCCGTGATGTCGTCGGCCGGCACGTAGACCGCCTGCAGCGAGGTGATGGACCGCCCCTTCGTGGAGGTGATCCGTTCCTGCAGTTGGCCCATCTCGTTCGACAGCGTCGGCTGGTAGCCCACGGCGGACGGCATGCGGCCGAGCAGCGTGGAGACCTCCATACCGGCCTGCACGAAGCGGAACACGTTGTCGACGAAGAGCAGGACGTCCTGGCGCATCTCGTCGCGGAAGTACTCGGCCATGGTCAGGGCGGACAGGGCGACGCGCAGCCGGACCCCCGGCGGCTCGTCCATCTGGCCGAACACCAATGCCGCCTTCTCGAGGACCCCGGAATCCTCCATCTCGAGCATGAGGTCGTTGCCCTCACGGGTGCGCTCGCCGACCCCGGCGAACACCGACACACCACCGTGCTGCTGGGCGACCCGGTTGATCATCTCCTGGATGACGACGGTCTTGCCGACCCCGGCACCGCCGAACATCCCGATCTTCCCACCCTGCACGTACGGCTCGACGAGGTCGATGACCTTGATGCCGGTCTCGAACATCACGGCCTGCGGTTCGAGTTCGTCGAAGGGCGGCGGTTCGCGGTGGATGGCCCAGCGCGTGTCCGGGGAGATCTCGCTCTCCGCCACATCCAACGGCTGGCCGAGCACGTTGTAGATGTGCCCGAGGGTGCCGGGACCGACCGGCACGGTGATGGGGGCGCCGGTATCGGTCACATCGGCGCCGCGGACCACACCGTCGGTCGGCTGCATGCAGACGGCGCGCACACGACTGTCACCGAGGTGCTGAGCGACCTCGGCCGTGATGGTCGAGACCTCGCCCTGGTAGGTGCGCTCGAACGTCAGCGCGTTGTTGATCTGCGGCAGGTCGCCAGGCGGGAACTCGACGTCGACCACCGGGCCGATGACGCGGACGATGCGACCGGTCGTCTCAGACGTGAGACGCTCCTCGGGAGCGGTCTTCGTGGTCATCTGCTGGACTCCTCGTGTTCGTGCTGCTCGTGATCGCGGGACATGTGCTCCGCGGTGAACGTCTGGTGTGGTGTGACTCGCGGGATGCGTGGGAGAGCTCGGATCAGCCCGACTGCAGCGCCTCGGCGCCACCGACGATCTCGGAGATCTCGGTCGTGATCTGTTCCTGTCGGGCCTGGTTCATCACCCGCGACAACGACCCCGCGACCTCCTTGGCGTTGTCGGTGGCGGACTTCATGGCCCGCTGACGCGCGGCGTGCTCCGAGGCCGATGATTCGAGCAGGCCATGGAAGACCTTCGCCTCGACGTACCGGGGGATCAACCGCTCGAGCATGAAGGGTTGGCTCGGTTCGTAGATGAAGTCGGGGTTCATCTCCTGGCCGCCCTCGAACTCCACCGGCTTGACCGGCAGCAGTTCCATGCGCACCGGCGCCTGGGTCAGGGACGACTTGAAGTCGGTGTAGACCAGCCAGACGCGGTCGAGTTCACCCTTGGCGAACCGGTCCATCAGGACATCGGCGATCGCGTTCGCGTTGTCGACCGTCGGCGTGTCCGAGATGCCGGTCCAGACGCGCTCGGTGCGCTGGCCGCGGTAGGCGAAGTACCCGGCGCCCTTCTTGCCCACGATGTAGAGATCGATCGACCGCCCCGCCTCACGCTCGGTGCGCATCGTGCGTTCGGCGACCTTCAGGACGTTGGCGTTGTAGGCGCCGGCGAGACCCCGGTCAGACGTGTTGACCACGATCGCGACCCGCTCGACCTCACGCTGGGTCAAGAGAGGGTGCTGCCGGACCTCGTTGGAGACCGCCAGACCCTTGATGACCTCGTGGATCTGTTCGGCGTAGGGGCGCGCGTTGCGCACACGCGCCTGTGCCTTGATGATCCGGGCTGCGGCGATCATCTCCATGGCACGCGTGATCTTCTGCGTGCTCTGCACGGAGCGGATGCGTCGCTTGAGCTGCCGGATCTGGCCGCTACCTGCCACCTTGTGCCTCCTTCACGGCACCGGGCTCACCGGGCCGCGTCCGTCGGACGACGGTGCTGCTGATCAGTCCACCGACTCGCTGCTGGCCGCCATGGCGTCCCAGCCCTCGTTGACCTCTTCCTCTTCCTCGACCTCGGAGGCCTGGAAGGTCTGGTGGAACGTGTCGATCGCCGAGGTGATCTTCTCGCGCAGTTCGTCGGTCAACTTCTCGCGCCGGAGTGACTCCAGGACATCGGCGTGCCGCGACTGGACGTACTCGTGCAGTTCCTTCTCGTAGCGCCGGACGTCGCCGATCGGGATCTCGTCGAGCCGGCCGGTCGTCACCGCGAGCACCGAGGCGACCTGCAGGTCGACCGACAGTGGCTGGTACTGGGGCTGCTTGAGGATCTCGACGACCCGCTGACCCCGCGCGATCTGCCGCTGCGAGGCCTGGTCGAGGTCGGAGCCGAACTGTGCGAAGGCCTCGAGTTCGCGGTACTGCGCGAGCTCGAGGCGCACCGTCCCGGACACGGACTTCATGGCGGGACGCTGGGCGGACCCACCGACACGGGAGACCGACACACCGGCGTTCATGGCGGGCCGCACGCCCTGGAAGAACAGGTCGGTCTCCAGGAAGATCTGGCCGTCGGTGATGGAGATCACGTTGGTGGGGATGTAGGCCGAGACGTCGTTGGCCTTGGTCTCGACGATCGGCAGCGCGGTCATCGACCCACCACCGAGTTCGTCGTTGAGCTTGGCGGCCCGCTCCAGCAGACGACTGTGGAGGTAGAAAACGTCACCCGGGTAGGCCTCACGACCCGGTGGGCGACGCAGCAGCAGCGACAGCTGCCGGTAGGCGTCGGCCTGCTTGGACAGGTCGTCGTAGATGATCAGGGCGTGGTCGCCCTTGTACATCCAGTTGGCCCCGATGGCGGCACCGGCGTAGGGCGCGATGAACTGGAACGGCGCCGGCGAGGAGGCCGGTGCGGAGACCACGGTGGTGTACTCGAGCGCCCCGTACTGCTCCAGGGTCGCCACCACCTGGGCGATGGTCGAACCCTTCTGACCGATCCCGACGTAGATGCACTTGACCTGCTCGTCGGTCCCCCACAGCGCCTTCTGGTTGATGATCGTGTCGATCGCGATCGCCGTCTTCCCGGTCTGACGGTCGCCGATGATCAGCTCACGCTGACCGCGCCCGATCGGCGTCATGACGTCGATCACCTTGATGCCGGTCTGCATCGGCTCGCCGACCGGCTGCCGGTCGACCACGCCGGGCGCCTGGACCTCCAGCGCGCGCTCGCCGTCGAGCTTGTCCGGGTCGAGCGGGCCCTTGCCGTCGATCGGCTGACCGAGCGGGTCGACCACACGACCGAGCATCGCGTCACCGACCGGCACCGACAGCACGCGTTCGGTGCGGCGGACCGTCTGCCCCTCTTCGATACTGGCGGCCTCGGAGAAGATGGCCGCGCCGATCTCGTGCTCGTCGAGGTTCATGGCCATGCCGAACACGCCATCACCGAAGTCGAGCAGTTCGTTGGCCAGGGTGCCGGGCAGGCCGCTGACGCGGGCGATGCCGTCACCGGTCGACAGCACGCGCCCGACCTGCTCGGTCGCCAGGTCCGGTTCGTAGCCTTCCAGCATCCGCTGGATCGCGTCGGAGATGTCCTCCGACCGGATCGTCAGGTCAGCCATCTGGGTGTCTTCCTCGTGGTCGGTGCGGGGCGCCGTCGCCGGAAGCGACGCGCGGTGCGACGGGGTGGGTCAGGCGCCTGCGCGGGTGCGCAGGGAGCCGAGTCGGTTGGCCAGGGAGCCGTCGATGACGGTGTCGCCGATCGTGGCGCGCACGCCACCGACCACGGACTCATCGACGTAGACCTTCAGCTCCAGCCTGCGGCCGGTGGCGCGCTCGAGAGCTTCCTTGAGCGCCTGCTTGCGGGCGTCGTCGATCGGCACGGCGACGTAGACCTCGGCGAGTTCCTCGTCACGCGCCGCGGCGGCCCGGCGGGCGACCTCCTCGGCCACCGCGGTCAACTCGCCGACACGGTCAGCGGCGATGACCATCGCAAGGCAGGACCGCGTCGCGGGGTGTGCGGCCGCGAGCACCTCGGTCTCGACGAACGCGAGCCGCCGACCGACGGGCAGGTTGGCATCGGTCAGCTGCCGACGCAGCGACTCGTTGGACTCGATCGCCCGCGCGACGGTGAGCAGTTCGCTCTCGACCGCATCGAGCGCATGCTCGGCGGTCGCGATGGCGACCAGCGCCTCCGCGTACCGGTTGGTCCGTTCGTTGGTCATCGACGCATCCTCGTGGCTGCTGGTCGGCGGTGCGGCCGACCTGATGCCCGGAGCGGGCGGTGGGCCCCCAAAGGTCTCGTTTCGGGTTCTAGTTCTGGTTGGACAGGCGCTGGATGTACTCGTCCACCAGGCCCTCGTGGGTGGCGGCGTCCAGTTCGCGTTCAACGATGCGCGACGCGAGTTCGACCGACATCGTGCCGACCTGCGCCCGCAGTTCCTGCACCACACGCTGACGTTCGGTAGCGACCTCGCCCTGCGCACGCTCGATGATCTGCGCCGCCTCGGTCTCGGCCTTCGCCAGGATGTCGGCTCGCAGTGATTCGGCGGTTGCCTTGGCCTCGTCGATGATCTGCGTGGCCTCACCACGCGCGTCATCGAGGCTCGCTTCGTACTCGCGCTTCGCGGCTTCAGCCTCGGCGAGCTTGGCGTCGGCCTCCTCCATCTTGCCTTGGATCTGCGTGCCGCGTTCCGCGAGCGTCTCGTTGAGCTTGGGGAACACGAACTTGAACATGATGGCGATCAGCAGCAGGAAGGCGACGAGCCCCATGACCAGCTCGGACAGGTCCGGAAGCAGGACGAGGCCCTCGTCGCCGTTGTCGGCGACCGCCAGGTGGATCGTGGTGAGCAACATGATGGCTCCCCTCGGGGACGCTTAGATGGCGAACGCGAGGACGAAGCCCAGCAGGGCGAGCGCCTCGACGACGGCGATACCGATGAACATCGTGGTGCGGACCATGCCGGCCGCTTCGGGCTGGCGGGCCATCGACTCGACGGACTTGCCGATCAACATGCCCAGGCCGATGGCCGGGCCGAGCGTGGCCAGGCCGTAGCCGATGACGTTGAGGGAGCCTTCCATGGTGTTTCCTCCTGAGGCGACGCTCTGGGCGTCGCGGGTTGGCAGTTCTTGGGGGCGGGGGTCGGAACGGGTCGGACGGGTGGGCGGGTCAGGGCGGTGCGGGCCGAGAACGAAACGGTGCGGCTAGTGGGCTTCCATCGACGAGTCGATGTACACGGCGGTCAGCATCGTGAAGATGTAGGCCTGCAGCGCGATGATGAACAACTCGAAACCGAACACGAGCGGGCCGGCGACCACCGCGAAGACGCCGATCGGCCAGCCGAGCGCCGAGGGCAGGAAGATCCAGGCGGTGACCAGGGTGATCACGACCAGGATGTGGCCGGCCGCCATGTTGGCGAACAGCCGGACCGCCAGGGTGAACGGTCGCAGGATCAGCGTCGAGACGATCTCGATCGGGGTCAGGATGATGTACAGGGGCCACGGGACGCCACTGGGGAACGCGACGCCCTTGAAGTAGCCGATGAAGCCCTGCTCCTTGATCCCGACGCCGACGTAGATCAGCCAGGCGATCCCCGCGAAGAACAGCGGCCAGGCGGATCGACCGGTCGGCGGCAGCATCAGGAAGGGTGTGATCTTGGCGAGGTTCAGCGCGAAGATCGCGACGAAGAACGTGGTCAGCATCGGGACGAACTTCAGCCCCTTGGGCCCGATGATCTCCATGGCGATCTGCCGGTTGAACTCGACCACCATCTCGATCGCGGACTGGAACTTGCCGGGCACGACCTGCATGTTGCGCGTGCCCATCACGAAGATGACGCCGACGATCAGGGTCATCAACCACGCGATGAGGATCGTGCGGTTGATCCCCCACTCCTCGCCGAACATCTCGAAGCTGAAGAGGTAGGGGAAGTCGAACAACGCGTTGATGTCGTCGAGCACCCCGTCGAACTCTCCGCCCCATTCGGCGGCCGCGAGGGTCAGTGTCTGGGTCACAGCGGTCAACTCCGGGTCGCGTTCGAGACCGCCGAGGGCCGGACGGCCTCGGGGTCGATCCAGAACATGCGTGGTGAGCGGGCGATCAGCCACAGCTCGTAGGCCAGGGTCACGGCGACCGCGGCCGCCGTGGCCAGCGCGAGCGAACGGCCGTGCACCCACGAGAGCTGGTTCAGCAGGCTCAAGGTCACGAGGTACAGGGGCAGGCGGATGAGGGCACCGGCAGCGAGCGTCGCGATGCCGTCGTCGCGCTGTCGGGCGGCCCGGGCCAGCAGCAGGGCCGATCCTCCGAAGAGCACCCAGACGAAGCTGAGGCCGACCGCTGCGCTCGCGACACCGCTCCACCCGACGGCGAGGTAGGCGATGATCCCCGCAGGCAGGCCGATGGCGGCGACGGCCGCGCCAGCGCCGGTCACGAGCTTGCGTTCATCGCTACCCGGCCCGCCGGGGGTGATCTCGGGCAGCGTCGGGGGGCCAGACGGGTGGACGTCGGACCGTGGCGCCTGCGCCGGGGCGGCCTGCGCCGGGGCGGTCTGCGTGCGTTCAGCGGCCATGGATCTGCCGATCCCTGGCTGCCTGGACGAGATCCTTCGCCTTCGGCAGGTCGCGGTAGCCCTCCATCTGGTTGCCCCGGAGGAACACCAGGTACAGCCCGGCGGCGTTGCCGATCAGGGCACCGATGACCAGTGCCCAGGGGGTGGTGCCGAGCCACCCGTCAACGAGCCAGCCGATCCCCGCCCAGACCACGACGGCGGCCATGAGCTCCATACCCATGATGGACGCCTGGTCGAGGCCCTTCATCGACGAGCCCACGACGGAGGAGACCGACGTTGGTCGCGTGTCTGCAGGGGGGGAGGTGGTCGCCATGTTCCGATTCGGGTCGGCGTCGGGGCGGACGGGTCAGGCCGCGCAGGGCGAGACACTCGTCCCGCCACTATCCGTGCACCACAGGCAGCAGCAACGGGGTGCCGGAGCAGGGGCGCGCGTACGCTAGCAAGCCCGCCCGAGGACCGCCAAAGGAGCGACTCGACCGGACCGTCCGTCATGCGGACCGCTCAGGCGCTGTCGGCCCGCCGCTCGTCAGATCGGTCGACCTCGTCACGCATGACGCGACCGCCATCCGTGCCCAGCAGCGTCACCGCGATGCCGAGCGACACGGCGGCGACGGCGTAGGGAGCCAACCGGGGCAACGTCAGGAACGCGGGAGCGACCGACCCGAACGCGATCACCGCGGACCAGTAGTAGAGGATCAGCACCGCCCGCCGGTGCGAGTGGCCCATCAAGAGCAGGCGGTGGTGCAGATGGCCGCGGTCGCCGACCGCCAGTGGTTCGCGCCGCAGGAGCCGGCGCGCAACGGCGTAGGCCGTGTCGAGGAACGGGACGGCCAGGACCATGGCGGGGATCAGCAGCGGGATCGCCCCGTAGAAGTCGATCTCGGAGGGGGCCGGGGTGCGACCGACGTAGGACACGCCCGCAGCGCCCAGGAGCAGCCCCAGGAGCATCGCGCCGGTGTCTCCCATGAAGATCCGGGCCGGATGCCAGTTGTGGACCAGGAAACCGAGTGCGATACCGACGACGATGGCGGCAACCAGCGCCGCCGAGGTCGGGATCGCGTCACTGCCCAGTTGCGTGCGCAGTGTGAACAGGAAGAAGGCCATCCCGGCGATCGCGGCGACCCCTGCCGCCAACCCGTCCAGACCATCGATGAGGTTGACCGCGTTCATCATGACGACGAGTGCCAGGACCGTGAGGGGGAGCCCGAGATCGGCCGACAGCGACACGATCTCCACCCCGGGGATCCAGAAGTGGACCAGCTGGATACCGAAGATGGCCACGACCAGCGCCGCCATGATCTGACCGGCCAGCTTGACCGTGGGGGGTAGGTGGATGAGGTCGTCCGCCACACCGATGGCGACGATCACGAGCGCACCGACCACCAGCGCGATCGGTTCCGAGGTGGCGGTGAACAGCGGGCCGAAGGTGGGAAGCGCCGAGGCCACTGCGAGCGCCACCAGCAGGCCCAGCAGCATGGCCAGGCCCCCCATCGTCGGGGTCGGGACACGGTGGATGCGCCGGGGGCCACCCGGCTCGTCGACCGCACCGACCCGCCGGGCCAGTCGTGCGATCAGCGGGGTCGAGGCGGCCGTGACGACACCGGCGGTGAGCGCCACGGCTACGTGTGCGAGCACGTTCACCTCCTGCGCGCCGACCTCCGGGTCGGGATCCTGCTGGCGGTCGCTGTGATCAGGCTCCGGTCGGGTAGGCGGGGAACCGGGTGACCAGTTCGCCGATCTCACCCCGAACCGTGGCGCGATCGTCATCGGTGCCCGTCAGCGCGGAGTCGATCAGGCCGGCGACGGTGGACAGCTCGCCCGGACCCATCCCCTGCGTCGCGACACACGAGGCGCCGGCACGGATCCCCGACGCGACCGCCGGGGGGTTCTGGTCGAACGGGATGGCGTTCTTGTTCAGCACGATGCCGGCGTCGTCGCACCGCTGCTCGGCCTCGGCGCCGGTCAGGCCCTTGGGCGTGACGTCGGCCAGGAACAGGTGCGTGTCGGTCCCCCCGGAGACGATCCGGTAGCCGCGCTCGGTCAGTCCGTCGGCGAGCGCGCGGATGTCATCGAGGATCCGGTGGGCGTACTCCTTGAACGACGGCTCCATCGCCTCCTTGAGCGCGACGGCCTTCGCGGCGATGACGTGTTCCAACGGACCGCCCTGGGTGCCGGGGAACACCGCCTTGTCGATCGGCTTGGCCCACTGTTCGTTGGTGAGGATGATCGCGCCACGTGGGCCCCGCAGGGTCTTGTGCGTGGTGAAGGTCACGATGTCGCAGTACGGCACCGGGGAGGGGTGTGCCCCGCCGGCCACCAGGCCGATGAAGTGGGCCGCGTCGCACATCAACGTCGCGCCGACCTCGTCGGCGATCGAGCGGAAGGCCTCGAAGTCCAGTGCCTTGGCGTAGGCGGACCACCCGGCGATGATGAGCTTGGGACGGTGTTCGACGGCGAGTGCGCGAACCTCGTCCATGTCGATGGTCTCGGTGTCCTCACGCACGCCGTAGGACACGATGTCGAACCACTTGCCGCTGAAGTTGATCTTCATGCCGTGGGTCAGGTGCCCGCCGTGGGGCAGCGACATCGCCAGGACCTTCTCCCCCGGCATGACGGTGGCGAAGTAGGCCGCGATGTTCGCACTGGCGCCGGAGTGTGGCTGGACGTTGGCGTGGTCGGCGCCGAACAGCTGCTTGGCGCGGTCGATCGTCAACTGCTCGAGCGGGTCGATGACCTCTTCACACCCGCCGTAGTAGCGCTTGCCCGGATAGCCCTCGGCGTACTTGTTGGTCAGGACCGATCCCTGCGCCGCGAGGACGGCCGGGGAGGCGAAGTTCTCGCTGGCGATCAGCTGCAGTTTCGTGCGCTGCCGCTCCAGTTCACCGAGCAGACCGTCGGCGACCTCCGGGTCGGTGGCGCGCAGTTCGTCGAAATCGGGACCCCAGAAGGTGCTCAAGGTGGACTCACTGGTTCGAGGTGGTGGGACCGGAAGGCTACCTCTGCGGCTCGTCGCCGTCTCACTCCGAGACGTCCAAC
>Ga0207421_10003757_pt1 | contig 17897 bp, 13 predicted proteins | sample SodLakKL_010_SED_4_FD_187542 | JGI IMG/M metagenome (GOLD analysis project Ga0207421, IMG submission 187542) | Alkaline sediment microbial communities from Lake Tanatar, Kulunda Steppe, Russia - 8KL_010_SED (SPAdes) (version 2) | ecosystem: Environmental > Aquatic > Non-marine Saline and... | reverse complement strand
GTCGGGGTGTTCGCCCCCAGGAAGTGGCTGTCCCACCCGCCGAGCTCGAACAGGTCAGCCACCATCCGCGCCCCGATCTCGTGCAGCTCACCCCCGACCGCGGCCACCACGATGGTGCGGCCGATCCGCGGGGTGGCGAACGTCCGCGGGTACAGCTGTGCCATCGCGAGCTGGGTCGCCGCGGTCACCAGGTGTTCCTGCCCGACCGTGGCCTGACCGAGCTGCCACAGCCGCCCGACCTCCCGCAGGACCGGCGCGAACACCTCGAGGTACTCCGACGCGAGCGAGCCCAGCGGAGTGCCCACATCGAGGTAGCTCACCTGTGCAGCCACGTTGGGCGCACCGGCCGCGAGACCACGGGTGATCAACGCTCCGACGGCGATGCCGGCGTCAGGGCCGAGCGTCTCGCTGATCACCGTGGCCAGGAGCGACAGGTGCGCCCCGATGTCGTCGCCATCCAACCCGTAGCCAGCAAGCAGCTCACGTAACCAGATCACGTGGTCATCGAACAGCTGCGGCCGATCGGTCGCCAACGCCGCAGTCAGGTGGCCGATGTGGAACACCCCATCCTCGCGGCACCGGACCGTGGCCCGCGGCCCGAAGCGATCCGTCAGCCCCGGATGTGCCTGGAGGTGCCGGGTCGCCGTCTCGTCGGCGAGCGACTGGGCATGCACACGCAGTTGGTCGGCCACCAACCGCCTGGCTGCATCTGGAACCATCTGCCCGGTCGGCCCGTCGCTCATGAGGCGATCAACTGGAAACTCGAGAACTGCGCCGAGCCCGGACGTAGCCGCAACCCGACAGGCATCGCCGCGTGCGCAGCACCTCCAGACGCGCGAGGGCGATCTTCCATCAAGCGCCCTCCGATCGGAAGCCGATGACCATCTGAGGATCGATCTGGTCACAAGAACACCCGGCATCCTCACGGTAACGGATGCCGCGGGTTCGGCTCAGCGCGGGACCAGGGTCAGCTGGTCGACCGCGGTCGACCGTGCGGCGTCGAGCGAGAGGGTGAGCGGGATCGTCTCACCGCTCTGCCACAGCTCGGCCTGGTCGGTGTAGTGGCGGTGGAAGGGTCGGCCCGACTGCCCGGAGATGTGGATCCAGCGCCCGGCATCCAGGTCGCCCATGTCGACGACCATCCGCATGCTCGGGACCCAGTTCACCTCGTAGCCCATGGAGGCGGTCCATCCCGTCGCGTTGACGATGTCCGAGCCACCACCGAGTTCGAGGGGACCGCGGTTGAACAGGCGCTCGACCGGGGCGATGCCGGACTCGCCGAAGGTGCCGTGGGTGAGGGTCAGCGTGTGCATCGCACCCCACCGCCAGTCGGCGGGGTCAGCGGAGAAGGTGTCGACCATCTCCTCGTGTGCCCGCGCCATCGCCGTGTGCAGGACGTCGTCCCGTCCCGAGACGTCGGCGTGCCCCGGTGCGTCCCACCATGGCGAGTCGGGCTCGTCCAACAGATCGCCCACCATCTCCCACCAGCGCCCGCCGCCAGCCGGCCAGGCGAAGTCGGGCAGGACGTCGTGGAAGGTGATCTCCAGCAGGTGCCGCCAGGTTGCGTTGAAGGCGGCACCGCCGGCCGCGTGCGCGTCGTCCTGCAGGTCCCAGTCGGCGAGCACGTCCTGGATCGCGGCGACGCCCTCGTCACCTCGCGCGTCCAGTCCCGTCAGGACCGGCACCAGGGTGGCGGCGTTGGCGTTGTGGTTGTCGAGCTGGAGCTCGAGCAGGTCGTCGGGGGAGTGCTGCGGGCGTGCCTCGAGCAGCTCCACGATCCGCGCGGCCCGGTGACCGAGCGACACGTCCACCGCCAGGAAGGGCTCGCTGCCCGGGGCGAGTACCGGCTGGTTGGCGGTCGCGAGGTAGCCGGCCTCCGGGTTGAGGATCCAGGGCAGCTCCTCAAAGTCGAGGAAGCCGTCCCAGCCAGCATCGCCGGTCCACCCGGCCAGCGGCAGGGTGCCGTCCCCGGTGCGGCGGATCGGGGAGCGTCCCGGCGCCTGGTAGCCGATGTTGCCCTCGATGTCGGCGTAGACCAGGTTCTGCGAGGGGACGTCGAAGCGGCTGGCGGCCTCCCGGAAGCTCGGCCAGTCCCCGGCACGCATGAACCGAGGGATGGCGTCCATGGTCGGGGCGGGATCGAGGGCCACCCAGAGCAGGGCGACCGCGTGCTCGACGCCGTCGGGGGCGTCGGCGGCACCGTCACCCAGGGGTCCCTCGGCGACCGACGAGCCTGACCCCGAGACGTCGGAGAACAGCGGACCGTGGCGTGTGCTGCGCACCTCGATGGTCTCGTTCGGCCCACCGGCCACCCGGAGCGTCTCCTCGCGCAGCTCGAGGGGTTCCCATCCGCCCTCGGTGAGGTAGCGCTCGTCCTCGATCCGTTCGACCACCAGGTCGGCGACGTCGGTGCCGAGGTTGGTGAACCCCCAGGCCACGTCGGCGTTGTGACCGATGACGATACCCGGGACTCCGGCGAACGAGAACCCGGCGACCTCGTAGGGACAGTCGGGTCCGACCGGCTCGCAGCGCAGACCGACCTGGTACCACAGGGATGGTTGCGAGGGTCCGAGGTGGGGGTCGTTGGCCAGGACGGCGGTGCCGGTGGTGGAGCGCTCGGGGCCGATCACCCACGAGTTCGAACCGATGCCGTCGCTGCCCGGATCACCGAGCAGAGCGGGTGCGTGGGACAGCGCATCCTGGGCGGCCGCCAGTGCGGTTCGGGCCTCCTCGGTGTGGAGCAGGTCGGCCTGCCGTGCGATGTCCGCGTCCCGACCGGCCGTGTTCGCGGCGGTGGGTTCGGTTGCCGCAGGATCGGTGTCCCCGGTGGCCGGCACGAACCGGCCGTCCTGCAGATCACCGCCCTCAGGCAGGATCACGGGATGGCGGTCCTCCGGGAACGCGGGGAAGAGGTCCTCGAGGTTCCTGCCCTCACCGAGGTCGACGTCCACCAGCCGGGCCCGCAGCAGCTCGTCCTCCATGTTGGCGCGCAGGTCCCAGGCCATCGCCTTGAGCCACGCGACCGAGTCCGCGGGTGTCCAGGGCTCGGGCTCGTAGCCGCCGGCACCGGTGACCCGCAGCAGGGCGTGCTCAAGGGAAAGCTCGCTCCCACGCTTGTCGGCCATCCACGCGTTCACGCCGTCGGCGTACGCCTCGAGCATCGCCAGCGTGTCGTCCTCCAACAGCTCGAGCTCGACTTCGGCGACCCGGCGCCAACCCAGCGTGCGGGTGAACCGATCGGTGTCGAGCGTGTCGGCGCCGAACAACTCGGAGACCCGCCCGGCGGTGACGTGGCGCCGCATGTCCATCTCCCAGAACCGGTCCTGGGCGTGGACGTAGCCCTGTGCCCGGAACAGGTCGTCGGTCGAAGAGGCCACGATCGTCGGGACGCCGTGCGCGTCGCGGTAGACGTCGACGGTGCCACCGAGTCCGGTCAGGACGGCGTCACCGGCGGTGTCGGGGAACGAGCGGCGGACCGTCCAGGTGCCGGACACGAGGGTCACCACCAGCGCGACGACGAGCAGGCTCGCCAGCGCGACGGCCCCTCGCTTCACCCAGACCATGTCGGACCCCGCCTCATCCGGCCACCGCGGGCACGCGGGCCGCAGGCGCGAACACTACGGAGGTGGCCGGATCGTGTCACCTCGCCCCGCGGCATCACTCGACGAGCATCAACTCGATGCCCTGGTCACGAAGTGCGGTGATCACCTCGGCGTCGGCGTCTGCGCTGGTGATGAGCAGGTCGATGTCCTTGGCGGCTGCGACCCGGCCAGGGCTCGACGCGCCGACCTCGGCGGCGTCGGCGAGTACGACCCGGCGGTCGCCGGCATCGAGGAGGCGCCGCGTGACCTCGACCCGCGCGATGCTCGTCTCGGTCAGGCCGCGGTCTGCGGACAGTCCACCGCAACCGACCAGGCTGATATCGGCACGCACGTCGGCCAGCAGGACCCCGCCGAGGGGGTCGCCCAGGTCGGGCGAGTCCGAGCGCAGGGTCCCGCCCGTGACGATCAGGTTCATCCGGGGGATCGCCGGCTGGAGTTCGAGCGCGACGTGCAGATCGTTGGTGATCACGGTCACGTCCTTGATCTCGGTGCGCAGGGCCAGGGCCCGAGCCATCAGCCGGGTCGTCGGCGATCCACCGATGGCGATGGACTGGCCGTCGTCGACCAGCCCTGCCGCGATCTCGCCGATGCGAGCCTTCTCCGCCTCCCTGGGATCCACTGACGGTGGGGCGACCGGTGAGCCTGCGCCCTGGGTCGGCACCGCGCCGCCATGCACCCGGCGCACCAGGCCCCGTGAGGTGAGTTCGTCGAGGTCCGTGCGGATCGTCACCGGTGAGGTCCGGAAGATCCGGCTGAGTTCGGCCACACGGATGAACCCGCGGTCCTTGACCAGGGACGCGATGCGGTCACGCCGGAGGGCTGCTGGCAGGGGTTCGACGACTCTCGCCTCTCGTGTCGCGACAGGGCACCACGAACTCTAGGTCGTTGCGGTGCGCGGCAGGGCGCCCGTGACCTTGCGTTCGCGAAAGTGAACATAAGCACTTGACAGTCTGACCTTCGTAGTCGTAATGTCAAGGGGCGGGTCGGGAGATGCCGCATCGGCAGAGGTGGCGAGCATGTCAGTCGTGCGTGACGGTGAGGGCGACCAGGCAACGATGCACGTGCAGTCAGGGGTCGCCGCCCCCAAGAAGGCCAAGGCGGCCCGGACACCGGACCCGACGCGGTTCTCTCCGACCGATCTGGGCGCGTGGGGCTTCCTGCTGCCGTTCCTCGCGGCCTACGCGTTGTTCATGCTCTACCCCGTCGGCCAGGCGTTGGTGATGGGGTTCTTCGACTGGGACTTCCTCGACATCACGCGGCGTCAGTGGGCCGGGTGGGACAACTACCGCCGGATGTTCTGGGGCACGGAGATGACCTGGAGCGTCGATCACCTGGTGGTCCTGCGCGTCATCGGTCTCGCCCTGCTGATCCCTCTGGCACGGTCGTGGCGGAAGGGCTCGCTGCCCCGCGCCTCGATCGCGACCCTCGCGATCATGCTCGTCGCGATCTTCGGGGTGATCCTGGGGATCCACCCCGGCGAGGGCGGACGCTGGTTCGATTCGCAGTTCTGGCTGTCGTTCGGCAACACGCTGTTGTTCGTTGCGATGTCCACCCCGGCGATCGTCGGGACGGGGCTGGCCCTGGCGCTCGCCTTGAACCGGCCGAGCCGCCTCACCGGGCTGTTGCGTGCGATGTTCTTCGCTCCGTACGTCCTGTCGGTTGCGGTGATGACGCTGATCTGGGCGTTCATGCTGAACCCGTCGCTGGGCCTGGTTGGGCTCGTCGGTGACTGGTTCGGCGCAACCCCGATCAACCTGCTCAACAGCAGTACGTGGGCGATGTCAGCGATCGTGCTCGCCACGCTGTGGTGGACGGTCGGGTTCAACCTGGTGCTGTTCCTCGCGGGACTGCAGGACATCGACGTCCAGCAGTACGAGGCGGCGTCGCTGGACGGTGCCAATGCCTGGCAGAAGTTCCGGCACGTGACGGTCCCCGGGCTCAGGCGCACGATCCGCCTGGTGGTGGTCCTGCAGGTCATCTACTCCTTCCAGATCTTCGGCCAGGTCTTCATCATGACGCGCGGGGGGCCTGACGGAGCCACCCGGGTGCTGATCCAGCACATCTTCGAACGGGGTTTCCGCGACTTCGAGCTCGGGTACGCCTCGGCCATGTCGGTCTTCCTGTTCATCGTGATCATCCTGGTCTCGGTGGTGCAGTTCATGTTCCTGGGCGGCGAGGAGGACGAAGCATGAGTTCCACGACGACCACCGAGGTCCCCCGCTCGGATCCCGCCGCGGATCTGCGCGCGCGCCGGGTCCACCTGCTGCGCAAGCACGTCCCGACGGGCCTGCTGCTCCTGCTGGCGTTCATCTGGCTCATCCCGGTGTGGTGGATGTTCTCGCTGTCGTTGACGCCGAACGAGCTGCTGCAGCTCAACACGCAGATCCTGCTGCCTCCGCAGGTCACCCTCGACAACTTCGTCAGTGTCATCCAGGTGGGCCTGAGTGGCCGCTGGTTCCTGAACAGTCTGATCGTCGCCAGTTCCACGACGTTGCTGACGCTCATCGTCTCCGCGATGGCGGGCTACGCCTTCGCGCGGCTGAAGTTCCCGGGCAAGAAGATCCTGTTCCCGGTCGTCATCGCCGGCCTGATGGTCCCGCAGGAGGTCATGTTCATCCCGCTGTTCCTGATCTTCGAGCAGTTCGGGCTGCACAACACGCATCCGGGACTGTTCCTCCCGCGTGTGGGGATCCCCCTCGGTGTGTTCATCATGACGACGTTCTTCGCCGCGATCCCGCGCGAGATCGAGGAGGCGGCCGAGGTCGACGGCGCCTCCAAGTGGCGCATCTTCCGCCAGATCATGCTGCCGATGGCCGGACCGGCGCTGACCGCGCTGGCCATCTTCACCTTCGTGCTGACGTGGAACGACTACCTGTGGCCCCTGGTGTCCGCCACCGAGCGCGAGATGTTCACCATCACCACCGGCCTCGCGTCCCTGCAGGGCAACTTCGCGCAGGCCACGGAGCTCGGTGCCCTGATGGCCCGGGGGGTGCTTGCCAGCGTGCCGCTGCTGGTCATGTTCGTGATCTTCCAGCGGCAGCTGATCCGAGGCATCTCGCTCGGAAGTGGGGGCAAGTAGTCGCACGACCGTAGACCGACCTGTGCCGGCACACGCCTGCACAACCGACCACGGTGGATGACCCATCCGTGAAAGGAAGAGAGAAGCATGAGAGACCGACGCCTGTTCCGCATCACCGGCCTGCTGCTCGCGCTGGCGCTCGTCGCCGCCGCCTGCGGGGGCGACGACGACACCCCAGCGCCCGCCGACGACGACGGGTCCGACGCAGTGGCTGACGGCGAGGACATCGAGATCACCCTGGCGAGGTTCTTCGGCGACTGCGACGAAACGACCGAGGGGGTCACCGACGTCTCCGAGGCGACGACCGAATGTGAGGTCATCCAGATCCTCACCAACGCCTTCAACGAGGAGGACAACGGGGTCACCGTCGAGCGCCTCGGTGGCGCGGTCTGGGATCAGTACTACACCCAGCTGTCCACCACCTTCGCGGGCGGCAACCCGCCGCACGTGGCGGTCATGCACTCGCACCGCCTCCCGGACTTCGCCGGGCGCAGCCTGTTGCGGCCGCTCGACGACGACCTCGCGGGAGCGGACATCGACTTCGCCGACTTCACCGAACCGGCCCAGCAGGGAGCCATGTTCGAGGGTGACATCTTTGCGGTGCCCTTCGACATCCACGGCAGCCTGTGGCACGTGAACGTCGACCTGTTCGAGCAGGCCGGCCTGGTGGACGACGCCGGCGATCCGATCATGCCGACCAGTGTGGACGAGCTCCTCGAGCAGGCGGAGACGATCGAGGCGGAGACCGGCGCGCTGTACTTCTCGCAGGACTGGTTCGAGTTCGCGGTGGGCGCACGGCTGTTCCTCGGACTCGTTGCCCAGCAGGGTGGCGACATCGTCGACGCGGACGGCAACGCCACCGTGAACACGCCGGAAGGCCAGGAGGCGCTGCGGGTGCTGAACGAGCTGGCCACCACGGCCTCCGATCCCTCACAGGGCTACACGGATTCGGAATCCGCCTTCGTGGCCGGTGACGTCGCGGTCCTGCACAACGGGACCTGGGTCGTCGACCAGTACAACCGCCAGGCGGACTTCAACTACGCGGCGCTGCAGGTTCCGATCCTCTACGACCAGTCAGGCTTCTGGGGCGACGCGCACATGTGGGTCCTCCCCGATGCTTCGAACGAGGACGCCGCGGAGCGTGACGCCTCCCTTGCGTTCGTCGCGTTCCTCTACGAGAACATCGGCTCCTGGGCGGCTGGTACGGGCCACCTCGCCAACCGCACGTCGGTGTTGACCGGTGGTGAGCTGGACGACGCCCCACAGCGGGCCAACTACGCCGACGCGGCCGACACCGCGGTGTTCGTGCCAGCCGTCGAAGGTTGGGCCGGTGCCTGGGACAGCCTGGCGGACGAGCTCCAAGCGACCTGGATCAGCGACAAGGATCCGCAATCGGCCCTGGCCGATGCCGAGGAACGGATGAACGAGAACCTCGGCACCGTCACTGACTAGATCTCCCCTGGCGCGGTGGCCCCTCGGACAGGTTCCGGGGCGCCACCGCGCCCTCTCTCGAGAGGCACCTACCATGGACGACATGCTGCGCAACCCTGATGATCATGAGGCCTCGATCTCGCTCGGGTCCGCCTCGGCGCCGGCTGCCGGACCCAACCCGTTCACCGGGCTACCCAGCGAGGACGACCCGCTGCGGGTCGGCCGATGGACGCGCGAGCACATCACCGACTGGTACGCACGCCAGCCCTGGCTCGTCGGCTGCAACTTCGTGCCGTCGTACGCGGTCAACCAGTTGGAGATGTGGCAGACGGACACCTTCGACATCGAGTGCATCGAGCGTGAGCTCGACCTCGCCGGGTCGCTGGGGTTCAACGCGGTCCGCGTCTTCCTCCACGATCTGTTGTGGACCGACCCCGAGCTCCTGCTGGGCCACTTCGATCGGTTCCTGGAGGTGGCGCACGCGCGAGGGATCGGCGTCATGCCGGTCCTGCTCGAGGGCGTCTGGAACAACTACGCCTACCCCGGCCCGCAACCCGAGCCGATCCCCGGGGTCCACAACTCCCGGTGGTTGCAGAGCCCCATCGCGAAGGCGGCGGTCGACCCCGCACAGTGGCCGCGACTCGAGGACTACGTCAGCGGTGTGCTCGACCGATTCGCTGACGACGACCGGGTCCTGGTCTGGGACGTCTACAACGAGCCCGGCAACGAGGGCATGATCACCAACGCCCTGCCGCTGTTGGATGCCGCCTTACGGTGGGCTCGCTCGATCGGCGTGTCGCAGCCGTTGACGAGCGGCATCTGGGAGATCACCGCCGCCTTCTCCGAGCTCAACCGGTTCCAACTGCTGGCCTCTGATCTGATCAGCTTCCACCACTACGGCGACGTCACGGACATCGACTGGCTGATCCGTTCCCTGCGGCTGCTCGGACGTCCGATGCTCTGTACGGAGTACATGGCGCGTCCCTTCGGCAGCACCTTCGAATCACACCTGCCGGTCCTGCAGGCAGAGGGAGTCGGGGCGTTCAACTGGGGGTTGGTCCAGGGCCGGACGCAGACCCACTACGCCTGGGACTCGCCGCGTAGCGCCGGTGAGCCCGAGCTGTGGTTCCACGACATCTTCCGCGAGGACGGATCGCCGTATGACGCCGACGAGGTCGCGTTCATCCGGAAGACGATCATCGGCGACTGAGCGAGCTCGCTGGCACGTGAGGATCGGATCGTCACGGCGCCCGACGGCGCTCGACGCTCCTGTGGCTGTCAGCCGTCCTTGCGGCCGTCGGGGTGCCGCGTGCCCTTGACCGCACCGGGCTCGCCGGTGACGAAGTCGTCCCGGAGGTAGGTGAGCACCTCGTCGGTGGAGAGCACCTTGGCAACGGTGCCGTCGGCGACGGTCAGCGCGGCCTCGTGGTGGGACGTGGCGGTCGCGACCGCATCGCCGACCACCACGACGTCGTACCCGCGGGAGTTGCCCGCGTAGGCCGTGCTCAGGATGCACTCGTCGGTCCACAGACCGACGAGCACGATCGTGTCGATGTCGAGCGCCTTGAGCTTGGCGTCGAGGTAGGACTCGCCGTGTTCGTCGAAGTTCCAGAACATGTCGAGGTGCCTGCCGAGGTAGTACCAGCCATCCGCCCGCTCCTGTTCGGTCGGTGCGATCTCCGCCAGGGTCTCGAGGCCCGGGGCACCCGTGAAGACGTAGGCCGCGTTCTCCGGCTCCTCCGGACGCAGGCCCCGGGGGCCGTACCAGCGGTCCATGGCGTTGGAGATGCCGTCGTCGAACATCCGGCTCCAGGCGCTCCAGGTGATGGCGACCCCGTCACTGCCCTCCCGCGCGGTCCGGAACGCCGCCACCAGCCGTTCGAGGTTCGGCAGGATGCCACCGGCGTAGGGCCGGTACTCCTCCTGACAGTCGTCCAGGAGCAGGGCGATGCGGCGGGGTCGCTCCGCCAACTCCCACGCCGCCCAGAACGAGATCGGCTGGCCGTTGGGCCCGTCGGGGGTGGAGCTGTAGTTGGGCATCGGCTGCAGCGCGAGGTCCAGGTCGCGGTGCTTCCGAGGTTCGGCGACGGCTTCCTCCAGCGTGCGGAACCGATCCTGACCCTGCTCCATGATCGACGTCCTCTCGTCGTTGCCGCCGCGTCCGAGGGCTTCGCGCCCGCGGTCGCAACGGTAGGGGGCTGCCTGCTGGGCGACCAGGGCGGTGTCCGCGTCAGGCTGTCAGCCAGCCACTGCTCGGCTGGTGACGGCCCCGATCAGCGCTTCTCGGGGGTGATCACGACGACCGGGCACGGGCTGTGGGCCACGACCTGGTTGCTGACCGAGCCGACCAACAGGCCACGGAAGCCACCGAGCCCGCGTGCACCCACGACCAGCAGATCCGCACCTCTGGCCTCGGTGCACAGCACCTCGGTCGGGCTGCCGACCTCGATGGTGTAGGTCACCTCGAGGTCGCCAGCACCGCCGACCTGCTCGAGCGCGGCATCGAGGATCGCCTCCTTGGCAGCCTGGAGTTCCTCCTCGGTCGGCAACGATCCCTGGTCGGGTACGGCGACCCCGTCAGGCAGTGGGTAGGTGTGCTCGAGTCGGGGGTAGACATGGATCAACTGCAGCGAGGTGTCCCGCAGACGGGCCTCGTCGAGCGCCCACTTGAGTCCCCGTAGGGAGTCCTCCGAACCATCCACGCCAACCGCTATACGTCCCATGGTGCACCTCCTGCACCGACCCTACTCAACCGCCCGCGACGACGTCAGGGCCGGATGTCGTGGATGCCGCGGACCGTCGACCCTCCCGTACCGCCCTGCCAGACCTCCGCGATCTGGATCATCCGCGCGATATCGGTCGGTGACAGGATGCCCACCACCCGGCCCTCGTGGGTGACGATGGCTCGACCGTCCGCGCAGGTGCCAAGTCGAGGGAGCACGGCGGTGACCGCCTCCTCGGGACCGGCGATCGCGATCTCGTCGCCGCTGCAGGCGATGTCGCCGACGGTGGTGGCGCGTCGTTGGTCGGCATCCAGCGACTTGATCCGGTTCAGGGTGATCAGACCGACGGGGCGCTGGTCATCGTCGACGACGGGGAACGCGGAGAACCGGTTCCGCTTCTGCAGGATGTACTCATCCAGCAGCGCGGCGACGGTGACGTCTGCGCGGACGGTCACCGGGTCGTGGGTCATCAGATCCGCGACCCGCAGGCCGCCGAGCGAGCCGTGCACGCGGGCCTGCTGCTCCTCGGCGCCGGCGGCGACCGTGAGGAACCACCCGATCAGGACCATCCACAGGCCACCCAGACCCGGGATGAAGACCGCCTGCAGCAGCCCGAGCCCGATCAGGATGAACCCGAACACCCGGCCGGCCTTCGCCGCGGTGATGGCCGCGGTGGTGCGGTCACCCCGGAGCTGCCACAGGATCGCTCGCAGGATACGACCACCGTCGAGGGGAGACGCCGGCACGAGGTTGAAGACGGCCAGCACGATGTTGATCAGCCCGAGCCACCCGAAGACGGCCACGCTGAGCGCGCCGGCACCGAACCACGCGAGTGCGATCGCGACGGCGCCGAACGCCAGGCCGAGCAACAGGCTGACCAACGGGCCGACCCCGGCGATGCGCAGGTCCGCCTCCGGGTTCGGCGCCTCACCCTGCAGCTTGGCGACGCCGCCGAACAGCCACAGGACGATGCCCTCCACCTCGATGCCGTTGCGGCGTGCCACCAGTGCGTGGGCGAGCTCGTGCGCCAACAGGGACGCGAAGAAGGCCAGGGCGCCGAGCAGCCCCGCCACCCACGCGGCCGCGGTCGACAGGTCCTCGTCGACGAGCGGGAACTGCACGGTGGCCAGTCCGACCAGGATGAGCGAGAAGATGACCAGGACGGTCCAGTTGACACCCACACGCACGCCGGCGATGTGACCGAGTCGGATCGTCTCGTTCATGACTCTCCTCGCGGCTGGTGGTTCGAGGGTTCGTGCGGGCGCAGCAGTTGGCCCACAGGATGCCACGAGTGTGCAACCGTGGCCGCCCGGTGTCAGGCGCCGTGCGCCAGGCCGTGTCAGGCACGCTGCGTCGCATCGGCTCAGCGGGCCCTGGCGGCGGTTGATGGTGCGCATCCGGCGACCGGTCACCGGCCACGCGGACCGGTCCGTCCGTCCACGTTCCGTAAGCTGCGGGCATGCGACGTGTCCTGCGGTTCCGCGAGCGCCTGGTGCTCGGGCCGATCCTCCGCTATCTCGATGGCGACGAGGAGGTGGTCGCGTGGACGCATGCGAACCTCCCCGGCACGCGTGCACCCGGGGTCCTGCTCGTCACCAACCACCACCTCTACCTGCATGTCGCGAGTTCGCTGGTGGCGGACGTCTCCACGCCGGTGACCCGGCTGTCCGGGTTCCGACTCGACCGGCGGAACGAGGAACTGGTCAGGGTGCACGTCTCCGGTGACGACGGCGAGGTCGAGGTCGAACTCTCCCTGGCCAACCGGGTGCGATCCCGTTCCGTTGGTCGCGTGCTCTCGGCGCTGACCTATCACCGGGTCGTTGGCCCCGCGACGTTCAACCCGGACATGACGTCACCGCTGCCGCCGATGGAGCGGACCGCCCGGCACCACGCGCGGCGGATCTGGATCACGGTGCTCGGCGTGCTGGTCCTGCTGGTCAGCGCGGTGTTCGCGTCGCCGTTCTTCCCCGGTCCCGGCGCACTGACCGCGGTCGCTGGGATCGCGATCCTCGCCCGCGAGTACGAGTGGGCCCGGGACCTGCATGTCTGGGCGGCACGGCTGGCCGACCGCTTCATCACCTGGGTGCGGGGCCTGCGTCGACGTCGCCGCGAAGCCCGGGAGGCCCGGGACATCGCGGCCGCCGGCGCGACGGTCGACGGAACGCCTCAGTCGTCGACGACCGGCAGATCCACCCAGAACGAGGTCCGGCCCGGCTCGCTGTCGTAGCCGAGGGCTCGGCCTGGGCGAAGCGTTCGAACAGCCGGTCGGCGATCGTCGGGGCGATCAGCCGGCGCAGCCGATCGATGTTGCGTTGCGCGACGTCCAGCAGTTCGTCCGATCGGGGAGTGGGCCCGCCCGTCCGGTGGCGAGCATCTGGAGGGCACCGACGGTCGCACGTCCTACAGTCCCGCACGCAGAGGACCTGGTGACGACCGTCGGAGACCCGTGTGACCGAGCCGCAGCTCACCGTCTGTCCGTTCACCGGCCGTGTCGGGATGTGGACGTCGCTGCGGGAACAGCGTCCGCAGCCCCGGCCACAACGGCTGCTGTTGGACCCGGATGCTCCGGGTTGTCCGTTCTGCACGCTCGATGATCCCGATCCGAGGTTGCTGCCCCTCGAGGCGCAGGTGGACCGGGATCGGTGGTTCGCGATGCACAACATCTACCCGCCGATCGACGGACCGACGGGGACCGCCGACCTGGCCTGCGCGACCGAGCACGGCCCCACCCTCACCCACCGCCACCCACGGTTGGCCGCGCAGTGGGCGGCCATGATCCTCGTGCAGCAGCAGTTGGCCGCGCGACGCGCGGATCGATGGTCGATGGTGTCCGCGGCCACCGGTCGAAGCGCGGGCGCTTCGCAGCACCATCCCCACGGGCACGTCCTGACGCCGGCGGTCGTGCCACCGGCCACCATCCGTCGGCAGGAACGGTGGTCGGATCCCGAGGTGCCGCAGGTGTTGTTCGCCGACGTCACCACCGTCTCGGTGGTCGATGGGGTCCGCCTGGTCGCGGCGCCGGTGCCTCTGGGTCCGCTGGATCTGTGGCTCGTGCCGGAGTCCGGTCAACGCTTCCTCGATGCGGATGCGCGGGCCATCGCGGCGCTGATCGAGGACTGGGTCGTTGGCGTGCACCGGCAGCTGGAGGCGGCCGGCCAGCAGGACCCGGAGCCCGACGACCGGATCGCGCCGTTCGACGCGAAGGTCGTCCTGCACCCGGAACTCCCCGACGGGACGGGACGGTGGTGGGGTGAGTTGGCGGTCACCGACCGGCACGCGCCGGGAGTGGCGGCGGTCCCGCTGGTGGACCTGCGCCACCCACCTGCGACGCAGGCCGCGAACTTCCGGGGCTGACCGTCTTCAGTCGATCTGCTGCAGTGCGTCGATGATGCCGCGCAGCCACGGGCCGAGGTCACCGGGATGGCGCGAGGAGATGAGGTTGCCGTCGACGACGATCGGCGCGTCCTCGAAGTCACAGCCGGCGTTGACCATGTCATCCCGGATGGCCGAGAAGCTGGTGGCTCGGCGGCCCCTGATGATGCCGGCGGAGATCGGGACCCACCCGGCGTGGCAGATGAACGCGATCGGCTTGTCGGCCGCATCGAAGGCCCGGACGAGGTCCAGGACCTTCTCCGAGCGCCGCAGCGCGTCCGGCGCGAAGCCGCCCGGGATCACCACGGCGTCGAAGTCGTCCGCGTTGATGTCCTCCACGGACGCGTCGACCGGGAACGGGCCGTGTCCCTTCTTGCCGGTGACGGCCTGCCCGTCCGGGCTCGCGACCACCACCTCGACCTCCTCCTCCTTGAGGCGCAGGACGGGGTAGAGCAGTTCGCTGTCCTCGAACAGGTCGGCGGCGAACACGAGCACACGGCGGTCTGACAGACTCATGGGGCTTCCTCGGTCGGGGGTGGTTCCGCTCGCGTGGACGGATGACGCGAACGCTGCCCCCAGCATGCCGTGTCCTGAGCGAGGCCGCCGGGTCCGGTTGGACGGTCTGACCGTCGGTGCGGATCTGGCGGTAAGTTCAGGCGATCTCTGTCCTGAGAGGACACCCGTGACGATCGAACTCTGGCCTGGACAGGCGTACCCGCTCGGTGCGACCTACGACGGCTTCGGCACCAACTTCTCCCTGTTCAGCGAGGCCGCCGAAGCGGTGGAACTGTGCTTCTTCGACGAGGATGACGTGGAAACCCGCGTCGCGTTCACCGAGTGCAGTGGCTATATCTGGCACGGCTACGCCCCGAACATCGGGCCCGGACAGCGGTACGGCTACCGCGTCCACGGGCCCTACGACCCGCAGACCGGCCAGCGCTGCAACCACAACAAGCTGCTGATCGACCCGTACGCCAAGACCATCGTCGGAGACCTCAACTGGGGTCAGGAGGTCTTCGGCTACACCTTCGGTGATCCCACCGGCCCGCCCAACGAGCTGGACAGCGCGGGGTCGGTGCCGCGCAGCGTCGTCGCGTCACCCTTCTTCGAGTGGGGCGACGACCGCCATCCGCGCACGCCCTGGCACGAGACGGTCATCTACGAGGCGCACGTCAAGGGGCTGACCAAGCTGCATCCTGACGTGCCGGAGCATCTGCGGGGCACCTACGCCGGCGTGTCCCACCGGGCGATGATCGATCATCTCACCGACCTGGGTGTCACCGCGATCGAACTCCTGCCCGTCCATCGATTCGTCAGCGAGAACGACCTGATCGACCGGGGCCTGTCCAACTACTGGGGCTACAACTCGATCGGGTACCTCGCACCGCACGACGACTACGCGTCCGGCAAGCCCGAAGAGGTGGTGCCCGAGTTCAAGCAGATGGTCAAGACATTGCACCAGGCCGGGATCGAGGTCATCCTCGACGTGGTCTACAACCACACCGCGGAGGGCAACCACCTCGGACCCACGCTGTCGCTCAAGGGGATCGACAACACCGCCTACTACCGACTCGTCGAGGACGACTTCCAGCACTACATGGACTACACCGGGACCGGGAACTCCATGAACATGCGCCACCCCCACGTGCTGCAGTTGATCATGGACTCGTTGCGGTACTGGGTGAACGAGTGCCACGTGGACGGGTTCCGCTTCGACCTCGCCTCGACCCTGGCCCGTGAACTGCACGACGTCGATCGCCTGTCGACCTTCTTCGAGGTGATCCAACAGGACCCGGTGATCAGCCAGGTCAAGCTCATCGCCGAACCCTGGGACGTCGGGGAGGGTGGCTACCAGGTCGGCAACTTCCCACCCCTGTGGTCCGAGTGGAACGGGAAGTACCGCGACACGATGCGCGACTACTGGCGGGGCGAGCCGGCGACGTTGCCCGAGTTCGCGTCGCGCTTCACGGGCAGCTCGGACCTCTACCAGGCCGATACCCGCCAGCCCAACGCCAGCATCAACTTCATCACGGCGCACGACGGTTTCACGATCCGTGACCTGGTCTCGTACAACGAGAAGCACAACGAGGCCAACGGCGAAGGTGGCACCGACGGGACCGACGACAACCGGTCGTGGAACTGCGGGGTGGAGGGCCCGACGGACGACCCCGAGGTCGAGAAGCTGCGGGCCCGCCAGCAGCGCAACCTCATCGCCACGCTGATGCTGTCGCAGGGGGTGCCGATGCTGCTCGGGGGCGACGAGTTCGGCCGCACACAGCACGGCAACAACAACGCCTACTGCCAGGACAACGAGCTGTCGTGGTTCCGCTGGGATGAGGTGGACGAGCAGCTGCAGGCCTTCACGCAGCGGGCCATCCGGCTGCGCCGCGACCATCCGGTCTTCCGCCGCCGCCGCTGGTTCCAGGGGCGACCGCTGCGGGGTGAGGGCATCACCGACATCGCGTGGTTGCTCCCCGAGGGCCAGCCCATGGATGACAGCCACTGGGAGGATTCGGACGGACGCTCGCTACAGGTGTTCCTGAACGGTAAGGGCATCATGACGCCCGACGAACGCGGCAGCCACATCATCGGGGATTCGTTCCTCGTGCTGTTCAACGCGCACGAAGAGCCGATCGACGTGAAGCTGCCGTCCAGCGACTACGCCGACGCATGGACGGTCGCCCTGGACACCACCGAGCCCACCGGCGTGTCGGCACGTCCGGCCCGCGCGCCCTACCGGCCACGACGCAAAGTGACCCTCGCCAGCCGCGGTCTGATGCTGCTGCAGGAGGTCGAGGAGTGACCGGGCAACGCCCCGATGAGCAACGCACCGACGAGGAGCGCCGGCAGCAGGGTGGTCGATCATCGCCACCCGACGCCTGGGGGATCGTCCCAGGCTACGAGGACGCCTTCGGGACCTGGACGGATGTCGATCCGGCGGTCCGAGAGCAGCTGGTCGCTGCCATGGGTGGCGATCCATCCGCGGACCGTCCACCCGAGGTCGATGCGGTCCTCGTCATCCGAGCCGGGGAGACCCCGGAGGTCCCCGACCTGATCGAGGTCGTGCTCGAGGGCGGGGAGGTCATCGCTGCGGACGGCATCCTTCCCGCCGATGTGCCGCTCGGCTACCACGACCTCCACCTGCGGGGCCGAGCTGAGCCGCAGCGGCTGATCGTCAGTCCGGGCCAGGCACTGCTGCCGGATGCGACCATCAGCTGGGGCTGGGCCGCGCAGGTCTACGCCCTGTGGTCCGAGACCAGTTGGGGGATCGGTGACCTGCGGGATCTGCGCACCCTCGGGTCGTGGTCGGCGTCGCAGGGAGCCGGCACGATCCTCATCAACCCGTTGCACGCGGTCACGCCGGTGACCCCCCGGGGCACGAGCCCCTACTACCCGACCTCCCGTCGCTTCCTCGATCCGCTGTACCTCGCCGTCGATGAGGTGCGGGGTGCGTCCGACGTTGACGGGCTGCCGGAGCTGATGGCGCGTGCCCGCCGGGCCGGTGGGCACGAGCGCATCGACCGCGACGAGGTGTTCACCGCCAAGATCGAGGCGCTCGAGCGGATCTGGGAGAGCTCGCCAACGGCCGGTCGGGAACCCGGCTTCCTGGCCGAGGACGATCCGGGGACCCACGCCTTCGCGGTCTACTGCACCCTCGCCGAGCACCACGGCACCGGCTGGCGGGCCTGG
>Ga0207421_10003754_pt1 | contig 17903 bp, 14 predicted proteins | sample SodLakKL_010_SED_4_FD_187542 | JGI IMG/M metagenome (GOLD analysis project Ga0207421, IMG submission 187542) | Alkaline sediment microbial communities from Lake Tanatar, Kulunda Steppe, Russia - 8KL_010_SED (SPAdes) (version 2) | ecosystem: Environmental > Aquatic > Non-marine Saline and... | reverse complement strand
GGCCATTAGATGGCACAGAGAGGGCAAGAAGAGGACGGAGCAAGCCCAACTGCCCACGGAAGAGTCCGAAAACAAATCCTCGGTCCAGAAGATGGTCTCGAAGGGGATAAATCCGGCCTGTCCCGACTGTGGGGCCATGCTGACCCTTTCTGAAGGATGCGTGACCTGTCCAAGTTGTGGATACAGTCAGTGTTGATGAAATCGGACGTCTACAAAAAAACTTTTTTCTTTCTTTAAAAATGTCAAAAATTAGATATAGTTCTTCCTTATAGGGAAAGATGGTGGTAAGATGGAAAAGAGAAAAACAAGAGTAATAATTATGGGAGCAGCAGGAAGAGATTTCCACAATTTTAATACTGCTTTCAGAAACAATGAAGAGTTTGAAGTGGTCGCATTCACTGCGACGCAGATACCCGATATCGAAGGAAGGAGATATCCTCCAGCACTTTCGGGAGATCGATATCCTGAGGGTATACCTATAATACCTGAAGATAAATTGGTTGAAACTATAGAAGAGGAAAGCATAGACGAGGTCGTTTTTGCCTACAGCGATGTGAAACATGAATATGTGATGCATAAAGCATCAGAAGTCGTGGCTGCTGGTGCGGATTTCGTTCTTTTAGGTAACAACGATACAATGATCAAAGCCCGGATACCGGTCATATCTATCTGTGCAAGTAGGACCGGATCAGGCAAGAGTCAGACCACTAGGGCCATATGTGAATCTCTAAATGAGAAAGGGACTGACTTGGTCACCGTAAGACATCCTATGCCTTATGGAGATCTAGAAAAACAGGCCGTACAAAGATTTGAGGATTACGAAGATCTAGATGAACACGACACCACTATAGAGGAAAGAGAAGAATACGAGCCATATATCAATAAAGGTATGGTCATCTATGCAGGAGTCGATTATGGTGCTATCTTAAGAGATGCTGAAAAAGAAGGTGACCTCCTCGTGTGGGACGGCGGCAATAACGACACGCCTTTCTATAGACCGGATCTTCATTTTGTGGTTTTGGATCCTCACAGAGTCGGACATGAAACCGCATACCATCCAGGTGAAGTCAACTTGAATATGGCCGACGTGTGCATTATAAATAAATGTGAGACTGCCGATGAAGAAGATATAAAGCAGCTTGAAGAGAACATCAAGGAAGTCAATCCGGACTCTGATATAATCAGGGCGAATTCGCCTATAACTGTCGAAGATCCTGATATGATCGAGGGAAAAAAAGTATTGGTCATCGAAGATGGTCCAACACTCACTCATGGAGAGATGTCCTTCGGTGCCGGCAAACTAGCTGCAGATAAATTCGGCGCATCCGAGATAGTAGACCCGAGAGAACATGCCGTCGGTTCGATAAAAGATACTTTTGATAAGAATCCTCATCTGAAGGATGTTCTACCAGCCATGGGTTATTCTGATAAGCAGATCGAGGACTTAAAAAAGACCATAGAGAATTCAGACTGCGAAGTTGTCGTTTCGGGTACGCCTATTGATATAACGAGGGTCTTGGATACGGACAAGCCGATAGTCCATGTAACTTACGAACTAGAAGTACAGGATGAAGGTAGACTCGAGGGTATTCTTGAAGACTTCAAAAACGAATACCTATAAAACCCTTTTTTCTACCCCTTTACTTTTCTCTTTAGAAACCCTTAAAAACAGCTTGGTACATATCTTATCATAGATGGATGTAGATCTAGCTGATGACGAACATTTTGTTCAATCCAATAGGACCTGTGCTCGATGCAGGGGTTCAAAAAACCTCTGCGGTAGAGAGCGGTGTCCAGTCGTAGTCAAGTATTATCACCGGATGAAGTCTGAACCGATGATCGACGATACTGATATCTCTGGATCATCTCCTCCGGGTGTTTTCGTCGGACGTTACGGGTATCCTAAAGTCGATATCGGCCCTTTAGTTCCTCCTTTCCACGGCGATACGAAAGAACTCGATACGCCGGAAAGTTGGGTGGGAAGAGAGATAGACGATATAGTCAGCAATAGGACTAAATTAGTTAGAGGTAAACATCCGGTAAGGGTGGACAAATTTGAAGATTCGAACAGACTTATAGATTACACTCGACAGATGGCCCTTGCCAAAGAACCGGCCGAGGTTGAGGCCTTCTTCAAAAAGAAACCAGGTGGGAAGATATCCCTATCCGATTCAGTCCAACCGTACGGCCCTTCTGGACCGCTAAAAAAACTTGATCTAGGGACTATTAAATTTGACGATAGGTTGGACAAAGTGCACTTCGACACTGACCTTAAAGCGACCAAAGGCGTGATGGATCTTTATGAGAACGATGTCTTAATATCCAAGATACAGAGAGCGTTCAGTGTAGGATCCTTCGGGCTAAAAGATAATAGAAAGATCGTACCCACTCGGTGGAGTATAACCGCTGTAGACGACACGATAGGTAAAAATTTGAGAGAAGAGGTCAAGAATTACAGGCCTATAGATGAATATAGGGTTTACGAGACATGGGAGCTCGATAACAGGTGGGAGATATTGATGCTTCCCAGAACATGGATATATGAACTCGTCGAGGCCTGGTATCCAGAGACTGCTTGGAACCCTCATGGAGATAATATCGCCATAATATCCAGCCATGAAAAATACGAGGGTAGATCAGATTATGCAGAGATAGGTGGGTGTTTTTATGCAGCTAGACTTGCCATAGCAGAAAAACTCTCTAAAGAGAACCGTCAGGCAGGAGCGGTCATATTGAGAGAGACCCATCCAGGATATATAATGCCGGTAGGGGTCTGGAATGTTAGAGAACATGTTAGAGATGCTCTGAGAAAAGAACCTAAGACATTTGAAAATCTAAAAGACGCTTTATTCTACATCTCGACTCGATTAGATATAAAGATAGACACTTGGAAAAAGTACAGTGAGGTCCTCACAGATTCTTTATATCAGACAAGACTGACTGATTTTGGCTTGGATGATAAAAAATCTTCTGGTCACGAAGAAAAAGATTTCAAATTTGGAGATGATCGGCATTGGAATTAGAATATAAAAAAAAGGATATCGAGGGAGTAGATGTTCAGATCAAAAATTGTAAGAGTGCACTATCTAACTCTAGACTCGAATCGGATTACGCCTTGAATCCCTATCGGGGCTGTTCCCATGGATGTCTATACTGTTATGCCCCTTTCGTCATCAGAGAGGAGCGGCCTTGGGGTGATTTTGTAGACGTAAAAAGGAACATCCCAAGGATCCTCTCTAAAGAGTTGAAGAAGAAGGAAAAGGGATGTGTTAGACTGGGGAGTGTTACCGATCCTTATCAGGAGGCAGAAAAAGAATACTGTTTGACCAGGAGATGTCTCAAACAGTTGAAAAAGAAAGACTTCCCTACCATCGTTCAAACCAAATCCTCTCTTATAAAAAGAGATATCGATATCGTACAAGATATGGATATCGAGGTCGGTTTTACGCTCACTTCCTTAGATGATGAATTCAGAAGGACTTTCGAACCCGATGCACCCGCTATATCTGATAGGTTGACCGCTATCAAGGAATTGAATGAAGAAGGCTTAGACACGTGGGTTTTTATAGGTCCTCTTTTTCCATATCTGAACGACAGTGTAGAAGATCTAAAGAGAATGAAGGAAACTTTGGATTCGATAGGTGTGAAAGAAGTATATCTCGATAAACTGAATATGAGAAAGGGTATATGGAATAAGATCGAAGACGAATTGGAAGTAGATCTTAAAAAAAAGTACAAGGGGATCTACTTCGGCGACGATGATTATTTTGAAAAGAAAAAAGATATCTACAGTAGGTTCGGTAAAACGGTTTATTGAATTTCCTCTTCAGAAGAACTCGCTCATCTTATCTCTCCGGTAAAGATCGATCTGACTGACGTTACTGCTTTCTTCCTGACTCACAGCGAAAAGTACGGCTTTTGCCACTTCTTCAGGATCCAAGACCTCTTCTTTCTCGAACTTATCTTTGTATTTTTCTCCTTCTTTGGACTTGATCGAAGTCCTGACTTCAGATGGATTGATAAGTGTGACGGCAACGCCAGAATCTCCTACTATGCTTTCGATGCTGTGAGCGAAACCTTTAGTCCACCATTTGGAAGCTGCATATATAGGATTAAAAGAACGAGGGTTGTTCGCGTCAAAACTCCCGATAAAAATGAGATTTCCCTTCGATTTTTTAAGATGAGGTATTGTCTCTCTGGTGAAGTAGAACATCCCGTCACAGTTAGTTTCCATCATAGTTTTATAATCTTTCGTAGAAAACGTCTCTATTTCTCCGTATCTTATCACGCCAGCATTGTTCACCATCATATCGATCTTATCGAAACGACCAATCATCTTTTCAACGGTCTTTTTGACTTGAACGTCATTTCTCACATCAGTGGGTAGGACTGAAGTTTCTATAGAATAATCATCTTTTAGTTCTTCAGATAATTTTTTTAATTTTTCCTCATCCCTCGCGACCAACCCAAGGTCGACTTTTTTGTCCGCTAGGACCCTACAGATGGCTTTTCCGATCCCTGAACTCGCTCCAGTCACTAGCCCTGTTTTGCCCTCTAAAGATTTCTCGTCTAGATCCATGCACATCACATCCTAGTAACTCATATGACTCCTATGCTTTCAAGTTTATTTTCTATTTCTTTCAGTTCTCCTTCGCTCAAAGAATACATCGGTTCCCTAAGGTCTCCATAATCTTTTCCTCTTGCTTTTAGAGCTCCTTTGACCGCAGATAAAGCCGGATAATCACTGAAAACATCTTTTATTTCCAACACCCTTTCCTGTTTCTGAACGGCCGAATAGATATCTCCAGATCCATGATCTTCATAGATCCCTGATACTAACTCTGGGAATGCGTTTCCCACTGCGGTCACTGAACCATCACTACCGTGCATCAGGTAGTGAAGGATCAAAGAGTCGTTACCTCCAAAATAAACGAAATCCTTCCTTTTTTCTCTCGCTCTTTTCAAGGTCCGATAAAAGAATTCGACATCTCCGGAACTATCTTTTAGTCCGATAAATCTATCTATATCTAAGAGATCTATGACTGTAGAAGCCCTCAGTTCATTACCAGTGAACTGTGGGATCGAATACAAAAATATAGGTATTTTTATATCAACTGCGAGCCTCTTTATGTGATCTTTGAGATTTGATCCACTCATCGGATAATAATAAGGGATTATGACGTGTACCGCGTCGGCACCTTTTTGCTGTGCGAACTTAGAGAGTTTGATGGTTTTGATCGTGCTGTTACACATACTGCCAACGATGACGGGTACTCGATCATCGACATGATCAAGCGCTGTTTCGATTATACCTTTCTTCTCTTCAAAGGTCAGTAATGGTGCCTCTCCATTGGTTCCGAGAAGATATAAGCCGTGAACACCCCCCTCTATCAGATGATCTAAAAAATCCTTCAATCTCGACCTGTCGACCTCCTGTTCCTCATCGAAAGGAGTTATCACTGCGGGAAAAATACCCGCGAACTTTTTGTTTTCCTTCATGATACTTATTTAAAGTGATTATACGTTTTAAATCTTCTCGAGATAGTCATATCTTTTTCGTGGGCCTACAGAAGCATGTCTTCGTCCTCTAGAGGTTCTGGACTTCCGATGACTTCTCCACATTCAGGACACTCTTCGCCTGTATGTTCGTCTCTACATTTGGAACAGAGAGGGAGTTCTCCGCAGTCATGGGTGTAATCGGTCTGCTTACCGCAGAAATGACATGTTTTGTAGATCTCTTCACTCTCATCTTGGACTTCTTCAGTTTTGTCTCTATCGGCCTCTTTCTCCGCCTTGACCTCGTCGATAACCCCCTCGCCTTTTTCATCCAAGGACTCTTCCTTTTCTCTTTCGGGTTCGCCACTGGCAAGGCTTGATATCTTGGTACTAGGTGCCTTGTAGTCTGCACCCTCGAATTTCTCTAACGCGGCCTGAAGTTTTTTGGCCTGGAATATACCGATCTCAAGATTTTTGACCAGGCTCAAAAAGTCTCTGTTTTCAGGGGGTAGATCGAGTGCTTTGTGTTTCAGTAGTCTTTCAGTCTTCTCATCGAGTTCGTCGGTCTTTACGTTCATCTCATCCACTGCTCTTATGTACTCAAGTACCTCTTTGCAATTTTTTATACTCCTATCGTTGAAATTCGTCACTATGTCACAGAGCTTTATACCATCTTTTACCAGTTTATCTCTCTTCTCTCTAGCCAATTTAGAAATTATAACCTTTGATGCGTTCTCAAGTTCATTCTTCTTTTCTCTAGATAGAGAACTCAGGTCCATCCCTTCTTTTAGGGAAATATATCTGAATACATCATCTATGTAATTGTAGGGTACGTCGCATTTCTGGAATGCCTCTTCCTTCGTGACCGTCTTCCCTCTCCTGCATTCGTACTCTAGGATATTCCTAGCGTATTCTTCCAGCTTCTTGGACTTTTCTCTGTCCTTTGCGACTTCAAGTCCATCACTAGCAGAGTTGAAATCAGAATCAATATCAAGTGCTCTTTCGAAAGCCCTCTTCGACTTTTCCAATTTTTCCATCTCTAGAAGGACTCTTCCTTTATTGTTCCAGGCATACTTATCTTCTGGATCTATACCTATCGCCTTGTCATATGCGGTCAAAGAGTCCTTCATATTTCCGATCTCTTCGTAAGCGCTACCTAATTCGAACCATGCTTCCTGGTATCCTTTGTCTTTTTCAGTAGCTTTCTTGAAGCTCTTAACTGCTTCCTTAGTGGAGATATCACTGGCCTCCGATTCGACCTGACCTTTTTTGAACCAGAGCTCTGCATCAGTCGGGTCCTTTTCCAGAGCTTCTTCATAGGCCTTTACTGATTCTTTCTTCCTCCCTATCAGATCATAACATTCGGCCAGACTCCTCCATGTGGATTTATCATCTTCACCCAACTTTACAGCGGTATCTAGTGAGTTTATGGCTTCTTCGTATTTTTCCATCTTAAATGCCAGTTCACCTTTGTACTTCCATGTTTCTCCGTTCTGATCGTCGATCTCTAGAGACTCCTCAAATATCTCCCTTGCCTCTTCATGACTTCCTTGCTCTATCAGACACTCGCCTTTAAGATTCAAGTATTCCGTATTTTCTGGTTCGATCTCTAATGCTTTATCGTACCATTCGATTGCCTCATCATGCCTTTCCATCTTTTTGAGTGCTTCCGCCTTCCTGATTATGGGATGGACGTCGTTCTCGTCCAGTCCATGCGCTTTATTATATGATCTCAAAGCTCCTTCGTATCTTTCCAGATGTTCCTGTATCATACCCTTTTGCATCCAGGAAGCTTTGTCATCTGGATCGAGTTCTAAAGCTTTATCGAAAGCCTCGATACTTTTCTCTCTTTCTTTGAGGTATTTATGAGATTTAGCTTTATCCTTCCAGGTTTCGAAATCGTTTTCATCTTTTTTGAGTATCTTATCACAGTATTCGATGACTTCCTCCCATCTGCTGAGCTCTATGAGTATATCCTTTGCCATCCTCAGATCGTCAAGTTCTTCATTAAGGTCGAGAACCCTTTCTATCGATTTAAGAGCGGATTCGGGTTCACCTAGTTTCTTCAGTGCTTTAGCTTTATCTCTCCAAGCTTCTATGTTTTGAGAATTCATCTCTAATATCTTTTCAGCCGTCTGCTTTATCTCACTCCACCGGCCGAGTTCCTTGAGAGAACTTTTTTTATGTTCTAAAACTTTGAGATCGTATTCCTCCATATCCAGCGCCCTGTCGAAGGCTTTCACCGCCTCAGAGTGTTCTCCCATCTCTGCCTGACAGATGGCCTTCCTAATATGTGCGAAACGGTTACTGGGATCGAGCTCAAGGGATTTGTTGAATGATTCGACAGCCTCATCGTATCTCTCTAGCCACTCAAGAGCGGCACCTTTACTGTACCATATATTAGCATCTTTGTCTTCTATCTCAACCGCGTGCTCATAAGACCTTACGGCTTCTTCGTATCTATCCACTCCCTCTTGGGCTAAGCCTTTACTGTACCATATCTTATGATCTTCTTCGTCGATATCTAAGGCGTTAGAATAAGCCTCGATGGCCTCTTCATATCTTTCCAATTTATTCAGAGCGTGACCCTTGTTGTTCCAATACCTTTTATCATCAGAGTTCAGTTCGTGAGCCCTTGTGAAACTCTCTATAGCCTCCTCGTATCTACCTATCTTGTACTCTGAAAGACCTTTGAAATTCCATTTTTCAGGTCTGGAATCATCGATCGATAGACCATCATTATAACTCTCTATCGCTTTTTCGTGTTTACCGATCTTTCTATAGGCCTGAGCCCTGTCGAAATAAGCTTGAGCATTTTCCTCATCTAAAGTTATTATCCTGTCCGAAACCGTTATTACTTCATCGTATCTTCCCAATTCTATCAAAGCCTCTTTTTTCCCGGTCAAAGCCTCTTGGTTTGTTTCTTCGATATCTAAAGCTTTCTCGAAAGAACTTAAGGCTTTAGAAGGTTCTTCAGTTTTTACAAAGCCTTTGCCCATATCGGTCCAGGCATCTACATTTTTTTCATCGATCTCGGTTATCCTACTACAGACCCTGATGACTTCTTTCCATTCCTCCTTATCCTTGTATATGCTCTTTTCGTGTTTTAACGCGTCTATATCTTTTGGGTTCAGTGTTAAAGCTTCTTCGAAGGCCTGTATCGCTTTATCTTTCTTTCCTAGCATCTGAAGCGCTACTCCTTTTTCGTAAAGTGCGCTGGCATCTTCTGGATAGTTTTCAAGTATCCTATCGCATATCTTTATCAATTCTTCGTATCTATCTAGTTCTTTCAGAGCTTCTTTCTTATTGTTCAATAATGTGTGGTCTTTCATATCTATATTTATCCCTTCTTCGAAAGAGGCTACTGCATCTTCAAACCGTTCCATCTCGAACAGTATCGTACCTTTTTTATTCCAGAGTTCTTTATCTTCAGGATCGATCTCAAGGGCATTCTCCACGGCTTCAAGAGCGTCTTCGTGTCTTTCTAAAGTATGAAGTACCGTGCCTTTTTTTGTCCAGAGTTCCTTACTATTGGGATCTACGTCTATGCCGTTGTCAAAACATACTACCGCGTCGTTCAGCTTACCCTTTTCCTCTAAAATCAATCCTTTTTTGAGCCAGATCTCTTCATTGTTTGGATCGATATCCAATGCCTCGTCTAAAACATCCAACGCTCCCCCGAGGTTTCCCTCTCTTTTGAGGGCCATCCCCTTTTTAGCCAAGGTCATAGAGTCATTTGGATTTATATCTAGTATCCTTTCATAGAAAGCTAGATCGTCAGGATCTTTTTCCAATCCGGTCTTGTAGGCTCTGACAGCCTCTTCATCCCTCCCCATCTCTGCTAGAACATCGCCTTTATTCAGATATACGAGCTTATTTTCTGGATCTATCTCCATAGCGTTTTCCAAAGACCTTAACGCTTCATCATAATCCCCTACTTTTGAGAGGATTGATGCTTTATGGTTCAATGCCTGGGTATTTTGTTGATCTGTATCAACCGCTTTTTTTTCCAATTTTAGGGCTTCCTGTTCGAAACCTAGGTTGAAATAAAGCCATCCTATCCTGTCGTATAATTCCGATAGATCTTTCTCTCTTCCCCTCAATACGTCTTGTTTTTTATTGATGTAATCTCGGGCTTTATCGAGATGCTCTTTTGAAGCTTCTACATCCCCCTCCTGCTGTCTTTCTTCTGCTTTTTCTATCAACTTGTTCGATTTTTTCAAAGCCCTTTTTTCTTTATCCCACAATGAACTTAAGGAATCCATTATATTCATTTTGATCCTCCTGTTTGGTTGAAACAATAGTTAGTAATTATATAATATTTTTTACTGGCACTTATATGTGTGTTTTGATCGGGATATCTTGAAAGATCAGAAGTTTGGCTATGATCGTATCATAGCTCTATCGATAGTTGATATCCGGCAAGCCCAAAAGATAAAATATAGGTATGTCTGACGATGAAAGTGTCGAACGTGATCGGGGTTTAAATAATATATAGTCAAAGTTTCCTAAAGGTTTTAGAGCGTGTTAACATAATGAGAAAGACCAAGATAGTAGCTACCATAGGTCCTGCATCGGAGACCGATCAAATCCTTGACAGTCTTGTAGAAGCGGGGGTAGATGTTGCCAGGCAAAACTTTTCTCACGGTACTCATGAGGAACATGAAAGGACTTTAAAAAAGCTGAGAGACACCTCTAAGGAGATAGGGTTGATGATGGACACCCAGGGGCCCGAGATCAGGCTTAAGGAAGTAGAAGAAGATACAGAGTTATATCAGGGAGATATTGTAAAGATCGTAACTGATGAAGTCTTAGGGGATAGAGAAGTTCTTCCGGTGGATCATCCAAACACAGCGGATTTTTTAAAAAGTGGTGACAAGATATTGATAGATGATGGACAGATAGAGCTGGAAGTATTAGAAGTGGACGAAGAAGTAAGATGTGAAGTTATCTACGGAGGTAAGGTTTTATCTAGAAAATCGGTGAATGTGCCCGGAAAGGACATGGGACTAAGAGCCCCAACGAAAAAGGATATCAGAGATATCAGGTTCGGAGTCGATGCTGGTTTCGATTTTGTTTCGGTCTCTTTCGTCAAATCCGCCCGAGATATAGAGAGGATCAGAGATCTGATCGATGAGAAAGATTCGGATATGGAGATAATAGCCAAGATCGAACATCTCAAAGCGGTAGAAAATATCGACGAGATAATCGATGCGGCTGACGGGGTGATGATAGCAAGAGGTGACCTTGGAGTTGAAGTCCCCGCCTCAGATGTTCCGGTTTTGCAGAAAAAGATCATTGAGAAGGCAAATCTAAAAGAAAAGCCAGTGATAACTGCCACTCAGATGTTAAAGTCGATGACGGAAAGTCCCAGGGCTACGAGGGCAGAGGTGTCGGACGTCGCTAACGCCGTGATCGATGGCTCTGCTGCGGTCATGCTATCAGAAGAAACCGCTATAGGTAGGTATCCAGTTAAATCGGTAGAGTTCATGTCTGAGGTCCTGTTGAAGATGGAAGATTACGTGAAAGGTAGAAAGTACTTCACCACTGAGAAGAAAAGTCGGGACGTGGCGGACATAATCGCAAAGAACGTCACCCAGGCAGCAAGAGAGATAGATGTCAAGTTCATAGTAGCTCATACCTCTTCTGGATATACGGCACACAAGATCGCTAGATTCAGACCTGATGTTGAGATAATCGCTTTCACTGATAAGAAAAAGGTACAGAGAAAACTGAGTTTGGTATGGGGAGTCAAACCCTTTTACAGTGATTTCCCAGAGCACGTGGACGATATGGTCTGCAGTACTGCTGAGACACTCTTCGAAAAAGGTATGGTGGAGACCGATGATAAACTACTGATAACCGCCGGTGTACCAGCTCCTGTAACAGGGATAACCAATATGATGCAGATAAGGACGGTCGAAAGTCTGCTAGAGGAAGGATGTTATGGGCCTATCCGGGAGTGAAACCGTTTTGATATTTCAACGTCTTACCTGAAAAGAATCGAACTCTCCCGTTGGTTCTTCTTCATCGATTTCTACATCATCGACTCTAGCGTGTGGCTGGTCGTTCCTACAGAACTCTATCACGTCCTCTACATCTTCTCGCGGTCCTTCAAAGACCGCCTCGACTCTACCGTCTTTAAGATTTTTCACCCATCCTTTCACATCTTTCTCACGAGCCTTATCTCGGGTGTTCGCCCTGAAGAAAACACCCTGGACTTTTCCGCTGAAAAAACAATGCTTCCTTATCATATCATCACAATGAGTATATAGAAGAGGTTCGAAAAAATATTTTCGCCGTTGACCTTTTTCACTTCAGTATTTTTCCACACTCGCAAAGACCTTTGACTGCCTGCACAGCATCCTCGGGTGTCTGATAAACAGGTATCCCTCTGTTTTCCATCTTATTTGCCATCTCATGCGTATAATTTCCGCCAGAGGCGATCGTGATTATCGGTTTGCCCTTTTCCTGTAGCCTGTCTATTTTTTCAACTATATTTTCATCTAAAGCTGGTGATTGGAATAAAGAAACGACGATCAAGACATCGACATTATCGTCCTCTAGTGTTATCTCCATAGCCCTTCTATATCTTTCAGATGTTGCGTCTCCTACGATATCTACTGGATTTTTTAAAGTGGCGTGATCCGGTATTTCTCCATCATCGACTGCCCGCCTGAACTTATCTTCAGTTCTTTCAGTGAGATCAGCCAAAGACAGATTTTTTTCTACCAGTGAGTCTGTGCACATCACCCCTGCACCTCCTCCGTTAGTGACGATACCTACACCTCTTCCTTCAGGTAGAGGCTGGAAGGATAGTGCCTTAGCAACGTTGAACATCTCTCTCAAACTTTTCAATCTGATGACGTTCGATTGTTTGAAGGCGCCTTCATACACTCCGTCCTTTCCGGCCAAAGACGCGGTATGTGATGTGGCGGCAGAGGAACCCTGCTCAGTCCTTCCTGATTTGACCGCTAGTATAGGTATGTCACTGTTCTTTGCAGCATCAAAGAAGTTTCTGCCGGTCTTCACACCCTCTATGTAAAATATCAGATATTCCGTTTTTTCATCCTGGGAGAGATGATTTACCAGATCGGCTTCGTCTATATCCGCTCTATTACCATAACTAACGAACTTGCTGAGTCCTATATCAGATTCTGAAAACCAATCCAATATAGCGGCTCCGAAGGCACCGCTCTGTGATAGGAAACCGATAGAACCGGGATCCGGCCTTGCCTGCCGCTTCGGAGGGTTGAAGATAGTATCAAGTCCGTTCCTTGGGTTGTATATACCTAAACAGTTCGGACCTATCAGGTTCATGTTGTATCGGTTCACGATATCCGTAAGTCTCTCCTCGAGATCTTCTCTACCAGCCTCGCTGAATCCAGCGCTGATCACTATCACATTACTGATCTCAGTTTTACCACACTCTTCCAATATATCGGGGACGAATTTCGCCGGTAAAGAGATAAGTGCTAGATCCACCTGTTCCTCGATGTCTGAAACGGACTCGTAAGCCTCCAACCCTAAAACTTCATCGTCTTTTATATTGACCGGGAATATTTTCCCCCCGTACTTTCTCATCAATGATTTCATTATCGCATTTCCCACCTTACCCTCTTTATTTGATGCACCTATAACGGCAACTGTATCCGGCCAAAACATGTCTTCTAGGTCCATGATACCATTTTCACGTTATGATGTTCACTATTTACTTTTTTCTATCCTTTTCCCTTTTTCCAATTTTTAGATATTTCTTAAATTTGAGTAAACTATATATACCAAAGAGAGATGTTTAATCTGGGAATCCTTGATGTCTGGAAAAAGTTCGAACAATATAAATTTGGACTTGGTGAAAAGACTCACTGATGATGTGTGTGAAATCGGCGGTTCGAATATAGTGCTGATAGATACGCCGACAACCATGGTGGCTAAAACGAATTTTTTCCTTTTACGGGGACTATTGGACATCAAAAAAAAGAAGGGATTCTATGTAGCATTAGACAGACCCCATCAGAATATGGATTATTTGCTATCTAATCATGGGATCGATAGAGATAATATCTGGTACATCGATACCGTCACTCACATCTCGGGCGGCGAGAAAGTGGAGAGTAGGAATGTGGAATTTGTAGATATGTCATTCGAGATCGAGAACCTGATGGAGGTTTTTGAAGAAGACGGAAACAGTAAAGGATCCCCCTCGCTAGATGATGTTGATTTCATACTTCTAGAAAATCTTTCAGCGATGATGAATTATAATAGTATAGAAAGTATAGAAAAGTTCATTGAATGTTTCGATAGAGTCATACACGACCATGAGGATCTTATGGGCTGCTTGGTGATGGACACAAACGCCCATGAAAATTTGAGTGAAGTGGTCAACGGATATTTAGATAAGATAATAGATGTTAAAAAAATCAAGGAGGAATTATAGCTATGGAAGAATTTGAAAGAGTATCGACTGGGATAAAAGGGCTTGATGAGATGGTCGAAGGAGGTCTCCCCTTCCCATCAGTCGCGCTGGTGGCTGGAGGTGCAGGAACGGGTAAGACGACGTTCGCACTGAGATTTTTGACAGAGGGAGCGAAAAAGGGAGAACAGGGCTTGTTTTTCACAACGCTTTCCGAACCGACGCAGTGGATGTTGAGATATACGAGTCAGTTCGATTTCATAGATAAGGACTACTTCGGCAACGAGATAAAATATCAGGATATCGGACTGCTCGTACAGAACGAAGGCTACGAAGAACTACTTGATTTCATCGACGACAAGATCGCAGAGGTCATGCCCCAGAGGATAGTTATAGATCCAATAACAGTCGTAGGGTCCTTTTTTGATGAGAATTACAGGTCCTTCCTTTTTGAGCTTACCAACCTTCTTAAAAATTGGCAGGCGGTGTCCGTGTTGACAGGGGAAGTACCACCTAACGAAGCCTATCCCGAAGAGATCACATATGCTGTCGATTCAGTGATACTTTTGAGTATGCTGGAAGAAGAAGGTTCGAGAAGGAAGTATCTAGAAGTTCTAAAGATGAGAGGTACTGATCACACCACTGGAAAACAGCCGATCAGCATAACTACGGAAGACGGTATAGTCGTCCTCAAATCGAGATTCTAAAAAACAATTTGAAATCATATTTTCAGTCGAGTAGTCGGTCGTCTTTGCCGTCGTCACAAAAAACTATATATAGAACCTCTTTTTCACAATAGAACAGAAGAGGTGTAACACATGATGTCAGGACAGCAACCTATATTTGTAATGAAAGAGGACACAGAAAGGGAAAGCGGAAAAGATGCACAGAAGAACAATATACAGGCAGCTAAAGTTCTTGCAGATGCAGTCAGGAGTACACTCGGTCCGAAAGGGATGGACAAGATGTTGGTCGATAGCTTAGGTGATGTAGTCATAACGAACGACGGTGTTTCCATACTCAACGAGATAGACATAGAACATCCGGCAGCTAAGATGCTGGTAGAAGTCGCCGATACACAGGAAGAGGAATGTGGTGACGGTACGACTTCAGCAGTAGTATTATCCGGTGAACTATTGAAGACCGCGGAGGAAAGGATTGATCAGCTTCATCCATCTATAATAGCCAACGGGTATCGCTTGGCGTCTCAAAAGGCTTCTGATATATTGGATGATCTCAAGATCGAAATAGATCTTGAAGATGAAGAGAATCTGATGAATATCGCTTCCACGGCGATGACTGGAAAAAATGTCGAGATAAATAAAGAAAAATTAGCTGATATAACCGTCGACGCGGTACGCCATATAACAGAGAAAACAGAGGACGGATACACAGTGGATATAGACAATATAAAAGTCGAAAAGAAAGCCGGTGCGAGTGTTGACAATACGGAACTTATAGAGGGCATGATACTTGACAAGGAAAGGCTTCATGACAACATGCCGAAAGATGTGAAGGATGCTAAGATAGCTCTACTCAATACTGCTCTAGAAGTCCAGGAAACCGAGATGGATGCGTCCATCGAGATAACCGATCCAGATCAACTAGAAAAGTTCGTGAATAAAGAGGAAGAGAGCCTGAAAGAGATGGTCGAGATGGTCAAGGAATCTGGTGCCAACGTACTGCTCTGTCAGAAAGGTATAGATGACCTTGCTCAGCATTATCTTGCTAGAGAGGGTATCTTAGCTATCAGAAGAGTCAAGAAGTCCGACATGAACAAACTCGCAAGAGCAACAGGTGGAAACATAGTCAACAATCTGAAAGATCTTTCATCTGAAGATCTAGGAACCGCTAAAAATGTAAGTGAAAAACTCGTCTCAGGATCACAAATGACATTCGTCGAAGGTACAGAGGAAGCTAAAGCGGTGTCACTCCTCCTGAGAGGTGGGACGGAGCACGTTGTCGATGAACTCGAAAGAGCTATGGAAGATGCGATCAAAGTCGTTTCGGTGGCCATCGAAGATGGTGCTGTATTGCCGGGAGGCGGCGCTACGGAGATCGAACTCTCCAATCGATTACAAGAGATGGCTGGCAGCATAGAAGGAAGAGAACAGATAGCTTTTGAAGAGTTCGCCGACTCATTAGATGTGATACCAAGGACGATAAGCGAGAACGCTGGTTTAGACGGGATAGACGTGCTTATGAATCTGAACACAGCTCACGAGAAAGAAGGTAAACAGACGTATGGAGTTAACGTCGAAGACGGTGAAGAACCTGAGGATATGGTTGAGAAAGGTATTATCGAGCCATACAGGGTCAAAAACCAAGCCATAAAATCCGCAACTGAAGCCGCCAACATGATCTTGAGGATAGACGACGTCATCGCCTCCAAAGGTGGAGGAGATGAAGGCGGCGGCCCACCAGCCGGTGGACCCGGCGGACCCGGCGGCGGAATGCCCGGCGGGATGGGCGGCGGAATGCCACCCGGAATGTAAGCGGGGCTAAACCCTCTTACAAAGATCTGTAAAAACCCTTTATTTTCTATTTTAAATTTTATATTCTAAGAATGTATGATGTTAAGGATCTATGACGTCGATCAAAATTTATGATAGTCTCTATTGATTGATAGGATCCTGTATCAGATCATTCACTGGGTCTCTATCGATTTTCTTGTTTCTAAGACTTCGTCCCATGCCTCGAGACTTTTTTTGGCCTCTTCCTCTTCAAGTTTTTCGATAGCATAACCAGCATGGACTATCACGTAGTCCCCCTCCTCAGCGTCAACAAGTGAGATGTTCGCTTCTCTGATGACTCCTCCGAAATCTATCTCGGCATCGTCTCCATCGATAGATTCTATCAATCCCGGTACAGCTAGACACATTGCAACAATAACCTACAATTACTTATAATATAAAGGTTGTGGGGAGATCATGGAAGTTTTCTTGGACAGATGTGATGATTACGAAGACTCTAAAGACGTGATCGAGGATGCTTTCGATGCACTCGGTGGACTAGATAAGTTTGTCAGTGATGGCGAAACACTGTTGATAAAACCAAATCTGCTCAAGGGGACGGCTCCTGAGAATGCTGTGGCCACCCATCCAGATTTCATAATATCTGTTATAGAAGTGATAGAAAAGAGGGACGTTGAGATAATAGTCGGTGATAGTCCTGCTGGAAGGATGACAGAGAATAACTTGGAAAAACATTATCGTGCTAGTGGATGGAAAAGGATCGAAGAGCAGACCAGTGCTAGTTTAAATTTTGATGTAGGATGTACAAAGAAGGCTTTCAAAGACGGAGAAACCAAGATGAACTTTGATATCTTGAAGATAGCCGATGAGGTCGATGGGATCATAAATCTGCCCAAGCTGAAAACGCACTCTTTAACAGTTTTTACAGGTGCTGTCAAAAATAAGTACGGATTGGTACACGGCTTGAACAAAGCCGCCTACCACGGGCAATTCAAAAAACTGAATCAATTCGGTAGGATGCTTTTGGACCTTAACGACGCTATAGATACTAGGTTGAGTATCATGGACGGTATCCTTGGTATGGAAGGCAGCGGCCCTTCTGGTGGTGATCCGGTAGAGTTGAACTGCATTATATCTTCAGAAGATCCTATCTCTTTAGATCATACGGCCTGCAAAGTTTCAGGGGTACCACCTCAGAAAGTACCAACGTTGATGGAAGCCGAAATGGATTTTGAAGAGATAAAATACTTGAACAGATCACCGAATTCATTTGACAAGGATATCGAATATCCTTCGGGTGGAGCTACACCTTGGATGATACCTGATATATTATCGGGTTTCTTTGCCAACATATACTTGGATCGACCAGAGTTGGATAAGGATAAATGTATAACTTGTTGGGAATGTTATGATGCCTGTCCCGAAGATGCGATCAAGAAAAAAGGTTATGGGCCCAAGATAAGTTGGTGGAAGTGTATAAGGTGCTATTGTTGTACAGAGGCCTGTCCCGAAGAAGCTTT
>Ga0207421_10003752_pt1 | contig 17913 bp, 14 predicted proteins | sample SodLakKL_010_SED_4_FD_187542 | JGI IMG/M metagenome (GOLD analysis project Ga0207421, IMG submission 187542) | Alkaline sediment microbial communities from Lake Tanatar, Kulunda Steppe, Russia - 8KL_010_SED (SPAdes) (version 2) | ecosystem: Environmental > Aquatic > Non-marine Saline and... | reverse complement strand
CGGTATGACCGCGGGGTTGGTTGTGTGAGGAAAGTCCGAACTTCACAGGGCAGGGTGCCGGATAACGTCCGGAGAGGGAGACCTCTGGAAAGTGCCACAGAAATATACCGCCTGCCTCACGGCGGGTAAGGGTGAAATGGTGGTGTAAGAGACCACCGGCGGCCGGGCAACCGGGCGGCCAGGCAAACCCCACCCGAAGCAAGGCCAAATAGGAGAGGGATGAGGTGGCCCGCCTACCTCTCGGGTTGGCCGCTTGAGGTGCCAGGTAACTGGCATCCCAGATAAATGGCTGTCTGAGACAGAACTCGGCTTACAGATCCGCTCATTGCTGCTGAACATCTGACCTGACCAGGGATGGAACTCAATTCACTTTTCCACGTCTATAAATATGCATGATGAAGAACAAGATATTGTAGGGATTCTCCAATACATGTGGGAGGGATCCAGTGGTGAACTACCGTAACTTTATGTACATCGGCCTGGCGGTTCTTCTTTCTATCGCCGTGGGATGCGGCGGGGGAGACTCTCCCGCGAGCGGCGACGTGCCTTTTGAAAAACCGGAAGATCCCCCGGGGGAAGTAAGGGAATGGATGAGTGACATAGAGGACCTGCAGGAGCCGCACACGGATTGGATGGTGCACAACGATTCGATCTTTGTGGCCGTGGCACGCGGGGAGGTTCCACACCCGGGACACGGTGTAGAGGTAGAGGCTATACGGTACGAACGCGAGGGCGATGAACCCGTGACAGTCAGTGTCGAGGCGAGGCACACCGAGCCGGATAAAGACACCAGCTACATCCAGGTGATCTCATATCCGGTTGCAGTGGCCCGGTTTGAGCTGGACGACCTGCCGGATGTCGAGGTCGGCGATATAATGGTGAGATTCGATGTCGATGATTCAGCAGTCGTCGAGCATGACCCTGAAGATGAAGATGTACAGATCCATAGCGTGGTACTGTTCTTCAGCAACGACGGCTACCTGGAGCGTGATGTGCGGGCGGTTGAGGCAGAAGCGCTGACCATCGATCTGGTCCTGGCTGAGTTGATGATCGGGCCCGAGACGGAGCATTACCACCGAACCCTGCCTGAAGGCACGAAAATGCTGGGCCAACGGGACGATGATGATCCGGAACTGGCTATCGTGGATTTTTCGGAGGAGATCCTCGGGGTTCAGGGCAGCCTGGGGGAACAGCTGGCGGTCTACAGCGTAGTGAACACCCTGGTGGAAAATGAACTGGACATCTCCCGGGTGCAGTTCACGGTTGATGGTGAAGAGGCCAACCTGGGACATATGGATTTCAGTGGGCCCCTGGAGTATGATGAGATGCTGGTCAGAGAGAGCAAATAACACACTCAATCCGCCATCGCGGCTGGAGATAGGAGTGGGTAGGCACTGCACAATGCCCCGTTCCGTGCAGTGCCTACTTGTGCTGAGCGTGACGTGTTAGACTGTAGGAGTAACAGATACGGGAAGTGATTGATTCATGCTCAATTTCGTCCGGAAGCTATTCGATCACAATGAGCGGCAGCTGAAGAAGTTATCGGGCCACGTGGCGGAGGTCAATGATCTGGAGCCCGAGGTGCGGGCCATGGACGATGAAGTGCTCCGCGCCCAGACCGGGATCTTCCGCGGTGAGCTGGAACGCGGGGCAGATCTGGATGCTCTGTTGCCCAGAGCGTTCGCCACGGTTCGCGAGGCGGCCCGCAGGATTCTGGGGGAGCGGCACTATGACGAGCAGGTGATGGGGGCCATCGTCCTGCACCGGGGTGACATCTGCGAGATGAAAACCGGTGAGGGAAAGACTCTTGCCGCCACGATGCCTGTATATCTAAATGCCCTGACCGGCCGGGGAGTACACGTCATTACAGTCAATGATTATCTGGCGGAACGGGACGCCGAGTGGATGGGGCAGATCTATCGATTTCTCGGTATGGACGTCGGGACTATTGTGCCCGGGCTTGACTCGGCGGAGCGGCGTGCATCTTACCGGTGCGATGTGACCTACGGCACCAACAATGAATTTGGTTTTGATTACCTCAGGGATAATATGGCCGTCTCGCCGGACCGGGTGGTGCAGAGACCCCTGCATTATGCGATAGTTGACGAGGTCGACAGTGTCCTCGTTGACGAGGCCCGGACCCCACTCATAATCTCGGGAATGCCCAGGAAGAGCTCTGATGTGTACCGCACCTTTGCTCACATTGGAAGGAGCCTGAAGCCGGAGGTCCACTACACCGTGGATGAGAAAGCTTCCACCGCGGTGCCTACAGAAGAGGGAGTCGCCGAGGTGGAGGAGCGACTGGGAATTGACAACCTCTTCGAACCGGAACACATCGAGTACAGCCATTCTCTCCGTCAGTCTCTCAAGGCCAAGTCGCTCATGAAGCGGGACCGGGACTACATCGTGAGGGACGATCAGGTCATAATTGTCGACCAGTTTACCGGAAGACTGATGCCCGGGCGCCGGTACAGCAATGGCCTGCACCAGGCTATAGAGGCCAAGGAAGGTGTGCAGATCCGCGAGGAGACCCAGACCCTTGCATCTATAACCTTTCAGAATTACTTCCGCATGTACGATAAGCTGGCGGGGATGACCGGCACGGCCGCCACGGAGGCGGACGAGTTTCACGAGATCTACAACCTGGAAGTGGTCGTTATCCCCACGCACGAGCCGATGATTCGCGAGGATCTTCCCGATGCCGTGTACAAGTCGGAGGAGGGAAAGACCGGTGCGGTTGTCGAGGACATAGTGCTGCGTAACCAGCACGGGCAGCCTATTCTCGTCGGCACTACTTCGGTCGACAAGTCGGAGGAGTTCAGCCGGAGATTGAAGCAGCGGGGGATCTCACATGAGGTTCTCAATGCCAAGCACCACGAACGGGAGGCCGAGATCATAGCCAAAGCAGGCGAACAGGGGCGAGTTACCATAGCCACCAACATGGCCGGCCGGGGAACTGACATAGTTCTCGGTCCCGGGGTGACGGATCTGGGCGGCCTGCATGTAATCGCCTCCGAGCGACACGAGAGTCGCCGCATTGACAACCAGCTCCGTGGTCGCTCCGGGCGACAGGGAGACCCCGGGTCGTCGCAGTTTTATGTGTCGCTCGAGGATGACCTCATGCGCCTGTTTGCTGGCGAGGCCGTGGACGGGATTCTCGAGAAGCTGGGCTTCACAGAGGAAGAGCGGCTGGAACACCCGATGCTCAGCCGGGCTATTGAGAACGCACAGAGAAAGGTGGAGGCTCGCAACTTCGACATCCGCAAGCGCCTGCTGGAGTACGATGACGTTCTCAACGAACAGAGGAGGATAATCTACGAACAGCGCGGGCGAGTACTGCGCGGTGATTCCGTAAGCGAGGAAATTCTGGATATGCTCGATGATCTCCTCGAGCACAAGGTCCAGAGCTACACCTCGGAGGGGCGATATCCCGAGACCTGGAACCTGCAGGGACTCACGGAGGACCTGGAGATGAACCTGCTTCCGCCCCGACGCATCGATGTTGAGAGCCTGACGGACAAGGCGGAAGAGGGTGGCCGGGAAGAGCTGGTCGATCATCTGTGCCGCGTCGGCCGCGCTGTGTATCATGCCAAGAAAAAGGAGGTCGGGGCGCGGGCGTTGGAGAGAGTGGAGCGTCTTATCCTGCTCCGGGTGGTGGACAATAAGTGGATGGATTACCTGGCCGCTGTGGATGAGCTGAGGCAGGGTATTAGCCTGCGGGCGTATGGACAGCGTGATCCCCTGACCGAGTACCGGAGAGAGACGCATCACATGTTTTCCGAGCTGATCAGGGCGATAAAAGAAGATGCCGTCAAGTACGTGTTCAAGGTCGACATTGAAAAGAAGCCTTCGAAAGAACTGTCTGCGAGTGCGCCAATTGTCACCGAGGCTCGCGGCTCCGGAGAATCCGGGACGGCCGTCGCCCGCCCGCACCGCGAGGCGGTGGGTTCAGCATCCTCCGGGAGCAGTACCGGTGCGGCGAAAAGCAAGAAGCCGTACCAACGGAAAAAGCCTAAGGTAGGGAGAAATGATCCCTGTCCGTGCGGAAGCGGCAAGAAATATAAGTTCTGCTGCCGTGACCGCGACTGATTGACTGAAAGGAGTGTCTGGCATGTCGCAAAATTTGGTCTTTGATCTGAAGAGACTACGTGATGAGCTGGAACAGATAAGGGGGTCTCTTTGACGCCGACGGGCGCAGGGAGGAACTGACTGAGCTGGACGAGAGGATGAGCTCGCCGAATTTTTGGGACAACCCGGATGGGGCCCAGGCGGTGATCCGTCGGAGAAAATCGGTGTCCGGCCCTTTGAAGCTCTTCGATGATTTTTCCGAGCGTCTCGAGGAGGCCATGATTCTCGCCGAGCTGGCGGAAGAGGAGGAGGACAGTTCTGCCCTACAGGAGGTCGCCTCGGAGATTAAGAAACTGCGCGCTGGCATAGCTGATCTTCGCCTTTCCATCCTGCTTTCGGGTGAATACGACGGCGAGGATGCCATAGTGACCATCCAGCCGGGAGCAGGTGGGCTTGATGCACAGGACTGGGCGGAGATGCTTTTTCGCATGTACAACCGTTGGGCGGAGAAATCGGGTTTTGAGATCGAGATCATGGAGGCTCTCCCGGCGGAAGAGGGTGGCCTGAAGAACGGTACCGTTTCGGTCAAGGGCAAAAACGCCTACGGGTATCTCAAGGTGGAACAGGGCGTGCACCGGCTGGTCCGAATATCGCCCTTTGATTCCTCCGGCCGGCGGCACACTTCGTTTGCCTCCGTGGAGGTCATGCCGGATCTCCCGAACGACGATGATGTGGAAATAAACGAGGACGATCTCCGAATTGATACCTTTCGCGCCAGCGGCGCAGGCGGTCAGCACGTCAACAAGGCGGATACGGCGGTGCGTATCACGCACCAACCCACCGGAGTGGTGGCCTCGTGTCAGAATGAGCGTTCGCAGCACAAGAACCGGACCGCTGCGATGAAGATCCTCCGGGGCAAGCTGCGCCAGCGCAAGGAAGAAGAAAGGCGCAAGGAGATGGCCCGACTCCGCGGCGAGCAGGACGACATTGCCTGGGGAAGTCAGATCCGGTCCTACGTCTTCCACCCGTACAACATGGTGAAGGACCACCGGACCGGTGTCGAGAAAGGTAATATTGAGGCGGTGATGGACGGCGACCTCGATGATTTTGTTCGCGCTTATCTCGAGGAGATGGCCGGAATGCACGAGGATGTGAGATCAACTGGAAACGACGGATGAACTGGCTTCGGTGGATATCTTGGGGGTACAGGTTGCCCGGTTGAACCTGGATGAAGCCGTGGATCTTCTGGGCCGCCGGGTGGAGGGCGACGTGCCCTACCTGGTGTTTACACCTAATCCGGAGATTATCGACCGCAGCCGCCGCGACGCCGGGTTTGCCGCAATGCTCCGTGCGGCCGACCTGTGCGTCGCTGATGGTGTGGGGGTGCTGTGGGCATCCCGCATCCTGGGCAGTCCGCTACCCGGCACAGTTCCCGGGGTCGAGCTTATGGATCGCCTGCTTTCGCACTGCGCCGACGTCGGAGCGGGCGTCTACTTTATTGGCACCACCCCCGAGAACGTACAGGCGGCCGTAGGTCGGGCGCGCAGGGCGGTGCCGGGATTGCAGGTGGTCGGCTTTCATCACGGCTTCTTCGCGCGGGACGGGGAGGAGAACGTGGTTCGCGACCTCCGACGGTGCCGGCCCAACCTGGTGCTTTTCGGGATGGGAGTGCCGAAGGATCAGGCCTTTGCATCTCGCTGGCGCGACCACCTTCCGCCGGGCGTCCACCTGGCGGTTGGCGGCGGGCTCGACGTCATGGCGGGCGCGGTCCGCCGGGCCCCGCGCCCCGTTCGCCGCCTGGGAATGGAGTGGCTTTACCGTCTTGTGACCCGTCCCGGCCGATGGAGGCGGCAGCTGGCCCTTCCCCGTTTCGCGGCGGCTGTGCTGGTCCGGCGGCTTTCATCGCGGTAGATGCAGTGAGGTCCACCGGAGAACGTGTGACTATCAAACAACGGAGGTGAGAGGCTTTGACGGAGCGGGTATTTTTCCAGTCGAAGCGAACATATGCGTAAATCCTCGCCATTGACCAGGGAAGAAATGCGGCACGTGGCTGACCGGGCCACGTCGCTTCGCTGTCGCATCATCCAATCTACCTGCCGTGCAGGCTCGGGGCACCCGGGAGGTTCCCTGTCCTGTGCCGACATTGTCGCTCTTCTGTACTTTCACGTGCTGCATCTGGATCCGGAGAGGCCGGACTCAGAAGACCGCGACCGTTTCATCCTGACCAAGGGGCATGCGGCTCCAGCTCTTTACGCCGCACTGGCCGAGAAGGGTTTCTTTCCTGTCGAGGAACTCCAGTACCTGCGCCGCCTGGGGCGCATGCTGCAGGGTCATCCCGACCGGGTTCGGACGCCCGGGGTTGAGGCCAGTACTGGCTCACTGGGCCAGGGACTGTCGGTGGCCGCGGGCATTGCCATCGCAGGCCAGCTCGATGAAAGTGATTGGGGTGTCTACGCCCTTCTCGGCGACGGTGAGCTGCAGGAGGGTCAGGTATGGGAGGCGGCTATGGCGGCTTCCCACTACGGGCTTGACAATCTCATTGCCATCACCGACTACAACGACCTGCAGATTGACGGCCAGCTGTCCGACGTGATGCGCGTCGAACCCCTTGCCGACAAGTGGCGGGCATTCGGATGGGATGTCTGGACTGTCGACGGTCACGACCTCTATGCTCTTGATGCTGCCGTTCGAGAGGCGCAGGTCTGCGGCAGACCGGCAATGATAATCGCCGAGACCGTCAAGGGTAGGGGTGTCTCGTTCATGGAGGGAGAGGCGTCATGGCACGGTAAGGCGCCCTCCGGGGAGCAGGCCGAGCAGGCCCTTCTGGAATTGAGGGGAGGCGATGCAGATGAGTGATGGCAGTGATCTGCCCCGGGAGTCCACCCGTGACGCTTACGGTCGCGCGCTCGTTGAACTGGGCGCCAGGCGCAGCGATGTGGTGGTGCTGGACGCTGACCTGTCCGGCTCGACGCGAACCGGGTGGTTCGGGGAGAAGTTTCCGGAACGATTTTTCAATATGGGAATCGCGGAACAGAACATGATGAATGTGGCGGCCGGTCTGGCCATGTCTGGGAAGACTCCCTTTGCGAGCACATTTGCTATCTTTGCCAGCGGGAGGGCCTGGGAACAGGTACGAAACACCGTGGCCTACCCCTCCCTGCCCGTGCGCATCTGTGCCACTCACGCCGGAATCACCGTCGGGGCGGACGGTGCATCACACCAGGCCCTTGAGGACATTGCTCTGATGCGCGTGATCCCGAACATGACCGTGATTGCTCCCAAGGACGGTCCGGAGGTCGAGCGGGTCATTCCGGCGATTGTGGATCATGATGGTCCTGTTTACGTGCGCCTGGGGCGGGCGAAGGTTCCGGTTCTCTCCAGCGAAGACGAGTCGTTTACCGTGGGCAGGGCGCAGGTCCTGCGGGATGGTGGCGATGTGGCCATTGTGGCCTGCGGGATAATGCTGGAGCCAGCCTTGGCTGCAGCGGAGACCCTGGGGGAGCAGGGAATTCAGGCCCGCGTAATTAATCTGTCTACCATAAAGCCGCTGGATGAGGCGGCGCTCGCTGCCGCGGCCGAAGACTGCGGTGCGGTGGTCACGGCGGAGGAGCACAGTGTGATCGGCGGCATGGGGTCGGCGGTGACTGAATTTCTCTCCGCTGAATGCCCCGTCCCGGTGCACCGGATAGGGATAATGGACCGGTTCGGTCAATCGGGCGAACCGGATGAACTGCTCGAGGAGTACGGGCTGGATGCCGGCACCATAGAGCGCGCTGCCTTGCGGGTTCTCAAGAAGTAGATCAGTCTGGTGCAAGCAGAGAGACAGCTATGTCTGCATTTCTTTCGGCCCGCCGGCGCAGGCGGGCCGCTTCCGTCTGAACTAGGTTTCTCCAATGCGGGAGGCGGGGGAGCACTAACTCCTCCAATATGTCTGTCATCTCATCTTCTGTGATCTCGCCGACGCGACCGGCGCAGGGCTGGCCGATTGCCGTGAGGAATCCGTCAACCTTGGGGTCGTAGCTGATTCCCAGGCACGGGACGCCGGCAGATGCGGACAGAATGAGGGCGTGAAGGCGCATTCCTATGGTCAGAGAGGCCTGTGAGAGCACAGCCAGGGCACACGATGGGCTCATCTCCTCGTCTATCACTGCGCTGGGATGTTGGGTGAGGTCGGCCGCAGCTTGACAGACCCGCGCATCCAGGCGTCTCTGCATGGAATAGAAAAGAGGATAATAGCCGCGTTCGTGTAGAAAATCCGCGGTCCGGGCCATGACCCTGATGACCCGCCCGGTGGCTCCCGGCCACGGGCGGAGGGACAGTATTGCCACCGGCACGCCATCGGGCGCTCCAGCCTGCTGCAGGACTCTCAAACCCTCGCCCGGTGGGGCGGGGCGCAGGGAAAAAGCCGGATCGGCAGTGACCTGCACTGGTCGTCCCACCCGCAGCTCCTGTGAGGTCAAGAGGGAGTCGTCATCGCGCAGAGTCACGGCATCGGCTATTTTCAGGGATCGGCGGGCCAGGTATCGCCCGGCGCGTGAGTGCAGTGGGCCGAGCCCGTTTGCGTAGATCATGATGCGTGCGCCCAGAGCGCGGGCAGCATGAATCAGTGATGAATAGTAGAGTAGGGATCGAAAGCTGGTCTCATCCTGCAGGAGTGTCCCGCCACCACTCAGAAATAGATCGGCCTTACGCAGGGCGCCAATTACCTGAAGCGGTGCGAACCGGTGGACCGCCCGAACCGAGTGCTCCCGTTCGGTGGCCCGGGGATCGGCGGAAAACACGGTAATCTTCAGGTTGTCGGCCTTCGACCGGAGGCCGCGGATCATTCCCTCCAGCAGAGCCTCATCGCCGGTGTTGCCGAAGCCGAAATATCCGGAGATGATGATCTCCCGGCTGCTTTTCGTCCCGGCATTCTGCTGCAGCATGGTGTCGTAGATTTCGGTATGGCGGTCGCGCATTGCCTGCAGGGAGAATTGGCTGCATGCGTGCTCCCGCAGGTTTTCGCCGAGTGCATTCCGGCGTTTTGGTGATGACAGGAGATCCTCCAGGGCGTCCCGCACTGGTCGCGCCTCCCCGGCCGGGAGCGTGAGGCCGGTCACGCCATCTCGGATGAGGTCTGGGACCCCTCCCACTTCTGTCGCGATGGTGGGCAGTGCGTGACGGGCTCCCTCCAGCAGGGCGTATGGGAAGCTCTCACTCTCGGAGGTCAGGACGTTTATGTCAAAAGCAGAGAGTGCTTCTTCCACGTCGTCGAGGTGTCCGGTAAAGATGACCCGGGACGAAATCTGCAGTTCTTCCGCCTGTGTCCGGAGGCTGTCGCGTTCCTCCCCGTCCCCCACAATGGCGAAGTATACGTCGCTTCGCGTGCGCAGTATGTCTGCTGCAGCACGGAGAAAAAGATCATGTCTTTTGACACGGGCCAGCCGGCCGACAGTTCCGACCAGCTGGGAGTCAAACGGGATTTGCCATCTGCGCCTGAAGGCCCTGCCGTCAGCCTCTGGGGTGTGCGAGAAGTCCAGACCGTTGTACACCGTGAATATGCGTTCTCGCGAAAACCCGCGCTCGCTCAGCATGTCGGCGAACTGTTGGGTGACGGCTATCAGGTGATCGAAGGTGCGTAGACTGCCGGTGTTCAGGGTTGTATAGACCAGGTGCTTGTACAGGTTATCTTCAAAATCCCTCTTGTAGTCGCTGTGAACGGTGGTGACCGTGTGAACGCGTAGGCGCCGCCGGACCAGTGCAGCAAGAAAATTGGCCCGCGCTCCATGGCAGTGCAGTACATCGGCGCAGACCTCGCGGAGAAGCCCCACAAGCCGGCCAGCCGCGCTGAGATCCCAGCGGCGCCGCTGCTCAAGCAGGGTCACCGGCAGTCCCATCTTCTGTGCATCCCGGTAGAATGGCCCCGCGGTCAGGCACACCAGCTGCACCGGAATCTGTTCGGCCAGCGCCTGGACCAACAGCAGTACATGTGTTTTTGCGCCTCCCGTATCCCCTCCGCTGATGAGGTGGACGACGCGTGGCGCGGCTTGCTCTTTCCATGAGTGCACCCTGCTCACCCGATCACCATCTCTCTGTTCGTCTCGCCCGGAGACGCTGATGTCTCTCAGTATATCTCACAATGCTGCTTCATTGCAGAGGGGGTTGCCTGCGGTGCCCGGGCCTGCTTGCCTTTACAAGAATGTTACAGGCGCAGGGATCGCGGAAAATTGCGTCGAATTATAAGACTGACTAGCTGGGCGTGACGGTAAACAGGTAGCACATTTGTCGATATATAAAGACAGAGGGATATGCGCTGTACCACACGCACTGCGCTATGGATGTTCGATGGTGGTCAGTAGATCACCTTCGCTCTTTCGTTGTGCGGAGGGGAAAACGGGGGAACATACATGATTGTACTCAGTCACGTGACCAAGCGTTACGGATCCACCGTGGCGCTTCACGATGTCACCGTTCATATACGTGAGGGTGAGTTTGCCTTCCTGGTAGGCCCCAGCGGGGCAGGAAAGTCGACGTTCATCCGACTCCTGCACATGGAGGAGCTGCCCACAGAGGGCACGTTGATGGTGGGCGGTATGAACCTGAACCGCCTGCCGCGACGGCAAATTCCGCGCCTCCGCCGGAATCTGGGCGTCGTATTTCAGGATTTCAAGCTCCTCCCCTCGCGAACGATATATGACAATGTGGCGTTTGCACTGGAAGTGACCGGGGCGCCGGGTGCTTATATACAGAGGCGGGTCCCAGCCGTTCTGGACATGGTCGGCCTGGGTGAGAAGGCCGCTTCTTACCCGGAAAACCTGTCTGGAGGTGAGCAGCAGCGTGTGTCTCTCGCGCGGGCCATAGTAAATGCACCAAAGGTGATATTGGCCGATGAGCCTACGGGTAACCTTGATCGGGATACGTCCTGGGAGATAATGAACCTTCTTCTGGACCTGCACAAGCGGGGTGCAACGGTGCTGGTTGCCACGCATGACTGGCCGATCGTCGATGCGTTGAATCGACGGGTCATTGAACTCAGAAATGGGCAACTCGTGCGCGATGATGCCCGAGGGGGCTACCGGGGAGATGTGGAGAGTACTCAAGCGATCGGTCGTTGAAGGGTTCCGGAGTATCTTCTCTCACGGCTTGATGAGTTTTGCCTCCGTCGGGACGGTGACGGTGTCGCTTACGGTTCTGGCTTTTTTCCTGCTGCTGGCGGCCAATCTCTCGTTTGTAGCCGATGTCCTGGAGGAGCAGGTAGAGGTCGTCGCCTACTGCCATGCTGAATTTGACCGCCGGTGGGAGTCGACGTTGGTGGAAAAAGTTGAGGACATTCCCGGGGTGCGGGACGTCGAATTCATCTCCCGGGAGACAGCACTTGATCGCCTCCGGGAGCAGTTCGGGGAGCGGGCAGATCTCTTGGAGGCGGTCGAGGAGGACAACCCCCTGCGTGATTCGGTTGAGGTAACGGTGATGAGTGCGGGTGACACCGAGGCTGTTGCAGAAGAGCTGGGGAGAATAGAGAGTGTGGAAAGGGTGGACTACCACCGGGATGTGGTGGACAGAATTCACGCCATGACGGAGGCGCTGCGAACAGCTGGAATCGTCCTGGTCTTTCTGCTGGCGGGAGTTACGTTTCTGCTGATCAGCAACACTGTCCGCCTCACAATCTATGCCCGCCGTAAGGAGATTGAGATCATGCGGCTGGTAGGGGCCACCTCCGGGTTTATCAGCGGGCCGCTGCTCTTTGAGGGTACACTCCTCGGGTTGATCGGCGCCGCCCTGTCAGGTGGGGCCATCGCCTGGGGTTATGCGGATCTGTTCAATGTGGCGCAGCGATCACTGCCGTTTGTTCCGCTGGTCGGACCGAGGCCGCTGCTGGATAACCTGTTTCAGCTGCTTCTGGGCTGCGGCGCTCTGATCGGCTTCGTCAGCAGCTGGTTTTCCGTCAGGCGGTATCTGCGTTATTGAGAAAGCACTACCAACTATGGAGTGGGAGAGATGTCAATGGTCGGATTTTTCGTACATAACGCTCGATGGATTGGACTGGTGACAGCTGCACTGGTAGTCGCGGGGATACTCGCCTACGCCCCTTCGCCCGGAGGAGAGGTGGAGGCCGGGGCGGCCCAGCTGCGTGATGAGATACAGCGACTGCGCGAACGTCTCTCCGAGGTGGAGAGCAATATCGAAGGCTACGAGAGTGATATCCATCACCTGCAGCAGGAAAAATCGGGACTGTCCCGGGAGCTGAGCGAGACGGAAAGGAAGATGCAAAAGGTCGGCGAGGAGCTGGAAGAGGCGAAACTGGCCCTGGAACTGGCCGAGCTGGAGGTGAAGCAGGCAGCAGAGGCACTTGCCAGAGAGGAGGCCGAGCTCGAACGCCGGATAGATCTGCTGCATCGTCGCGTGCGGGCCATGTACGAGCTGGGTACGGTGAGCTACCTCGAGGTCCTGCTCTCGGCCACTGATTTCGCCGACTTAGTCCGGCGTTTTCAGATGTTGACTGAGATCGTCAATCAGGATGTCAGCATAGTTGAGGCAGTGAGTGAACAGCGCGATACGGTTGAAGAGCACAAGGAAAGCTGGTTGGCCAAGGAAGAAGAGGCTGCCGAATGGGCTGATACGGTGGCTGAGCGCAAGGAGCAGCTGGAAGCACAGGTGGCCAGTTATGAGAGCAACCTGGAACAGCTGAGTGACCGGGAACAGGAATACCGGGCAGCCATAGACGAGATGGAGCGCCGTTCGGAAGAGATTGCGCAGGGCATCACCGAGAAGCAGGAAGAACTGGCCCTGGAGGAGGGAATTCCCTATCTCGAGTGGCCCATGGATGAGGGAAGCTTCCGCATCTCCTCCGGTTACGGTATGCGCTATCATCCGATTCTGGGCGAGCAGCGGATGCACAGCGGCGTGGACATGGCCGCGCCCACAGGTACCGTTATTCGCTCAGCCGGCGATGGGACTGTGCTGGATGTTGGCTGGATGGGCGGGTACGGCCTGACGGTTATTGTCGCGCACACGGCGACGGTCTCAACGCTCTACGCGCACAACTCCAGCACCCTGGTAAATCCCGGCGACACCGTGAGTATGGGGCAGCCCATTGCGCGCTGCGGGGCCACCGGTATGGCCACCGGTCCCCACCTGCATTTCGAGGTTCGCGTGGAAGGCCAACATCAAAACCCGACGGAATACCTGCCGCCGCGTTGAGGAGGGATTACGGTCGACCGCTCAATGGAATCGCTCTCATCTGCACTCAATGAGCAGCCACGGGCCCGCCTGGGCCTCTTTCCCACTCCGCTGCATCCGCTGTCCAATCTGGCCGGGCACATGGGGAGTTCTCACCTTTACATCAAAAGAGATGACCTGACAGGTCTGGGTATGGGGGGCAACAAGACACGAGGTCTGGAGTTTCTTCTCGGCAGGGCTCTCGAGCGGCAGGTGGAGACGGTTATTGCCTCTGGTGCACTGGAGTCCAATCTGTGTTCGCAGGTTGCCGCGGCCTGCGCCCGCCTCGGGCTGCAGGCTGTTATCCTGCATAACGACGACCCTCCGGAGGAGCTGACGGGAAATGCGCTGCTGAGCCACCTGGCCGGCGCAGAAATGCGGTACCTCGGACCCACAGACGAAAATGAGCGTGAGCAACGGGCCATGAACCTTGCCTGCGAGATGGAGAGAGAAGCGTTTGTGGTGCGGAGGGGCGGTTCGACCCCGCGTGGGTCACTGGGGTACGTCGTGGCGGCAGTCGAATTGGCCCGGCAAGTGAAGGAGCATGAGATCCCCATCGATCACGTCGTCATAGTGGGTGCTATGGGAGGTACTGCCGCCGGGCTGTTGGCAGGCAATGCGCTGTTGGGGTCACCGTTTTCCGTTCACATCATAAGTGTGGAGTATTCGCTGTGTGAGCTGCGGAAGCGCCTCGAGATTCTGGCCTTCGGAGCATTGGATCTTTTGCGGTGTTCGTATCGCAGTGAAGAGATTTTCTCTTCCGTACGGTTGTACGACGAGTATCTGGGCCCGGGCTATGCCATTCCTGACGAGGGCACCCTTCGCGCTGCGCGAGCTGCGGCTTCAACGGAAGGAATCTTCTGTGAGACGGTATACGTCGCCAAGACTCTGGCTGGAGCGATGGGTCTGGTGCAGTCTGGATGCATTCCTGCAGAAGAAGGAGTATGCTTCTTTCACACCGGAGGCCATCCCTCGCTCTTTGGCCAGAGGAAACACCTCCTGTCTTGATTCCATTTATCCCGAAACCATCAGGCTTTCCTGTCCCTTTGCCTGTAAAGCTATCTTCTGATCGCAGACCGACGGGTGCCCCGCCAGTACTGCCCGATATGAGTGATTCAGGCCAGCTCCGCGCGGACCCCTGGAAAGTCTCTCCAACCACACGCTTGTTGACTGTAATCTTCTACGTATATATAATAGTATCCTGATAAACTTAATCGGGTTTGAGTGGTGAAGAACGAATGGAGGATGCATCTTGTTCGCAGCGCTGAAGCAGGACATGCGTGCGGCTTTACGCAGCGACCCTGCCGCCCTATCTGCCCTGCAAGTCATCATGTTCTACCCCGGGTTTCACGCCGTAGTCCTGCATCGTGTAGCCCACCGGCTCCACCGGTGGGGACTGTTTCTTCCGTCACAGTTTGTGAGCTGGTTCAACCGACTGTTCACCGGCGTGGAGATTCATCCGGGAGCGGAGATTGCAGGGGGTTTCTTCATCGATCATGGTATGGGTGTGGTCATCGGTGAGACGACGCGGATCGGACGCGGGGTTACCCTCTATCCCGGCGTGGTTCTGGGCGGGGTGGGGCATGATCGCGGGAAACGTCACCCTGACGTGGGGGAAGGAGCTCTGATCGGTGCTGGGGCGAAGGTTCTGGGAGCAGTGCGAATCGGTTCCGGGGCCAGGATCGGTGCGGGGGCCGTGGTTCTTGAGTCGGTTCCGCCCGGTGCAACCGCAGTTGGAGTTCCCGCGCAGGTAGTCAAACGTGGCAGGCGAGAGTCAAATTACATTGCCGGTACGGATACTGCCGGCTGGAAGGATGACAGGTGACTATGAGCCGGAAGTCTGGAGTACTAGCCGCCATCGGTGACACACCCATGGTGCGGCTTGATAGAATTTTTCCGCAGGACAACGTAGAAGTGTGGGCCAAGATTGAGGCCAGCAACCCCGGGGGAAGCGTAAAGGATCGGCCGGCCCTGGCCATGATCCAGCGGGCTGAGGAGATGGGCTGGCTTCGAGCCGGCGGCACCATTGTCGAGCCCACCAGTGGTAACATGGGGATCGGGCTGGCTATTGTGGCAGCGGCAAAGGGCTATCGCCTCATTTTGACCATGCCCGAGAGCATGTCGGAGGAAAGACAGCGCCTGCTGACTCTACTCGGAGCCGAAGTCGAGCTGACCCCGGCGGATGAAGGAATGAACGGAGCAGTCCGTGCGGCCCAGGAGATGGCCGAACAATGCGGCCATTACATGCCCGATCAGTTCGGCAACCCGGCCAACCCCGACATACACCGGCGTACCACCGCGCAAGAGATACTTCGAGACCTCAGCGGGCCGGCGGAATACTGTGTGTTTGGTGTGGGTACGGGCGGCACCATCATGGGAGTCGGGCAGGTGCTGAGGGGGCAGTGGCAGGATGTTCAGGTCGTTGCAGTAGAGCCGGAGGAATCCCCTGTTTTATCCTGCGGGCAGTCCGGCTCGCACGGGATACAGGGAATAGGCGCCGGATTTGTACCTGACATTGTCGACCGGGATATCATAGATGAAATAGTCACCATATCCGAGTCGGTGGCCTGGAAGTTCGTCGACCGTCTCGCGAAGATGGAGGGACTGCTCGTGGGGGTCTCGTCCGGAGCAGCCGTCGCTGCCGTGGATATCCTGGCACGACGCCTGGATCCGGAGCGGCCTCCTGCCCGGATGGTCACTCTGCTTCCTGATACAGCAGAGCGGTATCTGAGCATACTCTGATCAATGTACGGCTGCGGCTTCGGTGGGTCGCGCCATTCTGCTACGCTGACCCGCCGCCGCGAGGGAGACTGCGGGGGATGAGGTGCCATGCTCATCCGGCACAGACCTGTATTGGGGGCTGTTTTGCCCAGGCTTGCGGGTCTCATGAGATCCGAGATGCGGCCCGACGGCACCATTTTGGCTGTGCATGAGGTGGGATGAGCCCTCGGACCTGTCACGCGCATCGCTGGCGGTCCGGTATGGAAATTTCCCCGCAGTTCCAATATCCTGAGAGGTGACGCGGCAGTTTTTTGCCGCGATTTCTTCACTGGAAGACCCAGCTTGTAGAGAGGACACGCAATCCTCCCCAAAGAGAGGGTGTCACAGGGTGCAGCAAGACCACAGGTCTCAGATACGATTGACCACCGGACAGCTCGCTGGGATCATCGTTGTTACCGTACTGATCGCGGCGGTGCTGACATTCGGTTTTGCTAATGTCTATCTGGTGGAAGATAAGCCCACCAACGGTGACGTGGTGACGGAGGCAGATAACTACCCGGAGCTGGTCCGGGCAATCAACCTCATAAAAGAGAACTATGTGGATATGGATGCCGCCGATGTCGAGAAAATGATCGAAGGCGCCATTGAGGGAGCGATAGCCAGCACCGGCGACCGCTATTCCACCTACTTCGATGCCTCGGCACTGGCCGATTTCCGGCAGGAGACGGTCGAGGGAGAGTACTCGGGTATCGGTGCATCCATTCTGGATGTCGAGGGATATGTGACGATTATGGTGCCGTTTGAGGGCACACCGGCGGCGACTACGCCCTTTGAGGGTGCCGCCTCTGATGATCCAGTCGGGCTGCGGCCGGGCGACCGCGTACTGACAGTTGATGGCGTTGACGTGGTGGGAATGTCTGCCGAGCACGTGGCGGAGATGATCCGCGGTCCAGTGGGGGAAGAGGTACAGGTTGAGATCGAGCGACCTGCTGATGACGGTGATTTACTCCTGACCTTTCGTTTTGAGCGGGATGAGGTGGAAATTCCCACGGTTGATTCCGAGGTGGTAGATGGCGATGTGGGCGTTTTGAGCATTACGCGCTTCACCGGGAGGACCCCTGACCAGGTGCATGAGCATCTCAACGATCTTGAGGACCAGAATGTTTCGAGCATCATCATTGATTTGCGTAATAATCCCGGTGGGACCCTGGAGGACTGCATCACCGTGGCTGACATCTTTCTGCCGGAGGGAGTCGTGCTGCACGTGGTGGGTAGGGGCGATGAATCGGACGAAATCCACGTCGGGGGCGATGCATACCCCAAGCCGCTGGTGGTGCTGGTCAATGAGTTTACTGCCAGCGGGGGAGAGATCCTGGCCGGCGCGCTCAGGGAGCAGATGGACGTGCCGCTGATCGGCAACACTACCTTCGGCAAGGGATCGGTGCAGAGGTTGTTTTACCTTGACCCGGACCGACCGACGGGTATGAAACTTACGACTGAAAGATATCTGACGCCGTCCGGGTACAGCATAGAGGAGGAGGGCGGCCTCCAGGTAGACTACGAAGTACCGGACCCGGAAGACGGCCTCTACGGCGACCTGGAAGCGGACCAGCAGCTGCAGAAGGCGCTCGAGGTGCTGCGCGAGCGGATGGAATAGCTGCACACAGGGGTGTCCGCGTAAAGACGAGACAGCGGAAAAATGAGCGGGAGGGCGCAGAGTGGATCTCAATCCCCTTTTGGAGCTGGCGCGCGATATCGTTGTCCGAGTCCCGCTGGGAATACTGCCGGTCAGCATCAGCGGTGCCCTGTTTTGGGTGGTAATGGCGCTGGTGTGGGTGCAGTATCGCCGGTTGGCTGCGTTGGAAAGACAGATTCACGGTTTTGTGCTCAATGATCCGGTCCGGAACACGGCGACAGCCGCTGCTT
>Ga0207421_10003751_pt1 | contig 17917 bp, 15 predicted proteins | sample SodLakKL_010_SED_4_FD_187542 | JGI IMG/M metagenome (GOLD analysis project Ga0207421, IMG submission 187542) | Alkaline sediment microbial communities from Lake Tanatar, Kulunda Steppe, Russia - 8KL_010_SED (SPAdes) (version 2) | ecosystem: Environmental > Aquatic > Non-marine Saline and... | reverse complement strand
ACTGGTATTCCCGCCACTTCTCCGACCTCGTCGTCTTGACGCGTGATCACAGCCTGGCGGAAGAATCTCTCGGAGAGGATACTCCGACACCGAGCGCAGTGCTCACGCGCGCCTTGGGTGTGGCCGAGGGTATCGATATTGATCACGCACATGGCATGGCGAAATGCGGTGATCGGTTACTCCTTTGTACGGACGGAATCAGCCGCGTTTTGAACCGCTCGGATATCCTACAGATGATGGAATCTGTCCCGGCGGAAGAGCTTCCCGATGCATTGGTAAGGCTGGCGCAGGATCGGGACTCCAGCGATGATGCAACGGCCGTTCTCGTCACATGGTCGTGTCCGGAGGAGGAGAACGTCGGTGATCGGTAGGATACTTGGAGATCGTTACGAAATCGTAGAACGCCTTGGCTCGGGTGGCATGTCCGTCGTGTATAGGGCCCGCTGCTGTTATCTGCACCGCGATGTCGCCGTGAAGGTATTGCACGGACAGCTCGCGCAGGATGCCCAGTTCCTGCAACATTTCCGCAAGGAGGCCTGGGCAGCCGCTCGCCTCAGTCATCCAAACATCGTGGGCATCTATGATGTGGGTGAGGAGCCCGCCGAAGACCTCTATTACATCGTCATGGAGCACGTGCCCGGACCGAGTCTTGCGAGCGTATTGGCCGAAGAAGGCCCCCTGCCCATCGAACGGTCGGTCGGCATCGCGATAGAAATCCTTAAAGGGCTTAACTTCGCCCATCGAAAAGGCGTTGTGCACCGTGACATCAAACCCGACAATGTCATTATTGATGATTCGGGCCGAGTCAAGGTCACGGACTTTGGGATCGCGCGCGCCGCTGATACCGGAACGATCGTGGCGGGAGGATCCATCCTCGGATCAGCGCGGTACATGGCCCCGGAGCAGGCGCGGGGCGGCTATACCGATGCCCGCGCGGATGTATACAGTGTCGGCGTTGTCCTATACGAGATGCTGACGGGAGAGGTCCCCTTCGATGGAGAGGGTCCAGTGGAGATTGCGATGGCGCATGCGCAGCGCGCGCTGCCCGATCCGCGTTCCATCAACGGGGATATCTCGGATGATCTTGCGTATGTAGTCGCAAAGGCCCTGGAAAAAGAGCCGGGCCGACGCTATTCGACCGCGGAAATCATGGGACGTGACCTGGTGTCGGTCGCGCGCGGCGAGCCCGTGCGAAGGGGTCGCGCCCGACGTGACGATAGAACCCGTATGATCGATGACCCCGACATTCCCGAGGAATTTGCCGTCGCAGCGGTTGGGCAAGGGGGAGATCGTGGCGGAGAAGACAATTCTTCGGATATGAACGATCTGGATGATCGCCATGATCCGGAGGAACGAGGCGGTCCGTCGGCCGCAATCATCGTCCTCGTGGTGATGGCCCTCGCAGCAATGGGCATCGTCGGATACGCGGGATATCTCGTCCTGGATTGGCTGACCGTGCCCGAGGTGGAAGTACCCCCGGTGGCCGGGGAGCGGCTCACCACCGCGGAGGCCATCCTTGAAGAACATGGGCTGCGAGCGGAGGTGGTTGCGTCGCGCCACGACGACGAAATCCCGGCAAATTACGTGATCGAGCAGGACCCGATAGCGGAGCGATCCGTTCGGCGCGGACACACCGTGTTATTGACCGTGAGCGAAGGACCGGAGTGGGTCGAGGGGGGTGTGCCCGATGTCGCGGACCTGACCCGCCAGGAGGCGGAAGTCGTGCTGGGAAATGTCGGCCTAAAGGCGTCGATCACCGAGCGTCATCATGACGATGTTCCCCGTGGATACGTGATCGACCAGGTACCCGAGCCGGGTGACAGGGTACAGCGTGGTAACGAAATCGCCCTGGATGTGAGCCTGGGACCGGAGCCGCGCCCGTTCGAACTCGGGGGATTCATCGGTAAGAGGGAGTCGCGGGTGATTTCGGAGCTGGCATCGGCGGAGTTGGAGTTCGAGATCGTGCGGGAATCCGCCGATTTCCCCGAGGGTATCGTGACGGCACAGGACCCGGCCCCGGGACGGGAAGTCAAGCCGGGTGATACGGTGACCTTGGTCGTCAGTGCGGGGAACGAACGCGAACCGCGTGAAGAAGTGATTTCCATCGAGGTGCCATCGGACGGGCAAGTCCACGACATTCGTATAGAGTTGTTTGATGAATATAGTCAACGAGTCGCCTATCGTGATCGACTAGAGGCCGGGACGTCTGTCGACGTGACCATTTACTGGTACGGTGTCGGCGCGAGGGCTTTCGTTTACAGCGGGAACACACTATTACAATCTGCCATCTTTGAAGACGATGACGAGGAGGATGCGGAACCGGGGTCACCCGAAGTGGACGAGGATGATGATCCGGATGCGCCGGGAGACGATTCGCCCGATGATCCCGACGAGGAGGAGCCCCCCGGTGATCCGGATGATGACACGGAAGAGGACGAAGACGAGGAGTCGCCCTAGGGGCGGAAGGAGTGGGGTTTTGACGATGTGTCTGTCGGATGCCTGGGCGAAGTCGGGGGAGATCCTGGTAGCACCCTCCATGCTATCTGCCGATCCGCTTCATATCGGTGCGGATGCGTGTGTTGCCGTCGAGGCGGGCGCGGATTGCCTACACATCGATGTGATGGACGGCCACTTCGTTCCCAATCTCGGGTACACACCCGCCCAGGTGGCTGCCCTTAAGGCCGCAGTCGACATTCCCCTGGAAGTACACCTCATGGTTGCACATCCCGAGAGATTCATCCCCGCCTTCGCAGAGGCGGGAGCGGACATGATCGTCTTTCACCGGGAAGCGACGCCCCATGCTCACCGCTTGCTAGACGACATCCGGGGACGCGGTCTGCTGTCCGGAGTCGCGGTGGCGCCCACTACTTCCCTGGAAGAGGTTCCCTATTTGCTCGACGTATTGGACCTGGTGCTCATCATGGGAGTGGATCCGGGTTTTTCGGGCGGTTCCTTCGTCCCGTCTACCCCGGAGAAGGTCGCGCGGGCGACGGATCTGGTGCGAGGATCGCGTGCGCGTGTCGGTGTAGACGGCGGTGTGAGCGCGACTACCGCGGCGGGGCTAAGGGATGCCGGTGCTTCTTTCCTGGTATCGGGTTCGCACTTCTTCGGTGCGGCTGACAAGGCGCAAGCCATCGCAGAGTTGAAGGCACTCGAGTAATGGGTCGCCCGGGATGCCCGCGCGCATAACGATATGGCCGGCACCCGGTTGTGAGGGCGCCGGCCAGCTACAGCATTCGTACGGCGTGGACTAGATCGCCTTGGTAACCTTGCCCGAGCGGAGGCAGCGCGTGCAAACGTTCATTCGAACGTTCCGCCCATCTTGTGCGACACGAATCTTTTGCACGTTAGGCTTGAAGGTCCGCTTGGTATGGTTGACGGCGTGACTCACCGTGTGTCCACTAACCCGCCCTTTTCCACAAACATCACAGCGCTTGGCCATGTTCTACTCCTCCAGCCGTTGAAGTTTTATGCTCTTTGCGCTAGCTTAACTATCGGTATTGTATCAGCGCGGGGATCACGCGTCGAGCGTGGACCTCATTTTCCTGGTCTTGCGTGTGACCGTGTTCAACCCTGTCACGGTGGTGGGCGGTGCCCCTCCACGCCACGGGAGGCGAGATGATGACGAGACATATCGATACGCGCGACGGGCGCATTACGCTCACCGATCGGGTACTCCAGGATCTCGCCGGGATCGCCACGACCGAGTGCTATGGTGTAGCAGGAATGGCGGCCAAGAACATACAGGATGGCATTTCGGCAATACTGGGACAGGAAAGCCTCGGTCGTGGAGTGGGCGTGACACACCTCGGGGAGGATGGCGCTTTGGAGATCACCGTCAACATCGTCGTCGGGTACGGGGTAAATATCGGGCAGGTCGCCCGCAATATTCGCCAGAAGGTCCGCTACATGGTGACGCACTGTACCGGTCTGGCAGTTGCCCGCGTAAACGTGAACGTACAGGGAGTGAAGGTGACCGCTCTCGATGACTGATACCAGGATGTCCCGCGGGAAAGTTCTAACCGGCCCATCCTATTACGATATGCTCGTAGGCGCAATGGAGTATCTGCGCCAGAATCGGGACGAGGTCAATCGTCTCAATGTCTATCCCGTGCCCGACGGTGATACCGGCACCAACATGCTCTTGACCCTCGAATCGGCGATTAACCGGATGTCGGACCCGGCCGCTTCGCTGGGTACGCTCGTTTCCCAGTCATCCGTCGGGTCTTTGATGGGTGCACGCGGGAACTCGGGTGTCATTCTTTCGCAGCTATTCCGGGGCATGGCGGCCGGACTGGAGGACGCGGCAGCAGCTGATGCCCAAACGCTTACCCGCGCCTGCAAGTCGGGTGTTCGCGCGGCCTATAGCGCTGTGATGCGCCCGGTGGAGGGGACGATCCTCACCGTCGCCCGGGAGGCGGCCGATGCCGCGGATGCCGTGGCCCGTGACGGAGGAGACCTGGTCCAGGTGCTCACCCGGGCCTTGCACACGGCGAGAAGCACCCTGGACCGGACTCCCGAGATGCTGGATGTGCTACGGGAGGCCGGGGTCGTGGACGCGGGAGGACAGGGACTGGTGCACATCTTCGAGGGCGCCCTGGCTGCGCTCGGTGGCCCGTTGCCGCGCACGATGCCTTCCGCTGTCGGCGCTTCCGCCGTGCTGCGCGAGCAACCGCCCGTCGTGCTTGACTATCCCCACGACCTCGTGTTCCTGCTTGAGACAGAGGATCCGCTGGCTTCCGCCGCGGACACGTGGGATGGGTTCGGTGATAGCCTCGTCGTCGTGCGCGAAGGCTCCATGGTGAAGGTGCATATTCACACTGATCGCCCACTGGACGTCTTGGGCCTGGCCGCTGACATGGGGGTGCTCATGGAAGTGGAGATGCACAATATGTCGGCACAGGTGGCCGAAGCGCGCGCTCGGGAGGCGGAGGATCGGCCGGCTTTGGATGTGCCCGGTGGTTTCATCGGCGATACCGGGGCGTTGGCCGTCTTGCCAATAGCCATGGGATCGGGGGTCACCCAGGTCTTCGAAAGCCTGGGTGCTGCCGATGTCATTCGTGGTGGTGCCACCATGAACCCGAGCACGGAAGATATTCTCCACGCCATCGAAAGCACCGGCGCTGCGCGCGCCGTGTTGCTGCCCAATAACTCAAACTTGATCCTGGCATGCGAACAGGCACGTGATATGACCGATGTCCCCGTCGACGTGCTGCCGACTGTCAGCATCGCGCAGGGGCTTGCGGCGGCGCTCGCCGCGACAGCCCCCCGGGTGAGCATCTCGGCCACAATTGCCGCGATGCGAGAAGCCATTCAGAGGGTACGGTCAATCGAGGTGACCTATGCGGTCGATGATCGTGCCTTCGGGGGAATGCAGCTGCAGAGAGGGGATGTCATCGGGTTCGTGGATGGCGAGCTCTCGGCGGTAGGGACGTCTCCGAGCGACGTGTTGCTAGAGATCCTCCGCTCCGTCGTACGGCCGGCAAACGATCGTTTGGCGGTGTTCATCGGTCGTGATGTGAACGCGGATGGACTCGAGGCTGTCGGCCGGGCGTTGTCACAGGAGATGCCCGATCTAGAGGTGGACTTCCTGCCCGGTGGGCAGGAACACTATTACTTCGTCGCCGCCGTGAATCCCTAACCATGTTGATGCTGCCCGGTGCGTCCATGCAGTCACCGACGACGGGGATTCGCGGCGTCGGCCCTGCCCGGGCCGCCGCCCTGTCTGCCCTCGGGGTAGAAAACACGGGGCAGGTACTCCTACACGCGCCCCTTCGCTATGAAGATTGGCGCCCGGTGTTCCCGATGCGCGCCGCGGTCCGCCGAGATGTGGCCGCTGTGGCGGGGAGGCTGGAGTCACTCGAAGTCCGCCGCAGGCGCCCCCCTGCCACGATTATGACCATCCGGTGCGGTCAAGAATCGGCGCTCGGCGTCGTGTACGGACGTCGCGGATTCGAGCATCGCCTCCGGCGTGGTGATGAACTCATCCTACACGGAGCATGGACGGAAGACGGCGATGGGCAAATATCATCCTCGAGCGTCCAGCCGGGCTTTCGGGGAGAAGTGCGCCCGATTTATCCAGCGTCCGCCAAGATTCGCTCGTCCACCATCGCGCGCTTTATGGATGATGCATTGCAGCGCCTCCCGGACGAGGGATGGACGTTCCCGGGGCAAGTGGCCCGAACCCTCGGGCATCGTGATCTGCGGCAGCTGCTCCACGCAATCCATCGGCCAAAGAGGCCCGAGCAGGGTGAAGCCGCCCGGAGGGCCCTCGGCTACTTGGAAATGCTGGTCTTCCAACTTGCGTTGCGCTCGTTGCGTCAGGGTTCCCTGCCTGGATTTGCCCACCAGGGTGGCAATTCCGCCTTTACTCGCAGGTACCTTCGTTCGCTCCCTTTTTCCCTCTCTTGTGGGCAAGAGACGGCCATCGACGCCATCGGACGAGATATGGTGGCAAAGTCTGCGATGTATCGACTGCTGCAGGGCGATGTCGCTACCGGCAAAACCGTGGTGGCGATTTGGGCTACACTTCGCGCCGTGGAGAGCGGCGGTCGCGCGATATGGCTCGTTCCCACCCGTATTCTCGCGGACCAACACGTTAATACGCTTTCGGAGTCCCTCGCGCCCCTCGGGGTTGACGTCGCCCGCTATGCCGCCGGCGATTCCCCCACCGAAGCACCCGTCGTGGTGGGAACCCAGGCGCTGATCGGCAGCGAAGTGGGTGAAGGGACGCTCGTGGTGATCGATGAGCAGCAACGATTCGGCGTATCCCAGCGCGAATTTATCGAGCGGGCAAACCCTCGGCCGGATATCCTATTGATGTCGGCTACGCCGATTCCACGGACCCTTGCGCGATCGCTGTGGGGTGATCTTTCGGTCAGCACACTCGCGCGTTGGCCGCAGGCGCCTCGCCGGGTAACCACGCGCGTCAAGGATCCATCGAAACGGGATGACGTGTATACCCATGCAATGCGCCAGGCCGCTCACGGTGTGGGCGTCTTCGTCGTTTGTCCCGTCATCTGCGGCGGATCGGCGGATGGAGTGGCCTCGGCGAGTCACTGGACACGCCTCCTTGGAGAACGTTTCCCGGAAATATCGGTCGATTCCGTGCATGGGCAGGTCGAGACGGATGAACGATCGAAACGCCTGCGTCGCTTCGCCGCCGGCGACATCCAGGTCCTGGTGTGCACGAATGTGATACAGGTGGGCGTGGATATTCCCCGCGCGCGGATGATGATCGTGGAGTCGGCCGAACGGTTTGGCCTCACGGAGTTGCATCAATTGCGTGGGCGCATCGGTCGAGATGGGCGACGGGCCCTCTTTGTTGCGCTACCGTCGCAGGCACAATATCTCGATACCCTTCGACCCCTCGAATCGACTGATGATGGGATGCAGATTGCGCGCATGGACCTCAAGCGAAGGGGAATGGGGGACTTCTTCTCTCGCGATCAGCATGGTAAGCCACCGTTTCGCCAACCCGAATTCGCGACGCGACTGCCAACCATGGTCGACAGTGCCCGCGTGGCGCGTTCCATCCTATCCAGGGATCCCGCTCTGTCCCGAGCGGAACACGCGCTGCTTCGCGGTCTCGTTTCGGCCTCCTACGGTGATCACAATCCTTGGGTGCACGTCCTTTGAGGATGTTCGCCCTTGTCGATCATCGCCCGCCGGATCAAGGGAGCATGTTTCTTCGGTGGCCTGACCACGGAACTTGCCCTGCCGGGGCAAAAGCATGACCGGGGATGCGAAAGGTGCCCCTCGGTCGGTCCCCGGCAGGAAGGAAACCGAGCCGGGAAGAACCTCTTCACCAGGTCGAACATAATATAGAAGAAAGGGGGGAGGTGGCCACCCCGCCAGGTGGCGCCGACCGCGCTGGACAAGGAAAGGACTTTTCTCGGTGATCCCTACACCGTCGAACAGGGCCTGGCGCCGTATGCGGCCCGTTCGAAGGAAACCCTGGGGCGGCGTTACGACGATGGAGATGCCACGGATCCCTACCGTACGCCATTTCAGCACGACAGGGACCGCATCATCTATTCCACCGCATTTCGTCGCCTACAGTACAAGACGCAGGTGTACGTCGTGCACGAAGGGGACTTCTACCGTACACGCCTGACGCACAGCCTCGAGGTGATGCAACACGCGCGGACGCTGGCTAGGGCGCTATCGTTAAACGAGGACCTGGTCGAGGCCATTGCATATGCCCATGACTTGGGACACCCTCCTTTCGGGCACGCGGGCGAAGAAGCCCTGGATGAAATCATGGCCGAGGGGGGACAGAACTTCGAGCACAACCTCCAAAGCTTGCGCATCGTGGACAAGCTGGAGATGCGGTATCCTGGGTTTCCGGGATTGAACCTCTGTTTTGAGACCCGAGAGGGCATGGCGCGCCATAGCACGCCTTTCGACGATCCCGCGCTACCCGCGGAGTTCTCGCGGCGCCGTCGCCCTGGCCTGGAGACGCAGGTTGTCGATGTCGCAGATCAGCTTGCGTATTGTACCCATGATCTCGATGATGCCATCAACGCGGGTTTGCTATCGGTAGGTGCCGTTCGGGATTGCACGATCCCGGTCGTGGAAGAGGGGGTGCAGCGCGCTGACGGAGAGGTGGACGGAGTCGCCGACCGAATCGCCCGGGAGAACATGTGGATGCGGCGGCTCGTTCGCCACCTTATCGAGGTATTCAGCGTTGACGTCATTGAGACCACCCGGGGGAACATCCGCCGCTGGAACGTGAAGTGTATGGAGGACGTAGTGAATCGTGACGAGACGACGATTGCGCTTTCAGCACCCATGGCGGAGCAGCTCGAGATGCTGCGACAGTGGTTGTTCGATGCCGTTTATCACCATCCAAGGGTTCTGCGACAAGTGCAAAAGGGACGGATGATCCTCCGAAATCTCTTCGACGCCTTCTGGGAAACGCCGAGGATGCTACACCCCGCCACATGGGAGAAATGGCGCCTGGCTGAAGGCGACGAGGCCTTGCGCCGTCGGCTCCTGTGTGATCACCTGGCGGGAATGACGGATCGCTACGCCATGGATCTTTTCCAGGCGCTCTTCGAACCCTACGAGCGGATCATGCATCGTAGCCTTTGACGCGCTTGGGCCCGTTGAGATCGGTATCAGGGCCGTCGGTGACCGGGGTCCGGGGTGCCATGAAGCCGAGTTCTTCGGTGGGGTTGCAATCGCGGGCGGGATCATTAATACTTACTACTAGTACTTGGTTCTAATGGGTTTCTAGAGGGGAGTCCCGTGGATAAGGCAGATCGAAGGGCGTCATTGCAGGAACTGCTCAAGGAGCACCCATTCCTGACAGACGAAGAGCTGGCCGACCATTTTGGGGTCAGTATACAGACCATTCGGCTGGATCGTTCCGTGTTGCAGATTCCCGACGTACGCGAGCGCACGCGTGCCTTGGCGGAACACAACTACGCGCTGGTTCGTGCGATCGGTTCCGGGGAGATCGTCGGTGAACTGATGACACTGGACCTTGGACGGAATGCCACATCGGTCCTTACCACCGATGCCGCAATGGCTTTTTCAAAGACGCGGCTCGTGCGAAGCCATTATATTTTTGCCCAGGCGGACTCACTCGCCCTCGCCGTCATCGATTCGGATCGTGCCATCACCGGCCTCTCCAACGCCAAATTCAAGCGACCGGTCACGGCCGGGGAACGTCTGCTCGCCCGTGCGGAAGTCCTGCGTTCCCGTGCTCCGAATGAGTCCGTTGTGCTCGTGGAGACCACGGTCGGTGAAGACAAGGTCTTCCGCGGGAAATTCGTGGTCAATACCGAGACCCAAAAGCGTGATGTAGAGGCCGTCGTATGAAGGCATTACTCGACGCCATGGGCGGGGATAACGGGCCCGAGACTTTCGTGGAGGCCGCTCGCCGCTTCCTGCGTCGTCATCCGGAGGCCGAAATCGCGATAGCAGGGCCCGAGGCGGATTTGCGCGCCGCGGTCGGTGGCACGCGGGTACGTGGTTTGACCATCGTGGACTGCTCTGAAGTCGTAACGCCCGGGGATGAACCCGTGCGTGCGATCCGGCAGAAGAAGGACTCATCGATGGTACGTGGGCTCACTGCACTCCGCAATGCCGACGCCGATTTTCTCGTCAGCGCGGGTAACACGGGTGCGCTCATGTCGGGTGCCGTGATTCTCGTGGGGCGGATCCCGGGTTTCGACCGGCCGGGATTGTCTTCTGTCATTCCCACGCTCGATCATCGGGACCTGGTCATGTTAGACCTCGGTGCCGGCGTAGATATTAAACCCCGGACGCTGGTGCAATATGCCATCATGGGAAGTGTTTATGCCCGGACGGTGATGGGCAAGCCGCGCCCCCGCGTGGGCCTTTTGAATATTGGAACGGAACCCAGCAAGGGTGACCGTTTGCGTCGCGAGGCATTCCCGCTCCTGCGGGAGTGGGATGGCGGGGAGGATGCCTCTTTCACGGGCAACATCGAGGCCCGCGATCTGCTCGGTGGAGGTTTTGATGTGGTCGTCACGGACGGCTTTACCGGAAACATGGTGCTCAAGGCTTTCGAGGGAACCGGTGATGCTTTTCGCGAGTTGACGCGTCGGGGGATTCGCTCGGGATGGTTTTCGCGCTTTGGGGGCATGTTCGCCGGCTCCGCCCTCAAGAGGGAATTCCGCCGATACGCCTACCAGGCCTACGGAGGCGCGATGCTGCTCGGCGTGCTTCGTCCTGTGATCAAGTGTCACGGCAACGCCAGCGCCCCGGCCATCGCGAGCGCGCTAGAAGTAGGGTTCCGTGCAGTTGAAGGGGATGTGACCGGGTTGATTGAGAACGCTCTGGAGGAGGTACCGAATGGAGACGACACCAGGAATGCCTAGCGCCGGGATCTGGGGCGTAGGCCGCGCAGTGCCCGCGCGGGTATTGACGAATGCCGATCTGGAGGCCATGGTCGATACCACCGACGAGTGGATTCGGACGCGCACCGGCATCGAACGGCGCCACATCGCAGCCCCGGATGAGGCGGCATCGGACCTGGCATATCGGGCCTCGCGCCAGGCCCTGGAAAACGCCGATGTCGCTGCCGAGGAAGTCGATCTGGTGATCGTGGCAACCGTGACCCCGGACATGCTCTTCCCGGCCACTGCCTGCTTGTTGGCGGATCGGCTCGGTGCGAATAAGCCCGCTGCATTCGACCTAGAAGCGGGCTGCACGGGCTTTGTCTACGCAATCACCGTGGCGGAGAAGATGGTCGCGAGTGGTGCGTATCGACGGGCCCTGGTGGTCGGTTCGGAGATCCTCACCCGCATCACCGACTGGGAGGATCGCGCCACGTGCGTGCTATTCGGTGATGCCGCGGGTGCGGCGGTGGTGGGACCCTGTCGAGCCGGAACGGGCATCCTCTCTCACGTCCTCGGTTCCGACGGCGCCGGGGGCGACGTCCTGAACATGCCCGCTGGCGGGAGCCGAATGGGCACGAGTGAGGAAACCGTACGTGATCGGCTCCATTATCTCCACATGAGTGGTTCTGACGTATTCAAATTTGCCGTGCGTGCCATGGGGAATTCCGCGACGGAATCCACCCAGCGGGCCGGCCTGGATCGCGACGACATCGACCTGTACATACCGCACCAAGCGAATCACCGCATCATCACGGCATCGGCGAAGCGCCTGGGGCTCCCCCTGGACCGGGTGGTCATGAACATACAGGAATACGGAAACACCTCCTCCGCTTCCATTCCCCTCGCCCTTGCGGAGGCCTGGGAGGATGGGCGGGTCGCGGCCGGCGACAACATATTGCTCGTGGGTTTTGGTGCAGGGCTGACCTGGGGCGCGACGGTGCTTCGCTGGTTGGACGATGGCGATCGACGATGATGGAGGGATTGAGCCGATGAACGAGCAATACGCGGTCGTGTTTCCCGGCCAAGGTGCACAGTACGTGGGCATGGGGAAGCCACTCCTAGATGAATTCGCCCTCGCGCGAGAGGTATTCGATGAGGCTTCCGAATCGCTTGGATGGGATATCCAGAAGCTGGTGCTCGAGGATCCCGACGGCATCCTGGACCTAACCCAGTATACGCAACCGGCCCTCTTGACCGTTAGCGTTGCGGTTTGGCGGGTATTTGCCGATGCGGTCGAGGCCGATCCCACCTATGTGGCGGGCCTGAGTCTCGGAGAGTATTCGGCCTTGGTCGCGGCGGCGAGCCTGTCGCTTTCCGATGCAGTGCGCTTGGTGCATTTGCGAGGGCAGTACATGCAGGAGGCAGTGCCAGAGGGCGTGGGAGGTATGGCGGCCGTGATCGGCCTCGAGGGATCCGTCGTGGAGGCGATTTGTGACGGCTTGTCCACCGCATGCGCCCACGTGACGGCGGCCAATCTCAATTGCCCGGGCCAGGTCGTCATCTCTGGTCACGCCGGCGCGGTGGCCCGCGCAAGTGAGCGGGCCAAGGAGATGGGTGCGCGCAAGGCCGTGACGTTACCCGTCAGTGCGCCATTTCACTCGGCACTGATGGAGCCCGCGCGGGTGCGCCTGGAAGAAGCCATGGACGGTGTATCCTTTGCGGATGCCCGTTTTCCGGTGGTCTCGAATGTTTCGGGCACTCCGCTGACGGATGCGGGGTCGATTCGCCAAGGATTGTTGGAACAGATGACGTCCCCTGTCCGCTGGGAGGATTCGGTGCGCTATATCCTCGGTCGGGGTGTGGACACGCTGGTGGAGCTGGGGCCGAAGAACACCCTGACCGCCTTCATGCGGCGGATTGATCGCAATGCGAAGGCTCTTGCGGCAGAGGATCCGCAGGGCATAAGACAGGTGGTGGCGGCGCTATGATGAACCTGGAGAATCGTGTGGCCCTCGTGACCGGCGGATCGCGCGGCATCGGTGCAGCCGTTTGCGAGGAGTTGGCAGCCCTGGGCGCCCGGGTCGCCATCGGCTATCGCTCGCATGAGAACCCGGCCTGCGCCATACGCGATGGGATTACCGAGGCAGGAGGCAATGCGCTAGCGGTGCCGATAGACATCTCGGATGCAAGCTCGGTCGATACCGCCTTTAGCCGCGTAGAGGCAGAACTTGCTCCGGTTGAGATACTGGTAAATAATGCCGGGATCACCGAAGACGGGTTATTCATGCGAATGAAGCCAGAGAGTTGGCGGCGTGTTTTCGAAGTAAATCTCGGCGGGGCCTTTACCGTGACCCAACGCGCCCTGCGGCCGATGATGCGAATGCGCTCGGGCTCGATTATCAATATCAGTTCGCTGGTGGGCATACGGGGCAACGCCGGGCAGACCAACTATGCCGCCGCGAAGGCGGGCTTGATCGGCTACACCCGAAGTCTCGCCGCCGAGGTTGGCAGACGCGGTATCCGGGTCAATGCGGTGGCCCCAGGTTTTATTGCGACGGACATGACGTCTGAAATGGCTGATGAATGGGTGGAACGCGTGACCGCTTCGACCGCCCTGGGGCGCGCTGGTGAACCCCATGAGGTGGCAAAGGCGGTTGCGTTTCTCGCGTCGAGTGCGAGTGCCTATATTACTGGAGAGGTGCTCGTGGTGGACGGTGGGCTCGGGATCGGTTTATGATCCTTGAAGTTTCCACGCGTTGTATCGAAGTATCAAATTAGGAAAAAACCCGGGAGGTGTTGAACGTGTCGAAGACAGAAATTATGGAGAAGATCAAGGAAATGTTGGTCGACCAGCTGGGCGTGGATGAAGAGGATATCGAGGAAAACTCCGAGTTTGCCTCGGACCTCGGTGCCGATTCTTTGGATCTCGTTGAGCTAATCATGTCCATGGAAGAGGAATTCGACCTCAATATTCCGGACGAAGATGTAGAGAACATTGTACGCGTAGGAGATGCAGTGAACTACGTCGCCGACAACATCTAGGGAAACTGGCTGGAGCTGAGTTACATGTGTAGCAGAGTAGTCGTCACAGGGATGGGAGTCATCAGCCCTTTGGGCCTCGATTCCGGGTCCTTCTGGGAGAACCTGATAGCAGGTCGCTCCGGGGCCGGTCCCATCACCAAGTTCGACGCCTCGGACCTCACGGTCAACATCGCAGCCGAGGTGCGGGACTTTGACGTCACCGACTATGTCGATCGCAAGGAAGCCCGACGTATGGATCCGTGTAACCATTACGCGATGGCGGCGGCGGCGCAGGCGGTGAACGCCGCCGGATTGGACATGGCGTCCATCGATCGCCAGCGCGCGGGGGTCATCCTGGGTACGGGGCAGGGTGGCGTCACCTCCATGGTAGAGCAGTTGAACGTCTATCGGGAGAAGGGACCGTCGCGGGTAAGCCCCTTTTGCATACCGATGATGATTGCCAACATGGCCGCCGGACACCTCGGGATCAAGTTCGACATCCACGGCCCCAACCTGACGTTGACAACCGCCTGTGCCGCTTCTGCCCATGCCATAGGAGAAGCCTATCGTTACCTGCAGCGAGGTGAGGCCGACGTCATGATCACCGGGGGAACGGAGGCTAGCATCATCCCCTTGTGTGTGGCGGGTTTTTCTGCCATGAAGGCCCTGTCGACGCGCAACGAAGATCCCGAGGGTGCCTGCCGCCCCTTCGATGTTGATCGGGATGGGTTCGTAATCGCAGAAGGCGCGGCGGTGTTGATCCTCGAGACGCTCGATTCCGCCAGGAACCGGGGTGCCGATATCCTCGGGGAGCTTCTCGGGTACGGCGTTTCCAGTGATGCGCATCACATCACGGCCCCACCTCCCAACGGCGAGGGTGGTGCCCGCTCGATGCGCGCGGCATTGCGGGATGCGGGTCTCCAACCCACCGACATCGACTATATCAACGCCCATGGAACGGGCACGCCCGTCGGGGACGTCGCCGAGGCGCGGGCGATCCACAGTGTATTCAAAGATGCCGCTGCCAGGATACCGGTCAGCGCCACGAAGGCTTCGACCGGCCACCTGCTCGGTGCGGCTGGGGCGCTGGAGAGCGTGGCATCTCTGATGACCATTCGGGAAGGTATCGTGCCTCCGACGGTCAATCTCGATAATGTGGATGAGGAATGTCTCTTGGATCACGTGGCGATTAAGGCTCGCGACGCACAAGTCGAGGTGGCGCTCACGAACTCATTCGGATTCGGAGGGCAGAACGCTACGCTCATTTGGGGTCGTCACGGGTAGATGCGCCTGACTGCGCTGCTGCGGAATTTGAATATCGATGTATCCGGGCTCCTCCTGACACGGGCCCTCACCCACAGCTCGTACGTAAACGAGCATCCTGGTGAGGGCCCATCCAATGAGCGGATGGAATTCCTGGGTGACGCCGTGCTTGGCCTGGTGATCAGCGACCACCTATACCACCAGTTCCCCGATGTCGACGAGGGGACGCTGTCCGCGATGCGGGCCTCGGTGGTACGTGCCGATACGTTGGCGGATGTGGCACTGGATCTCGGTCTCGGGGATCAACTGTTGCTCGGGAGAGGGGAGATCGAGTCCGGAGGGCGAGCGAAGCCCTCCGTATTGGCCGACGCTTTCGAAGCGATCGTTGCGGCAACCTATCTGTCGCAGGGTCTATCCGCGGCAGAAACCTTCGTTTCCCACGCGCTCCGGGAACCACTTCAGCAGGCCCGCGAGCGTGCGCAGGTGGGTGATCCGAAGTCGGAGCTGGACCGGCGACTGCGGCGGGAGAACCCGGGTGCCCAACTTGTGTACGTCGTGATCGCCCGGGAAGGGCCTGACCACGAACCCCATTTCACGGTGCAGGCACGCGTCGATGATGTTCCTTTGGCCCAGGGATCTGGGCCGAGCAAGCAACGGGCGGAGGCGGAAGCAGCGGAACGGGCTTTGCGGGCGCTCGAGGAGCGCGCGTAAGGAAGGAATGCATTCCATCGCGGCGAAGCCTGCAACGTGTCTTGGATCGTGCCGTCTACCGGCAATCGTCTTGCGGGAAGTCAAAGGCACGGGGCATCCTCCGGATGCTTTGGGTTTCGTGGGTGTCGCACCCGACCCGGTGGCCGGGAAGATTGCCGCAGCGCTTCGCACTGGACGCATGGCCGGGATGCGAGGATTCGAAGAAAGATCCCAATGGTGTATGATCGGGAGGGGAGATTTCAATCCTTGACGGCACATTCCCGGCCCATCCCACGACTCGCACGCGGGGCGGGCCGACGCACGCGAGAAGGAGAATCGGATGCGGCTGAATCGACTGGAAATATCGGGGTTTAAGTCATTCGCTCGTTCCACCGTCCTCGAGTTCCCCGAACATCTGACAGCGGTTGTTGGGCCTAATGGCAGCGGGAAGAGCAACATCGTAGATGCCTTCCGGTGGGTGCTTGGTGAGCAGAGCCCATCAGTACTTCGCTGCACGCGCATGGACGATCTGATCTTTTCGGGTACCGCCAATCGTCGGCGCTTGAATCTCGCCCAGGTGGCGGCTACGTTTGAAAACGACGGTGTGCATCAGCATCTACCCACGGAGATTACCATTACCCGACGGCTCGATCGCGATGGGCGTAGTGATTATGTCATCAACGGTACCAGTTGTCGTCTTCGCGACGTACAGGAACTATTCTGGGATACCGGCCTGGGCAAAGGCTCTTACGCGGTAATCGGACAGGGCGAAGTCGAGCGTATCGTCGATGCGGGCGGAGACGATTTACGCCGCTATATCGAGGAGGTCGCCGGCATCACGCGTTTCCGCGTCGTTCTCAAGGAGTCGGGTGACCGGGTTGCGCGAACACGTGATCGCTACCGCAGGCTCGCCGATGTGCTCGCGGTTCGCCGTGAATACGTACTTCCCCTCAAGGAACAAGCGAAGCGCGCACGCTTGCATCGGATCATCGGTGCACGCGAGACGCGGTTGCGCGAGTCGGTGCTGGTCGCCGATTATCACAACGCGCTGAAGGTGCTCCGCGATTGTGACAAGATCCAGGCAAACCTGCGGGATCGGTTGTCCGGGATGGACCAGGAGATCTCGCAGTGCCGCGAGCATGCGCGGTCCCAGGCTTTGCAGGCGGAAGCACTGACGCGCCGCGAGGAGCTCTTTGAGAGTGGACTTCGTACGCTACAGCGTGATGCCGGTAGGGCCGAATCACAACGCGCATTGCTCAAGGAGAGGCTTCGTACGGCGGACACCGAGATGGCACGAGCCCTCAAGGGATTGGACGAGGTTGGCCACGCTCGTGCATCGCTGGATGAGGACCGCTCTGAGACGTTGTCTGCCCGTGTCGAGGAGAGAGAGAACCTGCAGGCCGAGGTCCAGTCCCTGCAACAGGAAGCCGAGGGAAGATTCGGCCGTATAGCGCGCGACGAAGTGATCCTGCGCCGGGCGATTCGTCGCGAAGAATGGCTGCGTGGTGCGATAAGGCAGACCGATGCCGCTATTGTCGATTGCGAGAAGCGGTTGCGGGAGAGCCTCAAGCGTTCCGCCGAGGTGTCCCGACAACTCGAAGAATTGCGGGGTGGCGAAACGCGGAATAAGAAGGCGGAGGATGCATCGAGGGAATCCACTTCCGACGCAGATCCACAAGAGATAGAGGGAGAACTCGCGGCAGAACGGTCCCGACTGCGCCGCATGCAGGAGAAGCAGCGATCCCTGCAGGATGCATATGCCGCGGCAAAGGAATCCGCCGCGGCCACCTCCTCGAGGATTACGGCACTTTCAGAAATCGTGGGAACCATGCCGCAGATCCCCGCCGACGGTGCACAGGCCGCGGAAGTCACTCCCGACGAACCGTTCCTCGCGCATCTTGATATCCCGCGGGATCTGCGCGGGGCCGTTGCCGCGGCCGCCGGCTATTGGTCCTTCGCACACACGCTGGCTTCCGATGCCCTGACCCGTGACCACCTGAGCCCGGGAACCCTGTTCTTGATTCGCGATCTACCCGGTCGTAGCGGTGCGCAGGTAAAGCTTCTGACGTGGCGACAGGAACGCGCGGGCTGGGACGACTGGTTGCTCGAGCGGGGCTTCGGCGAGCGCG
>Ga0207421_10003750_pt1 | contig 17926 bp, 22 predicted proteins | sample SodLakKL_010_SED_4_FD_187542 | JGI IMG/M metagenome (GOLD analysis project Ga0207421, IMG submission 187542) | Alkaline sediment microbial communities from Lake Tanatar, Kulunda Steppe, Russia - 8KL_010_SED (SPAdes) (version 2) | ecosystem: Environmental > Aquatic > Non-marine Saline and... | reverse complement strand
CGTCCTTCCTGTCCCAATGTCGCTTGCGAAAATCGGTCTCACCGTAGCGGGCGCTATTCCCGGCTTCCCGATGGGTCCCGACCAGTACCGGTCGCTCCAGTTTGATAATACGACGACCAGTAACGATATCGAGGCGTTCGGGAAAACAGCCGACGAGTTAATGACACTGTCCACGTATCTCGGTGTCTCTAATTAGAGCGGTTTGTTCATTTCAGCAGGGTCAACTGCCTCATTGTCTCCCATGTCGATTCCGACCTGGTCACAGATATCCACGAGCGGGCAGGCCTCCGGGTCATCAAGGCAAGCGGGCCCTTGGGCAGAGCAATACTCTCGGCCGAACTGTATCATTGCGGTATGGCCGAATCCACATTTATCCCCAGGGACGGTTTCTTCAAGCCGCTCACGTACCTCCTCGTGGTCTGCATCCGGCGGAGCAAGCCCCATTCGTCTGGCGATTCGGTGAACATGCGTATCAACTGGAAAGACGCCATCTCGACCGCCGGCAAACAGCAACACACAGTCTGCAGTTTTCGGCCCGACGCCGTTGATGTCGAGCAGGCTTTCTCTCACTGTGTCGGGATTTTCTTCGACAACGAATTCGTTGAACCGTGCGGCAGAGCCAAATTCAGCAAGGACCCACTCTGCGGCCCCGATAATCTGTTTTGATTTCTGGTTATAGAGGCCAGCGGAGCGGATGGTATCTGCCAGTTCGCTCTGAACTGCACTCGCCAGTGATTCTGCAAGGTCATGCTCCTCACACTCGCTGTCATAGTGCTCCAGGAGGTTCTCGTGTGCTGGCTTGCTGATGCTGTCACTTGTGTTTTGGCTCAGTATTGTTCTGACAAGACACTCGAATCCATCTCGACCGCCGAAAGTCTCGTGCCAGTCGGAAACTTCTCCGTCCGTTTCGAGCACCGCGCCATTGTTCTCAGGAAACAGCATAAACTCGTCCGGGTCGAGTTCGTTGTGATACAGCAGTCCCAGCGCATCGACGACAGCCTCAGCGCGAGTGCTTGCGGTTCGCTGTTCTGCCATTGCTGACTGATTGTACCGCTGGCCATTTGAGCCACCCGTTTTTCCCCGTGTTTCTATAGCCCCGCGTCCGATAGTTTGACTATGGCAGTGACGACTGATTCCGTCGAGTTACCGAACGGTGAGACGATTGGCTACCGGGAGCGCGAGGGAGGTTCCATCCCCGTACTCCTGTTACACGGAAACATGACATCCTCGAAGCACTGGGATGTCGTCCTTGAGGCGATGGACGAGCGGTACAAGCTCTATGCGATGGATATGCGCGGATTCGGGCAATCGAGCTATCACGAGCCGATAGATTCCCTTTCGGACTTCGCTGACGATGTTGCCCTGTTTGTCGATGAGATTGGTCTTGAATCGTTTCATCTCTGGGGCTGGTCCACCGGTGGCGGCGTGTCTATGACCTATGCCGCCACTCACCCAGACCAAGTCGAAAAGCTCGTTCTCCTTGCCCCAGCGAGTACGCGTGGGTATCCCATGTACAGAAAGGACGAGAACGGCCAGCCGACCGATGAACTCCTGACTGACCGCGAGGAGATTGCACAGGACCCGGTACAGGTCGCTCCCGTCTTACAGGCGTACGAACAGGAGGATAAGGCACTAATGAAAGGTATCTGGAACCAGCTTATCTACGTCAACAACCAGCCGGACCCCGACCACTACGACGAGTATGTCGAGGATATGTTCACCCAACGAAATCTCGTGGATGTCGATTACGCACTCGTCCATTTCAATATCAGCACCGAGCACAACGGAGTTCAGGAAGGGTCGGGGCTGGTAGATGATATCGAGGCAGAGACGCTGGTGCTTCGTGGCGAGGATGACCTCGTTATCACCGAAGAGATGGTCGAAGAAACACTCACTGACCTCGGTGACACGGCGACGTTTGTCGAACTCGAAAACTGTGGTCACTCGCCACTTATTGATGACCTCGACCAGTTGCTTGGCGAGGTCGAAGGGTTTCTCGAATCATAGGCAGGGTCCACACCCATCAGACTGTACGAGTATAGCTTTTCCTTCGGCGCACACTGGTCAGAGTGCCCGCGGGGCCGCGAATGTGTGAAGGATGAGTAACGCAGGGGTCGGGTGGTCGAACGCACTGGGACCACCAATGGCGCGAACGGGAAAGCCGTGAGAGAGTGAGTAACGCAGTCGATTGGAGAGGGCAGTGGCTGTCAGCGGAGCATCCGCGCCGAAGGTGCGGTTCCCTGAACGCGAGGCAAAGCCGAGCGTTCAGTTTTTTCACTTAGTTTTTTGCCCGAGAGGTGCCCTCGGCACCCGATGGCAAAAAAGAAGTAGTGGTGAGATTTGAACAACGGGAAGACGTGCTCGCTTCGCTGCGCGCGCCTTCTCTCGTTCAAATTCACGCGGCGCTTAACGTTCTCATGTCCGTTCGAACGAAAAAGCGCCGAGGGTGAGATTTGAACTCACGAGTCCTCTCGGACACCTGCTCTCGAGGCAGGCGCCTTGGCCGGGCTAGGCTACCTCGGCTCACCCGTTCGTACCCGAGGATAGTTGTTAGCGGTTTCGATTCTCGCCGACCGTCAGTTCCATTCATCCCGCCGCTTGATGGACTCTCGAACTGCTCGCGCCTCCCGTGGCCGATGTGCTCCGATATCGTGCATTGTCACAATCCCTACAAGGTCAATACCATCCAGCACAGGTAACTTCTTGATATCGTACTGCTTCATCGTATCCAGGGCAGTCTGGACGGTTCGACCTGGACTGATACTTTTTACATCTGTCGACATCCCCTCCCTGACTGACAGTGCTGTAAGCGGTGCTTTCTGGTGGTATGCCACCCGAAGCACATCCGAACGGGTTAGCATCCCGACGACGCCAGCGTCGACGACAACGACGCTTCCAACCTCCTGTTCCAGCATACGACCGATTGCATCATGGATGCTCATGTCCGGAGCGGCTGTCACTGCCGGCGAGGACATGATATCGCTGACTTGCATGCAGTGTTCTTTGGAAACAACTACCGTAAGCGTTCGTCCTCCCTCGGGACTTACAGTCCAGCAACGCAGGGAGTGATACTGCCGGACGTAACTTCGTCAACTTACTCGCTACTACGGGGTGCCGAGATTGTTTATAGGCTTACGTCCGGTAGTATGAGGTATGCCTGGAAAGCTTTCGCCAGAGACACTTCTTGAAACGGTCTTTCACCGGACTGGTGCACCCGATGAGGCGGTGATTCAGGGTCCAGCGGACGGTGAAGATGCCGCGGCAATCACCATTGGTGATGAAACACTCGTCGTTAGCTCGGACCCCATTTCGCTTGCAGCAAGCCACGTCGGCCGCCTTGGAGTCTATATCGCGTGCAACGACGTCGCCGTCTCGGGTGTCGACCCCCGCTGGCTCACTGCCGTCGTGATGCTCCCTGATGAGGAACTGCTCGAGTCGGTTGTCGACGATATCGACCAGGCAGCGACGGAGCTTGGAGTTGCTGTCGTCGGCGGGCATACGGAGTACGTGGATGCACTCGAACGACCACTGGTTTGTCTGACAGCATTCGGCCTCGGGGAGTTTCTCCCAACTGGCGGTGCAAAACCTGGCGATACGCTCATTCTGACGAAAGGTGCAGCTATCGAAGGCACTGCGATTCTCGCTGCAGATTTCGGTGCGGAACTCGGGGTTGACCCAGCGGTGTGTGCGCGCGCCGAAAATTTTCTCGGAGAAATTAGCGTCGTTCCCGATGCACGTATTCTCCGCAAATATGCCACCGCCATGCACGACCCGACAGAGGGCGGTGTCGCTGCTGGACTTCAGGAGCTTGCACGAGCGTCTGGTGTCCGACTCGTGGTCGACAGAGAGCAGATACCAATTCGGCCCGAAACAGAACGGCTCTGTACTGCTGCTGGTGTTGACCCGCTTTGCATCTTCGGCTCGGGTGCTGTTGTCGCGAGTGTCCCGCACGATGCTGTTGACGCTGCACTTGCTGAACTGGAAGCAAACGAAATAGCTGCTGCTGTCATCGGAGAGGTTGAAGCCGGTGACCCTGAACTCATCCTCGATGGCGAGTCGCTCACTGAGCTAATTACTGATGGACTTTATCCACTGTGGGAATCCGCCGACAAGTAACCGCCTAAAATATAATATATCAGATATCTTAGCGTAACATCGGCCAGTTGATTGCCAAATTCCGAATGTGCGCATAACTGAATTGAGTCCCCCTATCGGACACCAAGGTCATCCGTTGTAACACAATGGCTTTAAATGTCATTAACAACAGATACCGGCAAAATAGCCCGTTTCCATCCGTTCAAATAATGTGGACATTCGCGAGAGTTAAGTAATCGCCTGTATAACATGATTATATGACAGCAAATTTCATCATCGAGGTCGTGAAAAGCATGTTCGGCATTTCGGACACGAAAGAGCCAGCTCAGTCGGACCCACCCGAGGAGGGGACTGAGATTACCATCGAACGAGAGGGGAGCGAGGAAGATTCCGAACCTGAAGTCAGTGAGGGTGAGGACACAGAGGCAGCTACAGAGACAGCAGAATCATCCGACGAGAGTACAGAGGATATCACGGCGACCGAACCGGAAGTCGAGGAGACACCCGGCAAAACGGAGGAGTCGACTGATGAATCTGATTCGGAAATGGCAGCTCCGGTCGGCGAAATTAACGGCATCGGTCCGACCTACAGTGAACGGCTGATTGGGGCCGGGATCGAGACAGTCGCTGACCTCGGTGAGGCCGACGCCGACCTTGTTGCTGATGCCGCCGAAGTCTCGGATACGCGTGCAGCCGACTGGATTGAGCAAGCAAACGAGTTCTGAACCGCAAAACGGTTAGTCTCTCCACTGTAGAACGTTGTATGGACGCGGAGGTGGTTACTGAGTATGACCGATTTGCCGACGTTGCGACCGCGGTTGACCCCGGAACGCGTGTCCCTGTTGAAGCCCGACTCACCGTGTCTGACCCGTTTGGTGCGTACCGTCGCGCCCGCGGTGATGGCGAAGGGGCGTTTCTCGAAACCACCGGTGGCCAATCCGGCTGGGGCTATTTTGGTGTCGAACCGACGACTGTTATCGAAGCCACTGACCAGTCGCTGACGACACTCGCCAAGGCCGTCGAGGATGAATCCCTCGCCCGCGGTGACTGTACGGTCCCCTATCCGTGTGGGCTCATCGGCTGGCTTTCGTACGATATCGCCCGAGAACTCGAATCGCTACCTGAACTGACGGCAGCTGACCGCGACCTCCCACGGTTACAACTGGCCCAGTATGATACGCTAGCGTCGTGGCAAGAACCGCATGACGGCCCAGTAACGCTTCACCTTACCTCCTGTCCCAAAATTACCAACCCCGAAGACGATGGTGTGGTCAAGGAGACTTACGAGCATGGGCGGGAACAAGTGCTCGAGCTTGCACAGGCAATCAACGACGGTGATGAGAGTGCCGAACAGCCGCCTCTGAGTACAACAACCGCGGAGTTCGAAAGCGACTGCGGACAGGAGGCGTTCGCTGAGCGCGTTCGCGCTGTCAAATCCTATATCCGCGACGGCGACACCTTTCAGGCGAACATTTCACAGCGGTTGCGCGCTCCTGCTGTTGTCCACCCTGTCGATACGTTCGAAGCACTCCGGACCGTCAACCCAGCCCCGTACTCCGCATTGCTCGAGTTCCCCGGTGTTGACCTCGTGAGTGCGAGTCCGGAACTCCTCTTGAAGCGTGATGAGACACGTCTCACGACCGAGCCAATCGCTGGAACCCGGCCCCGCGGGGCGACGCCAGAAGCCGACCAAAAGCTTGAATCGGAACTGCTGGAGGATGAAAAAGAGCGTGCCGAGCATGCAATGCTCGTCGACCTCGAACGAAATGACCTCGGGAAGGTCTGTCGCTTTGGCTCAGTCGAAGTAAGCGAATACCGGCGTGTTGACCGCTATTCGGAGGTGATGCACCTCGTTTCGCTTGTGGAGGGAGAAGTCCGAGCAGATAGTTCCATCGACGAAATTATCGGGGCACTCTTCCCTGGTGGGACGATTACCGGTGCACCGAAACCCAGAACGATGGAGATTATCGAGGAACTTGAAACAACCCGAAGAGGACCATATACCGGTAGTATCGGTATTTTCGGCTACGATGAACGTGCCACACTCAACATTATCATCAGGACCCTGGTCAGATATGAACAGGAGTATCATCTCCGCGTCGGCGCGGGCATCGTTCACGACTCCAACCCGGACGAGGAGTATGCGGAAACGCTTGCGAAAGGCCGTGCACTTATCAACGCCGTTGACGCCGCCCTCGGCGAACAGGCAAACTTACGGGTGGAACAAACACAATGACAGACTCGATTCGTGTCCTCGTTATCGATAACTACGATTCATTTGTCTACAACCTCGTCCAATACGTAGGTACTGTCGTTGCGCCGGATAGTTCAGGAGGTGAGGTAATCGTCAAACGAAATGATGAACTAACACTTGCCGATGTCGACGAGCTCGCTCCGGATGCCATCGTCGTCTCACCTGGACCGGGTACCCCGGAAGACGCCGGCATCTCCATATCGCTTTTCGAACACCGAGAGTACCCCACGCTTGGAGTCTGTCTCGGCCACCAGGCGCTCTGTGCAGCAAACGGCGCACCCGTTGGTCACGCTGAATCGGTTGTTCATGGCAAGCCATCTGTGATATCACACGATGGGCAGGGGATATTCCATGGGCTGCCTGCGGAACTTTCGGTTGGGAGATACCACTCGCTTGCCGTCGAACGTGACGACTTACCAGACGTTCTTGTGGAAACGGCTCATACCGCTGATGAAGCCCACGTCGTCATGGCTGTCCGTCATCGGAATAAACCACACGTTGGTGTGCAGTTCCACCCCGAAAGTATTCTCACCCACGAAGGAATCGACATTATAGAAAATTTCCTTCAAAGGTATGTGGACAAGGTAACCGAGGGCAAAGAGGCGAAGCAGTGGGAGCAGACAAATGAATGAGTTACAGTATCTTATAAACGGTGAGCTCGTGCCTGCCTCGGCGGCAACGGTTTCAGTCAGAGACCGCGGGTTCATGTACGGCGACGCAGCCTTCGAAACACTCCGCGTCTACGGCGGCACACCGTTCGAATGGGACCGACATATCGACCGGTTAACGCAAAGTTGTGAACGGTTGGGATTCGGAGATTCCGTCCCAAGTCGGGACACACTTCGAGAACAAATAACTCGAATGCTAACTGCAAACGACCTGCAAGAAGCATATGTGAAGCTCTCGGTCACCCGCGGCGAGCAACCGGGAAAGCTCACGCCGAAAAGAGATGTTGAACCCACCGTTGTCGCCATTTGCTCACCGCTTTCTCGTGGTGGTCTCGCTGGCACTCGTGTCTGGGATGAACCAGCAACAATTTCCATTGTCGAAACGACCCAACCTCCTGCCTCGGCGCTTCCCCCTGGTGCAAAGACCCACAACTATCTCACCGGTATTCTTGCCCGGCTTGAACTTCGCGGGTCAGATGTCGACGAAGCGATGTTACTCTCGACGGAGGGTTATCTGACCGAAGGGGCGACCAGTAACCTGTTTTTCGTGCATGACGGCGTTCTCAGCACCCCGGCGACGTCTCTTCCGCTATTGCCAGGTATCACACGCAAAGTGGTGTTGGAACTGGCCGAAGAACTCGACATTCCAGCAGAGACTGGCCGGTATACGCCCGAATCACTTGTTGATGCCGATGAGGTGTTTCTCACAAACTCGACGTGGGAGATTCGACCCGTAACGAGGTTTGCTGATGATGCTAGTAGGCAGTATGAGCGTGAATACGAGGTTGGCACGGTAACCCGTCGTCTGCAACGTGCGTTCGACGAGCGGGTCGAAACCCTGTATAAGGATGCTTAGCGTTTCAGATTCGTCTTAAGAGCTTTCTCCGCATAGGCCCAGTTACCGATATGGACAGACGGGAACTCAAAAGAGCGTGGGAAGCAGTGGCTGAAACTTACGCTCGGAGTCGTAACCCGGACGGCACCGATGCGGACCTGATTGAACAGTTGCAACAGACGCTACCTGAAGCGCCGAAAATACTCGATATCGGTTCGGGAGATGGTGCACGGACACTCGCTAACCTTCCGGCGGAGAGTGTCGGCCTTGATATCTCCCGCCGGGGGCTGGAATTGGCAACGAAACAGGCTCCGGACACATGGCTCGTTCAGGGTGAGATGACCGCATTGCCAGTCCAGTCGGATATCTTTGATGCAATCACAGCCTATTACGCAGTTTTTCATGTCCCACGAGAGGAGCATCCGACCGTCTTTTCGGAGTTTTCTAGAGCCTTAAAACCCGGAGGGAAGTTGCTGATGACGTTGCCGACTGGTCGGTTTGAAACGGTCCGAGAGGGATGGATGGGCGGCCGAATGTTTTTTTCAGCGCCAGGTCGTGACCAGACGCTATCACAGCTCCGTGACGCCGGATTCGAGATTGGCCGAACGAAGATGGCTGCTGACCCGCTTGGCAGTAGCACTGAGTTCGTGTTTGCCACGTATCGACCCGGTTAGTCGATAAACTGGTCAAGACCACTCTGGGTTCGCTGTCGTCCGGCAGGCTCTTTTACCCAGGCAGTTTTCGCCTCTCGAAGGGACGCACAACTACGCTCTGGCAGGTTATCGTCACGGTAGCCTGGACACTCCGAGTCGCAATCGCTCGTTGGATGGACAATCCGTTCATGCCATCGACAGTAGGGCAACCCAGCTTCACGCTGGATTTTCGGCAGTGAACCATCGTTCGGGTCAAGTTGCTCACAGCCCGGAAATTCGTATGTACGCCAGCCCTTGCCGTATGCTCGTTCGGCGACTCGCCGGCGTGTTCGCTGTTTTTCGGCGGGCGAAACAATCCGAATCTCCGTTCGCGTACTTGAACGCTCGATAATATCGACGCCTCCCTCGTTCGTTGGTAGCTGTGTCGGCTCTCTGATGACCGCTCGCTCCCCAGTCTGGGGGTCAAATCGCCAAATGCCAACCTCCTCGGGAATCCGGTTTTTGTGAGCGCGAGTGACATACGATTCGGTTGCAAGGACGACTGCATCAAGCAGTCCAAGCGCAACATCGCTCAACAACTGCGTTTCGAGGTCGCCCGGGCTGCCAAGGTCGGGTTTGTTTTCGATACCAACCAGTTGGTCAAACCAATCCGGATACCGTATTGTTTGTCGTGCGTAGGTTCTCCCGTGCCGTCGCTCAGTTTCGAAAAAGCCACACTCGGTCGCCCGTTCAACCACCGCTCTGGCCTGGTCCGGGTTACCGTCGAAGCCATCCCGAATGAACCGAAACCGACCCGGACCGATATCGCTCTCGATAGCAGCCGGTGGGATTGCCTTCCCAGTGAGTTGAACCCGTTTGTTGAACGCCGGCCCGGGCCGCACACAGACGAGGTCCATAATTCGCCGCCCGGAGACGGCTGTTCCAAGTTGACGACTGATGATACCCTCCTGTTCCGTCTCAAGATGGGCTGCCAGTGCCAACTCAAACCCGTACTCCTGCACACACTCAGTTTGTGAGGAGCGGCAAAAAGACGTTCGGCGCACGTTGTTGAGCGCCAATCGACTCATACTGCCGGACATACCTTCGGTACCATACTCGCAACCCCGGGGTGGCGAAATCGTTCACTATAGTAACAATTGAAACGATTTACACACCGATCGCACAGCCTTCGTGCGATCGGGTGTGCATTGACTTTCAGTGGCTGCTATAGCTTACGTCCAGTAGTATCACAACAATTTTCGAATTCGTGTGAGCGTTCCGGGCTCTTTGTCTGAGGTTCCACCATCCTCGGACTCGAAACCGCTAATCTGACCATCCTGTACCAATCCATCGTAGCCAGACCATTCACCGCCGTCGCTGACGGCAACCCCCATATTCTCTCTGTTGTTTCGTGACTGCTGGGGCCGCCCGCATGCACAGCACGCCCGTTTGTTTTCAGGTCGGTTTGTCGGCCTTCGTGTGTCAGGAGACTGTTGCTGGTGGAGTGAGCGTTTCTGCGTATCTGTTCGCTCATAAGAGCTCGGTTCGCCGTTTCGCTCAGTCGCCTCGAGTTGCTCTTCGAGCGATTCGACAGCAGCGAGAGCAGCATCAGCTCGTTGTTCGACCTCGCTGTTAACAGCGCGTATCGAGCCAACGTAGCCGCGAACCGCCTGTGTTGCCGCTTCGAGTTCTGCCAACTGTCTTTCGAACTGCTCACAAGTGGCTTCAACTTCGTTCAGGCGTTCGAGGGCATCGGCCTCGCTCGCAAGCTCTGAGAGGTCATTTTCCCCATCGGTAACCGCCCGCTCAAGCGTTTCAAGACGGGATTCGAGTTCAGTCATACGGAGAGTGGATGCGCGTTCCTATTTCAATCATCGGGTGTTTTGCTCCGGATCTGCGTTTCGGTCGGTCTGGAAAGCGAGGGAAACCATCATTAGCCCGGCGGGCATACCACCTGCTATGACGGAGAAACCTGCATCCGGCGAACTGCTTGGCATTCCATACAACTTCGAGAAACCAAGCCTCAAACGACTGCTTTCGGCCTACTGGCAACCTGAGGAAGGGATGCTCGTGAAGAAACCGTTCGGCATTGGCTATACGCTGAATCTGGCCAACTGGCGGTCATGGATTGTCCTTGCTGTCGTCGGTGGCCTGTTTTATCAGCAACAGCGCGGCGGCGACGAGGCTGAGATGGACGATGAAAGCGAGCCAGTTGAAGTAATCGTCGATTAATCCGGCTTTGGTGTTTTCCTTATTTTGAGAGTTTCTCTATAAAGAGTCGCAACAATCACTATCAGGCCCCTCCGACACTGGATATGGTCACGTTCGTCACGACGAATCCGGGAAAAGTACACGAAGCCCGGGAGTATCTCGATGAGCCAGTTGAACAGCGAGATTTCGACTATCTCGAACCGCAGGCTGATGAGCTTGCGACTGTCGCTGCACACGGCGCTCGGGAGGCATACAAGCAGTTCCAAGAGCCCGTTATTGTCGATGATTCCGGCTTAACTATCGATGCACTTGGTGGCTTTCCCGGCCCCTACTCCTCCTATGTCGAAGAACACGTCGGCATCGAGCGCGTTTGGCGGTTAGTCTCCGAGGAAGACAACCGCTCCGCTGCGTTTCGCGGTGTCGTCGCCTACTGTGACGGAAACCCATTTGCTGCAACGCCGGAGCCGGTTGACGACGGCCGTCGTGGACAGGACCTCTCGGCTGAGAAACGCGACAGTGCAACCACTGACGACCAGGTCGCAGATGGCGCAATTCCAGTCAAACTCTTTGAAGGGGTTGTCCCGGGAACAATCGTTGCGCCTCGTGGAGACGGTGGATTTGGGTTTGATCCAATCTTCGAATACGACGGGAAAACCTTCGCGGAGATGGAGACCGAAGAGAAGAACGCAATCTCCCATCGAGGACGTGCGCTGGCAAAGTTCGCTGATTGGTACGAACAGGCCGACCGATAGTCCTGTATACTCGGTTAGCGGACGTCGATATCCGGGCCAGGATAGGGCTCGTCGAACAGACTCTCATACAGTGATGCAGCATCGAATAGCCGAGCGAACGCATCCGGTGGGCGAACGCTTAATGTAAGATGGGGCTTGACGCTCAGATTCGCACGTGCGCTTGTGAGCTGGTCGTCAAAACTCAAGAGATGAGCGGCCCCACTTCGGTAGGCAGTCGCCAGCGCAGGATGGTCCCCAGGTGGATGTTCAATACGTTCGGACTCTGATTCAATCTGCGCTCGCCAGTCGCTTGCCAGTTGCTCATCCGTGAGCGAGGCGAGGACTGCCTCAGCATCCGCAAGAAGGTGTTCACTGGCAAAGAGAGTCATCCACGAGTGGCTGCGAACAGCCAGTAGTGACTCGCGTGCATATCCATCACACAGCACATCCGCGACGAGTACATCCGCATCAGCAACAACGCCAGCAGGGTCGCTTTCTACAGCCGTCATTGTCGCTCTTCCTCGGTGGTCTCTTTCCGATGCGCTGAAAGCTCTTGTTCGATTGCCTCAAGGGATATGTCGTACTCCGCTGCTCGCTCGTATAGGTCATCCCAGCCCATACGCTGACTCTCGGTTGGCTGACGTATGTGCTTTTGGAGAAATTCGCTATGCTCTTGCAGAAGTCATACTGCCAGACGTACCTTCCGTACCATACTCGCCACCAGATGTGGCGAGATTGTTCACTGACTTCCGTCCGGTAGTATCACCACTGACCCGTCGTACACCCGTCTGACGGGCGTTTAAGTGGTGTGACTGTGACCACTCGACTGGGCGCGCACCGACGGCCTCACACCCACAACTCCCATCCTCCCACGGCGCGCCCTGACCTTTTACAAGACGCTCGCATCCCACGCTCCCACAACGCGTGGCTGCTTTTTTACGGAACTGATACACAGCCCTGCTGCTTATTTACTCATCACTGGTACCTCGGTTATGTCCCTGTTCAGTCTCCTCATCGCTCTCATAATCGGTCTGTTTGGATTCGGAATCATCATTGCAGACCTCGAACGGCGCGACCTGCCGCACCGAACCAAATTGCTGTGGGGTGGGTGTTCCGGTCTTATCATCGTGTCAGGGTTTTTGTTCCCGGTTGTCCACGAATCGACGTACGACTTCTTTATGAACTTTCTTTACGGGCCTGAAGAGCAGGTTCGTCACCCAATTCAACAGGACATGCCCATACTGGTCTCCGGGGCAGTTCTGACGGGAACAATAAGTGTCATCTACTTTTTCGGAAGTCGAATCCAATAACTGGTTGTACTGGCTGGTTACCTGAGTTAAGCAACCTGCCCACCGGTAAGCCGATCGCGTATCGCCGTAATCGTTTCCGAACTGGTGATGACTGCCAGCGAATCGCCTGCCTCAACCGTTGTCTGTGGCAGCGGAATCGTCATTGGTTCATCTTCCCGACCATGCGCATAGATTTGTGCGTCATTCGGTAAGTCGAGGTCGACCACCCGTTGACCGATGACCGGAGAGCCATCAGGGACAGTGATACTGGCGACCGAAAGCTGTTCGGTGATATCAGCAAGCACATTGAAATCACCGCCAAGTAGGGCGGTTTTCGCACCTGCGGCACCAAGTCGCTCAGGGTAGACAACCTCGTCGACGTTGTCGCTGTAGCGGTCATACAGTTCAGTGTTGAAATCCTCACTAACGCGGATAACTGTCCGGCAGCCGTTTGCGTCCCCGACAACACAGGCCGCAAAGTTAGTGTTGAGGTCTCCCGTAAAGCCACCAAGAGCGTCCGCATCAGCGACACCAGCCTGTGTTAAAACCTCGTCCTCACTCCCATCGCCTTGGATAACCGTAAATCCGGCATCCTCCGCACGTTCGACTTTGTCGATATCGTTGTCGACGATAATAACGTCGTGACCCTCATCGCGGAGCGTTCTCGCAGTCCGTCGGCCAACCCTGCCAAATCCCACAATGATAATTCTCATAGTATCACTCACTATGTGGTCTTGAGCTTTAATAGTATGGGTGATGTTAACACGAAAATAATCAGGCCAGTTTTTGGTCCCCAGAGTCGAAAGGTGCTTTTGTGTGAACGCATAGGCTGTGGATATGAGTCTCGATGACCTCTCGGATGATATTTCCGACCGATACGGAGCGCTTGGTGAGGAACTCTCCGTTTCACTCGACCGCGAGACACGGAACGAACTGGCGATGCTCGATGTTGCTCTGGAGCCGGAATCGACCGATGAGCTTGTCCGACGCGCTGTCCACATGTTCTTTCAGACAACCGTCGAAACTGGTCGCCTTGATTTCAACCTCCGGAACAGTCACGACGTTACCTACGACGAGTATCTAACCGACATGACCTTTGGCGAGATGACGGGTAATCAGTTCCCACAGGCACAGCAAAACGACGACCGCCGATACCAGTTTTGAGCGGGTAAATCAAACGATACCGCCCGAAAGAGGCCACCGCATCCACCGGAATTATGTGTGATGGGGCTGTCAGTAGAGACATGGAATCGAACCTCCTTTCCAGCGACCTTGCCGAGAATCTCGTGACGACCGCCCGGACCGCTACTGGGGATAGTCTCCGGTCAGTCACCTATTTCACCCGCTCTGATTTCGACCAGTTGTATCTCCGCGATGACCTCGAACAGGACGCCGACCTGAATACGTTCGTCGGTCACGAGTGGCGTGGCTACCGCGAGACACATAACGCCTATCAGGAATCAGAACTGGGCAAATACCAGTTTACCGTTCGTGCGTTTGAAAACGGCTATCTCCTCCGCGTTGCACGCGACCGTCGCGGTGTGTTGATTACGACCGATGGTCTCTCGATGCAAAGTTACGAAGAAATTGCACAGGCTCTCACCCAGATGCTTGAGGACTTCGAAGGAGAATAAATTCCTGCGTGAGAAATATCAGAAAATACCTTTGTAGACATTTTAAAATAGGAGAAGTCAATAATTGCCTTCAAAGGTATTGATTGTTACCGTTGTGGTATTTATGCCTGCTCTGGCATGAACGGACACAGCCCTCCAGTCAATTCATATCAAAAAGACAGCAACAACCTATGGAAGAACATATCACCGCTCAGGGGCATGAAAACGTAACCGCTGAGCATGCGAGTACGTTTGAAGTAACGAGTGATGACTATCTGACAGCAGCAGGCGACTGTATCCTCGCGATAGAGGCAGACCGCGTCCCTGCAGAGTTTGATGATGCATTCGTTGCTGCCTGCCAAGATACGAACGCTGAGATTACTGTTCGGGTCGCTGCTGGTGGTTTTGAAGACAGCTTCGTCGGATACGGCCATCCGGACCTCACGTTCGAAAGCGACCGCAGTCTGGTCTGTCGGACGAGCGAGTATATCGACGAACGGACTGTGGCCATCAATATGGACGGGTCGGCCGCTGACTTCGACCGCCAACTCGTCTCGGCGCTAGCTGATGGGCAGTCGGTTTCAGTCACGCTCCGTGTCGATTGATTCCCTTCTGCTCATAACCGCTCGGGGTTAACTCCCGTCGCGTATCTCCGTAAGAAGAGATAGCCAGCAACAGCCACTCCGAACAGGAGGGCGACGTGAGCGAAGGTTCCCACCGTTGCACTATCGATAGCGAGTTTTGCCACGGTCGAAGCGGGATGTTCCGGGAGCGCAACAGCCAAGCCAAACAACAGGAGAACGACAATGGAGTACAGCAGTTGAGCCTGTCGTCGCTGTCTAGTCAACAGCGCCAGCAACAGTCCAATAACGACGGTAAGCGTTGCAATTGCGGTGACGACTACCGTCAGTGCCCCGCCATTTGAAATACCAATGCCGTTCACGCGGAGCAACCCCATCCACAGAAGCGCCTGTAGCGGCGCGATACCAATCATCCCGAGTGCCTTTCCATCGACGACATCGACTACCGAAAGCGGAGCAACCCGGAGTAGTTCAAGGGTTCCGCGTTCGAGTTCTTCGGTCATTGAATCGACGGCAATAGAACCGCTGATAAACGGCGGTAAAAAGAGCAACAGCGGAATCAAGATTGTGTAGGTGAAGCCAAAGTAGGGACTCCCCTCCCCGGTGTCTTCGGGCAGTTCAATCGGGGTGAAAGACAGTTCCTGTGCTCGCTCCTGGCGCTCAATCGTTTCGACGGCGGTGAGATACTCACGGAGCGTTGTCACGATGAGTGTCGTCCGTAAATCCTCCGCGGGGACGACGACATCGAGCTGTACGGTCTGGGCCTCATCTGTCAACACCGTCCCAGTAACGACAGCATCGACTTCCCCGCGTTCGAATGCATCCATCGCAGCAGCCTCGTTCACGTATGGCCGCGGTTCGATATCATCCCGGTTCATCGCCACAGCTAACAGTTGGTCCTGTGTCTCACCGGCAATCCCCACCGTTAGCTCATCCCCGCCGGCGGAAGCCGGGTCATACAGTGCTGTCAGGCCAACAACCAGAAACGACGAGAAGCCTGCGATGACTAGCTGAATGGCAAGCGCGAGAATGATGGTCTTTTCTTTGCTCAGGGAGGAAAGCTCCCGTTTGAGTATACTCCATCGGGGATGGGAAAACTTAGACAAAGAGCATCACCACCGAGAGGTTGTAGACGAGATGGACAAGCATTGCCAGGCTGACCGCCACAATGTACGCACCTTTGCTTCGGTACGCCCCAAGCGTTCCGATGACGGCAGTTATGATATGCAAAAGGAGTGGCGGAATGAGCAACAATAACTCGCTCGGTCCAGTTATCACGCCGCTAAACAGCAAGAGTGCCTCACCAATCTCCAGTTCGGTAAAGCCGAGTAGCTGAAAGACGAGGATGGCAATCTCGATGAGGAAAAAGGCTGTGCCGCTAATCGCCCCGAGTACAATCGCTGACCCGGCTGTTCGCTCGAAGCGGTTGTGTTCGTATGCGGCATAGACATGGAGCGTCTTTGCAAGTTCCTCGGTAACGGCAACGACGATGAACAACAGCAAGATTGCAAGTTCTCCGAGTGCAAAGAACGTCGCGACGGCCACTAGCTGTGTGACCATCACAAACGGAATGAGCATCATGGTCACAAGCCCGACGTGCCATTTACTCGATATCGGCCCGGCAAGCGAATCGAGCACTTTTCCTGACATCGACCGCTGGTCGAACATATCTTCCTCGCGGTAGAGACCGGCACCAAGCGAGAAAAACACCAGTGCAACGAGCGTCGGCGGCCCGGCAGAAAAGAGAAACTCGGAAAGGGCAATCGACTCGGTTTGCAGGTCACGCACCACGAGCGTTAGCGGAGAAATCAGCGCAATCGGGTCAATGTCGCTGAAAATAGCCGGAATAAACGCATAGCTCGTCAGGCTGACGGTGATGGTCACGGTGACGAACGTCAACTCCTTGAACGACCGGGCGAACATCGCCCCGAGAAACGTACTCCCGAGGAATAACAGGACAAGGGGAATCAGTGCAAGTATCGAAACGAACCCACCAATCTCCCCTCTGAGCAGCCAGACGGCTCCGACCGCTAACAGCGATTGGAGCGCCATCGCTCCCAGGAGATATGGCAATGTCTTCCCCGCGATGATTTCGGTCCGCGAGACAGGTGTTACCAGGAGAAGTTCCCCCCGACGGTTGATTCGTTCCGAGAGAATTGTGCTCCCGTAGGCCTGGATGACGAAATTAAGCGGGAGAACAAAAAGGAAGGCAAGTACGAGCGACTGGAAGGGGAACGGCGGCGTGATATCAGCGGGTGACCCGGACATGCCGTCATCGGACAGTGGGCCAAGGAAATCTGCAAGCGGCCCCGTTAGTTCGTCACCATCTTCACGGTCGGCTGTTGCTGGGTCATCAGCAGGGTCGTGGTCCTCGTCAGATTCTGGGTCGTCAGCCGCTTCTTGCTCGTCATCGGCATCATCAGTGGCGGTGTCGTCATCTGTCTCGTCAGTTCGTGTTTCCTCACCAGTATCATCGGGTTCCTCCTCAGAAGGGTCATCAGCCGACTCTTCATCCGGCACGTCCTCTTCGTCGACCGGCGACTCATCGCCGTCTTCATCCATGGGCGGCTCATCATCGGTATCATCAACAGGTGACTCCGCTTCTCCCTCATCCTGGTCGGCATCGGGAAGCGGTTCCTCCCCGCCAGGTGCTCCCACAACAACCGAGGTGCCAGTCTGTTCTTCGAAGCTCACAATGACCTCAACAGGGAACGCTGCCGACTGATTTGGCTCCTGTCGTAAATTCCGCTCGTTGTAGGCAGCAACGCTATCGCGGAGTTCCTCGTAGGCTGCTGCACCCTTATCAGACTGCACTCTGTGGACTTGATTCCCTTCAACATAGAGGTCGATGCGTTCGGATTCGAGGTCATCAACGGTCGCGCCCTCGATAACTGCGAACGTTTCATCTTCGGCAACAACCGGCGCAAACTCGCTCTCCTCGCTAACGCCAACCCGATAGAGGTTATCATCAAGTCCGACGCCTGAAAACGCCACAATAGGGACGACTGCGAGCAATA
>Ga0207421_10003749_pt1 | contig 17930 bp, 8 predicted proteins | sample SodLakKL_010_SED_4_FD_187542 | JGI IMG/M metagenome (GOLD analysis project Ga0207421, IMG submission 187542) | Alkaline sediment microbial communities from Lake Tanatar, Kulunda Steppe, Russia - 8KL_010_SED (SPAdes) (version 2) | ecosystem: Environmental > Aquatic > Non-marine Saline and... | reverse complement strand
CAGCCTAAGCGGCATTGAAGATTTAACCGGGCTTGAATATGCCACTTCTTTGGAGACGCTATATATTGAAAATAGCCGGGTTGAAGATCTATCGCCGTTATCGGGGCTGGTGAGCTTAAACACCCTTAGTTTGCGGGGCAACCGGATCAGCTGCCTGGAACCGCTGTCTTCTTTAAGCGGTTTAAAGAATCTTACACTTAGCTCAAATGTAATTAGCGAGCTTGAGCCGTTGGCCGGGCTAGCCCAGCTGGACAGGTTGTTGCTAAATGGCAACAAGATTAGTGACCTGGAGCCGCTCTCGGGCTTGTACAACTTAACCTACCTTCTGCTGGGCGGTAACCAGATTAGTGATCTCGGGCCGCTTGCAGGCTTAACCGGGCTGGATCATCTCCAGTTTGAAAGTAACCAGGTCAGAAGCCTGGCGCCTTTGGCAAACCTGACTGAACTAGATTACCTCCAGGCTTCTATTAATGAAATCAGCGACCTCAGGCCGCTTGAAGGTTTACACAGGATCCGCATTCTTGATCTCAATTACAACAAGATCAGCGATATCAGTCCTTTGGCAAATGTTTTTAATGAAAGGCTTAGCAATGTGGGCATCGCCTATAACTATATCGATATAACCCCCGGCAGTGCGGCGATGGATCTAATTACTTTTTTCCAGGGCAGTGGCATAGGCGTATTATACGAGCCGCAGTCAGGTGTGCCCGAAGATCTAGCTTACCGGGTAGGCTACATCCCGGTGCAATACAAGGACGATGGTATTCCGACGCAGCCGGACCGCTCTCCGGACCGCTCCATGGCGGAGTTGGAGGAAAGGGCGGAAATGGTCGAACAGTATTTCTTTGACCAATCATACGGCAGCGTTGAGATTGTCTCAGAATTCTTGGCTGATGAAAGAATAGAGCTTGATTACGCCTGGCATGAATACTGTATCGAAGAACCCGATAACTGGCGTTATTATGTTATTCGCGATGCCCTGGACAAGGCGGGGGTGCTTCCCCTTCATTTAAAGGATAGGGAACCGACGAACTGGACGGAACCGGTTGAAGGGTACGGAGCAATTTTGGTTTTGGTCCCCGATGCTAACAGCTCCGCTTTTGCCATGCCGGCCACCCCGGTTTCTGAAAATTACCCGGAAATATTAAACCTGGCTTACTTAGAAGATCAGCACCCTTATGCGACCTGGGCCCATGAGATCGGTCATGCCATGTTTAAATGGTTTGATTACTATACCAGCGAGGATTATATCTGGACCAGGGGAAGAACTACCCGGTGGGGGTTGATGGGCGGTGGGATAACCATGAACCCGGCGGCCCAGGTTATGTCATACAATAAGGTAGAGGCGGGATGGTTGGAGTTTACTGATTTAGAAAGTGACCAGTACGGGACCTACCAGGTAGACTATTTGCATGAATTGGGCCTGGGCGGGACTGTTTACCGGTACAGCCCTAAACAAAGCGCTTCAGATTTGGCAAAAGTAGATCACTTCATTATCGAGGGCAGGAACCCAGACTTAGAAAGCGATAACTTAGGGATAGACCCACACAGAAGTAAGAGTGAATTATCCCCGGAACATGGAATAACCCTTTATTACCAGCTGGGCAGATCAAGGACGATTAATGGTTATGATGTTTCGGGAGACTACCTTTACAAGGCGCCTTCCCAGCTGACCGGGATCGCCTCTTCCTCGGTATATGAGAGTTACCGGAGGGTGACCCTGCCACCTGGGAATAATTACCAGTGTGACCTCAATGAAGTGGAGTTCTCGGTTGAAGAAAATGGCGGTGGATTAGAGCTTGAAGTGTTGCCGTACAGCCCTGCAAACAGGCAGGTAATAGCTTTACTTGGTGCCTTCGCAGACTGGTTGCACTTGCATGATAGCGCGTCCCTTGATTATGAACTGGAGCAAGAGTTTGATCTCGACTTAAGGGTTAAGACGGCAGATGGTAAAATAGTCGGGATGTGCTACCAGTCAGGGGATTATGTTTCAGAAATAGCGGGCGCGCGGGCCAGCGGTAACGTGGGCGGAGGCGGCCCTGAATGGATCTCCCTGCCGGAGGGCTATGATTTTGAGTATGAAATAGACACTTTGCCCGTGGAAGGGTGGTTAGATGAACTGGTGCAGCGCGGGATGGTTGATGCAGACAAGCTGGCAGAAATTGAACTGGACTTGGAAGTGGATGTGGCTGAAATAACCTACTGTGATGCAGGGGAGAGAGAGGTAGTAAAAGAAACCATAACAGTTAGGGTTGACTATGCTCCGGTGGCGAGCCGTCTTTACGGTGAAGATCGCTACCAGACCGCTATTGCGATTTCAAAGGACAGCTACCCGGATGATAGAGAAGCCGATGCGGTAGTGCTTGCCCGTGCAGACGATTTCGCCGATGCCCTGCCCGGGGGAGTGCTTGCCTACAAGGAAGGCGGCCCCTTACTGATTACTGCAAGCGATGAATTACACGCAGACGTAGAAGCTGAAATTGTAAGGGTGCTTAAAGAAGATGGCATTATTTACATCTTGGGCGGGAAGGCCGCTGTGGCAGGGGAGGTAAAAGAAGAGCTGGAAAAACTCGGCGATTACAGGGTTGAGCGCCTTTCAGGTGAAAACAGGGAGGAAACCGCTTACGAGATTGCCGGGGCGGTGGGTGATTTCTCCGGTAAGGCGATCGTGGCCTATTCAAGAAACTTTCCCGATGCGCTGGCCATTTCTTCTTATGCCGCCAGAGAAAAAATCCCCATTTTGACCAGCGGCAACGGTAGTTTGAACGATCATGCTAAAGAATACCTCGAAGAGAATGATATCGAGCAGGTTTACGTGGTTGGTGGTACCGGTGTTATCTCCGGGGCAGTTTTTGCCGAGATCGAAGCCCTGGTGAGTGAGGTGACCAGGCTGGGTGGGAAGAATCGTTATGAAACTGCTAAGCTCATAGCAGAGACCTTTTTCCCGGCCCCGGAAAAAGCAGCCTTAGCTTTCGGCGGCAATTTCCCTGACGCTTTGGCCGGCGGAGTTAACGCAGCTATGCACAGTGCGCCGGTGCTTTTAGTGCAGACAGGGGAAGTTCCGGTTGAAATAGAAAGCTACCTGACAGCAAAGAAAGACACCCTGGAAGCACTTATCGTTTATGGCGGCCCTGCTGTGGTCAGCCACACGGCGGTGAGCGATGCATCTTTATTGGTCCGTTAGTTAAAGGGTGAAACGCCGGGACGGTTCCGCGTTTCACCCAGGGCATGCGGAAAAATTCCTTTGCTGCATTGAAGGTGACAAGGCAATGCCCGGCACCGGGTTCGCCAAAAACTTTAAAGCCTGTCCCTGCGTTTTGTACCTGAAGCCCGCCGGGAACTTTCTATCCCTGGCGGGTTTGCTAGTTTGGCCGGGAGTTCCTCCAGGGCTTTTTCTTTCCAGAAACTTTGGGTGCGCCCCTGTTTTCTTTGAAAAGTTCGTGTTGCTTTATAAATAAATCATTCTAAAATACAATCCGGGATCTAGATCCTTCCTTCATCAGTCATCAGTTACAAAGGCGCTGAAGGATTATTCCACTTTATTTTTCCAAATTAAACTTATGCGCGGATTAAAAAGTGGTGGCCTCTTTTTGCGCGTGCCGCTTGGAAGCCGGCAAGAGGCTTTATATCCAGGCTTTTCCCCGGGTGAAACGCGGAACCGTCCCCGCGTTTTATTTTCTGACAACAACGATGCCTGAAATATGCTACAATACAACCACGTGAATTAAGTTATGTTTACAACCGGGAGGCGGTTTGGTGACCGGTTGTTAGATTTTTTTTCGATGCCTGGAGGTGCAGTATACCCTGTGAAAAAATTAGCTTATTTTAACAAAATGTTTCTTTTACCGGTAGCCCTGGTAGTGGTTGTGTTAACCGTGGCTTTACTTGCGGTAACCGGAGAGGTTTTACCAGGCACCCTGGCCCAGGAGTCCCCTGAGGAAAGGGTGATCCGGCATGCCGGGGATGACCGCTATGAAACCTCTGCAAAGGTGGCCCTGGAAGCCTATCCTGACGGAGCCCCGGAGGTGATTATTGCCAGGGGTGACGATGATGGTGAGTGGGCTGACGGCCTGGCGGCAAGCTACATGGCAGGTTTGCTCGATGCGCCTGTGCTTTTGTCCAGGCCTGAGGGACTGCCGGGGGTGATCAAGGAAACTATCGCCATGCTTGAGCCCGATTTTGTTTACGTGCTTGGCGGTCGTGATGCCCTTTCCAGCCAGGTGGACAGTGATGTGATTGAACTGGGTTTCGAGCCAGGTGATCAGGCTGCCCGTGTCCGGGGCGAGGATCGCTATGATACCGCGGCGACGATTGCTTTTCACGGTAAGAACCTGTGGGATAACGTCACCGACCGGGCTTTTATCACCGGCGGTTACGCGCCGGCCGATTCAATGGTTGCCGGTGCAGTGTCCCACCGGTTGCAGGACCCGGTCTTACTGGTTAACCGCGACTTCGTGCCTGAGACGACTAAAGAGATGCTTGGTGAGCTGGGTATCGAACGTCTCTACGTGGTCGGCGGGGAAAGTGTGGTTAGCGCGGAAGTTTACGATCAGCTGGCCGGGATGGTCGATCAGATCGACCGTCTTGCCGGTAAGGACCGTTTCCTGACCAGCCTGGAGCTGGCGCGTGAATTTGCTGAAGATGATTCTTTTTCCATCGTGGGCGGCTATAATTTGGCCGATGCCGTGGGCGCGGCATCTTTTGAAAAGCCAATCCTTTACATGGACTCTGACAAAGTGCCCACAGAATTAGAAGAATATATCAGGGACCGGGCAGGCGATAATACTGTTTTTTCTATTTTTGGTGGTAATCTGGCGGTGCCTGAAATTGTGGAAAACGATTTGCTTGCCATTTTAGAAGATAAGTTACAGCAGAAGCCGGTCATAGAAACGGTTGAAGTGATCAACCGTAAGGAAGTGGAGGTAAGCTTCAACCAGCCCATGGACGAGGCGACTGCTTTAGATCCGCAGAACTATATTTTCACCCGGATGCAAAAAGATAACCTGAAAGGGCCCGCTGCGGCGGCATCTTTTGCCGGCGATGACAGGACAACGGTGCGCCTTGCTACCGCCGGGACGGGTGAAAAAGACCGGTTCAGCGCTTTGGACAGCGTAGCCGGCTTGCAAATCAGCGGGGTTTATACCGAGGAAGGCTCCTATTACTACCAGAGCCCGCCGGAGCTCGAAACACTGGGACCGGTGCCTGAAGATGCAGGTGACCCGGCAGTGGAAAAAGTGGTCCCCCTTGGCGAGCGGCACTTTAAGCTAGTTTTTAGCGAGGCTGTAATTGCCGGCGCAGAGAGCAGCGCTCACAGCGCCTTGAACCCGCAAAGTTACCGCGTTGACGAAAAGCAGCTTTCCGGCAGCGGTGACCGCGAAGTGGTAATCAGCAACCCTTCAAAAGATTTGCGTACCTTCTTGTTTGCCTTCCCCGAAACAGCAGGCGATATAGTGCCCCTGCAAGGGGACGTGCAGGTAGAGGTTAATCAAGCGGTTACCGGTGATGAGGAGATCAGGGATTTTGCCGGAAACCCGGTGGCCGAATTTTCTCAAACTAAAGAGTTCAGCGCTGACGAAGTCAGACCGGAGGTAGATAAGGTTACCGTGGTGGACCGCCAGCAGGTGCTGCTTGAATTCAGCGAGTTAATCGACGAAGAAGAGCTTGCAGAAGAAAAGATAAAGTGGGGAAGAGACGATTACGAAGCGGCTGAGGGGAGCGCTGCTGGTTTAAGCTACCTGTCCGGCAACCTTTACCGCCTTAAGTTCGAAAAAGAAGAGGCTTTGCCGGAAGAAGGCGACTACAGGCTGTGGATCCCGCAGTCAGAAGTAGTTGACTTTTCCGGTAACCAGATGGCAGAAGACTATGAAAAAACGCTCAGCGGCCGGGAAAACCCTGAGATGATCATTTCCTTCGACCCCGCTTTATCAGCTCCTGACCGGCTAAGCTTTAATTTTTCCAGGGACTTAGCTACCGGTGCGGTAAATACTGCCAGGGATAAGTACCGCTTAAACGGTGAATCTCTCGGCACAGGCGACCAGGTGAGCCTGGAAGGAAGCAGGAAGGTGGTTATTGACTTAGAAGAAGATCTTTCCTACGGGGAAAACGAGGTTTCTTTCCGCGAGCTCGAAGATGTCTTTGCAGAAGTGATTCCCAATCAAAGGGTGCGCTTTAGAACAGTCGACCCTGATAAGCCGGAAATTGAAACCGCCTGGTATGCCGGTGAAATATATGATGTGGCTGCGGAAGAGAAAAAAGCGGTGCTTATCTTGGAGTTTGATAAGAAGATGCCTGCAGGTGATGCCAGTGGCAGTATAGAGGCGCGCGATCATTACCGCCTGGCCCAAGAAGAAGGCGGGGAAAAAGAAACCCTGCCTGCCGGTGCGGAGCTTGCTGCTTTCTCAGAAGATACCCGGGTAAAAATCTCCTGGCCTTTAGAGGAGCAAAGCTTAGAAGCAGATGATCTGCTGTATGCCGGCTATACTGAGGCCGGTTCTTACCGGGGGATCACCGATTTGGCCGGCAACCCCTTCGGCCTTGATGCAGTGACCGGTTTCGATGCCCGGGAGGAGCTTAACTTTGCGGAAGCGGCCGGGCAAATTGTTGATGAAAGCACTGTCATTTTAGATATAGACGGCATCAGAAACGGCTTTGGCCGGGTTGATTCTGCTGATTTCAGCGCCCTGCGCAATGAAACAAACGAGGTTACCGTAAAGCAGGCTTCCTTAAGCGATCAGCGCGGTGACGGGATATACGACCGGCTGACTTTAAACTTTCCCACCGGCACTTTTGAAGCCGGCGATACTGTAGAAATAAACTTAGAGGAGAGTGCCGGTAGCACCGATTTGTTTGGGGCAGCCCTCGGGGAAGCCACCAACCTGGTTACCGAAAACCCCATTCAAGTTCAGTTGATAAGGGCCAGCCTGGTCGATCAAGAGACCCTGCGCTTTATCTTTAACCACGAGATCGCCTACCTCGATGAAACCGACTTCAAGCTGGAGTATGAAGATAATGAATACCGGCTGGAAGTGGATTCAGCGCAAGTTTACAGCGGGGAAAAGGCGATCCAGGATGTTACCGTGCAAGAGTCTTTGCCTGTATACGCCGAACCGGTAATCGGCCCGGCGGTCCCTGAAGACATGCTCCAGACAGAAGATGTGGATGGGCAGAAGCTAAAGATGCCCGTGGAAGTGGAAACCGACAACTTCAGGGTTTACGAGATAGACTGGTACCACTTAGGGGATAACGATGAAGTTCTTGATGGCGACCGGTTGACGATTACCTTTCACGGTGCCGTCGATCCGGAAAGTATTTTTACCGGATGGGACGGGAATGTGGATCAAACCCTAAGCGCCGGTGATGATTTCGGTTTCGAGAGTGAAGCTTCTTCAGGGGATAATGACGCCATTGTCTTTCGAGGTGATGCATCTAACCTGGGGATGCTTGATTTAGGATCAACAGACGTGGTGGAAGGGACAGTTGCCCCGGATGAGGATGCCGTGCTGTCGCTTTCCGGTGACGGCAAAACGGTGAGCGTAGATTTTGGCGATGAAAGTGAGAACGAGGAACTAACAGCCGGTGAAATCGACCTGCTCCGGTATGAGCCTACCAGCCATATAACCGATGAGGCAGGGAGGCGTTACCTGAACGCGTCGCACCGGCCCACCCGGATCAGCGGGTTTGCCGGGATGCTTTATTTGCCAGAGCTTGAATAGGGTTTTTACGGGAGATTGTAGAATCTATGCTAGAGGGTTCGGGAATCCTGGTGTGCAGTGCAGCCACCGAAATATGGCCCGGTTTACGAATTTATGTAAAACGGCTTAAAACGGCTGCACTGTACTCTTTTCTCCGGAAAAGAGGTGAGTTTGCCGTTGAGTGACGATCAGATCAAAGAGTTGCTTGTTCCTGCTGCTGCCGGTGACGCGCAGGCCAGGGAAAAAGTGATTGAACATTATCGCCCCTTTGTTTTGAAAGAAGCACAAAGGGTCTGCCGTCGTTTCCTGGACTGGAGCAATGACGAAGAACTGAGCGTAGCCCTGATCGCCTTTAACGAGGCCATAGATGCCCATGACCATGAAAAGGGCAGTTCTTTTGAATATTTTGCCCGCATGGTGATTAAGCGGCGCCTGGTCGACTATTTCCGCCAGAAAAACAGCGGCACCGAAGAAAGCTTGCCGGGGGATGAGGTAATCGCCCTTTCTCCGGTAGAAGAAGACTGGGACCGCAGTGCCAGAGCAGAAGAAGTGGGCAAGTACAAGCGCCTTTTACAAAAATATGATCTCGACTTTAAGAAAGTAGCCCGGCTGCAGCCACGGCATGAAAAAACACGGGAAGACTTGCAGCGGGCAGCAAAGGTGCTGGCGGGAAATAAAGAAATGATGCATACACTTATTGATAGCGGCAAACTGCCCAAGAAAAAATTATGTGAAGAGGCGGGCGTGACTTCACGCATGCTTGACCGGGGCCGGGCTTACGTGATTGCGCTGGCCCTGCTGCTGGCCGGTGACGAACTGCCTCACCTGAAAGATTACGCCTGGCAGCTGACCGGCAAAGGGGAAGGGGGGCAGCGGTAATGGAAAAGATCGAAGGTTTGGTTTTAGAAGTGGAGCAAAACGAGCTGGTCCTTTTTACCCCGGCCGGTGAGTTTTATACCGTGGCCCATCCCGGTGGAGAAATTCAGCCGGGCGACGAGGTGGAGTGCCCTCTGCCGAAATCACCCTCTCCGCCCGGCCGGCCGAAATATTTTGCGATAGCCGGTTTTGTGGCCGCAGCCGTGTTCCTGCTTTTTATGTTCCTGCCTCCCGGCATGTTGCCCTGGGCCGAAGAACCTGCTTCCGGTTACCTCGTCTTTGACGTCAACCCCAGCTTCGAGCTGGCCTACGACCGGGAGCTTACAGTAATAGAGTACCGGGCTTTAGATCCTACAGCCGAGCTGCTGTTGGAGGACTGCCCGGAAGGAGAAGATCTTTTTGACGTTTTGCCCCTTTTGATGCGGGGTTTAATCGATCACAATTACCTCGCACCGGACCGTCCGGGTAACCTGGTGATGATCACCATGGTTGCCGGGAACGCGGAAGTTGACCTGGACCCGGAACAGCTGGCCGCCTTCATCAGGGAGCAGCTGCACCTGTTTAACGTTTATGCCGCGGTCGGGATTTTTGAAAGCGACTTACAGAGGCGTAATACTGCCGAAGAAGCGGGTATCTCGCTGAACCGCTACCTCCTGGAAGAAAGCATGCGCCGCCAGGGCAAAGAAGTTACAGAAGAACTGAGTATTGAAGAGATGGTCAGAGAAATCGAAGACGACCCTCCCGAAGAGTTAAAGGTGAAACCGGAGCCGGAAGACTCGCTGCTGCCCGACTTAGACAAAGAGGATGATCACGAGGAGTGCCCTGAGACCGCGGACGAATTAGAAAGGCCGGACCACCGGGAACCGGAAGAAGAAAAGGCGGAAGAAGAGGAGGAGCAGTTGAAGCTGCCCGATTTAGAAGATGAAGAGGAAAAAGAGCAGGTGGAGTCAAAAGATCCCGGTGATACCAGGGAACCCGAAGAACCTGCACTGCCTGATTTGCAGGAGGAAGAAGAAAAACCCGGGGAAAAAGACTCAGACGATGAACTGCCCGATTTGGAGCCGGACCCGGAACCGGAGTCTGAACCAGAACCTGCGCCGGAACCCGAGCCGGAGCCCGAACCCGAGCCTGAACCTGAACCGGAACCCGAGCCGGAGCCCGAACCGGAACTTCCCGATCTAAACGGTGACGACGACCCACCTGAGGACGATGGTGGAGACGAGTTGCCCGATCTTTAAGGTGAATACGTAAAAAACCCGGGAGATTGTTCCCGGGTTTTTGATATCTCTTTTTTGTTTGTTAAAGCCGTTTTTTACTCCTCCTCGTAGACTTCATCCTGGGGCGCTTCATCACCGTTACAGCCGGTAATGGAAAAAGAAATTGCCCCGACAAACAACATTGCTAACAATAAAAGCAAAACCTTCTTCATTGGTCACACCTCTTTTCTGGTATCTTCTCTTTTAAAAACCCTTGCAAATAATTCACTGTAAAACTTCTTTTTCCTGCCCCTAAAATTGGCTTAAACAAAATTTAATTTGTTTGACTGTTTGCTTAACTTTGCGCTGATAAAAAGAATTGACACCCTTGCCGGAGCAAGTTACATTAATATTTGTATAATCTGGCAGGATAACCTTATGAAAATGAGAATTATTAGAAGAAGAGCCGTTGGTGCCGGGATAGCGGTACTCTTTTGCAATTTTGTCGATGCCGGCAGAGCTGACCTGGGCAAGGGAGTGAGCAATGATTAATAACGAGCGTGGTTACCGGGAAATAGAAAAGCTAAAAGATAAATTAGAGGCAGAAAAGATCAAAAACCGCAGGCTGGCGGAAAAGCTGAAGGAAAAGGATTTAGATTATGCCGAGTTCAGGTCACGCCTGCGGGAAGCGCAGCTCGAAAAAGAAAAAGCGCAGCGCGAGCTTAATAAAATCAAAAACAGCAGGCTTTGGAAGTTGACCCTTCCATTGCGCGTGGCTGCGGTTTTATGGTTGCGCCTTTTCGGTAAAGCAAAAAAGCAAAGCCTGCGTGAAATGCTAGGGCTTGAGTTGCCGGAAAGGGCTAAAAAAGCAAAAGAAACCAGGCAAAAGAAAAGCTACCAGGGTGGGCCGATGCTTCATCCTAAAAATCAAGCCGGTGAAGAGGCTTTAAAAGATGAGGCCGGGGCCAGGGGTTCGGATAAGGATCCCGGTTCCTTTGTTCTTTACCGGATTATTGGCAACGATCTCTACCCCCGCCACAGGAAAGGACAGTCCCGCGAAAACCTGCGCTTTATTTTAGAAAACGAGCCGCCGCTTGCAGGGTGTGAGAAAAAATTCGTCGTCAACCGGATCATCGACTCAGAAGAAGAGCAGGCGGTGATCGATCTGCTAAACGAGCACGGCTTTGCCTATATCCACGTTCCTTTCCGGCCGGAAGCATACAGGGGAGTTTCGCTGGATACCGGTTGCCTGCCGGGACCCGGTTACCTGGCCGGGGAGGAGTACGAGAACTTGAAACTGTACTTGAAAAACCGGGTAGCGGGAGCGCTTAACCGGCTTAAGAATAACTATGTGATGAACAATAACGGGGCCCGGAATGCCGCCCTCAGAGACGGCAGGGAGCGGGCCAGGTGGGTGCTGCCCTGGGACGGTAACTGTTTTGTTACCGCTTCAGCCTGGGAACAAATCCGCAGGGATGTCAGCGCAGCTAGTCACCTGAAATATTTTGCTGTGCCCATGGCCAGGGTGATGAATAACCGGGCTCTGTTGGAAGATGATTTTGTGCCAGAACCGGTAGAAGAGCCCCAGCTGCTCTTCCGTAATGATGCCGGTGAAGAATTCAACGAAGAATATTCCTACGGGCGCCGCCCGAAGGTGGAGCTTTTTTGGCGTCTGGGGATCTCTGGGATCTGGGACAACTGGGGCAATGACCCCTGGGACCAGGACCGGCGGCCCCTTTCCCCGGAAGCAGGGCAGTTTGGTACGGCCGGCTGGGTGGCCAGGCTCTTTTCCGGGATGGAAAAACTGGAGCAGGGCACGGCCGAGAGTTTCAAGCAAAGAGGGCGGGTCCGCGCAGAATCGATTATTACCACCCTCAGGCACACCGATAAGCTTATCTCGGGCGCTTCCGCAGAGCGGCTGCAGAGTTTTGACGAAGAAACCCTGGAGCGGGAGCGGCAAAACTACCTGGCCGGCAATGACGAGGCTTTAACCGAAACAGTAAACGGGTTGCTTGCCGAAGCCGAGGCCGCGCTTTTAAGAGGCCCCTACTCGGTCGTCGATAAGACCACGCTTCCCCCGAGCGGTATTATCCGGGATTACTGGCACCCCGCCCCTTACTGGTGGCCCAACCCGGATACAAAAGACGGGCTGCCTTACGTCAGTAAAGACGGCTGGCGGGTGCCGGGGACAGAAATGTACGCACCCGAAAGCGAGAAATATGACCGCACCCGCATCCAACGGGTTTTCGATGATTCAATCAGCTTAACCCTGGCCTGGAAATTCAGCGGGGAGGAAAAATATGCAGCGCATGCAGCAAAAATTCTGGAGCGGTTTTTCATCAACCCGGAAACGCGGATGAACCCGCACTTAAATTACGCCCAGGTCAGACTGGGCCATAACGATAACCGGGGTTTCAACCACGGAATCATCGAGCTCAAAGATTTTTACTACTACCTCGATGCAGTCCGCCTGCTCGATTCCGCTGAGGCGGTTTCCAAGGTTAAACTGGAATACTTCAAGCAGTGGCTGGATCATTACTTAGAATGGCTCTTAAAATCTCCCCAGGGGGAAAAAGAGCGCCGGGCAGTAAACAACCACGGCCTTTATTACGACCTGCAGGTAGCCTCTATCGCCGCCTTCTTGGAAGAAGAAGCACTCCTCTATGATACTTTAGCCCGCGCCCAGTCGCGGATCGGGGTGCATTTTGCCCCGGATGGGTCGCAGCCGGAAGAGTTAAAGCGCACCAATACGGCCCATTACTGCTGCTTTAACTTCCAGGGCTGGCTCCACTTAGCCCAGCTTGCTTCACGCTGGGGGGTAAACTTCTTTGTCCACGAGGCGGAAAACGGGGCCGGCCTGGCTAAAGGAGGCCGCTGGTTGATGGCTCACCTGGGCCGAACATGGCCTTATGAGCAGGCAGTTGAGTTTGATTACGAACGCTTTTTACCGGCCTGGTTTTTCCTGCCGGAAGGGATTTCACGGCTTCCCATGAATACTACTGTGCCCGGTAGCGCTTACCTCGTAAAGCCTAAGTTTTATCCCCACGACGGGATAAAACCCTACTGGAACTTAGGGCTTGCTGCCGGCAGCAAGGATGATTACTGCGTGCGTGATTTGCAGTTTGACCGGAAACGCACCTTTCCTGTTAAAAGCCTGCTTGAGAACGTAAAACTTAAAGCTTCCGGGCTGCAGGACGTGGCGGTTTACCAGAAATATTTTGCTTATGCCAGGGAGCTTCCCGAAGGAGAGATTATTGATTTAGGGACCGCCCAGGGGGGCAGCACCATTTCACTGGCCCTCGGGTTAAAAGCAAACCCCGGTGGTGAAAAGCGCCTGGTGTACGCCTTCGACCAGTTTTGCCAGTACCAGGAAAAGCCGCACCCCTATAACCTGGTGGAAAACCCCGATGACTGCGTAAAGAAAAATATTGCCTGCTTCAAAGAAAACCTGGCCAATTTCGGGGTTGAAAAGATTACCCGCATTTTTCCCGGGGTGCTGGAACAATTCCCGACCGGGCTTCCGGCAGATATTGCTATCGGCTTGCTGGCGATTGATACCGACGGCTATATCGACCGCGACCTGGGGATCTTTTTCGATCATCTTCTGCCCGGGGGTATTTTGATCATTGATGATTATAAAGAGATGATCAACCGACAGGGACGGGATAACTTAAACAAGGTAGCGGGTTACGATCTGGCTGGAATTGAAGGTTTTGTGGAGCAAACCAGGGGAACCATCAACGGTGGCCCCAGGTTGCTGGGCAAGCATCTGTTAACTTACCGCCTGGTGAATTACTACATTGAAAAGGGCGCTATCGAGCCGCTTGAACAGTTCGGTGACACCCTTTTTGCCAGGAAAAGCACCGGGCGTTCTTTTGCTGAAATTACCGGTGCAGGCGAGCTGGCCAGGATCAAGGAAGGCCTGGAAAAAGACTTTGTGAAAAAGGCTGCAGGTTCTTCAACGTCTGTTACAGAAAGGATATGAGCAGCAGGTAAGCGCTGTTAATAACAAAAGGGCTTGAGCAAATAACATGAGAAATAGGATCAAAAAGTTCTACCGCAAGATGCGAAAAAAGGCGCGTCGTAAGGTGCGGCGGGTGCTTAAGCGAGCGGGCCTGGCTGCCCCGGCCGGGAAAAAGAAAAAGGTTTCAGGGACCGCTTCTAAGAACAATTCTCCCCGGGTGGCTAAAAGGCTCGATTGGAGTTTGCGCAGTAAGCAGGGTTACCTGAAGCACCGGGCACTGGCGGCACTGGCAAGGTGGCGCAACAGGGAAAAGCCGGAAGCGGAAGAACTCAAGCTTAAACAAAACCTTAAAGATGAGCCCGGCAGTGCGGCAAAGGTAATGAAGCTGGCCGGTTATTACCGCGATCGGGGCAACTGCCGGCAGGCTGATCGCCTTTACCAGCAGGCATTAAAAATTAAGCCGGGGGATGAGCGGATCCTGTTAGAATATGCGAAAAACGCTTTTGTGCAGGGATATTGGGAAGAAGGCTTGTCGCGCTACGAGCAGCTTTTTAAAGAGCTCGAGGGGAAGAATGTTAAAGAAAACCGGGAACTGCAGAAGATCTGGCTTGAGGCAAGCAGGCAAAAGTCTAACCTGTTGCAATATTTAAGGTGTTTTGATGATCTGGTGAAGCAAAAAGAACAGCTCTATGAGGCCTTAAACGGGCCAGGTGATCTCCAGGAGGTTATCTGTTACGCATTTAGCGAAAAATTGGCGGATGATGACAGCACCGTTCATACAGAGGTGTTTCCCCGCGGCATGGCCAGTTTTTATGTTTGTATGCACCGGATCGAGTATGCGGGTAGAAAAAAAACTGTCGTGGAAAAATGCCTGCCTGTTACTTCCAGGGAGCAGCTCTTGTACCGCCTGATCCGGGAACACTGTTTATTTACAGGAACCAGGCATGCCGGGGTGCCCCGCCTGCTCGGCATTATTGACGGGGAGCAGTATGTGAAGCTTTATCTAAGCCATGTGGCAGGGGAAAAAGTTTCACTGCGGCAGGTGGATCATTATAACTACGGGTTTGCCCTTGGCGAGATTGCCGGGGAGTTTTCTGCGCTGCCCCCGGAAGATACTTTTAAAGTTAGGCCGCTTCGCTATGCGGACCTGCGAAGAATCGAAGCAAGCCTGGCGCGTCTTATCGATTATAGTGAGTTCAGGGATATCTTGCAGGCCCTGGAGCAGTACAACAAAAATTTGGACAGCCTTGCTGAAGCAAAAAAAGCGCTGCCCCGGGTCTTTTCCCATAACGATATTACCCCTGGTAACATACTTCACCGGGGAGAGGATCCGGCGGAACACTTTTATTTCCTGGACTGGGAAAAGGCCTGTTACAACGCGGCCGGCTCTGATTTGGGCGGTTTGATCAAGGGTTGCGTCCTTGAAAAAATCACGGGCGAGGAGCAAAAAAGGGTTGAAAAAGCTTCCCGGGAAGGTTATAGTGCTGCTGTTGCTGGAATTTACCCGGGAGTAACCGCCGAAGAGCTCGAGTTTGCCGCCAATTTATTCTTTGTAACCCGTAATCTTAATACTGCCCTGCAGACCATGAACCTGGATCTATTTAAGGAAATGAAAACAAGGATTAGGTGGCTGCTTGAGAGCAACTATGTCAGACCCGGTTGAAAATACAGAGCAGGCAAGCCCTGCACTGCAGGAAAAGTGGGGTGTGGCAATGAAAAAAAAACACGGGAAAAAAGACCTGTTAACGATCGGCATGCCTGTATTTAACGATCCGGAAGGGGTCCGAAAAAGCGCCTCTACCATTTTCAACCAGAGCTGGCCGGGTGAAAAGTGCCTTTTGATTATTGATGACGGTAGCACCGATGAAACCCCGGCAGTGATTGAAGAAATGCAGGCAAAGTATCAAAAAATTACCGTTTACCGCAACGAGCGTAACCGGGGACGGCCTTATTCGCGTAACCGGGTCCTGGAGTTAGCCGGGGGGGAGTACCTGGCCTGGATTGATTCGGGTGACCAGTGGGATCCGCAAAAAATTGAGCTGCAGTTTAAAACTTTAGAGCGCACCGAAGAAAAAGAGCACCCTTTGATTTGTACCTGTCCTTTTTTGTGGGTCTGGCTTAACAGCGGGGAAAGCCGGGTTAAATGGCCTCTTTTAAAGGGAGATCAGCTTTACAATGCCCTGCGGGGCAGGGTATTTCCTTACCTGTGGACCATGCTCGGTCCCTTAGAAAGCTTTACCCAGGTGGGCGGTTTTGATGAAAGGCTGCCGCGGCGCCAGGATTTTGATTTTTTAATCCGTTACCTGGCAGCGGGTGGTAAAATGGTGGAAAGCGAAACCGAGAGGCCGCTTTGTACCTATTACAAAACCGATGTCGGGCGCTCCGGTTATGATATTGCCCGGGCTAACCACATTATCTGGCAAAAGCATAAACCCCTTTATTTTCGCTATGGCAGGCGTTTTGCCTTTTATTGCAGGCGGCGCCAGTTTGCCCTGGCGGCGCGTTTTTTCAGAGCTAACCGGCAGTTTATCCCCTGGTTGTGCTATATGATATACGAGCGGATCCTGGCAGTTTTGAGTGCAGGGCCGGTGGTAAGGTTTTTTAATCGCTTTAGAAAAAAAGCGATCGTCTTAAAAGGTGAGGAGTGAGGGATTTATGGGTGAAAATGATAAGGTGCCCGGTCAAAACTATACAGATACTATAAAGCACGGCTCGCAGCTTGCAGGCGTCGATCACCCCGGCCAGGTGGAGGATTTGGGCTTTATCACAGGGGAAGAAAAGCCTGCCTCGGGCTGGATTAAGGCAGAGCTGGCGGGTGAGCATGCAATATTTTTGATGGTTAATGGGACCGAAGTGGCCCAAACTCATGCAGCCGCTCCAAAGCCCGGCGAAGCAGGGCCGGCAGCAGAAAGGGCCCGGTTTAGCTTTCGCTGTGACAGCATGTTTGATTACCTTGGGAACGGTGACGTGGTAACATTTGTCTGCAACGGGCTCCCGCTTTATATCAAGGATATCGGCCCGGATTATAGGGTTGTAAGCGACCGGGAAAGCTGTAGTGGTGATTTATTAGAAAAGCTCAAGCAGGGTTACTGTTTTGACAATCTCGGCCGGTTCAGGAGAAGAAGAGACCGGGTCGATAAAGCAAGGGTGCTTGCCCTTTACCGGGAACTGGCTTCATTTATGGAGGAAAGATACGGTTACGAGCTGGTGGTTTTTTACGGTTCTTTATTGGGAGCGGTCAGGGAAAATGATTTTATCCGGCACGACAGCCGGGGTTTAGATGTTATTTATTTTTCAAACCACAGCGAACCTGAGGCGGTGAAGGCTGAGTTCAAGCAAGTCTGTTATGATTTGATCGAGGCCGGTTACAAGGTTCAGGCAAACCACGATGGGGCTTATGTCCATTCGCTGGAAAGCGATATTAACTTTGTCGATTTAAATTATGGCTGGTTTACCGAAGATGAGGAGCTTAACATGGCTTTTGGCTGGTATGAAAAGCCGGCAAGGGGCAGGGCAAATTATTTTGCCTTTCGTCACACCACCATGGCGGGGCAGACCATAAAAATCCCTGGCAATGCGGAAGAGATCCTGGTGCAATGCTACGGTGAAAACTGGCAGGTGCCGGACCAGGGTTTCACCCATGATCCTGGAAAAAGGATCATCAAGGAAGAATACTTATTGACTGCTGATGATATCATCGAGATTTCCAACTTCCACATCAAGTTCACCTATAGCAGGTGGAAAAAAATGATGGAAGGTAAAGGGTCTAAAAAAGGGTTTATCAAAAAGCTTACTCCCCTGCCGATAAAGAAATTCTTGCGTAAAATAATAGGTCGGTAAGTGGATGCACTAGTCAGGGGGAGCTTTAAAACCTTGACAGCCTCTTTTATGGCCGCAGTGTTTTAATGAAACGGGGTTGTGGGAAAGAATGCTTAAGGCAATCATTGCCGATTGGCTTAAAAAGCCGGACCGGATGCTATTTTCAACGGTTTACAGGAAAGAGAGATATTATGCCCGCCTGGCCAGGCGGGCGATGCATTTTAAGGATTGGCCACAAGCAGTGGAATACTGGCAAAAAGCCCTGGCACATTGTTCAGAGGATGATAAAAGCAGGGCTTTAATACACCGGGAACTGGCTCGAAGCTTTGTCAGGCTTAAAGATACAGAAAAAGTTGAAGAGCACATGAAAACTTACCTGGAGCT
>Ga0207421_10003748_pt1 | contig 17932 bp, 15 predicted proteins | sample SodLakKL_010_SED_4_FD_187542 | JGI IMG/M metagenome (GOLD analysis project Ga0207421, IMG submission 187542) | Alkaline sediment microbial communities from Lake Tanatar, Kulunda Steppe, Russia - 8KL_010_SED (SPAdes) (version 2) | ecosystem: Environmental > Aquatic > Non-marine Saline and... | reverse complement strand
AGCCAGGGTCAAAATGGGTGGTCTCTTCTTCTACAAAGATTTCTATTGCCTGAAATGGCGAGCTTTTATCTTTGTAGACTCTATTGGCTGTGATTGCATCAAAGGAGTCTACAATGGCTATGATTCTACCGAAGAGCGGGATTTTTTTGCTCTTAATCTTTAAGGGGTAGCCATCTCCATTAAAATGCTCATGGTGTGTAATTACTCCCATCTTAATTTCTGGTGGTATTTCTTTTATATCTGTTATCATCTGGTAGCCATAGATGGTATGTTTTTTCATCTCTTCGAATTCTTCATCGGTTAAGCTGTCTGGCTTATTTAGTATTTCATCTGGTATTCTTGCCTTGCCGATATCGTGGAGCAGGCCTGTTAATGTCAGGCTTATCTGGTTTTTATTATCAAAATCAAGCCAGTCTGCAAACATGTTGGACATGATGCTGACATTTAATGAATGGGTATAGGTGTATTCATCGGCTGTTCTTAACATATTTACAAGGTCCAGGATATCCATTTCGGTGCCCAGTCTATTGGCCTCGACAACCAGGTCTTTGATTTCATTATATTCTATTTTTTTATCTTTTTTAACTTTATTGAATAGATTTTTGACTCTGGCTGTATTTTCTTTATATTCTTTTTCAAGCTTTTTCTTTCTTGCAGCTTCTTCTTTGCTTGGCTCTTCCTTTTTAAAGATTACATAGATATATTTATGACCTAGCTCTTTGATTCTTGAAATATGGTCTTCTTTTAAAATTGTTCTGGCAGGTATGAAAATGCCATCGGTGTCATTTTCTATATCTCTGGCTACTTTCATACCTGGCTTTAGATTTTCTGTTTTTACTTTTATCGACCTGACTTTGCTGGATGTCAAGAATATCACCGCCAACTAAAATAATTATTGTTATAAAATAATTAATTGCGAGAATATGAGCCCTGGCTTGATAAATTATCTATTAAAATTTTACCAGCGAGGATGTATGCTATCTCTTAAATATTTATCGTAAATTCTATCTACTTCGGCCATAACTCTGTCAGAAAGTTGTTCTGCTTCAGAAGCTGCTGCGTTATCTTCAACCTGCCATGGCTTTTTGCCACCAGGAATTACACAACTTACTGCGTCATTCATAAGTATCCATTTGAGGGCAAACTGGGCCTGCTTATTATTGATTATCTTCTTCCAGCAGGAACGCCCGGGCCGGGGCTCCTTCTACTCCGGCAATCTTTAGTGGGGCAAGGATTAATTTATAGTCGCCTGCCTCTATTTCCTGGAGTCTTAGGCCTTCTATAATTATTATTCCATTTCCCAATAGGGTTTTATGGGTTGGATGTTCTGGCTGGGCCCGTTCAATTCCCAGGCTGTCGATGCCAACTCCAATCGGGCTGGCTGCTGCTATTACTTCTGCACCGCTTTCTGCCAGATAGATGAATTCTTCTGGATGTTTGTTTAAGAAATCTGGCTCTGAGTTTCTGGTTTTTAGGAGATAATAATGGTTCGGTTTGAGTTCCAGGTCAGCCAGGTCAGTGGCTGTTATTTTATCTTCAACACTGGTTAGATCGAATACCTGGCAGGGTGCGATTAGCTCTTTGCCATCCAGGTAGGAAATATCTGAACCCTCGGCCAGCATATGGAGTGGCGCATCCAGATGGGTCCCGGTATGGAGATTTAAGGTGATTTCTGTCTCATGGGCTGAACCATCCTGATGGGTTGCCACTGTTTTAAAACGGGGCCGCTTTTCTTCCCGGCCTTTATAGACTGGCATATCTGGACTGATTTGCATTGATATATCATGTATTTGCATCGAATTCCTCCTCATCCCACCAGCGACGACCATCTCTCTTTAACATCTCTTCTGAAGATGCCGGGCCATTGCTGCCAGGATTGTATTTTTCTGGTTCTAAGCGATTTGCTTCAATATAATCTCTTAATTTGTCGATATAAAGCCAGGAGTTTTTGACTCCATCCCAGTGGGTAAAGAGGCTCTGATCTCCTTTAAATAGGGCTAGCAGTAATTCTTCATAGGCCTCAGGGGTGTTCTGAAGATCTGGAGCCTGCTGGCAGAAGTCCATAAAGACTGAGGTTATCTTATCCTGGCTGCCTGGTTCTTTGGCATTAAACTGCATGGAAACCCCTTCCTCTGGCTGGATCTTTATTATAAGGAGGTTGGCTTCCGGGTTTTTGTCCTTGCTTAATGCAGGGTGGAAATCATCTTTGAACTGGACATAGATTTTTGCGCTTTTCTTATGGAGCCTTTTGCCTGTCTTTAAATAAAACGGTACTCCTCGCCAGCGGAGGTTATTAATATTTAGCTTTACTGCTGCAAAGGTTTCAGTTCTGGAGTTGCTGGCAATATTATCTTCATCCTGATAGCCAGGGACAGTGCTTTCCCCGATGATGCCGCTTTTGTACTGGCCAATGACAAGGTTATCCCTGAGATTGCCGAGAGAAGGACTACTGGCCAGGATTTTTAGCAGTTTTATTTTTTCATGGCGGATCGATTCTGTGGACATATCAGCAGGTGATTCCATGGTGATTAGGGCCAGCATCTGGAGCAGGTGGCTCTGGACCATATCTCTGAGGGCTCCAGCATTATCGTAATATTTACCTCTGGTTTTTATCCCGCTGGTCTCAGTTGAAACGATCTGGATATTATCTATATAATGTTTATTCCAGATAGGTTCAAAGAACATATTGGCAAAGCGCATGGTCAGGATGTTCTGGATCATCTCTTTGCCTAAATAGTGATCGATCCGATAGACATTTTCTTCTGGGAATACCTGGCAGATCTGTGAGTTGTAATCTCTGGCTGAACTTAGACTATAGCCAAAGGGTTTTTCTATAACCAGCCGGGGCCAGCCTGGTTCTCTGGACTTGCTTAGCCGGTGTTCCTTTAGGTTTTCTGTGATCATCGGGAAGAATTCAGGAGCTGTGGCAAGATAATAGATGCAGTGCCGGCCAGCCTGGTTGCCTTCCTGGTCATTTAGATGATGATAAAGTTTGTTATAACCGATATCTTCGGTGAAATCCATCTGCAGGTAATCCAGGTATTCTTTAAAGTTATTCCAGCTTTCTTTTGTATATATTTCAGGGTTTTCCTCTTTTAAGGACTGCTCCAGGCTCTGAAGGTAGGCTTTTCTGCTGGAAAAGCTCCGGGCCAGGCCAAGTATGGACAGCTGATCTGGCAGGGAATTTCTTTTATATAGTTTATAGAGGCCAGGTATTAATTTGCTGCGGCTGAGATCGCCTGTGCCTCCGAAGATTACAAGCTGGATCATTTCTGGCATTTTATTATTCATTATCTTTCCTCCTCTCCAGGCTCTAGTTGATGTTTAGATATTATGGATATCCCCTGACGCTGGTTAAATATTATGGATATCCTGCCATTCTGTATGGAAGCTGCCAGCTTTGTCACGTCTCTGATAGGTATGGGCTCCAAAGTAATCCCGCTGGGCCTGGATTAGATTGGCAGGAAGTTCTTTGCTTCTTAGCATATCAAGGTAATCCAGTGCTGAGCTCAGGGCAGGAATCGGAAGCCTCAGGGCCTTGATTTGCGTGACTACTTCTCTAAGGGCTGAGAGATTGCCGGTTATATCAGATTTAAATTGATCTGAGGCCAGCAGATGGAAGAAATCTTCTGTTAGATAGGCTTCACGGATCGCTTTTAATAGATCAGAGCGGATAATGCAGCCATCCTGCCAGACCCTGGCCACTTCAGCCAGCTTCAGGTCATAATCATATTTTGAAGAGGCTGATGCAAGCAGGGTCATCCCTTCGCTATAGGCGATTATAGTGGCTAAATACAGGGCACTTTCCATATTATTCAGGAAATCCTGCTGGTTTAGATCGGTTTTAGTCCAGCCTCCAATTCGGCTATTTATTTTCTCCCGCTGGGCTTTAAAGGATGATAGGGAGCGGGAGTTTACTGCTGCTGTTATTGTCGGAACTGGCCAGCCAAGATCCAGGGCTTCTTCGGCACTCCATTTGCCTGTGCCTTTCTGTTTGGCTGTATCCAGGATAAGATCGATTAATGGCCTGCCGGTTTCAGGGTCTTCTCTTTTTAGGATTTCAGCTGTTATCTCCAGGAGAAATGAGTTCTGGCTTTGATTCCAGCTCTGGAATTGTTCGGCCATTGCTGCTGGCTTTAATTCCAGGACTTTCCGCATGATATCATAAACTTCGGAAATTAAGGCCATAACTCCGTATTCGATGCCATTATGGACCATCTTGACATAATGGCCGGCTGATCCAGGGCCAAGATAGGCAACACAGGGGCCATTATCTGTTCTGGCTGCTATAGCTGTAAAGATATCTTCAAGCTGATTATAGACTATTTTTTCTCCTCCTGGCATCAGGGAGGGGCCATGGAGTGCGCCATATTCACCACCGCTGATTCCTGTGCCTAAAAAATGAATACCTTTTTCTTTAAGTTCTCTAAAACGCCGGTCTGTGTCCTGAAAATGTGAGTTGCCGCCATCTATAATAATATCGCCTTCATCCAGAAATGGCAGGAGGCTTTCTATGACCAGATCTACTGGCTTACCGGCCTTTACCATCAGGATTATTTTCCTGGGGCTAGTTAATTCTGCTGTTAGTTCTTCCAGGCTATAGCAGGCTTTAATATCTTTATTTTCTGCCCGTTTTTCGATAAAATTGGTAGTCTTTTCTGTACTCCTGTTATATGCTGCGACTTTGAAGCCTTTATCTTCTATATTCAGGGCCAGGTTCTGTCCCATTACGGCCAGGCCGATTATTCCGATATCAGATCTTGCTGACATAATATCTCCCCTTTCTATTTATTATATTTAACTACATTCAGGGCATTTCTATTGATTTTTTATAGTCAGATGTTGATTTGCATTAATTATTAAAATTAATACCTATATTATAATTAGATATTGAAGCTTTATTTCCTGCAGTTTTAGTGAAAAATGTAAGGTAATAGGTAAATTAAATGCCCTGGTTGGAATACCAGGGCAGATTTGATCAGATTTAATTAGGGCCATTACTCATCATCAACAATGCCTACTCCTGCTTTTACATCTTCATCCGGGGCTACTGTTGCGATTGCATGTTTGTAAATCATCTTATTCTTTTCTCCATGTCTGATAACAATTACAAAATTATCAAAATTAACTATCTCACCTTCTAATAGCCTGCCATCAGTTAGATAAAATTTTGTCCAGATATTCTTCTTTTTAATCGCCTCCAGCATTTTGCTCTGATAATCTAAATTATTTGACATTTAAATTACCTCCTTTGTATGGTCGCCTTATGGGCCAATTAGCAGGTACTGAAAATAATTTAATTATAACATAGATTTAGATATTTTTGTTTTTAATAATTACTGCTAAAAAATAAAAGGTTAAAATAATTAAAACTCCAAACATAATAAGGAAAGCTACATCACCAGTCTGAAGGAAGTATCCTGGACTCATTATCATGGTATACAAAACCATTCCTGCTGCAATCAGGTAGAGGTTATAGCCCCAGCTGGTCGCTTTTAATAGCCCTGCCCCGGCACTGATTAATAGTACTGCTGTAATAAATTCTGCAAATAGATGAAATGCCAGCTCGACAGGCTTTGTTTCAAGCTCTGGTATATTACCTGTAAGATAAAAGACTGTCCACATTCCTAGCATTGAGATTCCAACAACAATTGCAAATATTGCTGCTGATTTATTTTTCCTCACTAATAACCTCCTTTTTATATGGGGAGTTTCCATTGAGCCAGCCCTGCTTCAGCCAGTAATTTTTATCAAGATTATCGTCATCATAGGTTTTTATAAGGTTTTTCATCATTAGAAATATGCCTCTTGTTTTAGGCCGAAATCTAAGGTTTTCTCGGTTTATTGTTGCTTTATAAAATTTAGCTGCTTTTTTGGTTAGATCAGCTTTTATCTTAGTTTTCTTTTTCTCACTGATACCGGACCAGTCTGAAGCTGCGACATTAACGCCATATGAATATACTCTCTTGAAACCAAGATAATCAAGGGTTAATTTTAAAGTTCTGTTGGTCCTTTTTGTGCCTGTACCTGCTGCTGTCGAGAGCACGAAACCGGTTTTAGTGAAAAATTGATTATCCGGGCGATGGGCCAGCCATAGGTAGCAAAGGTGATCCAGCAGATTTTTCATTGGGGCTGAGACATCCAGGGCATATACCGGAGAGGCCAGAATCACGCCATCTGCTGAGAGCATCTTAGCTATGACTGACTGAATCTGTTTCTTATCCGGACAGTGTTCCTCACCTTTTAATATACAGTCAAAGCAACCTCTACAGAATTCTGGCAAATCAGCTGGCAGGAAAACTTCGGAATATTCAATGGTTCCATTCCGATTTAACTCTTCCTTTAATAACTGGACAGAATTATAGGTACTACCTTTTCTTTGATTGCCGTAAATTATTGTTATTTTCAAGTAGACTCCTCATTTCTATTAAATAATGTTAATTATATCATTATTTGAAATTATTTGATAGAGTTTCTGCTCTTGCTGAATAAATTTTATTTTTTAGTTATCCAGAATCGGCATTCAGCTGAGAACTTTTTGATTTCATCGCTTTCTTCTATGAGGGCTTCTCTGTAAAAGTCTTCTACTAGTTGCAGTTTGACTTCTTTTAAGCATTCGAGTATCTCCTGACGGTCTGGGAAATGAATGAAGGTATCTCTGCCGTTTTCTCCGGATGGCAGAATTTTATCGCCATATTCATAGACCCTTTCATCTTCTTTACCTTCAGCCCAGATTTTTTCTTCTTTCTCCCAGAATTCTTTGTAGTTCTCATTATTTTCCCGGTCATGGGTTGTAAAGATGAAGATGCCGCCAGGCTTTAGAACTCTTCTGATCTCTTTTAAGGCCTGGATTCTGTTTGCTCTTTTTGGTATCTGCATCAGGCCATTAAAGGAAAATAGGGCGTAATCGAAGGAGTTATCAGTAAAATTTAAATCGGTGGCGTCGCCGGTGATAAATTCTATATCTGTGGCTCTTTTTTTGTTTAATTCTCTGGCTGAATCGATCATTTCCGGGGTTAGATCGAGGCCGATTATATTATGGTGGCCCCGTTCATAGAGGGCAAAGGTGGTTCTGCCGGCTCCACAGCCAATATCCAGGATTGATTTATCTTTATCAGTAAAATATTTATTGAAGACGTATTTTTCTGATTCCCAGAGGCCGATTTCTTCTATGGCTTTTGTATATTCAGTTACTGCCTGGCCAAAGGATTTTCTGATAAAATTCCCTGTTATTTTTTTCATGGTATCACCCTTTAAGTTGAATATTATTATATATATATTTCAAGAGAAAGGAGTGAACTCCTGCAGGTATTTATAAAAAGTTGCAGATTAATCATTAATTTCAGTTTTCTATAGAAAATAGTTATCAATTATATAACTCTATTGAATTATTCAAAAGTTTAATGTCAAGTCACTTTGTTTTTAAATCTTTAGTTAAATAATGGGTTTTATTTCTTTTGCTTGATTATTTTTTGAATTAAATATATAATTAATTTAGTTTTACGGAAGTCTGGAGGTGATCAGGATTAAATCGTTTAAAAATAATAAGATAATCGGTGAACTGCATAAAAATATTAATAATTTAGAGAGAATTTTGGATTCAATACCTGACCTGATTTTTCTAATTAATTCTAATGGAGAGATTTTAGATCTCTGGACTGGCAAGGTAGAGGATTTATTGTTGCCTACTGAAGAAGCAATTGGGACAAATATATCTGATATTCTTGATCAGGAACAATATAATCTATTTACAGATAGTTTAGAAAATATTTTACAAAATGATATTGCAGATTCTTTCCAATATAGTCTGGAAATAAAGGGAGAAAAGTTATATTATGAAGCCAGGATGATTGCCTTAAATCCAGGTGATAGAGATGAAAATGTGATTATTTCTGTTCGGGATATTACTCAAGCTAAGCTGAATAGCCTGAATGTTGAAAAATTATCCCAGGAGTATGAGACTATTTTTTCTAATGTTGATAATGCTATCTTTTTAATGAATTACACTGATGGTGAAATTAGATTTCAACGGTTAAATAGATTTCATGAGGAGTCAACCGGGCTAAAGACTGATGATATAAAGGGAAAGACTCCTGTTGAAGCTTTTGGTGAGGAGATGGGAGAAGAACTGATTAGAAAATATAGCAGATGTCTGGAAGCTAGAAAAACAGTCACCTATGAAGAGGTGCTTGAATTACCTGCTGGTTCCAGGATCTGGCTAACAAAGCTCTCTCCAGTGATAATTAATGGCCAAATAGAAAAGATTGTTGGTACTTCAATTGATATCACTGATAGAAAGGAGCAACAGGATAAGATTGAATACCTCTCTTATCATGATAAACTGACTGATCTTTATAATAGAGCTTACTTTGAAAATGAAATTGATAGGCTAAATGATAGTAGAAGGCTGCCAATTACTATTTTAGTTGCTGATCTTGATAATCTTAAATATGTTAATGATAATTATGGCCATCAGGCCGGTGATGAATATATTAAGACTGCTGCTGATATGATACAAGAATGTATAAGAAATGAAGATATAGCAGCCAGGATAGGTGGCGATGAGTTTGCTATTATTCTGCCAGAGACTGGGAAGTCAGGGGCAAGAGCTGTTTATAACCGTATTAAAAGGATGGAGCAAGCTTATATAGATAGTGAAAACAGCAGCGATGAAATAGTTAAGGTCTTTTCCATTTCTGTGGGATATGGTGTGATGACTGAAAAAGAAGAAAGTTTAGAGGATGCCTTTAAAGAGGCTGATAAAATGATGTATGAACATAAGAAAATAAATAAGGGTGAGGGTTAAATCATAAATATCATTTATAAGAATAAAGCCTGGTCAGGAAGGTTCCTGCCAGGCTTTTTAATTACCAATTAAGAGGGTTGTCTTTTATCTTGTCATTATAGAGTTTTTCATAATCTTTTAATTTAGAATCATCGAGTCTTAAGCTTCTGGCTGCCAGATTATGGCTTAATTGCTCTGTATTTCGTACACCTGGTATAACTGTTGATATTTCAGGATAGGAGAGGATGAAGCTTATAGCTTCATGGACCATACTTGTGTCTTCATCTTTTATCTTCCTGACACCATCTACCAGCTTGCTGCGCCTTGTAATCTCAGCCTCTGACCATCTCTCTCTAATTCCTGTAAAGCTGCTGCTGGAGTCATATTTCCCTGTTAACCAGCCAGAATCGAGAGGAACTTTTACAATCAGGCCAACTCCTTTTTTACTGGCCTCGGCAAATGCTTTTTTAGGCTCCTGGTGAAAAATGTTGAACATGATTTCAATAACCTGGGCATCTGTATTATTTAATAATGCAAAGATTTCTTTGCTGGTATCTACAGAGGCTCCATAGGCTTTTATTTTGCCCTCGGACTTTAATTCTGCCAGGATATCGAAATGCTCTGTTTTGCCCTCAAGAGCTTCGAAGGGTGGATTATGCAATAGTAGTGAATCGAGATAATCTGTCTGCAGGCGTTTTAAACTGCCTGCAACTGAATCTCTGATTAGATCAGGATTAAAGTCTATTTTGTCTTCAGGTGAATGGCCAAACTTACTGTTAATAACGACATCTTCTCGTTTATTCTTTAATGCCTTGCCTAATATCTCTTCACTTTTGCCCAGCGCATAATTAGGAGCTGTATCAAAGAAATTGCAGCCTAGATCTATTGCCTTATGGACTAACTCAACTGCTTTTTCACCGGTTGAACCGTCTTCTCTGGTATTGCCAAGCTGCCAAGCTCCAAAGCCGACTTCTGAAACTTCTATGCCTGTATTTCCAAGTTTTCTCCGCATGCTTTTATGCCCCCAGTTCTAAAATTTTATCTATCTCGTTTAATTCTTCTTCGCTAAAGCTCAGGTTTCCGATTATCTGAACATTTTCTTTGATCTGAGCAGGTTTGCTGGCGCCAACCAGGACTGATGTAATCTCTTCTCTCCTTAAAACCCAGGCTAAAGCCATCTGAGCCAGCGACTGACCTCTTTTATTAGCTATTTCATTTAGCTTTTTAATTTTATTTAGTTTAGCTTCAGTTATATCACTGCCATTCAGGAACTGGCTGGAGCTTGCTGCTCTGGAATCAGCAGGGATTCCATCGAGATATTTATCTGTCAATAAACCCTGGGCCAGTGGCGTAAAGACGATTGTACCCAGGCCTTTATCTTTTATAACCTTTAATAATTTATCTTCGATTGTTCGGTTAAAGATAGAATAGGCCGGTTGGTGGATGATAAATGGCGTGCCCAGTTCTGTCAGTATTTTATAGGCCCTTTCAGTCTCGTCCGGGCCATAGTTTGAGATTCCGACATAGAGGGCCTTGCCCTGTTTTACGATTGTATCTAAGGCCTGCATTGATTCTTCCAGAGGTGTTTCCTGGTCTGGCCTGTGATGATAGAAGATATCTACATATTCAAGGCCAAGTCTTTTCAGGCTTTGATCTATGCTTGAAATGAGGTATTTCCTGGAACCACCATCTCCATAGGGCCCTGGCCACATGCCGTAACCGGCTTTTGTTGAGATTACCAGTTCATCTCTGTAGCCATTTAGATCTTGATTTAAGATTCTGCCCAGGGTCTTTTCAGCAGACCCCGGGGGAGGACCATAGTTGTTCGCCAGATCGAAATGGGTAATCCCTGAATCAAAGGCTGTCTGGATCAATTTCCGGCTATTGGCAAATTCATCTACATGGCCAAAATTGTGCCAGAGGCCTAATGATACAGCCGGGAGTTTAAGGCCACTCTGGCCGACCTGGTTGTATTTCATCTTTTCGTATCTATTTTCAGCTGGAATGTAAGTCATAGTTTTACCTGTCCTTTCTTACTCCATCATTTTCTGTTCTTTCGATTGCATGGAAAAGTTCATCATTGACATACCAGCGCATTTCATCTTCTTCCCATTCAAGGATAAATGTATTGAAACCCTCGGTGAAGTCGCCTTCTGGCAGGATGTAATTGTTGCCGATTCCATCTCCGGCATAATGGCCTGGACCATGGACTGTCCCGTGGACTTCATCTGGATTCTGGCCTAGAAATTCCATGATATCAATTTCGCCAGACTGGGGCCAGCCGACTTCGTCGATATCTTCGCCTAACATCCAGAGTGCTGGCCATACTCCCTGACCGCCATCAGGTAGTTTGGCACTGATTTCAACACGGCCATATTCCATGCTGACTTTGCTCTGGGTGATCATTCTGGTTGATGTGTAATCATAGCTGCCAAATTCATCGGACCTTTCTTCTTCACGGGCTTCGATTATAAGTCTGTCATCTTCTATCCAGGCATTTTCTCCTTCTGTATAATACTGAAGTTCTGCATTACCCCAGCCAGGAATCCCCTGGGCGTGGCCATTACCGATTTCAAAGGTCCAGTAATCTTCATTAATTTCATCACCGTCGAACTGATCTTCCCATTCTAAATTGCCGTCCTGATCAAGTACTCTGATATAGTCTACTTCCATTCTGGTTGGGAATTCAGTGGTTTCATCTGGATAGCCTGGCCAGTGTCCACCGACTGCTACATTAAAGATAAAGAAGAAATCGTCATCATAGACCCATTCTGTATCAGGTTCAGGTTCTGTTCTATCGACTTCTTCGACCTGTTCTACCTGCTCTATCTCTACATTATCGATCCAGATAGTTCCATCGTCAAGGCCTAACTGGAATTCAAATCTGGCTAAATCATCAGTTTCCTGATTCATGACAAATTCAAATTCATAGGTTGTCATTTCTTCTGTTAGATCAAATAACATGCCGTTTGTATCGCCCTGGCCAGGATTATAAGAGGTCCAGCCTCTGCCGCCTGTTCCACCTATTTTTATTTCCATATCTCTTTCTTTTGAAGCTCTGGCATCAAAACTTACCTGATAGCGATAGCCTTCTTCAATTGTTAATGGGGCCTGAAGCAGTTGAACTGCATAGGAAGTTCCGCCGCCATCACTGATATCTACTTTAAGTCTCTCATCATCTAATTCTGCAGTTGCCTGACCTCCATTTTCCAGGAAGAGCCAGTTGTTTAGAGTATCAAAGTTGCCTGTGCCTTCTTCTTCTAAATCATCGTCTGCCCTGTAGATTTCCCCGGTGAAATCTTCATTACTTAAAAGATTATCTGCCTGAACAGCTGTAGTTAAGCTAAATGTTAAAAGGACTGCCAGCATCAAAACACCAGAACCAATAATTATCTGTTTTCTAATAGATTTTTCTTTGATTTTACTCAAAGTTTTCCCCTCCTTTAGGGATTAATTTTTTTGATTTAAATGATAATAGTCTTAATTGAATGGGCCTTGCTTTCTAGCTCTGCTCCAGAATTATCATGGTTTAAGATAAATTGATAATCGCTGTCTGTTTCATTCATTACTACTAAAGCAATGCTGCCATCAGGGTTTTCAAAGGCTGTTATATTTAGGTCATCTAAGTCTGATTGCCAGGCTATTCTTCTGGCGCCTGGTTTAATGTATTTGCTGAAATGGCCGATATAGTAATATGAGCTATTATAGTGGAGCTTATTTTCTTTAGTATCGGCAATAATTGGGGCATCACAGTAATTGCCAACATGATTTGGGCCACCCTCTTCATTTAGGACCAGATTCCAGTCGAGATAACCTTCAGTCCAGTTGTTTAAATCACCAATAATATTTCTGCCGTATCTTTCGCCGGTAAACCATTCGCCTATTTTGGTGCCGCCTTCCTGGCAGCCTTCTGTAAATAGGAGGTGTTTATCTGGATAAAGTTCATGGACTTTGCCGACATTCTCAAACTCTTCGCAGACATACCAGTGGAATGCTGTGCCCCAGACATAACTGGCTGCTTCTCTATCTGAGAGGACTGCTGAAGCTCTTTTAACTATGATATCCCTGTTATGATCGCAGATTAAGATATTTACATCTTCTAAATTCTCTTTTGCCATGATTGGACCAAGAAAGCATTTTATGAAATCCCGTTCTTCTTCAGGTGTATAGATGCAGGAGTCCCAGGTCTGGACAGCCTCTGGTTCGTTCTGGACTGAGACTCCCCAGATATCAAGGCCTGCCTGGCGATAGGCTTTAATGAATTTAGTGAAATATTTTGCCCAGGTCTCCCGGTATTCAGGCAGGAGCTTGCCACCATTATTCATTTCATTATTGGTCTTCATCCAGGCCGGAGGACTCCAGGGAGAGGCCAGAAGCTTGAGATTATCGCCTCTTTCGGCTATAGCATCTTTGATTAGTGGAATTATTTTTTCTTTATCCCTTGAGATATCAAAGGTTTCAAGTTTTTTGTCATTTTCTTCGACATAGGTGTAGTTTTCCAGGGCAAAATCACAGCTATGAATGTGGATCCGGCCCAGTGAATAGCCAAGGCCATTATCCTGATTAAAATAGCTATCGATCACCTCCTGTCTTAATTCTGGAGATATTTGAGACAGGGTATGGGCTGCAGCCTCTGTAAAGGCTCCGCCAAAACCTAAGATCTCCTGGTATTTCTTTGAGCTATCCAGCTCTATGACAGGCTTTTTAGTATTTGATCTTTCCAGATTAGTTAGTTCTACTCTTTCTTTTTCAGTAAGTCTTAAGTCTGTACCTTTTGCAGTTTCGATGATTTTAATATATTTAGAAATTTTTCTCACCTTCTTCTTATTTCTGTTTTTGATACCAGTCTTATTTCAAGAAAATATCTATCTGTTTAATCTCTAAATCTCTAATTCTATGCGCAAGTGCACCTTTGATATCTGTTGCTTCAACTTTTATTTTTGTACCTCGCTCAGTTGTGACCACATACCTCTTAATTTCAGCTTTATTCTGACCAAAGGTGTCTTTCCGGTCTGGATTATGATAGACGACCAGGGTATGGCCCAGGAAGCGATGGGCAAAGGCATTTTCAGGTATCTCTATCTCTTCAGATTCAGTCTCTGAGACCTGAAGTTTAACTTGCTTGCTTCTGGTTGTAAATAAATCGGATTTTAATGCTGGCTCTGGAGAATATATTAGCTCATCATTATTCAACTTAAATGGTTTCGGGCCAAAGGCCATTAATGACCAGATATGAAGATACTCGGCAGTTGAACCGCTTAATCTGGCAATATAACCCCGGCCATGGTTTTTGCTATCATTATTCAGGCTGCTCAGAATAAATGAGCTATTTTCAAGAATGCTCCGGCCGTATGTTTCAGGGTCCTGGAATGGCACCAGGGCACCCTCTATAGCCTGATAATACTCTTCATAAAGACCTGATTTGATCAGTTCTAATAGATATTTATATTCCATATGGAGCCAGATTGAGCCATTTTCTAACCAGCCCGGGCTAAATGCTCTGGCCCTGCCAATCTCATGGGATTGATCTGAAAGACTCTCATTGACCCGATACATCTTTAAGGGTTGATCATAAAGTTCGCTCTTCTGGACGCTCTGATGGAGGTTTCTGGCCTGCTCCTTAGATTTTAGAACTTTCATGGCTCTAACCTGACCTTCTAAAAATGCAGGTAATCTATGCTGTTTGAATTCATTGATTTCAAGTAATGGACGCCCGCTATCTGGTAGTTCACCGGTTTTTTCATAATCTACTGCTTCATAGGAATAATACATTGTATATAGGCCTGAATCTTCTCTGGCTGAATTTACTGCAGCAATTAATTTTTGATTGGCCAGCTCTAAGAAGTCCTGGATTTCGCTGATAGTTAGCTGAGTCTCATCTCCTGAGAATGAGTTAAAGACCCTGTCACGATAGTCTTCTCTGGCTTTAGTGGCCTTCTGCCAGTAGTTAAAGTTATTCTGATTGTTTTTCCAGTCCTCCAGGAGCTGGTTTATTTTATTGAAGAATTCGGCTACCTCTTCTGGCAGGCCTACTCCTGTTACCTGGCTGGAGAGGTTATTGAGTTTTTCTGATAGGAATTCTACCAGTCTTTGAAGCTCCATGGTCTCGGCTATCGATGAGCCGAAAATACCTGGAAGTCCATTCAGGGCATCATACCAGCCTGGTTTATTGGCTTCCATCTCAATGCCTGTACCTGCAGGGTCCAGAGTTGAAATCTTATTGATTATAAGGGTTAATAACTTGGTGGTTAGATCGGTATAATAGATCTCGCCATTTTCTGTTCTCTGATAATAGGGGAATTTCTCCCTGTTTGCTATCTCTTCTTTTTTGGCTTCATCTTCTTTAAGGGCATTGTACTGACGGGGACCATTTTCTGTCAGCTGATACTTTTTAGACCGAGGCAGGACTTTAACATGATTGTCATAGAAAGTATAAGTCCTGTCTTTAAAGAGCAATTCTAGCTCTTTATCTGGATATACAGCCAGATAGTTTTCGATTAAATCTAGATTATAGGTCCAGTGATCTATCCAGTAACCTTCGCCAAATTTAGCTTCTGTCCAGGATGAGGAGTTATCAATTACTAAATCAATAAAGGATTCCAGATCCTGTTTAAGCTCTATCCTGTGATTTTCAATAAAGACTGCTATCTGGCCAGGAGTGAATGGTTTTTCCAGTCTATTTAGAAGACTGGTGCTATTTTTTGATTTAAGTTGGGTTTTAATTTTATCTCTGGCTTCCTGTCTGGAGATGATAAATTTGCTTCCTTCTATAACCAGGGGATTGTATCCGTCTGCCTGGATTAGGTTTGCAAATGTCTTTATATTATCTTCTTTAACTTCTGGATTGAAGAAGTTATCTGAGCGCCTATTCTGGTTGATATCCCGGTAGTTACCATTACCCTGAGAATAATAGGTTGGCTCCAGTAAGAAGTCGTTATAATCTCTTTCTAAATCACCATGTTTCCTTGAGAAGATATGATAGGTGGTCTTATTTTCCTTTTCACCGAGGCTAATCGGAAAGCCACCTCTTAAAAGGTTATCAAGGAACGTCTGACTGCTGTAGGCATCAAGCTCTGAATTGCCACTGACTGTCAGGATATTATCGCCATAATATTTATGGATATTTTCTGTTTCTGCTTCTTTGTTATTTAAGTAATCTTCGGTCATAATTTTATCTTTTACTTCTGCCAGTCGGGATTGGTCAGCCAGATGGCCAAAGGCTGAATTGATTTTGATAGTTTCAGCAGGTCTTAGTGTTATGCTGGTAGCGGCCATAGCTGCTGGAAATCTATTTTCTAAAATCTGCTCATCCTGATAATCTGCCAGTTCATTTCTTTTAAAGCCCAGTGGATCTTCCAGTCCGGTCTTTTCGGCAAAGATGACATCTCTATCGACCAGGGGAGTTAATAGCTGTTTGCTGTCTGCTTTGCTGGTAAAGGCAAAGTAGAAATTGCCTGCTGTCATTTTTTTAACCTCTGCCTCATCTTCAGCCGAGGCTCTAAGACGATAAAATGGGGTTTTATCTTCAAAGCCATAGACCTTTGACCAGGCTGAGATTGTCTGGCTTACATCTTTTAGGGCTCCATGTTCGATTCCATAGGGAACAAGGATTGGCATACCATCAAGAATCTCTATCTGTTGTGGCTGGTTGGAGAGATTTCTTACTGAAACTCTTCTTATCAGGCTGCCAAAGTTTTCATTGGGCAGGATAAAATATTTGACTTCTATTTTAAGCTTTAATTCCTGATTTATCTCCTTTATTGTCAGGGCATGGGGAGCAATAATCATTTCTGTTGTAATATTTTCATTTAAGTTTCTGAAAGGTTCATAGATTGTTCCATTTTTTGTATCCTTTAATTTAAAAAAGGTCCGAAAACCTTTAGTGGCTACATTCTGATAGGATTTATTTGCCGGATAGAATTCCATGATCGAGCTATCTTTATTTTCAGAGCCAAAACTGGCAATACCCTGGCCTCTATTGACATAGAATGCCCAGATTGGGATGCCCAGTTTTCCAGCTATACCAGGCAGAAAACTGGCAAATGTTTTTTTGTTCTGATAGTTTTTTATTATAAAATGGCCCTGACCATTTAGTTGATATTCTTCTGTCATTCTTTTAACCTCCTGAAATATTATTTAAATAATTCGTCTGCTAGTCTGATTAATTGATTGCGCTGTTTCCTGTTTAATTTGATTTCCGGGGAGTTTGCATCGGTTGTATCTCGGTTTTCTACGATGAGCACCATGGCTTCCTGGCTCAGGGAATGACTGTGCCAGACTGATTTTTTGACATTATAAAGTTTTAAGGGCTCCATCGACTGGGCATGAATCTCTTCAATCTCTTCATCGCCCTCACCGATAAAGAGTATGCAGCTCCCTTTTAATAAGACGAAAACTTCGTCTGTCTCGTCATGTCTCTGAAATTTTGTAATATTTTCCGGGAGCAGTTCATCACAGTAATTTAAAACAGCCACACGCCAGCTATCATAATCGATAACTGGCCTGTAGCCTTCTTCGCTGTAGGTTTTAATATCTAGTAATTTCTGTTCTATATTCATATTATCACTATCCTGATTAAATACTTTTTAATTTAAAACTACCTGTATTTGATTGTTGCTGTCATTATCCAGTTGTTCTATTATCTCTCTGGAAATAACTGCATAGCCGTCTTTGATTTCATGAACTATTGGGCTATCATTTAATTTTACTTCTTTAATTTTATAATCTTTTGCTGTCAGTTTATCTTTATTGATATAACAGATATTCAGGAATTTATCGGCAAAAATTGTTCCGATCTTTGCTCTGCCAGTCTCATCGAATTGTGAAGGGACTAGTTTAGGATCCAGGACTAGATCTCCGAGCTCACCTCTGACACCAAAGACTTCGGTAACCATGGTCAGTAGAAGCCAGCTGGCACTTCCAGTCAGATAATGGTACATTCCCTGGCCACGCTGGTTGATATATTCAGGGATTCCAGGATAGATCCTGCTGGTTTCAAAATCCTGACAGTGCTGATAGATAGAATCTATGACTTCATGACCGGCACTAGCAAAACCCTGTTTATAAAGGGCATTGCTATACATTACTGCCATATGGCTAAACATGGCTCCGTTTTCTTTATGGCCATAGGCAAAGCCGAATAATCTG
>Ga0207421_10003747_pt1 | contig 17933 bp, 16 predicted proteins | sample SodLakKL_010_SED_4_FD_187542 | JGI IMG/M metagenome (GOLD analysis project Ga0207421, IMG submission 187542) | Alkaline sediment microbial communities from Lake Tanatar, Kulunda Steppe, Russia - 8KL_010_SED (SPAdes) (version 2) | ecosystem: Environmental > Aquatic > Non-marine Saline and... | reverse complement strand
AATGATGTCGGCCTGCTCCAGGTCACGCCGGGCACGGAAGAAGGCGCAGGCGGCGAAGTGGCCGCAGCGGCGGTTGGTGCACTGCCGATGATCGACGGTGAGCTTGCGCCAGTGGTCGTCGGGGATGGCCTCGGGCCAGCTGTCGCGATCGCCCTCCCAGCGGCCGTTGCCGTAGGCCTCGCCCAGGGACTGGGCCAGGGCCTGGAAGTCGTCGCCGCCGCTGGCGAGCTCACGCTCGAAGAGCGAATAGGTGGGGTTGTCTTCGGTGCCGTCGAGGGTCTGGTCGAGACGTGCCACACAGATATAGCGGCCGCGCCCCTTGGCCAGGGCGTAGCTGAAGTCGATGCCGCTGTGGGCCTTCAGCGAGGGGAGATCCTGATGCAGCACCTGCTCCTGCAGGGCCACGGTGGCCGTGGCCACCACCAGCCGCTTGCCGCGGGCCTTGGCCACCGGCAGCGCGGCCAGCAGGTAGGCCAGGGTCTTGCCGGTACCGGTGCCGGCCTCGAGCACGCAGACGTGCTCGTCGCTTACGCGCTTGCCGGCCTCGTCGACCTCGATACCCGCCAGGGTGCGGGCGATCTCGGCGATCATCAGCCGCTGGCCATAGCGGGGCGTCAGATCGAGGCCGTCGAGCACACGGCGGTAGGCCGCCTGGATCTCGCCCTTCAGCGCCTCGTCAAGCATGGGCTCAGAGCATGCCTTCCGGGGGGTGCTCGCAGGGCAGCTTGTCACCGATGAAGCGCTCGATCTCGGGCAGCGAGAAGGCGTCCTCCTCGCCCACGAAGCTGATCGACACGCCCTTGGCGCCGGCGCGACCGGTGCGACCGATACGGTGGACGTAGTCCTCCGGATCCTCCGGCAGGGTGTAGTTGATCACGTGGCTGACATCCTCGATGTGGATGCCGCGACCGGCCACGTCCGTGGCCACCATCACCTGGATCTCGCCCTCGCGGAACTGCTCGAGGGTCGTGATGCGCTGGTTCTGGGGCACATCGCCGGAGAGCATGGCGACGTTGATGCCGGCCTTCCTGAGCAGCTCGTCGAGCTTGCGCACCAGGTCACGTCGGTTGCCGAAGACCAGGACGCGATCGAAGTTCTCCTGCCGGAGCAGGTTGATCAGCAGGCGCTGCTTGTCCTCGTCGCCGACCAGGTAGACGCGCTGATCGATATCGGCGGCGTTCTCCACCGTGACCGCGATGTCGACGTGGGTCGGCTCAAAGGTCCACTGGCTGGCCAGGTTGAGGATGTCTTCGGTGAAGGTCGCCGAGAACAGGAAGGTCTGGCGCTCCTCCGTCTTCGGCGTATGGCGAATGATGCGCTTGACGTCGGGGATGAAGCCCATGGAGAGCATGCGGTCGGCTTCATCGAGCACCAGCACCTCGACCTGGGTGATGTCGACATCGCGCTTCTGGTGGAAATCGAGCAGTCGGCCCGGGGTGGCCACCAGGATATCCACGCGATCGGCCAGGGCCTCACGCTGCGCCTGGTAGTCCATGCCGCCGACAACGCTTGCCACCTTGAGATCGGTGAAGCGGGCCAGGGCCTTGGCGTCCTTCTCGATCTGCAGGGCCAGCTCGCGGGTCGGGGCAACGATCAGGGCACGCGGGGCGCCGGGCTTCTGAGCGTTGGGCACCTCTTCCTCGAGGAAGTAGGCGAGGATCGAGATCAGGAAGGCGGCCGTCTTGCCGGTACCTGTCTGGGCCTTGCCGACCACGTCGCCGCCCAGCAGCGTGTGGGTCAGTGCCTCGGCCTGGATCGGGGTGCAGTACTCGAAACCCAGGGCGTGGATGGCGTGCATCAGCGGCAGCGGCAGATCGAAATCATGGAAGCGCCACTTGCCCGCCACGGCAGGCACCTGAAACTGGCGCAGGTCCCAGCCGGAGGCGTTACGGCGACGCGGTTTGCGACGACGACGCTTGGGCTTGCGATCCTGGGCCGGTGCGTTGATCTGATCCGACTCGCTCATAGGCTGCTGTCTGTCCGTTTGGCTGGTTGAGTACATGACACAAACGCGCATTGTAACAGCCAATGCGACGAAGGGCGCGTCTCGTGAGTGCTTCGCCTGTGGCCGGCGCGGCAGGACTGGTAGAATGCATGCCAGACCACAGGAGTTTTTCCATGACCCGTCGCAAGAAGACCCGCTCGCTGGCCGACAAGGTGCAGATCCGCACCGGCCGGCGCAAGGATTTCAAGAAGTGGCGCCACGAGAATCCCGATCAGGTGACCTCGTCCACGCGTTACACCCAGAAGAAACGTCAGCAGCGCAAGCTGCAGGCGGCACGCAAGATTGCCCGCCATGAGGCCGGACAGGACATCGCCATCCATCCCGAGCCGGCGACAGAAAGCACCGCGACCGAGAACGCCGCAACAGAGCGCCCCGGCAAGGAACGCCCCGACCCGGGGAGCACGGAGAGCTGATGCGTCTGGTCTCGTTCAATATCAACGGCATCCGTGCCCGCCTCCCTCAGCTCGAAGCGCTGGTGGTCGACCAGCGCCCGGCGGTGATCGGCCTGCAGGAGACCAAGGTTCAGGACGCCGACTTCCCCCGTGAGGCGGTGGAGGCTCTGGGCTATCGGGTCTTCTATCACGGCCAGAAGGGCCACTACGGCGTGGCGCTGATGGTCGACGTCGCCCAGTGCGGCGAACCCGAGACGGTCCACTACGGCTTTCCCGACGATGGCGAGGCCGCCCAGCGGCGCATCATCGGCGTGAGCCTTCGTCCTGCCAACGGTGAGCCGCTGGCGATATGGAACGGCTATTTTCCCCAGGGCGAGAACCTCGAGCACCCCGTGAAGTTTCCCCACAAGCGCGAGTTCTATGCCCAGCTCGAGCGCCTGCTGGCGCGCCAGCATCGCCCCGACGAGCGCCTGGTGGTGATGGGAGACTTCAACATCTCCCCCGAGGACATCGATATCGGCATCGGCGAATCCAATCGCAGGCGCTGGCTGCGGGAAGGCAAGACCAGCTTCCAGCCGGTGGAGCGGGAGTGGCTCGCGCGCATCAAGGCCTGGGGGCTGACCGACAGCTACCGGGTACGCTACCCGGAAACGGACGACCGCTTCAGCTGGTTCGACTACCGCTCGAAGGGCTTCGACCGGGAGCCCAAACGCGGCCTGCGCATCGACCATATCCTGGTCACCGCGCCGCTGGCCGAGAAGGTCATGGACGCCGGAATCGACTATGCGCTGCGCGGCATGGAGAGGCCCTCCGACCACGCCCCGGTGTGGACCGACCTCGACCTCTGAGGCACACCTCGCCAGGCGGCGGCGTGGCCATGGATCCGACCAAGCCTCTATAGTGACCCCACCGCCCGCCCCACCAGGAATCGTCATATGTCGGACACGTCCCGCCTCGCAGGTATCGACGCCTTTCGCCTCTCGGCCCTTCCCGAGATCCACTTCGGCCGCCATGTCATTGGCCAGCTGCCGGCGCTGATCGCCCGGCACGGCAGACGCATCCTGCTGGTCACCGGCAGGCGCTCCTTCGTCGACTCCCCCCGCTGGCCGTGGCTCCAGTCGGCGCTGGCCGAGCAGGGGGTAAGCTGGGAGCACGTCAGCGTCGCGGGGGAACCCTCCCCTCGCCGAGTGGACGAGATCGTGGCGGCGCACCGCGAGGCGGGAATCGAGGTCGTGGTGGCCATCGGCGGCGGCAGCGCCCTGGATGCGGGCAAGGCCGTGGCCGGCCTGCTGCGCACCGGCACCTCGGTGATGGACCACCTCGAGGGAGTGGGCCGGGGCCTGCCCTACCCCGGGCCCGCCGTCCCGCTGATCGCCGTGCCCACCACCGCAGGGACCGGCAGCGAGGCCACTCGTAACGCGGTCCTGAGCGAGCAGGGGCCGGACGGCTTCAAGAAATCGTTCCGGGATGACCGGCTGATGGCCCGGGTCGCCCTGGTCGACCCGGACCTGCTGGCCGGCTGCCCCGCGGACCAGCTGGCCGCCAACGGCATGGATGCCTTTACCCAGCTGCTGGAATCCTATGTGTCCGCCAACGCCAGTGCGCCCACCGATGCGCTGGCCTGGTCCGGCATGCAGGCGTTCTGCCAGGGCTTCTGGACCTCACTGGACAGTGACCCCGGGCGTGCCGAGGAGGGCTTTCCGGGGCTCGCCTATGCCTCGCTGATGTCCGGCATCACCCTGGCACAGGCGGGTCTGGGGGCCGTTCACGGCCTGGCGTCGCCGCTGGGGGCCTTCTTTCCGATCCCCCACGGCGCGGTGTGTGGCACCCTGCTCGCCGAGACCACCGCGGCGAATATCGCGGCCCTTCGCGAACGCGGGGAGGCCCCCGAGGCCCTGGCGAAGTATGCCCGCGTCGGCCGACTGCTCGGCGACTCCCCTGACCGAGATGACCGTGAGGCCTGCGACGCCCTGGTCGCGACCCTGCGCGACTGGACCCACCGCCTGGCCATGCCCCGCCTGGGCGAGTTCGGCATGGTCACCGACGACCTGGCACGGGTAGTGGCCGCAGCGCGAGGCGGCAGCATGAAGACCAACCCGCTGGTGCTCAGCGACGAGGCACTGACCGACCTGCTCATCCGCCGCCTCTGACAGCGTCGGAAGTGCATCGAAAGAGCCCGCGTCTTCCTGTCGGGACGGCACGCCCCCCTCTCACCGCAGCCGGAACTCCAGGCGCTGCCGGGCGCGACGCAGGCGCCCGTCGGCCTCGAAGCGCCACTCCCCCACCGCCTCCTCGGCGGCCGCCTCGAAGACCCGTCGCGGCCTCGCGTCCAGCACCCGGATGCTCGAGCGATCGACACTGCCGTCGGGACGGATCAGAAACTCCAGCTCCACGTGTCCCTCGAGCCCGCGCCGCTGGGCACTGCGAGGATAGTCGGGCGGCACCCGGCTGAGCGGCACGGCCTCGCCCACCTCTACCGGTCCGCTGTCGGCAACCACCGGCTCCCTATCGGCGTCGCCATCGTCCGTCTGCCCGGCGGGCTCGGCGCGAGGCATGTCGCCAGGGTCAGCCGCGGGCTCAGGGCCTGGCACCGGCCGCGTCCGGGGCTCGGGCTCGGGCTCGGGCTCGGGCTCGGGCTCGGGCTCGGGCTCGGGCTCGGGCTCGGGCTCGGGCTCGGGCAGGCTCGTGCCCTCGGAGCCTTCCGGCAAGGGGGCGGGGGCTTCTTCTGACGCCTCCGGCTCGGCGGCTGATTCGGGCGCCGTCTCGGCCTCTTCGGCACGCTCAGCGACCTCCGCCATCGCCACCAGTCGCAGCGGCAGGGCCATCTGCGGCGGCGTCACCTCCTCCTCGGGCGTCATCACCAGCAGCGCCAGCAGCCAGAACAGCCCCAGCGCCAGCGCCGAACCGCCCAGCCCGGAGAGCACCAGCCGGATCAAGATCCGCCCCGGGTGGCGGCGACCGCCACATCCTCGACCCCGGATTCGCGCAGCCGATCCATCACCTCCAACAGCCGCCCGGTGGTGGCCAGCCGATCGGCCTGGATCACCACGCTGCCCTCGCTGCCGAGCAGGCCGGCCACCTCGGCCCCGACGCGATGGAGATCCACCGGCCGGCCATCGACCCAGACCGCCCCTTCCGGGGTCAATGCCACCATCACCTGAGCCTCCGGCCTGGGGCTGGCGGCGCTGGACTCGGGGCGCTCGATCTCCACCCCGCTCTCCTTGATGAAGCTGGTGGTGACGATGAAGAAGATCAGCATGATGAACACCACGTCGAGCATCGGCGTGAGGTTCACTTCGCTGGCCTCGTTCTCGGCCTCCAGGCGACGCCTACGCATCCCTCTCCTCCCCCTTCACCTCGGCGGCGCGAGCCAGGCGATCCTGCAGCCGCTGACGCTCACGACGAATGATCACTTCCATCCGGCTGATGACCAGCAGGCCGGCCACCGCCACGGCCATCCCGGTCAGGGTAGGCAGGGTGGCCCGAGCCACGCCGTCTGCCATGGCCCGCGCCTGATGGGTCTCGCTGAGTGCCAGGCCGTCGAACACCACGATCATGCCGGTCACGGTCCCGAGCAGCCCCAGCAGCGGGCAGAGGACCACCAGCAGCTTCATCCACGGCAGCGGACGGCGCAGACGGGCGACCAGCTCGCGGCTCCAGACCTCACGCAGGGTGCGGGCGCTCCAGCTCGCGTGGTCCTGACGCTCCGCCCAGCGGCGAAGCAGCGTGCGGCGCTCCGCCCGCCAGGTGACCCGAAAGTACCACCAGCGCTCAAGGGTCAGGGTGAACAGCAGCGCGGCCACCAGCATGATACCCACCAGCACCGCCCCGCCCGCCTCCACCAGGCGCTGAAGCGGTTCGGCCCAGATCCACCGGGCATCAACGAGAAACGGCATGGGGCTCACGCTGCGTCGGGCGTGGAGATGCCGCGCCCGTTTCCAGATGCTCGGCAAGCGCCGCGCTGGCGTGCCCCTCCAGCAGGCCGACCAGATGCCGGCAGCGGCTGACCAGGGCGGTATGGGCAAACAGCAGCGGCACCGCGGTGATCAGCCCCAGCACCGTTGTCACCAGCGCCTGGCTGATACCGCCGGCCATCAGCTGCGGGTCGCCGGTGCCGTAGGCCGTGATCGCCTGGAAGGTGACGATCATGCCGATGACGGTGCCCAGCAGGCCGAGCAGCGGCGCCACCGCGGCCAGCAGCTTGACCAGCCCCTGGCCCCGCTCCAGGCGCGGCAGCTCCGCCAGCAGCGCTTCATCCAGGCGCGCCTCCAGGGCCTCGGGCGGCAGCCCATCGGGCAGCGTGCGAAAGCGGCCCAGCACCCGGCCGAGGGGATTGTTGTCGCGCAAGGGTTCTGCCACGCGTACCTGACGGCGCAGCCGCAGGCTGACCACCAGCAGGTAGGCGTACTGGAGCAGCGCGGCAAACAGGCCGAGCCCGCCCAGCGCCACCACCACATAGCCCACGGCGCCGCCCTGGTGGAAGCGCTCCACCAGGGTGGGCTGGGCCGACAGGACCTCCAGCAGCCGCCCGGCCGTCGGATCCAGCAGCAGCGGTCCCTGGCCGGCCCATGCCGTCTCCAGGCGGGTGCGCTGCCCGGAGGAGAGCCCCTCGACCACCGACAGGCGCGGGGTCTCGCCGTTCTCGACGGCGCCAAGGCGCAGCAGATCGCCGCCGCCGAAGGCCAGCAGGTCGCCCAGGCGCGCCACTTCTCGCGGCGCGATATGGCCCCCGGCATCGGCCACCGGCGCCTCGAAGCGCCGCCAGCGCCCGCTCTCCTCGGTCCAGGCCTCGAGCCCGCGCAGCAGCGACGCGCTCGCCTCGATGCCGCTCATTGACGCATCGGGGTGCGACGGCAGCGCGAGTCCGCTGCCCAGGCGCAGCCAGCTCTCGGCCAGTTCGTCGCGCAGTTCGCCCACCTGGCGACTCACCCGCTCGAACAGCTCGGCGTCGACGTCATCTGCGAGGCGTGCTTCGGCGCGATCCCGATGAATTGCCTCGACGCCCATGGCCATGGACAGCGGCACCCGCCGGGACCTGTCGGTCTCATCGTCATGGGGCGCCAGCGAGACGGGCAGGGCCAGCAGCGCCGGGGCACGGCGCTCGCGCACGATGGCCAGCCCCTTGCGCAGCTCGGCCAGCTCGGGCCCCTCGAGGGCCCGCCAGCCTGCCTCGGCCAGTGACCAGACGCCCCCCTCGCGGCCGTCAGGGGTGAGGAAGTAGAGCCCGACCCGGCCCAGGCGCAGGTAGTCCACCTCCCGGTCGGGGTCGCCCACCAGCAGGCCCCGCCAGCTGTCGGTGTCGCGTCCGTAGGCCAGCTCCTGGCGCCAGGCGGCCACCAGTGGCTCCCACAGCTCATGAGCCAGCAGCGGGTCGGCGGCCAGCGCCTGGCGCAGGTCGATCATCCGCGCCCGGCGCTGCCGCTCCAGAAACGGCAGATCGTCGGCGATCATGCTCTCCAGGGCCTCCAGACTCCGCGCCATCTCGGCGGCCAGGGGCACAGCCAGCCCCAGGGCACCGGGGGCCAGCCCTCCCTCGAAGGACCCGGCGACCTCCTCTTCGCCCAGTGCCAGGGCAGGCAGCAGCGCCAGACACAGACAGGCGGCCCTGAGGAGGCGCGCGGCCCACGAATTCCCTCTGCAGTTGATCACCCTTGTCTCCCGAGCCCTGTCTTCCAAGCCCTGTCTTCCGAGCCCTGTATCCACAACTCTACAGGGCAGGCGTGATCTTCTCCCATGAGGAGTTCCTCCGCCATGTTCGGATCGATCGCACGGCTTGGCGCAAACGATGTTCTCTTTCATCCTGACCGCGGCGAATAAAAAACCGGCCCCCCTTCGGAGGCCGGCAACGGCAGCTTCGACACTCTCGCCGTGTGACGCTCAGAGCTTGCTCTCGAGCTCCGGCAGGACCTGGAAGAGATCCGCCACCAGGCCGCAGATCATGGAGAGCGCCACCGGGAAGATCCCGATCTTTCTTACAGCTTGCTTTCCAACTCGGGCAGGGCCTCGAAGAGATCGGCAACGAGTCCATAGTCTGCCACCTGAAAGATCGGCGCCTCCTCGTCCTTGTTGATGGCGACGATCACCTTGGAGTCCTTCATGCCGGCCAGGTGCTGGATGGCACCGCTGATGCCCACGGCGATGTAGAGCTCCGGGGCGACGATCTTGCCGGTCTGGCCCACCTGCATGTCGTTGGGCACGAAGCCGGCGTCCACCGCGGCTCGCGAGGCGCCGATCGCCGCGCCCAGCTTGTCGGCGATGCCGTCGAGCAGCTTGAAGTTCTCGCCGTTACCCATGCCGCGGCCACCGGAGACGACCACCTTGGCGGCGCCCAGCTCGGGACGGTCGGACTTGGCCAGCTCCTCCTTGACGAAGGTGGACTGGGCGTTGTCGGCAACGAAGTCCACCGCCTCGATGGCGGCAGCGCCCCCCTCTCCGACGGCATCGAAGCCGGTGGAGCGCACGGTGATCACCTTCAGCGCGTCCTCGCTCTGCACGGTGGCGATGGCGTTGCCGGCGTAGATCGGGCGCTTGAAGGTGTCCGGGGACTCCACGGCGATGATCTCGGAGATCTGCGCCACGTCCTTGAGGGCAGCCACACGGGGCAGCACGTTCTTGCCGTTGGTGGAAGCGGCGGCCAGCAGGTGGCCATAATCGCCGGCCAGCTCCGCGATCAGCGCCGCGGTGGGCTCGGCCAGCTGGTGGGCGTAGGCGGCGTTGTCGGCCACCAGGACCTTGGCAACGCCGTCGAGTTTCGCGGCGGCCTCGGCGATGGCGCCGACGTTTTCGCCGGCCACCAGCACATGGATGTCGCCACCGATGGCCTTTGCCGCGGCCACCACATGGGCGGTGGCACCGGCCAGGGCCCCGTCGTGATGTTCCGCGAGTACCAGGATGCTCATGAGATCCGCTCCTTTCAAAGCGCTATGACAAAGCGCAATGTGTTAAAGAACTTTCGCTTCGTTCTTGAGTTTATCGATCAGCTCGTCCACGGAGCCCACCTTGACGCCACCCTGACGCTCGGCGGGCGGCTCGACCTTGAGCAGCTTGACCTTGGAGGCCACCTCGATGCCGAGATCCTCCGGGGTCTTGACGTCCAGCGGCTTCTTCTTGGCCTTCATGATGTCGGGCAGCTTGGCGTAGCGCGGCTCGTTCAGGCGCAGGTCGGTGGTGACGATGGCGGGCAGCGTCAGCTCGACGGTCTGCAGGCCGCCGTCGACCTCGCGCGTCACGGCAACCTTGTCGCCATCCACGGCGACTTCCGAGGCAAAGGTGCCCTGGGGCAGGCCGGTCAGGGCGGCGAGCATCTGGCCGGTCTGGTTGTTGTCGGTGTCGATGGCCTGCTTGCCCAGGATCACCAGGGCCGGCTGCTCCTCCTCCACCAGCTTGGCCAGCGCCTTGGCGGCCCCCAGGGACTCGACGCGCTCATCGGTCTGGACGTGAATGGCGCGATCGGCACCCAGCGCCAGCGCGGTACGCAGCTGCTCCTGGGCGGCCTTGGGGCCGATGGTGACGGCGACGATCTCGGTGACCACACCGCGCTCCTTCAGGCGCACCGCCTCTTCCACGGCGATCTCGCAGAAGGGGTTCATGGCCATCTTGACGTTGGTGAGGTCGACGTCGGAATGATCCGGCTTGACCCGGATCTTGACGTTGTAATCGGTGACGCGTTTGACCGCGACGAGTACTTTCATGGTGTCCTCGCTTGATGTCTGGTGCGACATTGCCGTTCGCACCCTCCTGAAACGGGCCGCATGGAACGGCGCGGCATGCCCTTGTAGGTTTCATGCGAGCGTTTGATAGGCGCTGCATCGAAAAACTCTGCCAATGTGCCATGCCGGCGGCCTGGCAACAATCCCACGTTCGGACGCCCGCCTCGTCGACACGAACACATCGAGGGGGTGACCTGAGTCCGCTATTATGCCTATCATGGGGACAAGCCAGAAGCAAACGACCGTTTTAATTGCAGTCGACGTTGGTGGTACGCCATCGGCGGCGAAGCGAGGGAGGACATCCAGGTGGAACAAGTAGAACGCGATTCAATGGACTTCGATGTGGTCATCGTCGGCGCAGGGCCCTCGGGCCTGGCCGCGGCGTGCCGGCTGATGCAGCAGGCGAACGAGGCCGAGCAGGAACTGACCGTCTGCGTGGTGGAGAAGGGCTCCGAGGTGGGCGCCCACATCCTCTCCGGCGCCGTCTTCGAGCCCCGCGCCCTTGATGAACTCTTCCCCGACTGGAAGGAGCGCGGCGCCCCGTTGACGACCCCGGCGACCCGCGACGAGCTCTACCTGCTCAAGGATGCCGACAAGGCCCAGAAGCTGCCCAGTGCCCTGGTGCCCAAATCCATGCATAACACCGGCGGCGATCAGACCCGCTACGTGATCAGCGCCGCCAACCTGTCCCGCTGGCTGGCCGAGCAGGCCGAGGGGCTGGGCGTGGAGATCTTCCCCGGCTTCGCCGCCCAGGAATCCATCGTCGAGGATGGCGTGGTCAAGGGCATCCTGATCGGTGACATGGGCGTCAGTGCCGAGGGGCAGCCCAAGGACAGCTACATGCCGGGCATGGAGCTGCGCGCCAAGTACACCCTCTTTGCCGAGGGCGCTCGCGGCCATCTGGGCAAGCGACTGATCCAGCAGTACGATCTCGATGCCGGCAAGGATCCCCAGCACTACGGCATCGGCCTCAAGGAGCTGTGGGACATCCCCGCCGAACAGCACGAGCCCGGCCTGGTGCTGCACGGCTCCGGCTGGCCGCTGGACAAGCACACCCACGGCGGCTGGTTCCTCTACCACGCCGACAATCAGCAGGTAGTCGTGGGCCTGATCATGGACCTGGCCTATCAGAACCCCTGGCTGTCACCCTTCGATGAATTCCAGCGCATGAAGCACCATCCGGTGCTGGCCAAGCACCTCACGGGCGGCAAGCGCATCGCCTATGGCGCCCGCGCCATCACCAAGGGTGGGCTCAACTGCCTGCCGAAGATGACCTTTCCCGGCGGCCTGCTGATCGGCTGCGACGCCGGCACCCTGAATTTCTCGAAGATCAAGGGGCTGCACACCGCCATGAAGTCCGGCCTGGTGGCCGGCGAGGCGGTCTTCGAGGCGATCGCCGGCGGCGACGAGGGGGGCCGGGAGCTCACCGCCTTCACCGAGAAGTGGGAGGCGAGCTGGGCCTATGCCGAGCTCAAGGAGAGCGCCAGCTTCGGCCCGGCGATCCACAAGTACGGCACCGTCGCCGGCGGCGCCTACAACTTCCTCAACCAGCTGCTCGGCAGCAAGCTGCCCAACGTCCACGACACCACGCCGGACCACGCGACGCTCAAGCCCGCCGGCGAGTTCGAGAAGATCGACTACCCCAGGCCAGACGGCAAGCTCTCCTTCGACAAGCTCTCCTCGGTGTACCTCTCGAATACCAACCACGAGGAGGACCAGCCCTGCCACCTGAAGCTGGCCGACCCGGCGCTGCCGATCCGCGACAACCTGCCCGAGTACGCCGAACCGGCGCAGCGCTACTGCCCGGCCGGGGTCTACGAGGTGATCGAGGGTGACGACGGCAAGCCGCAGTTCCAGATCAACTTCCAGAACTGCGTGCACTGCAAGACCTGCGACATCAAGGATCCTGCCCAGAACATCACCTGGGTGGCACCGGAAGGCGGGGGCGGGCCGAACTATCCCAATATGTGAGGCGGGTAGCCGCGAAGCAGTAGCACGGAAGGGCATGCCATAGGCATGCCCTTCCGGCGTTACGAGCCACAGCCGTCGGCGTCAGGCCGCCAGGGCGCCGCGCAGTGCCTCCACCACGCGTTCCTGCTGGACCGGCTCCAGATAGGGATGCATCGGCAGGCTGAGGATGCGCTCGCAGAGCGTCTCGCAGATCAGTAGCCGACAGTGGGAATCGGCCACCGCCGGCTGGCGATGGAGCGGCACGGGATAGTGCACCGCAGTGGGGATGCCCGCCTCCGCCAGGCGCGCCCGGACCCGCTCCCGGTCGTCGAGCAGCAGACTGTACTGGGCATGGGCGCTGAGGTTGCCCGGCATCAGCCGCAGCGGAATCACCGGCAGTTCGGCGAGCAGGCGGTCGTAGCGCGTTGCCACCGCGCGACGCCGTTCGAGCTCCTCGTCGAAGCACTCCAGCTTGACCAGCAGGATCGCCGCCTGGAGGGTATCCAGGCGGCTGTTGAGGCCCAGGTGCTGGTGGTGATAGCGCGCCGTCTCGCCGTGGTGGGCCAGGCTGCGCAGACGAGAGGCCAGCTCCTCGTCGTCGGTGAACAGCGCCCCGCCGTCGCCGTAGGCCCCCAGTGGCTTGCTGGGGAAGAAGCTGGTGGCCGCCACCCGGCTCAGGCTGCCGGAGGGGCGTCCCTGGCAGCTGGCGCCGAGGCTCTGGGCGGCATCCTCCACCACCGCCAGCCCATGGGCCTCGGCCAGGGCACCGAGACGCGCCATGTCGGCACACTGACCGAACAGCGAGACCGGCATGATGGCCCGGGTGCGTGGCGTGATGGCCGCCGCGACCCGCTCCGGGTCGATCAGGCCGGTCTCATGCTCGATGTCGACGTAGACCGGGCGCGCCCCGACGAGCGCCACGCTGCTGGCGGTCGCGACGAAGCTGAAGCCGGGCACGATCACCTCGTCCCCCCGGCCGATGCCCAGCCCGCGCAGGGCGAGCTGCAGGGCATCGGTACCGCTGGCACAGGCGATGCAGTGGTCCACCGTCACCCGCCGCGCCAGCGCCCGCTCCAGCGCCTCCACCTCCGGCCCCAGCACATAGTGGCCATGGGCCAGCACAGCCTGAATGGCCGCATCGAGCCGTGGCTTGAGTCGTGCCTGCTGGGCGGCGAGATCGATGAAGTCCATCCAGTCCTTCCCTCTTTATCAGATCGCCGAGGCGATGCCCAAGGACAGCAGGCGAGGATGGCCCTCAGCGTCGCGAGGTGGCTCCGGCTTCGCCATGCGGATGGTATTGACGGTTTCCAGGCAGTGCCGCACGGTCTCGATATCGAAGCCGCGACCCGACAGGATCTCGCGATAGCTCACGGTATGGAGATCGGTAAAACCGCTGGAGAACTCGAACTGCTCCTCATCGCAGGTAATGCTGCGATAGGTCGACTGGCGCCCGCGTACCGAATCCGGCAGGTCCTGCTCGTCGATGGAGAGAAACCAGCGCACCCTGGCCCTCTCATACTCCAGGTAGCCGGCGGCCTTGTGGTCGTCGCTATAGTGCAGTACCTGATGCTCGAGCTCGCCGAAGATCTGATGCAGCATGTCGAAGAAGTGAATACCGATCTCGGCCACCACACCGAATGACTTGCGGGGATCCCCCTTCCAGCTGGCCAGGTACCAGGGGCCGCGGGCGGTGATATAGGTGAGCTCCACGTCGTACTCGCCTTCGCGCGCTTCGCTCATCACCTTGTCGCGCAGCTCGTGGATAGCCGGATGGTGGCGCAGCTGCATGATGCTGTAGACACTGCGACCGGTCTCCTGCTCGACGAGACGCAGCTCGTCGAGTTGTTCGGGGGTAGGCACCAGCGGCTTCTCGCAGATGACGTCGCAGCCCAGCTGCAGCCCGGCGACTATGTGGGCGCTGTGCAGGTGGTTGGGGGAGCAGACCACCATGTAGTCCAGCGCCCCCTCGCCCCGGCGCCGCAGCCGCCAGGCGTGCTCGAGGAAATATTCGAATTCCGTGAAGAAGGCGCAGTCGGTGGAGATGGAGTCTATGATCCCCACCGAGTCGTTGATGTCGTAGGCCGCGACCAGCTCATGGCCGGTCGCCTTGATGGCCTGCATATGACGCGGGGCGATATACCCGGCCGCGCCGATCAGTGCGAAATTCATCGCGGTGGCTTCCCTGACCTGTTCACGCTATAGGGTAGCGGTAACGCCGGCGGCTGCCTAATCGCCCTGCGCCACCGGCCGGGCGGGATCGCGGATCCACTCGCTCCAGGAGCCGGGGTAGAGCCGTGGCAGCGGGCGGCCGGCCACGGCGTAGGCGAGGATGGTGTGGCAGGCGGTGACGCCGGAACCGCAGTAGGCGATCACCTCCTCGGCTTCGGGAAGCCCGGCGTCGAGCTGGGTGGCCGGCTTGAAACGGCCGTAGGCGGTCAGGTTGTCCGCGCTGGGCCGAGACACCGCCCCGGGAATATGCCCCGCCACCGGGTCGATGGGTTCGGCCTCGCCTCGAAAGCGCTCGCCGCTGCGCGCGTCCACCAGCAGCGCCTGGCTGGACGGCAGCTGCTCGGCCTCCACCCACTGCTCGTCGTGGAACGCCGGCACCCAGCGGCTGGGCTCCGGCGCCGCGCGATCCCCTTCGGCGAGCTCCTCTCCGCTACCCAGCCAGGCCTTGATGCCCCCGTCGAGCACGCTAACGTCGGGGTGTCCGGCCCAGCAGGACAGCATCCACCAGGCCCGCGCCGCTGCCAGCTGGCCCCCCATGTCGTCGTAGAGCACCACCGGCACCTCCGGGGTGAGGCCCAGCCGCTGCAGGGTGGCGGTGAAGGCCTCGCGGGTCGGTAGCGGGTGGCGCCCCCCCTTCCCCGGCGGCCCCGCCAGATCCCGGTCCAGATCCAGATGGACGCTGCCGGGCAGGTGGGCCTCCCACCACAGAGTATGGCCGGCATCGGCATCGCCCAGCCGGGCACGGCAGTCGAGCAGACGCGGTGGCAGTCGACTGTCGAGGGCCTCGGCCAGTTCGTAAGCGGTCGTCAGGGGGGCGCTCATGGGCGATCTCCTTCCAGCAGTTCGATGGGGGCTCGGCGCGCGATCAGGCGCCGTCGACCGGCGTGGTGAAAGCGCACCTCGATCACCGGATTGTCCGGGTCACCCTCCACCAGATCGATCTCACCCTCACCGAAGACAGCATGGCGCAGACGCTGCCCCACGTCGAAGGTCCGGTAATCACCGGCGGCCTCGGCCACGCCCGAGGCCGCCGACGGCGTCAGCGGCAGCGAGGTGCCGAGCCTTGCCAGGTAGCGCTCCATCAGGGGCGGACGGGTCACCGGGAGCGGTGACCCGTCATCCGCGCCCTGCCCTTTCGAACGCTCGTCAGGACTCTCGGCCAGGCGCTCGGCCACCCGCTGGCACTCCTCCCAGGCGCTCTCGGCCAGGAAGCGGCTCGGCCGGTGATCGCCGGCGTCGTGAAGCAGCAGCAGCCGCTCTCTGGCCCGGGTGATGGCCACGTAGAAGAGCCGACGCTCCTCTTCGAGGCGCTGGGCCGTCAGCGGGTTGTCACGACTGTAATGAGGGAAATCCTGCTCGTTGACCCCGGCCAGGGCCACCAGCGGCCACTCCAGTCCCTTGGCCCCGTGCACCGTGGTGATCAGCACGCCGTCCGCATCGCTCCGCACCGGCCGCTGCAGCAGTTCGATGAATGCCTCCGGATCGTTGCCCAGTTCGGCGGCCTGCTCCAGCAGCACGTCGAGCAGCCGTACGTCCTCCTCGCCCTTGTCGCGGCGAGCCGCAGCGCGCTTGAGCACCTTCTCGGCCTCCACCGCCTCCACCACGTGCGCGAGGAGCCGCGCCGGCGGCCAGGCCGAACGTTTCGGCAGTTCACAGAGCAGCGCCCAGCGCTTCTTGAGGGTGCGCTGCTGGTGGGGCTTGAGGCCGGCGAGTAGAGGGTCGTGGCGCTCCGGCCAGCGCTGGGTCTCGGCCAGCACCGTGGCGAGTCGCACCAGCCGCTCCCGGGCCACGAAGGGCGTCGGCTGGCTCAGCAGCAGCGCCAGATGGGCCGGATCGGTCAGCAGGGCCGGCTCGCGGGCCAGGCGCAGGTAGCCGGCCAGGGCCTGTACCAGCGGCAGGCGGAAGACGAAGCGATCCTCGCGGGAGAGCCGGAAGGGGATCCCCTCGCGCAGCAGCGCCAGCTGCAGCGGCACGGAGAGAGACCAGCTGCGCACCAGCACGCAGGCCTCGTTCAGATCACGGCCGCCCGCCTGCCAGTCCGCCAGGGCCTCGAGCAGGGCACGGCTGCCCTGGGCCTGGGCCAGGTGGGTCGTGGGGTTGCCCGGTGCGGCCAGGCAGAGCTGGTCGGGGCGGCGCCGGTTGGCCTCGATGGCATGGTTGGCGGCCAGCGCCAGGGCGTGGCCGTGGCGAAAGGTGGTAGAGAGCGGGTAGTCGATAGCGGCGCCGAAGGTCGCGGTGAAACGCTCCAGCATGGTGTCCGGATGCGCGCCGCGCCATTCGTAGATGCACTGGTTGGCATCGCCCACCGCCATCACCTCGGCGCGATCGCCGACCAGCACCGCCAGCAGGCGTTGCTGGGCGACGTTGATGTCCTGGTACTCATCGATGATGACGTGATCGAGGAAGCCCTGAACCCGTTCGCGCAGGGCGTCATCCGCCTCCAGAGCCCGCAGCGGGCGATAGAGCAGGTCCGCATAGCCCATCAGTCCGTGATCGGCGAGGAGTTCCTCGGCATGGTCGAAGGCCGACACGAAGTGCTCGGTGGCTTCGCCGAAGTCGAGCCCGGCGTACAGCTCCGCCGGCGGAACCATCTCGGCCTTCACCAGGGCGCAGAAGTGGGCCAGGGCCTCGAGGCGCTCGGCGTCCAGAGCCGCCTCTCCCGCCTCGGGAGCGTCCCCCAGGGCACGCTGGGTGGCCTGGCGCAGCAGGCGTTCACCTTGCCAGTCGGCGGTGAGCAGCTGGCGTGGGGCCAGGGCCCCCCAGCGGGTCAGGCTGGCAGTGAGGCGATGTCCCAGGGAATGAAAGGTGCGCACGTCGGGCAGCGGCTGCCCGGCAGGCGCCATGGCGGCGAGTCGCGCCTGGAAGTCTTCCCGGGCCGAGCGGTTGAACATCAGCACCAGAATGCGCGACGGGGCAACGCCCCGGGCCAGCAGATGCAGCACCCGGGCCACCATGGTGGTGGTCTTGCCGGAGCCAGCCACGGCGGCGACCCGGGCGTGGCCGGAGACGTGCTCGACGACGGCACGCTGTTCGGCGGTGAGCCTCACGCCGTCTCGCCGTGGTCCAGACGCCCGAGGGGCTGCCAGACGCCATCGCTGACCAGGCCCAGCTCCTCGCCGCCGCCGGGCAGTGCGCGGTGCTCGGCGGCCTCCACCAGGCGGTAGTAGAGGTTGCGCCCCAGTCGCGCGGCCAGCCCGAAGCGCACCGGCGCCTCGGGCACCGACTCGCCGGCCGGTGTCTCGCTGAGCGAGAGACGGCGCTCCTCGCCCAGGGCCAGACGGTCGCCCACGTTGGTGGTCAGCCACCAGATGCCGTTGTCGTCTAGATCGGCATCCACCAGCAGGAAGGGGTGATCCTCCACACGAATGAACTGCTTCTCGGCCGGGGTGACCAGCGCGTAACGCCCGTCCGCCTCGCGGCGCAGGATCGTCGAGAGCAGCCGAACCAGTCGCGGCCGGGCGATCACCCCCCCCTCATGGATCCAGCGGCCGTCGGCGACGATCACCAGGTCCATCTCGCCGGCATGCTCGGGGCGCCAGCGGTCCACGGGAGGAATCTCGCCCCCGGGATCGAGTTGGGCCAGCAGCGGATCGAGGTTCATGTCGGCTCCCTGGTCATGGGATAGAGTCATGCGAAAGAGTCATGCGA
>Ga0207421_10003745_pt1 | contig 17933 bp, 18 predicted proteins | sample SodLakKL_010_SED_4_FD_187542 | JGI IMG/M metagenome (GOLD analysis project Ga0207421, IMG submission 187542) | Alkaline sediment microbial communities from Lake Tanatar, Kulunda Steppe, Russia - 8KL_010_SED (SPAdes) (version 2) | ecosystem: Environmental > Aquatic > Non-marine Saline and... | reverse complement strand
GGATATGCTCAGGCTAATTTGCTTATTATTCCAGAAGAATACGCTTTTGAGTTTTCATTGTTTGCTTTTCGCAATCCCAAGCCCTGTCCTGTTCTTGACATACTGGAAAAAGGTCAATATAACCCTCCGTCATCTCCAGAGGCAGATATAAGGACTGATCTGCCTCGATACAGGCTATACAAAGAGGGCAAACTTGTTGAGGAAATATTAAATATCAGGAATTTATGGCAGGATAATCTGGTCTCTTTTTTGCTTGGCTGCAGTTTTACATTTGAAAGCGCTCTTCAGGAGGAAAACATTCCCATCCGCCACATAGAAAATAACAAAAATGTCCCTATGTATATCACGAACATAAAGTGCCATTCAGCGGGAATATTTTCCGGGCCTATGGTTGTTTCGATGCGTCCACTGCCGGGGAGATATATTTCCCGGGCTGTGGAGATTACCTCTAAATATCCCGAGGTACATGGAGCACCGGTTCATATTGGAGCTCCCGAAGAAATTGGCATAGATAATATCGATGAGCCGGATTTTGGCGATAAAGTATCAATTAAGAAGAATGAAATTCCAGTTTTCTGGGCATGTGGGGTAACCCCTCAGGCCGTGGTAATGGAGAGCAAATTACCTTTTGTTATAACACATTCTCCTGGCCATATGTTTATAACCGATATTCGCAATCGGGATCTAAAAGAAATTTAAATCTCTGCAAAATTTGATCTGAGGAGGAATAGAATGAATTTTCTCGAGAGATTAAAACAAATTGGTCCTGGAGCTATGGTGGCGGCAGCATTTATTGGGCCTGGTACAGTTACAACAGCCACAGTAACGGGTGCAGATCATGGTTATGTTTTATTGTGGGCTGTAGCATTTTCAATAATAGCCACGATGATTTTGCAGGAGTTTTCTGCCCGGCTGGGTATCGTGAGCGGAGAGGGATTAGGAGAAGCCCTGAGAAAAGAATTTGATAGCCCAATTATTAAAGGTATAGCAATTTTCCTTGTTGTGGGTGCAATAGGAGTTGGAGCAGCCGCTTTTGAAACGGGTAATATCGTCGGTGGAGCCATGGGGCTGGCAACTATAACAGGAGTTTCTGAACAGATTTGGGGGCCGATAATTGGCCTGATTGCTTTAGCCATTTTATGGACAGGCAAGTATAAAGTTGTTGAGAAAGTGCTTATAGGTCTGGTAGCTCTGATGAGTATTTCTTTTATCATAACAGCAATTTTTGTCAGACCTGATCTGGGTGATATTTTTGCGGGGCTATTCACTTTCTCTATGCCCGAAGGGGAGGGGCTAACACTCGTCATTGCTTTGATTGGAACTACCGTGGTTCCCTATAATTTATTTTTGCACGCATCCTCTGTGCAGGATAAGTGGAAGGGAGAGGAACATTTAGGAGCAGCCAGATTTGATACTGTTTTTTCGATAATAATCGGTGGGTTAATCACTCTGGCAATAGTAATAACTTCATCGGCTGTCATTCACGGCACGGGCATGGAGGTTGCTGATGCAGGAGATATGGCCGTACAGCTGGAACCCACACTGGGAAGGTGGGCTAAATGGTTCTTTGCCATAGGACTATTTGGCGCTGGGTTTTCTTCGGCAGCTACAGCTCCCCTGGCCGGTGCTTATGCTACTGCAGGAGCTTTGGGCTGGCCCAGAGATTTAAAAGGCACCAAGTTCAGAATTGTGCTGTTGATCATTTTAATTATCGGTGTAGTTGGAGCAGGTCTGGGCCTGGACCCTGTTCAGCTGATAATTTTTGCTCAGGCCGTTAACGGTATTCTACTGCCAATATCAGCTGTTTTTCTCTGGTATGTAATGAATAATGAGGAGAAACTGGGTGAACACACCAATGGTATAATTGCCAATATTCTGGGTGGCGTTGTAGTTATAATCACTGTTTTTATAGGTATTAATATGCTTATAGGTGTTTTTGGCTAATAAAACCGATAACAGACTGATATTATTGAAGTGGTTCATGTTTTATTTTCCTTTAGAGTGGAATTTTCATTCATCCCCTGTCGATTTTAATCCGACAGGGGATATTATTCGTTTTAGTTTTCGAAATCAGAATTTTGTTGTAAGGGGGTTGATTATGGCTTCTTATAAATATGTGGGGGATCGAGGAATTCTTGTCGAATTTTCTGCTGAGATTTCCCGTGAGGTGAATGAAAAAGTGCGGGGGCTTGATTATACTCTTCAGAAGGAAGAATTACAGGGGGTTGAGGAGATCATTCCCACATATCGTTCTCTCCTGATATTTTTTGATCCCCTCTCTACAGATAGAAAAGAAATAATGTCTGAGGTTAAATCGAGGGCGGAGTCCATAGAAAATATGACATTCCCTGATCCCCGTATTGTTGAGATACCAGTGAAGTATGGAGGTGAATATGGTCCAGATTTAGAATTTGTGGCCAGTTATAATAATTTAAAAGAAGATGAAGTTATTGATATTCATACAGGGGGAGAATATAGAGTTTACATGCTTGGCTTCACCCCGGGCTTTCCCTACCTGGGTGGCATGTCAGAGAAAATTGCAACTCCCAGGCTGGATAGTCCCCGGGAAAAAATAGCCCGGGGCAGTGTTGGCATTGCAGGAGATCAGACGGGTATTTATCCTCTTTCCAGTCCCGGGGGATGGAGGCTAATTGGCAGAACTCCTCTGGATCTATTTTCTGCCGATAGAGAAGAACCTTTTCTGCTGCAGGTGGGAGACATTCTTCACTTTGTTTCTATAACTGAAGACAGATACAGGGAAATAAGAGAGAGGGTTAACTCAGAAAATTTTACCGTAAAAATCATGTAAAATGTAATAAATACCCGGTATGAAAAATAAGAAGTTATTATGGAGGAATAAATTTTGAATGCTGCAAAAATATTAAAGCCCGGTCCGCTTACCACGGTGCAGGATTCGGGGCGAAGGGGTTATCAGCGTTTTGGTATGCCTGAAGCTGGAGCTATGGATAAGTTTTCTTTCAGGACAGCAAATTTGCTGGTGGGAAATTGTGCTGGCACAGCAGTCCTGGAATTCACTCTGGAGGGTCCGGACCTGATAGTTCAAAAAGACAGTATAATTGCAATAACCGGAGGAGATTTTTCGCCCTGTTTAAATAGCTGTCAAATTCCCATGTGGCAGTCGATATATGTTTCAGCGGGATCACGACTGGAAATCGGGTCGGTAAACCGTGGTTTAAGAGGATATATTGCTTTTAAGGGTGGAATAGATGTTGAAGAAAAGATGGGCAGCAGGTCCACATATTTAAAGGGTGAAATGGGGGGGTTTAAGGGCAGAAAATTACAGAAAGGTGATTTATTGAAGCTTGGTAAAAAAGCTTACAGAGATGAATATATTGAAGCCAGGCTTCCCGGCAGTTATATTCCCAAATACACAGGGCATGCAGACACAGGGGTGATTTTGGGCCCTCAGGAAGATCATTTTACAGAAAGCGGTGTAGAAACATTTTTGCGGGGAGAATATACAGTCACATCTCAGGCGGATAGAATGGGTTATCGTCTTGAAGGGCCAAAGATACTTCACCGGGATGAAGACAGCTCAGATATTATATCTGATGGGATTCCTCCCGGGGCTGTGCAGGTTCCAGGACATGAAAAACCGATAATTATGATGGCAGATAGGCAGACTACAGGCGGATATCCCAAAATAGCAACTGTAATATCTGTAGATCTTCCTCATATAGCTCAGTTGAAGCCTGGAGAAACTTTGTCTTTTAATGAGGTCAGTCTAAAGAGAGCTCAAAAATTGCTGGAAAAAAGAGAACAGATTCTGGATGAGATAAGAGAGAAAAAGTTTAAGCTGAAAGATGATAGGTTTTTCAGGATAAATGTCAGGGATGAAAATTTCTTCGTCAGGGTGGAAGAGGTAGAAGAGTGAAAGCATATGTGAAAATATTAATATAAAATACGCGTATACAGGTATACAAAGCGATCCCTTCTTTACAGTCTCTGTGAAGCGGAGTATAATTTAATTGAGATGGGATTTAAAAATCATTAATTATTACCTTCCCGGAGGGCTGTGCTGATATGTGAATGTCTGGCATTATTTTTGGGGCAGTTATCGTGACTGCGTTCACGATTTTATCTTGTTTTTTCTCTGAAACTGAGGTTTCAGCCGGAAAGAAAGGGGGAGAAATTCAGTTTAATCAGTTAATATTCCACCAATAAAATGACCTGTTAAATTTATGCGGGCGGGCAGGAGAAATGCAATTTATAGGGAAGTGAATCTACAGAAAGTGATAGTGTGAAAGAGATTAATCATAAAAACAATGGGGAGAAAATAAAAGGAGCTGATAATGGTGGGCAAAGGAGATAAAGTCAAGGTCGATAACCCCAACTGGTGCAAACGCTGCGGTATCTGCATCGAAGTCTGCCCTGTGGAGGTATTCAAACTGGGCGAAGATCATATTCAGATCGAAGACCTGGATAACTGTATAGGCTGTGAGAACTGCGAGTTGAGCTGTCCGGATTACGTATTAAAGGTGGTGAATGAAAATGAGAGACAGGAATAAAAAGGCCAAATTGCTGCAGGGTGATGAAGCGGTAGTAGAAGGTGGACTGCTGGCAGGTGCCAGCTTTTTTGCCGGTTATCCCATCACACCCGCTTCGGAGATAGCCGAGGGTTTTGCCGATAAGCTGCCCGAACGCGGCGGCAAATTCATCCAGATGGAGGATGAGCTGGCCAGCATGGGCTGTATTATCGGAGCTTCACTGGCCGGAGAGAAAGCCATCACTGCCACAAGTGGACCGGGCCTCTCGCTTAAAGCTGAGAATCTGGGCCTGGGCATAATGATAGAGGCGCCCTGTGTGCTGGTCGATGTGCAGAGAGTCGGCCCCTCGACGGGACTTCCCACCTCTCCTTCACAGGGTGATGTGATGCAGGCCCGCTGGGGCACACACGGAGACCATCCCATCATCGCTCTCAGTCCGGCATCGGTGGAGGAGACAGTGGATATGACCATACGCTCCTTCAATCTGGCTGAGAAGTACAGGATACCTGTAATTCTGCTGCTGGACGAGATAGTAGGGCATATGAGGGAAAAAGTAGTGCTGCCCGACCCCGATGATGTGGAGCTGATCGAGCGCAAGAGGCCAGAAGGTGTTGACCCGGAAGATTTCAACCCCTATGAGGAGACGGAAGATCATATTCCACCCATGCCTGATTATGGCAGCGGTTATCGCTATCATACTACAGGTCTTTTCCACGATAAGACAGGCTTTCCCCGGGGCACAGCTGAAGATGCCCGCAAATTGATGGATAGAATGACAGCCAAGATAGAGGAAAACAGAGATGATATCATAGATCTCGAGGACGATATGCAGGGTGACGAAGAGGTGGCCGTGATAGCCTACGGTTCCACCGCCAGAACGGCCATAAGTGCTGTAAACGAGGCACGGGAGCAGGGCTATAAAGCTGGCTGGACCAAGCTCAAGACTATCTGGCCTTTCCCCCGAGAATACGTGAGTCAGCTGGCTGAAAAGGTCGATCATATCATAGTGCCCGAGCTCAACCAGGGTCAGCTAATCGGAGAGGTTGAGAAGGCCGCTGCCGGAAGAGCAGAAATTTCTGGCATCAACAGATATGACGGCACCCTCATTCCACCGCAGGAAGTTCTGACTCATATAGAGGAGGTTGTTTAATCATGGCTAAAGATATCGATAAGTATTTTCGTCAGGATAAACTGCCCCATATCTGGTGTTCGGGCTGTGGCCATGGCACGATAATGTCCAGCATGGTCAGAGCCATCGACGAGATCGGATTTGATCAGGATAAAACTGTCATCGTTTCAGGCATAGGATGTTCGGGCAGGGCCCCAGGATATCTGGATTTCAATACACTCCATGTCACGCACGGCCGGGCCATAACCTATGCCACAGGTGTGAAGATGTCCAACCCCGAACTGGAAGTGATTGTCGTCACCGGTGATGGTGATGGAGCAGCCATCGGCGGAAATCACCTCATTCATGGCTGCCGCCGCAATATAGATATAAATGTGGTGCTCTTCAACAACAATATCTACGGTATGACTGCAGGTCAGTTTTCACCGCAGACTCCCACAGGTTGCACGGCAACCACGGCTCCCTATGGAAATATCGATCAGAACTTCGATCTCTGCAGCCTGGCCCGATCGGCGGGAGCCACCTTTGTGGCCAGAAGCGGATCGGCCTATCCCCGCAAGCTGAATAAAGTTCTTCAGTCCGCCTTCGAACATGATGGATTTTCCTTTGTGGAAGCCATGAGTCAGTGTCCCGTCAACTTCGGCCGCCGCAATGATATAGGTAATGCCGTCGATATGCTGCGCTGGCAGAAAGATCTCATTATCGATCAGGAAAAATATGAGGAGCTATCTGCTGAGGAACAGGAGGAGAAGCTGCCTGCAGGCATTCTCTACCAGGACGAAAAAGAGGAGTACACCCAAAAATATGATAAGCTCATCAAAGAAGCCAAATCAGGGGCAGGTGAATAGTTATGGATAGATTAGAAGTTAGGGTTAGCGGTGCCGGAGGCCAGGGCATGATTCTGGCCGGCATAATTCTGGCCGAGGCCAGCACACACCATCCCGAACTAAATGTGGTTCAGACCCAGTCTTATGGTCCCGAGTCAAGGGGTGGGGCCAGCAGAGCCGAGGTGGTTATAAGCCAGGATAATATAGATTATCCCAAGGTTGTAAAAGCAGATATACTGATAGCACTCACCGATGAGGCCCTGGCCAAATACGGTGATGATGTCGAAGATGACGCTGTGGTAATCATTGATGAAAATATGAATACAGGGGATTTTACACCTCCTCAGGAGGGCGAGTTCCACTCACTGCCCATCTTTGCCACTGCCCGGGATGAGATCGGCTTGGAGCTAACCGCCAATATTGTGGCTCTGGGAGCTTTGAGCCATTTTCTGCCCGGGCTGAGCTCGGAATCCATTAAAAAGGCCCTGATGGAGAGAGTGCCTGAAGGCACGGAGGAGAAAAACAAAGCCGCCTTTGAGGCAGGCAGAAAATTGATCTAGAGGAGGTATAGATAAAGATGGCAGATTTCAAGGATATGTACGAACAGTGGAAATCTGACAAATATGAACCTACCAAATCCTCCTTTGGAGAGCGCCGGGAGGAGTTCACCACGGATTCGGGCATACCGGTCAAACCACTGTATACCCCCGGAGAGATTGAAGATATAGATTATCTCGATGATATCAACTTTCCCGGTCAGTTCCCTTTCACCCGGGGTGTCTATCCCACCATGTACAGGAGCAGGGTGTGGACCATGCGTCAGTATGCCGGTTTTGGCACCGCCCGGGAGACAAATGAGAGATTTCGCTATCTCCTGGAACAGGGTCAGACCGGTCTGAGCACTGCTTTCGATCTCCCCACACAGATCGGATATGACTCCAGCCAAAATCTGGCCCGGGGAGAGGTAGGCCGGGTCGGCGTGGCCATAGATACACTGGCCGATATGGAGGTGCTCTTCGATGAAATCCCCCTGGATGAAGTGAGCACTTCCATGACCATCAATGCTCCTGCTGCCGTCCTGCTGGCCATGTATATAGCTGTGGGTGAGAAGCAGGGTGTGGATAGAGCTGATCTGACCGGAACGACCCAGAATGATATACTCAAAGAATATATTGCCCGCGGCACATATATCTTTCCGCCCGAGCCCTCGCTGCGTCTGATAACCGATATATTCGAGTTCTGTGCTGAAGAGATGCCGCGCTGGAATACGATAAGCATCAGTGGCTATCATATCCGTGAGGCCGGTTCTGATGCTGTGCAGGAGGTGGCCTTTACGCTGGCAAACGGCATCGAATACGTTGAAGCTGCTCTCGATGCCGGGCTGGAAGTCGATGAATTTGCCCCCAGACTATCTTTCTTCTTCAATGCTCAGATGAACTTCCTGGAGGAGATAGCCAAATTCAGAGCCGCCAGAAGACTCTGGGCTGAGATCATGAAGGAGAGATTCGGAGCTCAGAAGGATAAATCCTGTATGCTGCGCTTTCACACCCAGACGGCAGGTGCTGCTCTGACCGCCCAGCAGCCCCAGAACAACATAGTCAGAGTGGCCATTCAGGCTCTGGCTGCAGCTCTGGGCGGCACACAGTCACTGCACACCAACTCCTACGATGAAGCCCTGAGTCTGCCCACGGAAGAGTCTGTGAGGATAGCGCTGAGAACCCAGCAGATAATCGCTGAAGAGACAGGTGTAGCTGATACCGCCGATCCTCTGGGCGGCTCCTATGCCATAGAAGCTATGACCGATAAAATCGTATCTGAAGCAAGAGATTATCTTGATGAGATAGACAAACTGGGCGGCATGGTTGAGGCTATCAATGCCGGTTATGTTCAGCGCGAGATACAGGACACCGCCTATGAGATGCAGAAGGAGATCGAAGAAGGAGACAGGGTAGTTGTCGGTGTCAATAAATACCGTGAGGAAGAAGAGGAAAAGGTTGAAGAGATACTCACCGTGGATGAGGAGCTGGAAAACAATCAGACCGCGCGCCTGGAAAAGGTCAAAGAGGAAAGGGATCAGGCCAGTGTCGACAGCCATCTGCAGGAGATAAGATCTGCAGCTCAGAGCGGTGATAACCTGATGCCCTATCTGGTTGATGCCGTTAAGGATTATGTCAGCATCGGTGAGATATGCTCGGTGCTGCGGGATGAGTTTGGCGAATATGAGGCCAGACATTTTTGATTCATCCCGGTCTTAAATCACTGCAAGCAGGAGGGAGCTATAATGGCAGAAAAAAATATTAAGGTACTCATCGCCAAACCGGGTCTGGACGGACATGACAGGGGTGCTAAGGTCATAGCCCGCGGCCTGAAAGAGGCCGGCATGGAAGTCGTCTATACCGGGCTCAGACAGGCACCGGAAGATATAGTCAACGCTGCCGTCCAGGAGGATGTGGATGTCATCGGCCTCAGCATTCTCTCCGGGGCCCACAGACAGCTTTTTCCCGTCATCATGGAGAAGCTGGAAGAGGCCGGAAGAGAAGATGTGCTGGTTCTGGCCGGAGGCACCATCCCTGATAAGGATCACGATGAACTCCATGATCTGGGAATCAAGGCTATCTTCCAGCCGGGTACGCCCATAGAGGAGATAGTGGACTTCATTGAGAGTGAGCTGGGAGCTGCCTGATGCAGGTTTCCATAGATGAGATCCGTTCCGGCCACAAACCTGCCATCGCCCGGGCCATCACCCTGGTGGAAAATGAACGCAGGCAGATATGGCCCCTGCTCAAGGAGCTCTTCGCCACAAGTGAGCTGGCCTCACTGGTAGGTGTGACAGGGCCGCCTGGCTGTGGCAAGAGCACCCTGGTGGAGAAGCTGGTCGCCGGCTGGCTGGAGGAGGGCGAGAGAATAGGTGTTATAGCGATCGATCCCTCCAGCGAGTTCAGCGGTGGTGCCCTGCTGGGGGATAGAATACGCATGGATGGAATCAGCTCTGAGCCGGAGGTTTTCATACGCAGCATGGCCACCAGGGGATACCTGGGAGGGCTGAATCCGGCCATATTCGACACCGTTCTCATCCTCTCGGCAGCGGGCTATGATCGCATAGTGATCGAAACAGTGGGTGTGGGGCAGAATGAGATCGATATAGTCAATCTGGCCGACACCACACTGGTGGTGACGATGCCCGAGGTCGGGGATGAGATTCAGGCCTTCAAGGCCGGACTGATGGAGGCCGGTGATATCTTCGTTCTCAACAAGGCCGATCATCCCCGGGTGAACCGCATGGAGCTGGTCCTGCAGCAGATGCTTGAGCTTAACAGCTCCGGGGAGGAGCAGGAATTTCCCCGGCTGCTCAAGACCATAGCCACCAGAGGTGAGGGTGTCGATGAAGTTCTCGAGGCTGTCGGTGATCATCGCCTCAAGCTGGAGAAGAGCGGCGATATCGCCCGGCACAGAAAACAGGTGATGAGGCGGCATATACTTCATCTGCTGGAAGAGAAAGTCAGGGAACAGCTCATAGATCCACTGCTGCAGTCGGAAGACTTCAAACAGATTCTCGATCAGGTGGTAAAGAGAAAGGCAGATCCCTATTCAACTGCGGAGGATCTGCTTGCCCGCCTGAAAAGTGCCGATCAACAGCGGGAGGAGGTTAATTTAAGCCATGAAAATTGATCATATCGGTGTGGCAGTTGAGGAACTGCAATCATCACTATCTTTCTATCGTGATGCTCTGGGCCTGGAGTTTAAAGGCCAGGAGAGAGTTGAAGATCAGGGTGTGGAAGTGGCCATGCTGGATCTGGGAGAGAGCAAGCTGGAGCTGCTGGAACCTCTATCCGATGAAAGTCCCATAGCCCGCCATCTGGCAAAACGGGGTGAGGGCATCCATCATCTGGCCATTAAAGTCGAGGATATTGAGGCCAAGATGGCTGAGATGGAAGATGCGGGAGTCGAATTCATAGGTGAAGAGCCCACACCGGGTGCCGGAGGCAAAAAGATCATCTTTGCCCATCCCAAAAGCACAAGCGGTGTGCTGCTGGAACTCTGTGAAGAGCAATAATTATAGCATTACATGCAGGAGGGAAATATATTTATGTGGGACAGTATGGACGATCTGATAACAGCAGCCCAGGAAAATCCTCCGCTCAATATGGCCGTGGCGGCCGCCGCCGACAGCGTTGTTCTGAAGAGTGCGGCCAGGGCCGAGAGGGAAAATCTGGTCAGGCCCATTCTGGTGGGCGATAAAGAGGGAATAGAGGATATTATCCAGTCCGAACAGCTGGAGATGGATGATTATGAGATAGTCGATGCCGAATCGGATCGGGAAGCTGCCAGCAGAGCTGTGGAGCTTACTGCGGAAGGAAAAGCGGACTTTCCCATGAAAGGCATGCTCAGCACAAGCACCATTCTGCGGGCTCTGCTCAATAAAGAATATGGCCTGCGTCAGGATAAGATGCTGAGCCTGGTAACACTGATGGATCTCAAAAATCAGGATCATATGATATTCATGAGCGATGCCGGTATGAATCCCAATCCGGATCTGGAGGCCAAAGCCGGCATAATCAGAAATGCGGTAACAATCGCCCGCTCTGTGGGTGTTGAAAAACCCAGGGTGGCCGTGCTGGCTGCAGTGGAGAATGTTCAGCCCAAGATGCCTGTGACAGAGGAGGCGGCCATTCTCAGCAAGATGCAGGACAGGGGTCAGCTGAAAAACTGCATTGTTGACGGTCCCTTTGCTCTTGATAATGCTCTCTTTGAGGAAGCGGCCGAACACAAGGGCATCAAAGGTGAGGTGGCCGGTAAGGCGGATATTTTGATAACTCCTGATATCGAGGCCGGTAATATACTCTACAAATCGATGATTGTCTATGCCGGTACACCTTCTGCCAGTGTGGTCTATGGGGCCAGAGTACCCCTGGTTCTCACCTCCAGAGCCGATACCGTCCGGACGAAATTTAATTCCATAGCACTGGCCAAAGTTTCAACCGAGGGTTTATCAGGTTAGGGGATAAGTATCACCTAAGCTTGCTAACTTTTTACTAAAATTCTATGCGAGGGGGAATTTAGCATGAGCGGCGATTTTGATATCTATGAGATGGTTCTTACTCAGGTGAGGAGAGCCTGTGATGAGCTGGGACTCGACGATGAGGTGATGTGTTTTCTGAAAAACCCCATGAGGACTTTGAAGGTTGAGGTCCCTGTTAAGATGGATGATGGCGGTGTTGAAGTATTTCGGGGATTTCGCTGCCAGCACAATGATGTCCTGGGGCCGACCAAAGGAGGCATAAGATATCATCCCGAGGTCAATCAGGAGGAAGTTGAGGCCATGGCGGCCTGGATGACATTTAAATGTGCGCTGGCAGATGTTCCCTACGGTGGGGCCAAAGGTGGAGTTATCTGTGAACCGGCAGATATGAGCGAGAGGGAGCTTGAACGCCTTTCGCGCAAATTCATTGAAGCCATCGCTCCTATTATCGGCCCGGAGAAGGATATTCCTGCTCCCGATGTCAATACAAATGCTCAGGTTATGGGCTGGTTTGTCGACGAATATTCCAAAATGAGCGGTGTTTACAGCCCCGGTCTGGTCACGGGCAAGCCCCTTGTGCTGGGAGGATCTGAGGGCAGGAGCTATGCTACAGGTAGAGGAGTTATGTATAATGTGCAGGAAGCTGCCCGTACCATGGATCTGGATCTGGAAGGTGCCGATATTGTGGTTCAGGGCTACGGAGCAGTCGGCAGTTACAGCGCCATCTTCCTTGAGGATTTAGGCGCAAACTTAATAGCCACCACAGTATACAATCCCAAAACAGGTCAGGTTGAAGGCGCCTATGATTCAGACGGCTTGGACGCCCGCAAGCTGAAAGAATACTATGAAGAGAACAAAACTGTTAAAGGCTTTCCCGGTTCTGAGGATATTGGCAATAGAGAGCTTCTCACCACTTCCTGCGATGTGCTCATACCGGCGGCACTTGCCAACCAGATCGACGCGGAAATAGCAGAGGAGATAGATGCCAAAATTCTGGCCGAGGCTGCCAATGGCCCCACATCTCCGGAGGCGGATGAGGTTCTCAAAGACAAGTATACCATGGTAATCCCTGATATACTGGCCAACTGCGGCGGTGTGACTGTATCCTATTTCGAATGGGTGCAGAACAATTATAACTACTACTGGAAGGAAGAAGAAGTCGATGAGAAATTGCGGGAGATGATGGTCGACGCCTTCCATCGCGTTCATGATATGAAACATGAGATGGATGTGCCCATGAGAACTGCTGCATATGTTGAATCGATCCGCAGATTGAATGATGCTATGGGATACAGGGGCTGGATCTAAATTTAAGCTGGCAGGCCAATAGCCTCAGCTGGCAGGGGGGAGTGGAGCTTTAAGTGTGGCTCTGCTCTTCCCTTAACCTTTTTATTCCCTTCCATATGCTATATAATGTTAGTTGTGTGAGGCTGTATATTTTTATAAATTAAAATTCGGCAGAGGAGGCAGATACTGTGGATGATAAGATCGAAGAATTACAGAAGAAGCAGGAGAGGATAAAGAAGGGTGGCGGTGAGAAGAAGATCGAAAAACAGCACGACAAGGGCAAATACACCGCCCGTGAGAGGATAGATATGCTCCTGGATGAGGGAAGTTTTCAGGAGATAGGCATGTTTGTAGAACATAGAGCCCAGGAGCTGGGTATGGATGAGCGTGATGTACCCGGCGAAGGTGTGGTAACAGGCCGGGGAACAATCCACGGCCGCAATGTTTATGTTTTTGCTCAGGACTTTACAGCCATGGGTGGTTCACTCGGGGAGATGCACGCCAAGAAGATATGGAGGATCATGGATGAGGCGGCCAAAGCAGGTGCCCCTATAATAGGGCTCAATGATTCCGGCGGGGCCCGCATCCAGGAGGGAGTCAATTCGCTCTCCGGTTATGGAGGCATCTTCTACCGGAACTCAATAAATTCAGGTGTTGTGCCACAGCTCTCAGCTATCTTAGGGCCCTGTGCAGGAGGGGCGGTCTATTCACCGGCTCTGACTGATTTTGTCTTTATGGTCGACGATACCAGCAAGATGTTCATCACCGGACCCCAGGTCATAAAATCGGTCACCGGTGAGGAAGTATCGACCGAAGAGCTGGGCGGGGGCATGGCCCACAATCAGTACAGCGGTGTGGCCCATTTTCTGGATGATAATGAGGAGGACTGCTTTGATAGGATGAGAAAGCTTCTCTCATTTTTGCCCGACAACCACCGGGAGCTTCCTCCCTTTGAGGAAAATGAAGATCCACTGGATCGACGCGAGATGGAGCTCAGAAATATCGTGCCCGATGAACCCAAAAAATCCTACGATGTTCGCGATGTGATAGAGAATGTAGTAGACGATAAGGATTTTCTTGAGGTTCAGCCCTATTTTGCTCCCAATATAGTAATAGGTTTTGCCCGCCTGGGCGGACACAGTGTGGGCATAGTTGCCAACCAGCCCAAAGTCAAGGCCGGATGTCTGGATATTGATTCCTCTGACAAAGCGTCCAGATTCGTCAGATTCTGTGACAGCTTCAATATACCCATTCTGACCTTCACCGATGTGCCGGGATATCTGCCCGGTGTGGAACAGGAGCATGGAGGTATCATAAGGCACGGGGCCAAACTTCTCTATGCCTACAGTGAGGCCACTGTTCCCCTCATGAATGTGATACTGAGAAAAGCTTACGGTGGGGCCTATATAGCGATGAGCAGCGGCCACCTTGAAGGTGATTATGTCTTCGCCTGGCCCACATCCGAGATAGCCGTAATGGGTCCCCGGGGTGCGGCCAATATCATCTTCAGAAAGGAAATACAGAATGCCGACAGTCCTGAGGAGGTCCGCCAGGAGAAGATAGATGAATACCGGGAGAACTTTGCCAATCCCTATCAGGCAGCTTCACTGGGTTATGTGGATGATGTTATCATGCCCGAGGATACCAGACCCCAGCTGATCAGATCGCTGGAAGCCATCAGGGAGAAGAGACAGGAGCTGCCCTCCAAAAAACACGGCAACTTTCCGGTTTAAGCTGCAGACACGGAAAACTCTCATATAAACAGGAGGTAGAGAGATGTCACCACTGGAATTGATACAGGATGCCGAGGCCCTGGCCGGGATGAGTGCCGGTGAACAGCTTTATGCCGGAGGGCAGGTGGCGGTGCTGGGCATGTTCATTGTGTTCAGCATACTGCTGCTGCTGTTCCTCACCATCAAAGTCATCGAGACCTTTGCCGGCAGTGATGGCCAGGCTGTTACACCGGGGGCGTCTGGCAGCAAAACTGCTGTCAGCGATCAGCCTTCACCGGCTCCTTCCCCGGCTCCGGCCGCTGAGAAGGAAGATGGGCTCGACCCCGAGATTATTGCGGCTATTACAGCATCACTTCAGGCCTTTTATGAGGAAAGAGGCGGCAGATTTCGCATATTGAGGGTGAAGAAGAGATCCCGCCCGCTCCCGGCCTGGATGAGAGAGATTGAGAGCGAATCAGAAGCTGTCGATATAACAAGTGAATCCAAGGAGGTTAAGTGAAAATCCATGAAGAGAAAATTCAGAGTAACCGTTGCAGGTGAGACCTATGAGGTTGAGGTGGAAGAGATAGATGGAAAAGGAGATAGTTCTAAAACAGCCGGAAGGAATGAGAGCACTGAGACCGGCACCGCAGGATCGAGCACTAGCCAGAACCAGAGCAGCAGCAGCGGTTCAGGCTCAGGTTCGGAGAGAGTCGATGCTCCCTCAGGCAGCAGCAAATCACCCACAGCTTCCCGGGATAAGAAGGAGGAAGCCGGCGGGGGTGATGGTGAGGTTGAATCACCCATGGCCGGCAAAGTGCTGGAGCTGAATGTGGCCGAAGGTGACGAGGTCAGCCAGGGCGATCTGATCATGATACTGGAAGCGATGAAGATGGAAAATGAAGTGTATGCTCCCACCAGCGGCACGGTCCAGGAGATTGCAGTTTCAGTGGAACAATCCGTCGATGCAGGCGACCATATAATGACCATAGGATAATATCATCACAAGAAAAAAGAGCTGAGGGGGTAATATAAGTTGGCACAGGCTTTTCTGGATTTTATAGGTCAATCAGGAATATTTATGATCGGATATCAGCAGATAATAATGCTTGTTATAGCCCTGGTTCTCATATACCTGGGTATAGTAAAGGAATATGAGCCGCTTCTGCTTCTGCCCATTGGTTTTGGTATGCTGCTGGTCAATCTGCCCCTTACCGGATTGATGGAAGAGGCCACAGGTGATCAGGCAGCAGGGTTATTCCATTATTTCTATATGGGCAACGCCCTGGGCATATTTCCGCCCCTGATCTTTCTGGGGGTGGGAGCCATGACGGACTTTGGACCTCTTCTGGCCAATCCCAAGAGCGCTCTGCTCGGTGCAGCAGCCCAGTTCGGCATATTTCTCACATTTATAGGTGCCATACTGCTGGGCTTTACAGGTCCACAGGCAGCCTCTGTAGGCATTATAGGTGGGGCTGACGGCCCTACAGCCATCTATCTTTCTTCCCTGATGGCCCCCGAATATCTGGCAGCAATATCGATTGCCGCCTATGCCTATATGGCTTTAGTTCCCATCATTCAGCCTCCCATCATCAAACTTCTCACCAGCGAGGAGGAGCGTAAGATAGAGATGAAACAGCTGCGCAGGGTATCGCAGAAGGAGAAGATCATATTTCCCGTAGCTGTGGCACTTGTTGTGGTATTTCTGGTGCCAGCTTCCGCTCCACTTGTGGGCATGCTGATGATGGGCAATCTCTTTCGAGAGGCCGGGGTGGTCGAACGACTGAGCGAGGTGGCACAGAATGCCCTTGTCAATGCAGTGACCATATTTCTGGGAGTTGCTGTCGGCGCCAGTGCTTCTGCTGACACATTTCTCAGAGCTGACACTCTGCAGATTCTGCTGCTGGGCGTGCTGGCCTTCGCCTTTGGAACTGCCACAGGCCTGATACTGGGCAAGATCATGAACAGGCTCAGCGGCGATAATATAAACCCCATGATCGGAGCCGCCGGGGTTTCAGCTGTGCCCATGGCTTCCCGTGTGGTCCAGAAGCTCGGTCAGGAGGAGAATTCCTCCAATTTTCTGCTGATGCATGCCATGGGACCCAATGTGGCAGGAGTTATAGGTTCTGCGGTAGCAGCCGGAGTTCTGCTTTCCGTCTTCGGCTGATGATCTTAAATTATCTGTTAGCGAGCGGGGGGACTGTAAAATGAGCGATTACAGAGTCTATTTCAACGGTGAGCTGGTGGAGCGCGATCAGGCCCGGCTGGATATGGAGGACAGGGCCTGTCAGTTCGGTGATGGTGTTTATGAGGTTATTGCCCTGTGGGGAGGTGTTCCCTTTAAGCTGGAAGAGCATATGCAGAGGCTGGAGATGTCGGGCAGGGCTCTGGATATAGAGCTTCCCCCTGCTGACTGGTTTATAGAGGAAGCCTATTCCTATCTGGAGGAGCTGGGCTGTCTGGCAGATGGAGATGGCGAGGATTTCAAGCTCTATGTGCAGGCTTCGCGCGGTATCGCTGACCGCAGTCATGCTTATCCCGATGAGATCGAGCCTGAAATAATTATGAAGGTCTCCAGCTTTCAGCCCAACCCTCAGGAATATTATGATGAAGGTGTCAGCGCTATCACCTATCCTGATGAGAGATGGGCTCGCTGTTATGCCAAATCACTGCAGCTGCTGCCCAACGCCATGGCCAAGAAAGCTTCGGAGAAAGCCGGGGCCTATGAAGCCATACTTGTCCGGGATGGTTTTGCCATGGAGGGCTCACTTTCCAATATATTCATAGTGGAAAAGGGCCGGCTGATCACGCCGCCTGCTTCCAATTACATTTTAAATGGCATAACACGCAGGACTGTTATCGAGCTGGCCGGCAGAGAGAATATACCGCTCTTTCAGGAGAGCATACCTCTGGAGAGGCTATTCTCGGCCGATGAGGTCTTTTTGAGCGGGACTACGACCGAGATCATGCCAATTGTGGAGATAGATGATGAGATAATAGGCCCGGGTCGTCCGGGTGAGCTGACACTTCACATGCAGAAGCTCTACTGGGGTGAAAGCCGCAGCAGCTGATCTTCTCTGTATATCATCAAATTCTTTCTTAAATCCCAGGAGATCTGCAGGAGGGTTCTCTCTAAAAGCGCCTGCAGCTATGGCAGGTGCTGTGAAGCATTGATTTTATCGGGGGGCCCTCCTTTTGCTGTTTGTGGGCTGGAATAAATTGCAGAATATATGAAAAAGATGCTATGATGTATACGGGTATACTTCGGAACTTTGTGTTGACAATGGTTTAATATAGTGATATAAGTAATATAGAACAACAAAATTATGTAGTTCTATTTTGTTCTACTTAATTATACATATTATTTGATATATAACATATCTTGAATACGTGGGTTTGCAGTTGAGTGAGATTCAGTTTAGTGAGTGTATGAGGGAAAGGGAATTAGAT
>Ga0207421_10003743_pt1 | contig 17938 bp, 16 predicted proteins | sample SodLakKL_010_SED_4_FD_187542 | JGI IMG/M metagenome (GOLD analysis project Ga0207421, IMG submission 187542) | Alkaline sediment microbial communities from Lake Tanatar, Kulunda Steppe, Russia - 8KL_010_SED (SPAdes) (version 2) | ecosystem: Environmental > Aquatic > Non-marine Saline and... | reverse complement strand
ATAGATTAGTAGCAGCGTTCCTTATTTAGGGATCTTAGGTTAGAAAAAAGTAACATTCCGATTATTTCTCTTACAATTTTCTCGTTCTGTATTTGAATTGTCAAATTGATAGAAAGGACTATTTTTCTCTATACGGTCGAGTTTTTTATATTATCTTTAACATTTATTTATGTAGGCTTATCATCCTTTGTTTTTTATAGTGTAGGGAACCAAGACAGATACTAAATAAGCAAAAATTCTTCTTGATAAAAGAGCAATCTATTGAATATATGTTTTATATAATCTCTAAAATCAATAGATTTAAACAATATCTTTATATATTAGTGTTATCTATATCTAACATAATGTTAGAAAAAGAAAACAAAATGTGCGAAATAAAAAACATGGTGGTTTAGATGGAAAAAAGAAAAAAATTGGGAGTGAACCTCATATCAGGAGCTATCCTAATGCTCCTAGGCTTGTTCTACGAAATAGCTATGGAAGTACATACGATAATTACGGTTATTTTCGTCTTTACTGGGATCGCGATAATAGTGGCATCGGTTTTAAAATATACCGTCTACGGAGAGGTTTCACATGATGAAAGGACTAGAAAGTTAGGAAGCCATGCTCTTTCTTTCTCTTGGTTTTTAACTTTCTTGGCCTTGATTGGAATTTTTTGGATCGATTATTTTGAAGTGATCGAACTCACGGTACAACAGTCGAACACAATACTAATTTTAGTTATGACATTGAGTGCTGGGTTTTTACAATTGGCTTACAGAAAAAAGGGTGATATAAATTAGAACGAGGATCAAGGAATATCGGGCAAGACACGACCTTACGCAGAAAGAATTAGCAGAAAAAGTCGGCGTTAGAAGGGAGACAATACTTTATCTAGAGAAAGGAGAGTACAATCCCTCACTAGAACTAGCTCATAAAACAGCAAAAGCTCTCGATGCTAGTATAGAAGAAATTTTTATCTTTGAAGAGGAAGATGATGTGGATCTTTGAGATAGAACAATTGCTCTGGATCGAAATATATTGGTATGGATACGTGCTAGTCTTCATCGGTCTTCTAGGATTACTGCCTATCGTATATCTACACTATTTGATATTTTCTTCTCCTACTTCGCCTACCACCAGTTCGACTACCCTGGAGGGTGAAGAAGCCTTTGTGATCAAAAAAATCAATCCTTGGGACATCCCAGGAAAGGTAAGACTAACTCAAGGAAATAAAGAGTGAAGGGCCACAGCGGACAGTTAGATAGAAGAAAGAACAAAGGTAAAAATAACCAAATCGAAAGGTGTACACGTTGAGGTTGAAAAGTAGATAGAGGATGTCAGAGGTTGATCCTTGCTTGAGATATGTTCTTTAGATCAGCTATCTCTTCCTGTGTCCTCATTCCTTCCTCAAGTATCTTGATGATCCTCTTGATTTCCGGATCTTCAAGTTTCTTCATTATAGATGAGGTTTTATCTTTGTTAAATGATTTCGCGATACTAGAAAACCGATACATCGAGGGGAAATTATTAATAACACCTTAGTTATCTAACTAACAGTTAGTTAGAATTATTAACTAACCGTTAGGAAGGAGAAATCAAAAATGGAAGATAAAAAAACCGATAACAACGAAAAATTGATCGATGCGGCTGAGAGATTATTTGCTGAGAAAGGATACAGTGAAACCTCCATCGACGATATCTGTGATGAAGTAGATGTTACTCATGGTCTTTTCTATTATTACTTTGATTCTAAAGAGGACATAGTAGAGGCAATAACTGAAAGACTGATGGAGGACATCACCGAAACTTTGGAGGATATAACGAATGATCCAATACTGAATGCTCAGGAAAAATTCATGAAGTTGTGGATAAAGTCACTTCAGGAAAAGAAGGAAAGATCTTACTTGACTTCGGTTTTGATGGGTGATTCTTCTATTTCTAGATTTGTTTACCAAGTATACCATGAAGCCGTCGAAACTATGGTTCCATACATGAAAGAGATAGTAGAACAAGGTGTTGAAGAAGGTGTCTTCGATACCGAGTATCCTGAACAAACTATGCGGTTTTGGATACACGGTAGATTACATCAAATAGAGAAAGCGTCATGGGATGATGATATCAACGAAATCTTCAGAACGATCAAAGCTGAAGCCTACATAGTAGAACGTTTATTAGGTGCGAAAGAAAGTTTTCTGACTTCTTTCTATGAGGATGAGTATGAAGAAAAAATAAAAGAGTTGCTTGAAGAAGCAAAGGAGGGTTGATAAAATGAAAAAAAACCAAACTCCCGTAATGAAAATAAGGAATCTGACGAAAAAATATGGCGATGTGATCGGTATAAAAGATCTTGATTTAGATATCTACAAAGGAGAGATCATGGGTTTTTTAGGACCGAACGGAGCGGGAAAAACCACTACTATAAGAGCTTGCCTCGGTCTTCTGAACAAGACTGCAGGAGATGTGAAGATATTCGGCTTAGATTCCCATAAGGACTCTCTTGAGATCTACAGGAGAACTGGATATCTACCCGGAGATTTTGGGATGTACTCCGAGCTGAAAGTAAAAACGATCCTAAAATTTCTATTATATCAGAGTGGAGTGTCCGATGAAACGAAGATGAAGAAACTAGCCAAACGGTTAGAGTTAGATATGGAAAAAAAATATGGAAACCTTTCTAAAGGTAACAAGCAGAAAGTTGGCATAGTCCAGGCTTTCATGGCTGATCAGGACCTGATAATAATGGATGAACCCACCACAGGTCTTGATCCATTGATGCAGCAGAAGTTTTACAGGCTTTTGCGGGAAGAAAGAGATAATGGTAAAACTATCTTCATGTCTTCACATATTCTTGCCGAGGTGGAAGAGGTCTGCGATAGAGTCGCTATAATCAGAAACGGAGAATTGCAGGTTATAGAAAAAATAGATTCATTGAAGGAAAAGATGGGTAAAAAACTACAGATAGAATTTGACAATCACGTCGATACCAGTATATTCAATATGGAAGGAGTAAAGGACTTTGAGATGGATGGTAAATGGGCGACGATGATAGTGACTAGTAACCTCGATGAAGTAATCAAGAAGATCTCTCAGCAAAATATAATCAATATGTCTCTAGAAACTTTTAGTCTAGAGCAGCTATTCCTTACGTACTATTCGGACGGAGGAAGTGGCCGATGAAATCGATCCTGGTTGAGTTGAAAAACAATTGGATAGGTTACTTGGTCTTTCTAGTAGTGATGGCTCTCGTAGTCGGGGGGTTGGTGCAAGCGTTTCCCTCCGTGAGTGGTGCCTTTGAAGACGATCTCGAGGGTTCGGAAAACATAGAGATAAGCGTTACAGAAGGCGATGGTTATCAAGAGATAAAATTAGAATGGATGGAAAAAGAATGGGCGCACAACTACACGTTGAAGGTCGGAGTGATCCCCCAGATGTTGGTTCCAGAAGATACAATAGAAGGTATACCTGAAAATGATTACATCTACCGTTTGAATATTGAAAATGATGAGATACTAGAAAGATATTTCATGGTCCTTGCCGTTGGAGAAGAAGAGGACGGTAACGATCGCATTGAGATGATCGGCATCGGGAGTAGCGTAGAAAGGACTAGTGGTCTTCAGGCGTTCGGGATCGATTACTCAGATCTGCGGGGCATACTTTCCATGTTTTGGGGTATCTTCTTTATCCTTTTGATAGCTATATACATAGCTTACATATCAGTGAACAGCGTATCGAAAGATTACGACGATGGTAGAATGGATATATTACTTACCAAGCCTGTATCGAGAAGACGATATCTTCTTGAAAAATTCTTCACGATTTCCTCATACACCTTGATCCTTTTGACCGTGATCGGGCTTGTAACAGTTGCTTCAGTATATTCATTAGGTGAATTGAGCACGGTTTCGGCTTCAACTCTTTTCACTACAACATTACTTTCGTGGCCAGTTTTCCTAGTGATAATCGCAGCAACTTTTCTAGCAGCGGTATACCTTGAAGATTCAAAAAAAGCAGTGGGATTCGCTTTTCTATTCGTACTGATCCAGTTCGGTTTAGAAACTGTAGGGGAGTTGACCCAGGGCTTAGAATATTTAAAGTCGTTTTCCGTCATCTCTTATTGGGACCACAACTCACTGTTTTACGCTGAGGGTATAAACTGGGGAGAGATCGGTTTATTGTTCGTGGTGGCTGCAGTACTTCTGATAATCGCATTGACTATCTTTGAAAAAAAGGATGTGAAGGGGTGATATTATGAAAGGTAAAATAATGTCGATGGAGTTACGAAAAGGTTGGAAGGGGTTCATAATATTCATAATAGTAGTGACATTGATAGCTGCAGGTTATGCTCAGTTGTATCCTTCTGTGATGGATGACATGGAAGAAAATGAACTAGTAGGGGCGGAACTAGTAAATATAGAGATAGATGGGGATGAAATACATCTATCTTGGAGGAGGGATGGATCTGACGAGATGAACGGGTCAGTAGAGTATCTTATCGTTGAAGATACCAACCAATACATGCCGAATCCAAGAAGGATAATAGAAACCACTGATAATCACACCATCATCGAACGGAATAAAGATGAAGAGGTAAGATACTTCGGTGTGATCGCTCTCATCGATGAAACTAGGACCCACATCGGAATGGCTTCAACAGAAGAACCCGTTGATCCAATTGAGGAACTCATGGATACTCCATTTGTACGTTTATTTTCAGCAGGTAGAGAGGATCTCTCCATGGCAGATATGGAAGGGTTCATCTCCATCGAAGTTTACAGTTGGTGGATACTGTTAGTGGGCGTTTATCTAGCATATCTCTCGGTAAAAAGCGTCACTACCGATTTTGAGGAAGACAGATTGGACATACTTTTGTCTTCATCAGTTTCTAGAAAAGGCTATCTTCTGGAAAAGTTTTCAGCATTGAGTTTGTTTGTTATATTCATGCACGTTATAGTAGGACTGATGATAATGCTCTCAGTTTATTCAGTGGGCGAAACTCCTTCTATCTCTTATCTTATCGCTATGTTGATAGCTGTACCGATGTTCATGGTGATCATCGCAGTATCTATGTTCTTCGCTGTACTTTTCAAGAGATCGCGGACCGCAGTGGGCGTCTCCTTTGGTGTGATACTGGTCCAATTCGGACTGTTTGCAACTGGACATCTAGTGGAGAGTTTAGAACCAGTACATACGTTCACTATCTCCCATTACTGGGATTACAATTCGGTATTGTTGGACGGTGTTGTCTACCCATGGCATCTAGTGTTGCTGACGGCGATCGCGATCATTTTCCTGGTAGCTTCGATGAAGATATTCCAAAAGAGTGATGTACCCTCTTGAGAAAATAAGTTGTGATCGAAAAAAACACATCTTTCTTTTACTTCTAATTTTGAATCATTAGATTGATAAAAAGGACTATTCTCTTGAAATAATGTCTTATTTTTTATCTTCTCTTGAACATCGGTTTATAAAGGTTAATCACTCTCATGTTTTTAAGAGGAGGCGATCGAGATGGATATCTCATTAGAAAATTACGATCCAAATAAACATGATAAGCAGACTATTGCGGAGTTGATATTCCAATCAGACGAAGAGATCAATTCATTGGTATATGGTAAAAAACCTATTGATGTGATAACAAAACTTTTGGAGATGGGTGACAATTACTTCAGTTCAGAGAATACTTACACCGTGGTCAGTGAGGATAAAATCGTTGGAGTCATAGTAGGATTCCCAGTAAATAAAAAATCAGAGATGGATAAGATCTCAGGTAAAGCTTTCGCTAAAGCGATGGGAACTTTTACACTCTTAAAGAAGATGCCTTTATACTGGAAGATGAATAAGATCGTGGCAGGAGAGATGGAGGAAGAAGGTTATTACATCCACACGATAAGCGTGAAACCAGAATATCAAGGTGGAGGTATAGGTTCTCAGATGATAGAGTTGATGGGAGAAGAGCATGGAAAGTTATACTTGCACGTGAACAGTAAAAATTCCAGGGCGATTAACTTTTACAACAAGAACGGCTTCGAAGAAAAATTTAGAGGGGAAGTCAAATACAAGGGGAGATGCTTGAGTGAATGTCTGATGGAGCGGAATTTTACAAATAATATGATGAGGGTGAGTAGATGAAAGAATCTTTCGTAGAGTTAAAAGATGTATCCAAAAGTTATTCGGGTTTTCCCGCACTACAAAACGTTTCATTTACAATAGATAAAGGAGATATCTTCGGCTACATAGGACCGAATGGTGCCGGCAAAACTACAACCATAAAGTCGATGATAGGTCTGATAACAGATTTTGATGGATCGATAACTATAGCGGGTAAGCGGATGCCGAAGCAAAGAGACCAGGTCCACAACATATTGGGTTATCTACCTCAGAACGTTTCTTTCCAGGAATGGAGGACCGTCGATCACGCTTTAAAATCATTCGGACGCCTATCAGGGATTGAAGAAGAGATCTTAGAAGAGAGAGTAGAAGAGGCCCTACAACTAGTCGGTATCCCCGACTCAAGATATAGGAAGATTAAAAACCTTTCAGGAGGTAATATCCAAAAGGTTGGCCTAGCTCAAGCATTACTACACAGACCCAAGTTCTTGGTATTCGATGAACCTCTCTCCGGGTTGGATCCAGCGAGCAGGTACCAGGTCAAGGAGATCATCAAGGAACTGAGCAGAGGAGAAACTACGGTTCTATTCTCCTCTCATATTTTGAGTGACGTTCAAGACATAGCGACAAAGATAGGCATTATTGACAGAGGCGAACTGATAGACGTCGGAAGTTTGGAAGAATTGAAGGAACGGATGAAGATACCAGAAGTGATCAGGATAGAATTTTACGAATCTATAAAGAACGGCCAGGATATAGCTGATATTGAAGAAATCGAAAGAATAGAGTGGATAGACGGATTCAGGTTAGATCTCCATATCGACAGAGAAGCTGATATTTTTAAAGCTTCTAGAAAGATATTGAAAAAACTAGTGGAAAGAGACTACGATGTGAAAAGTTACGGGCCCTTATCCCCAGACCTTAATGAACTCTACATGAGATATATACAGGAAGGTGGTCGAAAATGAGTTTATCGATACTGTTCAAGGACGAGCTTCAAGGCTTTTACAAGTCCAAAGTGATGATAGTTCTATGGATAGGACTACCGGTTTTGAGCATATTATTTTTTCTGCTCTCTCCCGATACTGGAGATGAGTTACCTCTTACCGTGATGACATCTCTTATAGTATCCAGCTTGGCAGGTACTCTAGGCGCTGTGATGCTGGCAGTTTCGATCATAAACGAAAAAGGAAGTAAAGTCTACGATCTTTTCCTGATAAGGCCGATAAAACGAAGGAATTTATTGATATCGAAATTTTTGGCCGTTTATGTTTGTATAGCTATCGCTGCAACTATTTCTTTATTGTTGGGTTTAGGGGTGGATTATTACCGTTTTGGAGAAATACCTGAAGGTATGTTGAGCGGTACTATAGATTCTATCATCATCAGTCTTGCGATGATGGGGGTTTCAGCTTCAGCCGGTGTATTGATAGGTGTAGTTTCTCCGTCAGTTCTTGTTGGGGCGGTCTTAGTGATATATGGGGGAAATCAGATCTCGATATTGCCTGCATTGACAGCACTCGTTGATGCTGGACATGAAAGGATATTTTCTCTCGGGATAGGAATTCTTCTGACGGTAATATTGCTTATCATAGCAACAGTTATGTTCAACAGAAAGCAATTCTGATCTAGAGGAGAAACAGGAGAGTAATAAGATGTTTAAGAAGATGAAAATCAAAAAGATAGCATCGGCATATTCGATATTTATAGGTCTCTCTATTTTCGGCATGTGGATTATGTTTTGGATCTTGGGAGAGATCCCAGAGCTTGAAACTGAACCCATCAGGATAGGTATGCATCTTACAGCTGAATTCGTTACAGCCGTATTGCTGATAGTTGGAGGAGTAGCGCTACTGAAAAGTTGGAAATACGGTATAGACCTATTTCAAATCTCTATGGGGATGCTCATCTATACTCTTATCCAAAGTCCCGGATATTTCGCTGAGCAAGGAGAGTTTGTTTTTGTGATGATGTTCGCAATGTTCTTATTGATCGCAGGCATTCTGTTAGTTTGGTCATTCAAAAATCCTAAAGATTTTGGGTGTTTAAAATGAAAATCAATGTTAAAAAGTCGATCGATTTCGATAAGACTAAGCGGGAGACAAAATATATTATGAAAATCAAATATGGAGGTATTTTAAATGAATGTTGAATTGGTAGAACCAGTGTTAGATGAAGATGATGAATACAAATATTATCAGGCTGAAGGGAAGGGTATAAAATCTTGGACTGATGAAGGAAACGAGGTTTATATCGTTAAGAGGATACCTGAGAGGTCGAAAAAAGAACGTAAATTGAGTAAATTGTTAGAGAAAAAGCCATGTTCAATATTCATATCTTTAGGGGAGAAGCTAAATGCATATCTTCTAAGTTCTAAACGTGGTTCAAGTGTTGAAGAATCACTTTACATAATGACAGACTTCAGTGATCCCAGACCACTGAAAGGTTTATGTATAATTCAAGATGATAAAAAGGATAAAAAAGAAGATCTTTATTACTTAGCGTTCGATACAGATTGGAACAATATAGATGATGGTAATTTCGAGGAGATATTCGCCCATGAATTATCACATCTCTGGTTATACTTATTGGGTTTTGATTCTGGAAAGATGAGGTCCAACGTATATCATTGTATAACCGGTATGACTGACCCATGTACTGCCTTTATGGAGGGTTTAGGAAACTCCTTAGAGATCGTCTCCTACGAGAACGGTCTAGAAGAATTAGCAGAAGAGAAATTCGGAGGTCTATGGGATTGCGGCTTAGATATCAATGCGTTTCTTTCTAATCGGGAAACCCAACTACGTTATTGGCTCGTGAAAAACAACAGGATGATTTACCAGAAAATGCTACCCGATATAGAGAATTATGATGACTATATTAAACTGCACATTGATCACATCACATCATCGGCTTTTTTACCCGAGATGGTAAAAGCTGGAGGACAAATTTTAGCCTCTGAAGGATGTATTTCAACAATTTTTTATTACCTGTATAATGAGGATGCATTCCGAGAGTTCAAAGATGATGATTTCTATCAGAAATTCGACACTAAGAAGAATGAATTAACTTCCTTAGAAAATCTATATCTAAAGATATTGTACACTATGACCAACATAGATTTTGAAAAGAGTGAACAACCCATGATCGATTTCATAGTTAAATATGGTGAATCATTTCCTGACGAAAAAGAAGTTCTTTACCGAACGTTCCTTGAACTGACTCATTATACAACGGTGTCAAAAGAAGCGCAGAAATTGTTTAGTGATTTTTACCTTACTGGAAGAAGAGCTAAGATAGAAAAATTTAAAGTTCAATACAAAAACGTTATTAAGTTCAAAGAGAAGATATTAAGCGGAGTTATCTCCGGTAAATTGGCACTTGATGACGCCCTTTTACCTCAAGTATGGGTAGAAAACACCTCGTGTAAAATACCTCCCTGTCCTTGGATGTTAGAGCAGAAAGTGAACTTTAGATTTGATCTAAACACTGCTACATTGATCGATTTTATGTCCATCACAAAGATGGATATCAATAAAGCACGTCAAATATTACAGACCCGGGAGGAAATTCAGGGATTCAAATCATTACACGAGTTTGAAAAAGAATTTTCTGATGAAGCCTCCTCCTTGGTTGATTTAGGATGATATACATTAAATTAATTCCAACTAAAAAAAAGATATTTATACAACTGTCTCGTTATTAGAAACGGGTAGATGATATATGTCAAATATATCACCAGGATCGATAACTTTGGAGGGGAAGATTAGTAAGATGCTTGCTATAGGGTTGGTCTCTATCCTTCTGCTCTCAGTGCTATTCATAGGATGTATCGAAGAAGAGAGTCAAGAATCTCCAGAGGATACTTTTGATCTTTTAGTCGACCGTATAAATAATGAAGACGGCGAAGGAGTGATTGAATTGACAGATACACAATTTGTTGACGACGATATCTGGGATGAGATACCAGAACAACAAGAAGAATACGAAGAGACAATAGATGATTTTCAAGATGCTATCGACGATGGAGAAATGGAAATTGACTCTTATGAAATCGATGTGACTTATCTTGAAGGTATGGATGAGGAGAATAAAACAAATTTCGAGAATTTAAGGGAAACTCTCAATAAAAACGAATATTTCAACGCGACAGTTGACGATTTTTGTTTGATAGAGTACGATTGGGAAGCTACGATCGAGGAAAATTCCATACTGAAAGAATGGTTCGAACCTGAAGAATTGGAAGAAATGGACCAGATGCTCAGCATGCTTGAAATCGATGATGAGTGGTATTTATCATTCCAGGGTACTAGTATCATCCTTTACGAAGATGTCGGAGATATAGGTGATGACATAATAGAACCTTTAACCGGAACGATAACGCATCATGATGGTACCCTCTTCGAGGTGTCAGTTTTAACCGTACCAAGTAGTGCAAATCCAGAGGATGTGAAGATAACGGTGTTAGGCGAAGATTACGAAGAACTTGATGGAGGTTATATCGATGAAGATGATTGGTTATCCCTCAGTGACGGAGAAGTCGTGTCTAAAAGTCGTTTTGATGTGGACGATATATCTACAGCAGAGATAACAGAAGAGGACATCGAAGAAGTTGTTATCCGCATAGAAGGATATGAGGGTTCTATATCGGTTTGATATTTAGATGGTTGATAAGATATGAGTAGTTTGTCCCGATTGATAAGAAGGTTAATCTTTAGGCAGCAGTATGGTAAGCGAGATGAGGGAAAAGTCTTGTTATTCGTCATTATAGGGTTGATAATAATAACAGTCGTGATGCTATTATTCGGATAGTTGTGATGATTAAAACTTAGATAGAAACCTACATAGATCTCAAGATAGAAAACGGATTCTGTTGAGAATTTTATCCGGTAATTTAAAGTTCTTTTTTTTGAATCTCTTTGTTGATAAAAAGGACACTAGATTCTTTGTGATAACAGTTTTTTCACCTTATTTCAGAACATCTGTTTATAAAGGTCTACTACCATCCGACTCTAAGGAGAATGAATATCATGATTGCAGATATCATCAGATCAGAAAAATTGCACAAATACTATGAAGGGGAAGTTAAGGTCCACGCTTTAAGGGGTGTAGATCTATTCATCAAAAAAGGAGAGATGGTCGCCATAATGGGGCCATCAGGATGTGGAAAGACCACCTTGTTGAATTCCTTATCTGGTCTAGATGATATATCCGGTGGGAAAGTTTGGATAGGTGGGAAAGACCTGAATGAGCTTTCCGACAACAAGAAAACAGAGATGAGGGCATTGAGTATGGGCTTCGTTTTTCAGTTCTATAATCTATTACCTGTATTATCGGCGGTAGAAAATGTAGAATTACCATTGCTACTTGCTGGAAAGACCAAAGATGCTAGAAAAAAGGCCGAGAAAGCATTGGATCTCGTAGGATTAAGTCATAGGTATGATCATAGACCTTCTGCTTTATCTGGTGGTGAAAGGCAGCGTGTAACTATAGCAAGAGCTATTGTTAATGAGCCTGACATAATATGGGCCGATGAACCAACGGGTGATCTAGACACTGAAACTTCCGACAAGATAATGGATATACTCTGTAAATTGAACGAGAAAAACGGCCATACCATGATATTGGTTACTCACGAGGATAGAGTGGCGGAAAGAGCCGATAGAATATTACATATGGAGAGCGGTTTAATAGAGAAAGATCAAAACAACGGGACGTGAGCAAGATGATTTTACCTTTACTCTTGATCATCGCTTTAGTCGTATCTTTGTTGTTGATAGACGGGGTAAGACACAAGGTACTGTTCAAGATGGGATTCAGAAACATATTCCGCAGGAAGAACCACACGGTGATTGTGATACTAGGTCTGATGATAGCCACAGCTATAATATCTTCTTCATTCGGCGTCGGAGATACCATGGATAATATGGTAGAAGGAGAAATATACAAAGAATGGGGCGAAACAGACGTTACGGTCTTCAATACCACTGATCAAGGTACTTTTATTCCTGTTCCTTACGAAACTTATCTTAGTTTGAAGTCTGATATTTTAGAGGTCGATAATGTAGGCGGTGTGATCGGAGAAGTCCACGGCACCTCTTCTATTTTCAATCCTAATTCACGTCTTTCTAGTTCTGAGACCAGGATAATAGGTATGGATTTCCATGAAAGTGATGCCTTCGGACCATTTTATAAGGATGGAGAAACAACTCAAATAGATCTAGCCGAAGGGGAGATAATAATAGATGAAAAGTTAGCCGAAGACATAGAGGCTGAATTAGATGATAATTTAACTTTGTATACCCGCGGTCATCCTCAAGGTCAAGAGTATACCATCGCTGAGATAGTAGATAGTGAAGGTAGAGCAGCTTTTCGAGGAACTAGAAAGGTTTTGATGTCTTTGAGCGATGGGCAAGCCGCTTTAGGGATTCCAGACCAGATAAATTACATTAGAGTAACATCGATCGCTGGAGTCGAGGAAGGGGCAGAGTACAGCGATCAAATTTTTGAAGATATAGAAGAGATCTTGAAAGGTGATTCAGCCTATGTTGACTTAGAAGTTCAGGAAAATAAAAATCAAAATCTAGAAAATTTCAAGCAGGATATGGCTATGTTTACTGATATCTTCTTCATCTTTGGAACTTTTGTGATAATTGCTGCTATAATATTGACGATAAACATCTTCGTAATGCTGGGAGAAGAAAGAAAGTCCGAGATGGGGATGAGTAGAGCCATAGGAATGAAAAGATCGCATCTAAGACGTGTATTTTCCTATGAAGGATTATTTTACGCGGCGGGAGCTTCGGTTATTGGAGCTTTCGTAGGAATAGGAATCACTTATGTGATATTTTTATTACTCGAAGATATTTTTGCTACGTTCGGAGAGGATACCTCTTTACTATCTTATTTCCATTTTACTCAGGAAAGTCTGATCTTGGCTTTTGGAGCTGGATTCCTGCTGACCATGGGAACTATATTATTTGCAGTGACGCGTATATCCAAATTGAATATAATAAGAGCTATAAGAGAGATACCAGAGCCGCCGATTTCTAAGAAAAGTAGAAAGCTTTTCTACCTAGCCCTCGTAGGCCTAGGATTGGGGGCATTATTGACTTTTGCAGGGATGGGATCTCAACAGCTGTGGCTTCCTGTAACCGGAGTCTCACTCGTTATAATAGGTATAGGAACTATAGCTAGAAGATGGGTTGGAGACAGAGCCGCTTACACCTCTGTAGGGATCTTTCTGCTAATATGGTGGTTTTTGCCTTTAGATGTGCTGCCGGTGCTTGAAGACTATACAGCGGACATAGAGATGTTCATATTATCAGGACTGTTCGTCGTGACTGCTAGTGTGATGATAGTTATGCTGAACGGTTCTATAATAACAGGTCTCTTTGAAAAGATAGTAGGATCAGGAAAAGGTTCAAAGGCGGTCGTGATGTCTGGAATCTCTCATCCTTTAAAGGAAAGGTTCAGAACGGGGATGACCATGTTCATCTTCGCTCTGATAATATTTGCCATCATAGTGATGAGCATGATCGTTGGGATCTTCAATACCAATCTAGACACTATGATAGAAGAACAGTCGGGAGGTTATGAAATCCTTGGACTAAGCGATCAAGACAGACCTATAGACGATATACAGCAGGAAATAATCAGCAATGAGAATTTAGATATAGAGGACTTCGATCATATAGATTCGGCTTATCGTGGTATGGTCCCTTCTTTAGATGAAGATGGGACTAGAACGCGAAGATCTATAATAGGTGTAGATCAAAACTTTGTCGATAACAATCTATTTCAATTCACATCATACCTTGAAGAATTTGGATCTGAAAGTGAGGTATGGGAAGCGGTCATGAACGACCCAAATCTCATGATAATCAATGCTCCCCCGGACGAATCGTTCGATATGGGCGCCATGGGCCGTGAACAATTAGGATTGAACGATACAGTCACTTTGATCGATATGAACGGTAATTTGGTCGAGAAAAGAGTGATCGGATTGATGAATCAGGCCATAGTCGATGGATATTTCATGTCAAAGGAGACCCTCAGCAGCGAGTTCGCTCTCGAATCCAATTCTCTCTTCTTCATCAGTCTGAGAGAAGGTGTAGATGCGGATGAATTAGGTCGGAACCTAGAAAGAGAATTGTTTAGGTTCGGATTTCAACCGATGGTGATAGATACCCTGTTCAGAGAAGTCATGTCCGCACAATTCATGTTCTTCGATCTCTTCAGCGGTTACATGGGTTTGGGCTTAGTTGTAGGTATAGCTGGTCTAGGCATAATAAGTTTGAGAGCCGTTCATGAAAGACGTCTAGAGATAGGTATGATGAGAGCTATAGGTTTCAAGAGACGGATGATAAAATATGCGTTCCTGGTAGAGAACTCCTTCATAACTGTAACAGGTATTATCCTGGGTTCCATACTAGGGATAGGAGTGGGATGGATATTATGGTATGACGGATTCAGACCGATGGGCTGGGATTTCTACATACCGTGGGCATCTATCCTAGGCATAGGGATAATCGCTTACGTAGCGATGCTGTTTACTGCGATACCGAGCGCACACAAAGCAAGTAAAGTCTCACCTGCTGAAGCACTGAGATTCGACTGAATCACGATCCGAAAATATTTAAGCGATTGAGCTGATATTGTCACAAGGAGAGGAATAAGATAAAAGAAAAACTCCAGCCCATAAAAGAATTGGATAGATTGGGCTATGATCTTATCTATAAACCCCATAAAAAAATAGCCGAACATATGGCATTTTACCGAGTTGAATATGAGGGAAAAGAGATATCTCCGCCGATAGTTGAAAAGTACGACATCTCGCTTAACGAGATATGGATATCAGAGAAGTTGAGACCCTACGAGAGATATATATTGCATCACGAGCTGCAGGAGATCAAGTACAGGGCGGAAGGTTATGATGTTCGAGAAGCCCATGAAAAGGCGAGCGAAGATGGAGATATATGGGAGGATGAACCGGGCTATGAAGAATTGAAAAAAGAGATCAATCTAGTGAGCGAGGAAGATTTTACCTCTATTCCAGGTTTCGGTGAAGAACTTTATAAAAGGTTGGTTGAAAACAGACCTTATTTTCATTTGGATGGGGTGAAAGAAATCCCAGGTATAGGTGAAGAACGCTTTCAAAGATTGAAAGAGAATTTTTGGGTCCTTTGATGAGTTTTATCGATATTAAAGGTATGGGCACCTATGAGATATAACCATTTACACTCAAATATTTGGAAAAAGATTATATGTCATGCAAACAGAATAACAATTGACTAAGATGAAAACCCCTCAAAAAATTTTTTCGATACTATGCCTGAACCTTCTGATACTAGCAGCGGTATCAGGTATTGGCTTTTCTATTTTCACCGAGGCAAATCACGATCAAATTTCTGAGGTTACGACGGGAGAAAATGAGATATTTCATGACAATGTATCGGAGGACAAGGGTTATACCACGGGTATATCTAACGGGGGGAGTGAATGGGACATAAGAAATCATGGATCAGTGATAGGCGATAACTCCTGGGATTTTGGAGATGGAGAGTATTATAAGACTGGCGATTATGGATACATGAGTTGGTTGATCTCACCTGAGATAAATATCTCGGAAGAGGCTGACGAAGTTTTTTTAACCTTCGAACATTGGCGTGATTTTTATACTTTTGATGAAGACCTTCTAGCTGATGGGGGAAACTTAAAGATATCAACGGAAGGAGTAGATGGAGATTTCGATCTGATAACTCCAGAAGAAGGATACGATGGAGAAATTCTACCCGGATATGATAACCCTCTAGGTGGAGAACAAGCTTGGAGTGACGAAGTCGGTTGGGAGACAGTGACTTTTGATCTGACAGAATATGCAGGAAACTCAGTACATTTGAACTGGACCGCCGGTATTGAGGAAGATGGGGAGACCCCGGTAGGAGAGGGATGGCGGATAGATAACATCACGGCGATAGAATATTTCGACGTAGATGACTTTGACCTGACTATAGGTGCGGAAGAAGGAGGTACTACTGAGCCTGAGCCGGGCAATTATACATATGATCCAGGGGAGAAAGCGATTGTGGAAGCGGTACCGGATGAGGGATGGGAGTTTAGTGAATGGACAGGAGACTATCCAGATGGTGGGAGGGAAGAAGAAGAGATAGAGATTGAGATGAATCAGGATAAGGATGTCACTGCTCATTTTGAGGAGGTGACGCCTCCTGAGATAACTATAACTAGACCTGAAGGCGATGAAGAGTGGGAAGCGGGAAACGAAGAAGACATCGAATGGACTACTGAGGAGGGAGACGGGGATATAGACGAGGTTGATTTAGAATACTCAATCGATGATGGTGAGAATTGGAATGTGATAGTCGAGGGCATCGAAGACGACGGTAGTTATACGTGGACAGTTCCAGACGATCCGAGTGACGAAGCTATGGTCCGCGGAACTGTTTATGACGATAATGATCTAATTTATGAAAACGTGAGCGATCAATTCACTATCGTTTCCCTTCTCGAGCCGCCTGAGAATTTAGACGTAGAGCATCACGGTGTTGGAGATGGTGAAGAAGAATATATCTATCCGGTGGAAGAATTTCAAACCGAAAATATAGAAGGTCAGATCGAGTATCTACAGCACGATCCTGATGACGACGATGCACTGGAGAACTGGTATGAAGCGGAAGATGGAGGAGAAGATACTGAGCTCGATGTAGAGTTAGACGACCCGTCTGCAGAACTCGAAGGGACACAGACTATAGGTATTCTAGTCAGGAGAACCGATAACAGTGAGCAAGAACCCGATCTCACAGTCCAATTATGGCAGGATGGTGATGAACAAGATACGCTGCTCGATGGAGAAGAGATAATGGATCCGGCCGAAGAGATATATTATTTAGATTTTGAAGCGGACGACTTAGAAGATCCATTGGGAGAAAATTTAGAACTGAGATTTATAGGAGATAGGTCTGGAGGACCCCCGGCAGATAGAAACACGGTCGAATACGGTGCAGTCGAATGGGAAGCTAACACCCTTGGAGAAGGAGAAGGCGATGAAGACAACTTGGTCACTTGGGACGCAAGTCCGGACGACGATGAAGATGAGGTGAGTCAATACAATGTTTACAGGTCTGAGGAAGAAGATGGTGATTATGAGTTTGTAGGTGATGTGGAAGCAGACGGATCGGATGGATACGAGTATATAGACGAAGGCGCAGTCACCGGCGATGAAACTCTCTGGTACTATGAAGTTGAAGCAGAAGACGAGTTCGAACAGACTTCTGAGAGAGCTGGTCCCGAGCGTGAGCCCGGACCATTAGCGCCTACTGAGCCGATGCCGGAAGATGGAGCAACAGAGATCGATCCAGAACAGGTCGAATTGAGCGTGCTGATGGAACACAGTGAGGAGGAGATCACTGATTTGGTCACTTTCTACGACGCTTCTGATGGCAGCGTGATCGGAACGGATGATGAAGTAGCTCACGGTGAGAGAACCGATGACGTGATGTGGGACGATCTTGAAGAAGGTCAAACATATGAGTGGTACGTGGTAGCTGAAGACGCCGGAGGAAACGTTACAAGTGAGATTTGGGAATTCTATACTGGTGAAGTGGAGACTTATGATGTGACGTTTGAAGTGCTTGATGGGGATGACGAGCCTTACGAGGGAGCAGAGATTGTCCTGACGGATCATGAAGATCTGATAACCGATGAGAATGGTGTAGCAGTGCTTGAGGATGTGGAACACGGCTCTGACGTGGATTACCTGATCGATGAAGAGGGTTATGATCTTGTGGATGAGTTGATAGAAGATGTAACGGGAGACGTTACTGAG
>Ga0207421_10003742_pt1 | contig 17941 bp, 14 predicted proteins | sample SodLakKL_010_SED_4_FD_187542 | JGI IMG/M metagenome (GOLD analysis project Ga0207421, IMG submission 187542) | Alkaline sediment microbial communities from Lake Tanatar, Kulunda Steppe, Russia - 8KL_010_SED (SPAdes) (version 2) | ecosystem: Environmental > Aquatic > Non-marine Saline and... | reverse complement strand
TAACGGGCCGTGGCGACACCGGTGGCCACGGTGGCGACCAGGTAGCCCGCCTGTGCTGCGCTGGCGTAGAAGCCCAGCACGTCCAGTGACAGGCCGAACTCCTCCCGGAACCTCGGCACGAACAGCCCGTAGGCCAGCCGACCGATGCCATACGTCGCCACCAGAGCCAGGAGCCCCGCGAACCCCACACGGGAACTCTGGCTGATCGGCACGACGATCCCTCCGCGGCATCCGGCACGGTGCACCAGGAGCTCGTGGTCCTTCACCACCGCACCCGTTCGGTAACAGGCCGGGGAGTTCCGAGCCACCGACCATCGGCCGAGCGCGCGTGGACGCCGGGTCGGCCATCCGGGTCGGTCCGACCACCCCCGCAGCGGTGATCGGACCCGACGTGGCGGTCAGCGGCGCTCCGCGTCCAGCACGAGTCCGTCGAGGGCCACGTCGACCATCTCGTCGAAGGTGGTCTGACGCTCCTGGGAGGTGGCCCTCTCGCCGGTCTTGATGTGGTCGCTGACGGTCAGCACGGTCAGGGCCCTGGCCCCACGCTCCGCGGCCACGCCGTAGATGCCGGCGGCTTCCATCTCCACGGCCAGCACGCCCATCTTCTCCATCGTCTCGAACAGCTCGCCGCGCGGTTCGTAGAACAGATCGGCGCTGTGGATGTTGCCGACCTTGACCGCGACCCCGCGCGCTTCGGCGGCCTGCGCCGCGGTGACCAGCAGACCGAAGTCCGCGATCGCGGCGAAGTCGAGCCCGCCGTAGCGGGCGCGATTCACCCCGGAGTCGGTACAGGCCCCCGATGCCAGGATGACGTCGCGCATCGCGATGTCGTCCTGCACCGCGCCACAGGACCCGACCCGTACCAAACGGGTCACGCCGTACTCGGCGACCAGCTCCGTCGCGTAGATGGACGCCGACGGGATACCCATGCCGGTACCCAGCACCGACACGGGCATGCCCCGGTAGGACCCGGTGAACGCCAACGCCCCGCGCACCTCGTTGACCTGGCGCAGATCCTCGAAGCAGCGTTCGGCGATGTGCCTGGCCCGGAGCGGGTCGCCCGGCAGCAGGACGGCGTCGGCGAAGTCACCGGGGGCGGCGCTCAGGTGCGCGGTGGGCATGTGATCCCTCGTCTCGTGGTTGCGGATCGTGCATCTCGCGATGGTCCCGCGCCGGCATCGGTATCGGCGGCACAAGGGCCGAGACGCTAGTCCGCGGTCACCCGGTCGTCCTGCCCGGCCACGCCGGTGGATGGGTCGGATCCTCGCCCCGTTGACCGGGTTCCGCCGCCCCCATCCGGTCGCCCACACTGCCAGGCTCGGCGTACCCGTCCAACGACCACCCCACCACCATGTGACAGGATCCGCCATGGCACGCCAGCCCGACGAGGCCCACACCCGACCCGACGGCGTGGACGACGCGACGGTCGACGCGGTCGGCAAGGTCAGCGAGGCCTTCGAGTTGCTACAGCGGGCCCGCGGGGCCCTCTATGAGTTCCACCAGCAGATCGGCTACGTCGACGACACCCTCGGCGAGGGCCTGCAGATGCTCCGGGATGCCGGCCACGACGAACTCGCGGACGAACTCACGACCACCTGGCTCGGCCGCAACGTGCTGCCCGACCGGTGGACCTTCGAGGTCGTCGAGGAGTTCGAGCGGACCTACATGGACGTCGCGATCGCCGGCGAACGACGTGTGCGCGAACAACTGATGGACGGTCGCGCACACGTCCAGGAGGCGGAACGCAAGGCACGACGCCGGGCCGACGGTCCCGACGACGACCGCTGAGCTCCGCCAGCCCCGTCCGCCGTCGCCCCAGCCCACCGCGGTCGCGGCAGGTCGTCGGCCCTGCCGTGCTCGCGCGACCGTGACCGTCTGCGGCGACACGGCCGAGTGAACCCGGGCCAGGGAGGGCCGAACGCTTCAACCGGGGTCGGGGCCCAGCACCTCGTCGTCGTGTTCGCCGAGCCGGGGCGGAGGCTCCGGCGGACGGTGCCCGGAGCGCGACCAGCGCACCGGCGAGCCGGGCAGTGCCAAGTCACCGGCGGTCGGGTGGGTGACGCGGTCGATCAGGCCGAGGTGCTCGACCTGATCCCAGGCATAGACCTCGTCCATGGCCCGGATGCGTCCGGCCGGCACCCCCGCGGTGGCCAGCCGTTCCATCCACACATCGACGGTCTCGCCGATGAGCGCCTGGTTGATCTCCGCCTCCAGTTCGTCGACGTTGACCACGCGCAGCCGGTTCGTGGCGTAGCGCGGATCCTCGGGGTCGATCCCGACCAAGGGCGCGAAGCGACGCCACAACCCCTCGGAGCCGACCGTGATGTTCACCCACCCGTCAGCACACGTGAACGCCCCGTAGGGGGTGATCGTGGCGTGCCGGTTGCCGGTCGTCTGCGGCACCTCACCACCGAGCGTCCAACGTGTGCCCTGGTAGGCGTGCACCGCGACCGCCGATGCCAACAACGAGGTCGTGACCCGCTGCCCCTTGCCGGTGCGCGCCCGATCGTGCAGCGCGGCAACCACGCCGTACGCACCGAACATCCCGGAGAGGATGTCGGTGATGGGGATGCCGAACCGCATCGGCCCGCCACCCACCTCACCGGTCACGCCCATGAACCCGGCCTCGCCCTGGATGATCTGGTCGAAACCGGAGCGGTCGCCGTCCGGGCCGCCTTCACCGAACCCGCTGATGGACAGCACGATCAGCCGGTCGTTGAGTTCCTCGAGGTCCGAGGCCCCGAGTCCCAAGCGGTCCATGACCCCGGGCCGGAAGTTGTCGACCAGCACGTCCGCCCCGGCGATCAGGTCGCGCAGCCGGGCCAGGTCGTCCGGGTCCTTCAGATCGAGCACCACGGAACGCTTCGAGCGGTTGATCGACAGGAAGTAGGTGGACTCCGGAGCGTCGTCGGGACCGACGAACGGCGGACCCCATCCGCGGCTGTCGTCACCCGCCCCCGGACGCTCGACCTTGATCACCTCGGCGCCGGCATCGGCGAGCATCAGCGTCGCGTACGGCCCGGACAGCGCCCGAGTGAGATCCACGACCCGGATCCCGGCGAGGGGTCCCTTTCCTGCCACCTCGGTGCCCGTGCCCGGGCCGACCTCGTCCACGGGATCGCCAGCGCGCACCGGATCGGGCACGCCGTCCTGATCGGACTCGGTCGGCGACATCGGCGGGCCTTCTCGGGACGGCGTCGGGCGGTTGCCCGGGGGTGGCCGAGAGCCTACTGATGTCCTACCGAGCGACGACGCCCGAGCCCCTGCGCGGGGCCGTGAGCCCGGGCCGTGACCCCTTGCGCACCATCCGGTGGACGAACCCGAGCTTCTCGATGACGGCCTGGCGCAGCACGAAGGGGTAGAGGTCGTCGACGCCCATGCTGCGGTTCACCGCGTTGAGCGCGTAGCTGAGCGGTAGCCAGGCATCGATGATCTGCTCGATGGTCTCCGGGTCGAGCTCCTCCGGATCGGAGGCGATGACGCCGGGTTCGATCGCCGCGACGTCCGGGCCGTCGACCCGCAGCCGGTAGGCGGCTGCGGTCTGCAGGGTTCCACGGATGTGGAGGTAGTGCGCGAAGGTCTCGGCCCAGTCCTCGGCCGGGTGCATCGTGGCGTATTCGCTGATGTGGCGTTCGGTCCAACCCTCCGGCGCGCCGTGCCGGTAGTGGCGATCGAGCGCGTCCTGGTAGTTGGCGGTCTCGTCGCCGAACAACGCACGCGCCTCGGTCAGGTCGTCCCGGCCGACCAGTTGCGTGAACTCGTAGTGGCCGATCTCGTGCCGGAAGTGACCCAGGACCGTGCGATACGGCTCCGACATCTTCTTGCGTACCCGCTGGCGGTGCACATCGTCCGATTCGGCCAGGTCGAGGGTGATGACCCCCGAGGCGTGACCCGTCATGACCTGCTGGTGCTCGCTGGAGAGCAGATCGAAGGCCACGCCCGTGCCGGTCGCCTCGTCCCGCGGTTCGAGCGCGAGGCCGAGTGACAGCAACTGGAAGACCAGCCGACGCTTGGCGGTCTCCGCGACCGCGAACGCCGGCAGCCACGGGTGGTCGTCGTCAGCCGGACGGCGGCGGGTCAGCCGGCAGCTGGCGCACAGGGTCCCCGGGGTCTCAACCAACCAGTTGCAGGCCGCGAGGACCGCGTTCGCGCACCGCTGCGACGGATCGGCCAGCACGACCATGTCCTGGGCGAGAGGGTCGACGCCCAACGCCGACGAGCAACGCAGGCACCGCGTGTTGTGGAAGAACACCAGCTGACCACAGGTGGTGCAGGTGAACGCGCGCATGATCGGTCCGGTCGATCGACGAAGCGGACGGGCGCCGACGTCGGCCCGCATCCGTCCGCGAACGGTACGACACCTCGCGGACGCCCAACGCCCCACGGACCCGTCGGCCGACCTCGGCAGGTCCCGAGCGCAGGCCCCGAGCGCAGGTCCCGAGCGCATGACCCGAGCGCATGACCGCGCTCCTGTACTCAGCTCGAGAGCGGCGATGACGGCGATGACGGCGATGACCGCGATGACCGCGATGACGGTCGGCCGGCTCCGGCGAGGTGTCCTTCACCCTGACCTACGAGGTCGAGAAGGACGATCCGGTCCGCGGGGTTCGCTACCTGCTGACCTTCGAGGACGAGGCGTTCACCGGTGGGACACCCGGCTCGTTCCGGTTGATCACCGGAGTGCGCGAGCTCCGCTGTCAGCCCGGTCGCGGTCAGCCGGACTGGGCACCGGCGCTCTGCCCGTGAGCGCCGTCGTCTTCCGCGGAAGACGCCGGCTTGTCCACGAGCGTCGCACGAGGTCGTGCACCGGGCGCCGGACCGTCGCCGCAGATGCCCACCGTCGCGCCAGCACCTCGGTGTCGCCGCACAGCGGCAGGCCTGGCCCGCAGGCGCGACACCGAGGCCTTGACGCGACACCGAGGCCTTGACGCGACACTGCGGCCTTGACGCGACACTGAGCTTTTGGCGCGACACTGAGCCCTTGACGCGACACCGGCAACCTGGCGAGAGGCTGCCCTACCGTGTCGCTCGTCCCCAGGAGGTGCAGATGGACCGCTCGACGCTGACCGATCGGCTCCGGGCCCACCGGGCCGATCTCGCGCGGGAACTCGACCGGCTGACCGCGCCGCCCGAGCCCGGTTCGGCGATCGCGTTCGGCAAGCGGATCGGTGAGGGCACCACCGAGGCGATCGAGCGCCTGAGCACCACGGCCACCGCCCGCTCGATCGCCGCGTCGCTGGCGGAAACCGACCGCGCGCTGGAGAAGCTCGAGGCCGGCACCTACGGCCTCTGCGACGTGTGCGGCGACACGATCCCGGCCGAGCGGATGGAGGCACGCCCGACGACGGCCCACTGCGTGCAGTGCAGTGCGGCCCGCTGATCCGACAACGAGCAGGCGGCGGTCGATCAGCTCAGCCGTGCTGGGACCGGACCGGACCGGACCGGACCGCCGGACCGGACCGGACCGCCGGCGCGCGACCGGACCGCCGGCGCGCGACCGGACTCCCGGCGCGCAGAGCAGGCCACATGCCGCGGGAACGCGCAGCCGGAGGGCGACCAGGATCAGACGAGGTCCACCTCGGGGAACGCACGACCCTCCGGGTCGAGCCGCGCGTAGCCCGGCCCCCGATCGAAGAACGCCACCTCGCCGCGCTCGGCGCGCAGGCGCGCACGCAACGCCGAGGTCGCGGCGGCATCCACCACCGGCGCGTCCCCGGGCCCGCTGACGAGCACCCCGTAGTCGCGCTCCGCGGCCGCGCGCGAGACCTTCCCCCACAGCACGTCACGCCGCACCGCGTCGAGGTCGCGGTCGAACGGATCGCCCCAGCCGCCACCACCGGTGGTGCGGATGCGGATGACCTCGCCGGCCTTCACGGGTGCGTCGTCGACCAGCCCCTCCATGACGCGTTCGTCCGGACCGCCCGGGTCGACCACGACCTGGAACGGCTGGCCCGCTCTACCGCCCTTGACCCCCCAGCACGCCAGGATCGACCGGTCCGCGATCGACATGAAGTAGGCGTCCTCGAGCATGCGGATGTGCTTCTCGTAGCCGCAGCCGCCCCGGAACTGCCCGGCTCCACCCGAGTCCTGTGCGAGCCCGAGCGACTCGACGCGGAACGGGAAACGCGACTCCGTGAACTCCGTCGGCAGGTTGCGGGAGTCGGGGACGACATGGATCGTGTCCTCGCCGTCGCTGTAGTACCGGCCTCCCGATCCGCCGCCGAGCACCTCGCGCATCAGGTAGCTGCTGCCGTCCGCACGTCGGCCGTAGACCCCGGTGTAACGGATGGTCTCCTGATCGGCGGGCATACGTCCGTCGACGGCCTTGGCGATGACCCCCGAGAGCACACCGAGCAGGCGCAGGATCACGAACGTGCGCGCGTTGGTCGGTGCGGGGAACACCGGGGTCAGCAGGGTCCCGGGCGGCGGGAAGCGCATCTCGATCAGCTCGACGACGCCCTCGTTGACGTCCAGCTCCGCCATCCGCTCCGGGGTGTCGGCGAGGTTGCGCAGGATCGGCGCGAGCCACTTCTTGAGGAAGTTGCCGTCGGCCGGGTCCCCGACGTGGTTGATCGGGCCCTTGGCCTGCGGCGAGGTGCCGGCGAAGTCGAGGATCAGCCGCTCGCCACCCTCGTCCTCGGGCCCCGTCCTGGTCATGGTGATCCGCTGCCGGTGCAGCTTCGGTTCGTCGACGCCGTCGTGCTCCGCGTAGTCCTCCCAGACGTAGGTGCCCTGCGGGATCTTGGACAGGATCTCGCGCCGGTAGGTGTCGGTGTTGTTGGCCACGATGGCGTCGAAGCACGCCTCGACGGTCTTCCGGCCATACCGCTCGAACAGCTCGGTCAGCCGTCGCGAGCCCATCAGGCAGGCGGAGCATTCCGCATCGAGGTCCCCGGCCAGCGAGTCGGGCATCCGCGAGTTGCGGGTCATGATGGTCAACGCCGCCCGGTTGGGCACGCCCTGGTCCCACAGCTTGATCGGCGGGACCATCAGGCCCTCCTCGAACACACTGGTGGCGTGCGAGGGCATCGATCCCGGCACGGCCCCGCCGATGTCGTCGTGGTGCCCGAAGGCCTGCACGAACGCCACCACCTCGGGTGCGGCGCCCGGATCGTCGGCCGGCACGGGAGCGAACACCGGCACCGTCACGCACAGGTCCGGGAGGTGGCCGATGCCGCCCTCGGAGAGGTAGACGTCGTTGTGGAAGTACACGTCGCCCGGCCGCATGGTCTCCAGCGGGAAGTCGCGCGCGATGGGGTGCACCAGCGCGGAGTAGGAGCGGCCGGTCAGCTTGCGCAGCGCGCGATCGTGGATCCCGGCGCGGTAGTCGTGGGCGTCACGGATCATCGGCGAGCGCGAGGTGCGCCCGATCGCGTCCTCGACCTCCTTCTCGATCGACGCCAGCGTGCCCTGGACGATCTCGAGCAGGATCGGGTCGACGTCGTTCGCCCGCGTGTCGGTCAGAGCGGTCATGCTCGCGCCTCCGCATCGAGGTGGCGGGAGCCACCGGTCTCGTCCACGTCGGTTCCGGCGGTCACCACCCTGGTGACGACCAGGTTGGCGAGCGCATCCACCCGGGCACGGAACCCGGGGTGGATCGGCACGGTGGAGCCGAACTCCTGCACGATCGCGGGTCCCTCGACGAGGTCCCCGGCGCGGAGTCGCTCGCGCGTGAACACCGGGGTCGTGACCGCCTCCCCCTCGAACACCACCGCACGGGTACCGGCCGCGGCCGTCTGCAGCCCACCACTGCCCGCGGGCAGGCGCTGCAGTTCCGGCCGCTGGATCGGACCCACACCGGTCACCCGCAGGTTGACCCACTCCACCGGGTGCCGGTCCGGGTCGGATCGGTAGGCGTAGCCGTACAACCGCTCGTGCTCGTCGTGGAAGGCGGCGACGACCGCCGCCTCGAGCGACCCGTCGACCGCACCGTCAGGGGCGGCGACGCGCACCTCGAACGCCTGCCCGTCGTAGCGCAGGTCCGCGGTGCGCAGCAGCCGGTGATCGGCGCGCGCGAAGCCCTCCCGGTCGAGCGCGTCGACGGCTCGGGCCTCCAGGGTCGCGTAGACCGCACCGAGCGCATCCAGATCCACCTCGGCGTCCTTGACCACGTGGGTCTGGACGTAGTCGTTCTTGACGTCGACGGTCAGGAGCCCGAACGCCGAGAGGTTGCCCGGGTCGCGCGGCACCACGACCGCCTCGACCCCGAGGATGTCCAGCAACCGGCAGATCAGGAGCGGGCCCGAGCCGCCGAACGCGGCCATCGCGAAATCACGGACGTCCAGCCCGCGTTTGACGGTGACCTGGCGGATCGCGTTGGCCTGGTTCCAGGCCGAGATCTCCAGGACCCCGCGGGCCGCGTCCTCCGGGGACAACCCCAACGCGATCGCCAGTGCCTCGACCCCGGCGCGGGCCGCGCCGGCATCCAACGCGATCTCCCCACCCAGCAGCGCCGGGGGGATGCGACCGAGGAACACGTGCGCGTCGGTGACGGTGGGTTCCGTGCCGCCCTTGCCGTAACAGATCGGGCCCGGGTCGGCCCCCGCGGAACGTGGACCCACCTTGAGGTTGCCCTCCGGGCTGATCCAGGCGATCGAGCCGCCGCCGGCCCCGACCGTGACCACGTCGATCATCGGGATCTTGGACGGGAACCGACCGATCGTGCCCTCCGTGGTCAGCGTGGGCTCGCCGCCGAGGACCACCGAGACGTCGGTGGAGGTCCCCCCGCCATCGAGGGTGAGGATCCGGTCATAGCCGGCTTCGGCCGCGACCAGCGCGGCGCCCAGCGCCCCGGCGGCCGGGCCCGACAGCACGGTGGTGATCGGCTGGTGGACCACCTCGGCGGCGCTGATGACCCCGCCGTTGGACTTCATGATCGCGAAGGGCAGCTCGTGGGCCTGTGGATCGTCACCGGTGGTGTAGGCATGGAGCCGCTCGGCGATGCCCCGGATGTAGCGGCCGACCTTGGGCTTGACGGAGGCGTCCACCAGCGTGGTGATGGTGCGCTCGTACTCCCGGTACTCGCGCAGCACCTCGCTGGAGAGCGACACGATCGCCGCCGGGTGCTCGCGGCGCAGGACCGCCAGCATCGCGCGTTCGTGGGCGTCGTTGGCGTAGCTGTGCAGGAAGCACACGCCGAGCGTGTCGATGCCCTGGTCGCGGTACCAGCGTGCCGCGGCCACCGCGGACGCCTCGTCGAAGGGCCGGACCTCGTCGCCGTGCACGTCCAACCGCCCGCCGATCTCCCGCACGCGGTCCACGGGCACGATGCGGTCCGGCTTGACCCAGAAGTAGCTGTTGCCGTAACCGTCGGGGACCGACTGGCGCGCGATCTCCAGGATGTAGCGGTAGCCCTCGGTGGTGATCAGGCCCATCTCGGCGATGTCGTCCTCGAGCAGCGCGTTGGTCGCCACCGTCGTGCCGTGGCTCACCGAGACGACCTCGCCCCCCGACGCGCCGATGGACGTGAGGATCTTGTCGACGCCGGCCATGAAGCCCTCGGCCGGGTCCGCAGGGGTCGAGGGGGTCTTGGTGGTGGTCAAGGTCCCGGTCGCCTCGTCGAAGGCGACCACGTCCGTGAACGTGCCTCCGGTGTCGATGCCGATACGGATGTGTCGCATGGCCACCTCGGACGGGCACGGGGGGCGCGAGCGTAGTGCCGGGCGGAGGGCCTCCCGGTCCGCACCGCTCGCCCGACGATCTCGGCCGGGAGCGTCGGGGTCCAACGACCGCCGCTGACCACGCTCAAGTCCGGGACGGGTCGGCCGATGGAACGGCATGGTTGCCACCCCTGCGTTCGGAGACGCCGCAGCGACGGCGGGACCGGTACGGTCGGTGTCGCGCGCGACGAACCCGGTGCGCAACCGGGTGCCACCCGTCCCCGCCTCGGTGGCGGCCGCGCGCCGGCTGCTGCCGCTGCTCTACGCCGGGCAGGATGTCTCCGGGCAAGCCCACCGGCTCGTGGAGGCGGCCCGAGCGGATGCCGACCCCGAGGGCGAGTGCGCCGCGCTGTACTCGGCTCTGGCATCGGCCTCGGTCGCGCAGGACCATCGACGTTCCCCGAGCCTGGCGTCGACCATGGCCCAGGTGGCGGCCGAGCACGGCCTGAGCACCTGGGAGAGCGTGGCTCGGCAGTACACCGCGCGGCTGAAACTCGGCGATGGGCACGAGGACACGGCGTTGAACGGGGTCGTGGCAGCAGAGCTGTTGATCGACGAGGCGGCGCCGTCGGTCGAGCTCACCGTGGCCCTCAACGGCATCGCCCTGACCTACCTCCGACTCGGACTGTTCGAGGACAGCGAACGGATCTTCGCCAGGCTGGTCGAGATCATGATCGTGGTCGACGACGAATGGGCCCGGGTGACCCTCGTCTACAACCGACTCCTGAACCAGGCGGCATGGGGGCTCTCGCTCGAGCGCGCAGGCAGTCGCCACGACGCGCAGCACCGGCTGCGCACGGCGGCCGCCCAGGCGCGCACGAGCCCGAACATGGCGCGTTCGCATGCCCGACACAACTTCGAGGCCCTGTGTCTGTTCGCCGACCTGATGAACGAGCGACGCGGCATCGACACCGCGCGCGAGGCTCTGGCGCTGCTGGGAGGTCGGGTCAATGCCGAACCACGCAGTTTCGTGCACTTCGCACTGGCCCATCGCCTGGCCGACCTGGGTCGCTTCGACGAGGCGCGCGCAGAGATCGCGCGCGGCCTGGCGACGGTGCACTCGATCGAGGTGGAGCCGGCGTTCTCCATGCTCGTGTGGCTCCGAGCCAGGATCGCGGTCCGGGCCGAGCCGGACCACGAGGGCCTGCGCGACGCCTGGAGCTACGCCGAACTGGCCACCGAACAGGTCTGGGAGCTGCGCGTGCGACGCCGCGAGGCTGCGCAGGACCGGCTCCGGATCGGGCGCATGCGACGTGATCACGAACGGGTCGAGCAGGCCGCGTTGGAGGATCCGCTGACCCGCACCGCCAACCGACGCCGGCTCGATCGCGAACGCGCCTCGCTGCTCGACACCGACCCCGGCCGGTGGATCACGGTCGCCTACCTCGACATCGACGACTTCAAGACCATCAACGACACCCACGGTCACGAGCTGGGCGACACGGTGCTGCGCGCCCTGGCGCAGGTACTGGACGCCTCGACCCGCGACGGCGACCTCGTCGGCCGGTATGGCGGCGACGAGTTCGTGGTGATCGCCCACGACTGCGCGCCGCAGGACGCCGACCTGCTCAGCGACCGGCTGCTCCGCGCGATCCGGGCCCACCCGTGGTCCGAGCTGCACGAAGCCGTCGTGATCCGGGCCTCGCTGGGGCTCGCCTCCGCCGACACCGAGCATCACCGCCTGTTCCCGGCCGCGGACGCCGCCCTGTACGACGCGAAACGTGCCGGGCGGGACCGCACCGAACGGCGGGTCCTGGGCGAGCTGGTCCCCGAACCCTGATCGGTGCCTCAGGCGAGGTTCGAGCCATCCAACCGCTCGCCGAGCCAGGCCGCACCGCCGAGTGCCAGGTCGTCGCGGCCGACCGGAGCGACGACCTGGACACCGAGCGGCAGACCCGCGGGCCCGGTCAGGCCCGGGACGGACACGGTCGGCGTGCCCAGCAGCGTCCACTGGCGGCAGAGCAGCGGATCCCCCGTGGTCTCGCGGGTCGGCGCTTCACCCAGCACGCTCGGGACCACCAGCAGCGGTGCGTCGGCGAAGAGCTCGTCGAGATGCTCGGACGCCGCGGCCGCGTGGTCCTTGGCCGCGTCGTAGGCCCACCGGTGGCCGTCGCCGCTGCGGAGCACCCGGTGCAGGGCGGCGCTCAAGCGCTCGCCGTGGGCGGTGCGCACCGCGTCGAGTTCGTCCGCGCACTCCACCAGCATGATCGCCAGTTGTGCCGAGACGAGGCCCTGCATGGCCGGGGCCGGCGCCACCTCGACGACCTCGACGTCATCCTCGGCAGCGAGACGATCGACCGCGCGCTCGATGATCGAGCGGGCGTCGGCGTCGATCTCCTCCCACTCGGCGGTGCGGCAGAAGCCGAGCCGGGGTCGCGGACCGGGCCCGGCGGGCCGGAACGCCGCCGGGTCGTCGGCCATCACCCCCAGCGCCGACGCGACGTCGGCCACGGACGCACCCAGCATGCCGATGGTGTCCAACGTCGACGAGCACGACGTCACCCCGTCGCGCGGGATGCGGCCGAAGGTCGGTTTCGCCCCCACGATCCCGCAGAACGAGGCGGGCCGCACGACCGATCCGGCGGTCTGTGTCCCGATCGCGAGCGGGATCGTGCCTGCCGCGACGGCGGCGGCCGAGCCGCTGGAGGATCCACCGGGCGTCCGGTCCGCGTCGAACGGATGGCGGGTCGGTCCCGGTTGGAACAGGGCGAATTCCGTCGTGACCGTCTTGCCGAGGGGGATCGCCCCCGCGGCACGCAGCCGTGCGACGGCGGTCGCATCGGCGGCAGCCGGGCCGTCGACCGGGATGGTCGAGCCGTTGCGGGTCGGCATACCGGCGACGTCGACGATGTCCTTGACCCCGAACGGCACGCCGGCGAGTGGACCGGCAGCTACCGGATCCGCGTCCACGGCGCGGGCGGCGGCCACCGCGGCCCGCGCATCGAGGTGCACCCATGCCCGCAGGTCCGGTTCCCGGGCGGCGATGGCCTCGAGGTGTTCGGTCACCACCCGCTCGGCGGTCGTCTCGCCGGCGCTGACGGCCGCCGCGATGGCCGCGGCGGTCCGCCCCACACTGCTGGTCAGGTCATTCATCGCTCACGCCGCAGGCCGATCACGACACGTCGCCGGGGCGTCCCAGGCGACGACCGACCAGGACCCCGACCAGGGCGATGGCCGCACCGACGATGCCGGCCACGAGCAGGTCCTGGCTGCGGGTGTCACCGACCGGGCGGCTGGGTCGCGACGCTGCGGCACGGAAGGTCTGGCCGACACGCACCTCGGCGTGCTCCTCCGCGGGCGCCGCGATGCCGCCGCTGGCCGGCACCCCGGCGAGCTCGCCGGCCAGCGGTGCCGGGATCACCACCTCGCCGAGCAGGTCGCGCTCGACGGCCGAGAAGAACTCGCCCGCGGTCTTCTTGGCGACCCCGACCAGCATCCGCTGACCGACGCCACCGATCATCCCGCCGATGACCGCATCGGCCTCGTAGCTGACGGTCGTGCCGCTCACGGACTCCTCCAGGCGCACCATGGCGTCGGCCTGCACGGTGCCCGGCGCCCCGGCACCCTCCGCCGCCAACCGGTAGGACGCGGGCGCGTTCTGATCCGACAACGCCACCTTGCCGCGGTAGGTGCCCTTCACACTGGCCACACCCGCGGTCAGCGTCGCGACGTAGCGCCCCGGGCCCGTGACCTCGAGTGCTTCGCACCCGGGCAGCGTGCGTGCCAGCACGGCCGGATCCTGCAACGCGTCCCACACCTGCTGGCGTGACGCGGCCACCTCGTGGCTACCGGCGACCTTCATGACGTGCCCCCTCCTGCCGTGACCTGTCGGGTCGATCGGCGTTCGTGCAACTGGGACGGCGAGATCGGCATCGCGTCGATGATGATCCCGGTGGCGTCCTCGATGGCGGCCGCGATCGCCGCGGAGGTCGGGATGACCCCCGCCTCGCCCGCGCCCTTGATCCCGAGCGGGTTGAGCGGCGAGGGCGTCTCCAGGTGGTCGATCCGCACCGCGGGGACCTCGGTGGCGTACGGGATCAGGAAATCCATGAAACTGGCGTTCTGGAGCTGGCCGTGGTCGTCGTAGGCCATGCGCTCGTACAGCGCGCCGCCGACGCCCTGCGCGACGCCGCCGAGGACCTGGCCCTTGACGATGATCGGGTTGAGCAGGTTGCCGCAGTCGTGGACGACCGCGTAGTCGAGGATGCGGATGTCGGAGGTGTCGGGGTCGATCTCCACCTCGACGGCGTGCATGCCGTTGGCGAAGGTCGAGCGGACCGGCGAGTAGTAGTCCGTGGCCTCCAGCCCCGGCGCGTCGTCGTCACCGACCGGGGGCGCATCGGGGTTCGCGGGCGAGGCGAACTGCGTCGCGATCCGGGCCGAGTCGTCGAAGGCGTAGCGCAGCGGGTTCGACAGCGTCGCCAGCACCTTCAGATCGATCGAGGTGTCGGGGCTGCCGATCACCCGCACCTGACCCTCCGCCAGCTCCAGGTCCTCGACATCCACCTCCAGGGCATCGGAGGCGAGCTTCAGCGCCTTCTCCCGGACCTTCACCGCGGCGAGGTGGATCGCGTTGCCGCTCATCACCGCGGCGCGGGAGGCGAACGTGCCGACCGCGTACTGGAAGCGCCGGGTGTCGCCGGTGACCACCTCGACGTCCTCGAACGCGACACCCAGCTGGTCGGCGACGATCTGCGCGAACGCGGTCTGGTGGCCCTGGCCCTGTGTCGAGAGGCCGGTGGCGACCTGGACCTTGCCGCCGGGCTCGACCAGCACGTGGCCACCCTCGTAGGGACCGACGCCCGTGCCCTCGACGTAGGCGGCCATGCCGATGCCGATGATGCGGCCCTCGGCGGCGGCCGCGGCACGTCGCTGCTCGAAGCCGTCCCAGTCGATCAGGGTCTTGAGCAGCGCGAGCGAGGCCGGGAAGTCGCCCGAGTCGTAGCAGTAGGGCCGGCCGTCCTGGAAGGTCAGCCCGAAGTCGTAGGGCAGCTCCTCGGGCTGTAGGAAGTTGACGCCGCGGACCTGCGTGCGGTCCAACCCGAGGTGGCGGGCGATGCGGTCGATGGTGCGTTCCATCGCGAAGCAGCCCTGGGGGCGGCCGGCGCCCCGGTAGGGGGTGACCGGCACGGTGTTGGTGTAGACCGAGTCGAAGGTGACCCGGTAGTTCTCGAGCTTGTAGGGCCCGATCAGCTGGGTCGAGGTGATGATCGGCACGATCAGGCCGTAGGGGATGTAGGCCCCGTGGTCGTGGATGAACCGCACGTCCAGGCCCAGCACCCGCCCGGTGTCGTCGAAGCCGACCGTGACCCACTGGACCTGGGCACGCTCGTGGTTGGCCGAGATGAAGTGCTCACGGCGGTCCTCGACGTACTTCACGTCGTGGCCGAGTTCCCGGGCCGCCCACGGCACCAGGATCTCCTCCGGCCACGGGTGCATGATCTTGACCCCGAAACCGCCGCCGATGTCGGGCGCGATGCACTCGACCTGCGCGAGCGGCAGCTCGAGGAACGAGGCGACCGCGGCCCGCACGCTGGTCGGCGCCTGGGTGGAGGTGTAGAGCCGCAGGCGACGGTCGTCGGCGTCCCACCGGGCGTAGGTCCCCCGGGTCTCCATCGGCGTCGAGGCGGAACGCTCGATGTCGAGCCGGAACTCGAGGGTGTGCGGCGCGGCGGCGATGGCGCGCGGCGCGTCACCGATCGTCTGCCGGAGGTGCGCCGCGACGTTGTCGGGGATCTCCTCGTGCACCGCCTGCGCCGCCGCGAGGGCGTTCTCCGGTCCCACCACGGCGGGCAGCGCCTCGTAGTCGACCGTGATGCGTTCCACCGCGTCCTCGGCGGCGTAGCGGTCGGTGGCGACCACCATCAGGATCGCTTCACCGACGTGGTTCACCTCGCCGTCGGCCAGGACGTACTGGGTGCGTCCGGCGGTGAGTGCCGGGTGCGGGATCAGCAGCGGCATCGGCTGTCGCAGCCGGGGCGGGAGGTCCTCGAAGGTGTGGATCGCGATCAACCCGTCGACCTCCAGGGCGTCGGTGACGTCGATGTCGAGGATCCGGGCGTGCGCGTGGGGACTGCGCAGGATGGCGACCTGGTAGGCGTCGTGACCGAGGTCGTCGAGGAAGCGACCCTCCCCGCGCAGCAGCCGTGGGTCCTCGGAGCGCGCAACCGGGGCGCCCACCATCTGGGTGGTCACCGCTGACCTCCTGCCGCCGGGTCGTGCTTGGCCCGGGGATCCGCGCCGGTGGTCCGCAGCGCGCCGGCCGCCTGCTTGACCGCCGCGAGGATGCCCGCGTAGCCGGTGCACCGACACAGGTTGCCGGACATGCCTTCCCGGATCGTTGGCTCGTCGGGAGCGGGCTCGTCGGCGAGGAACCCGCACGCGCTCATCACGAAACCCGGGGTGCAGTAGCCGCACTGCAGACCGTGCTCGTCCTGGAAGGCCTGCTGGACCGGGTGCAGGGTGCCGTCGTCGGCGGCGAGACCCTCGATCGTGGTGATCTCCCGGCCGTGGATGCTGACCGCGAACGCGAGGCAGGACCGTACCGGCGCCCCGTCGAGCAGCACCGTGCACGCCCCACAGACCCCGTGCTCGCACCCGACGTGGGTACCGGTCAGGCGCAGGTCGTGGCGCAGGAAGTCCGACAGCAGACGACGGGCGGGGACCGTGGCGCTACGTGGCACACCGTTGACGGTCACCACCACCTCGATGTCGGTGCCCGCCGGTGTGCCCCCCGGGCTCGTCGTGGCCGTGGTGGCGTGGTCGGTGGGGCTCACGCGGTCTCCTCCTGGTCCCCGCCGGAGGCGTGCCCGGTGGGTGCGGACTCGGCGGGTGCGGACTCGGCGGGTGCGGACTCGGCGGGTGCGGACTCGGTGGGGTCGGCGCCATCGGGGGCGGGTCCGCTGCTGGGCGGCGCCTGGCCGGCGGCGTGGCGAACCGCGGTCTCGAGCGCTCGGCCGAGCAGGACCCCGGCGAGGTGGCGCCGGTAGCCGGCGGTGGCGTGGATGTCATCGGTCGGATCGATCGACGCGCGGGCCAGGCCGATCGCCTCGGCCTGGTCGAGGGCGTCGTAGGGCTGGCCTCGCAACGCCTCGGCGAGCTCGACCTGGATCGCGGTGCCCCCGACCCCGATGAACGCGGCCGACGCATCGCCCACGTGGTGATCGGCGTCGAGGGTGACGCGTACCCCGACACCGGCCATCGCGTAGTCCCCGTGGCGGCGCGCGAGCTCCTCGAACGCCGTACCGGTCCGGACACCGGGCCGGGGGAAGATCGCCGCGACCACCAGCTCACCAGGCCGCGTGTCGGACTCGAGGGGACCGAGGAGGTAGTCCCCCGCCTCGACGGTCCGCTCACCCTCGACGCTGCGCAACTGCATCCAGCCGCCCAGCAGCGCGAGGACCGCGGGGAGTTCGGCAGCCGGATCCGCATGGGTGATCGAACCCACGCTGGTCCCCCGGTTGCGGATCACCGGATGGGCGACCCAGTCGAGGGCCTGACGTAGGAGCGGGACCGCGGTCGCGACCCGCTCGTCGCGCCGCAGGCGTTCGTGGGTGACCCGTGCCTCGACGCGCACGTGGGTGTCCGTGACCTCGATCCGGTCCAACGTCTCGAGCCGGGCGAGGTCGATCAACGCCGGTGGGGCGGCCAGCCGCATGTTGAGCAACGGGATCAGGCTCTGACCGCCTGCGAGGACCTTGCCGTCCTCCCCGAGCGCTCCGAGCGTGGCGAGAGCCTCCTCCTCGGTCCTCGGCGCGTGGTAGGCGAAAGGCGGTGGTTTCACGCCGTCGTCACCGGTGTCGCTCGCACTATCGGAGGTGGTGCCGCTGCCAACAGCTCGGCACACGACCGGAGACGGGCGGGGCGGACGGACGCGCATGCCGCTTCGTCGGTGACGTGCTCCACGGGGTTCCTCGGGTCGTTCCGAACCCGGACGCTACCTCGTCACCGTGGCTGCGCGGGTAGGCAACTGCTGCCCGGTGCGACTCGGAGGTGCTGTGAGACCGTGTCCTGGCCTGCACGGCGCCGCATCCCTCGCCTACCTTCTCGGCGAGGAGGGTTCATGGATGCGGTCGACAGCCAGGTCATCGACGAGGTCGCGGGCTGGATCATCGATGCCCAACGGGTCGTGGTGCTCACGGGCGCGGGGGTATCCACCGCCTCCGGCATCCCGGATTTCCGTGGTCCGAACGGGGTGTGGACCAGACAGCCGGGATCGGAACGGCTGTTCTCGCTGGAGGCCTACCTCACCGACGACGACGTCCGGCGCCAGGTGTGGCAGC
>Ga0207421_10003741_pt1 | contig 17949 bp, 14 predicted proteins | sample SodLakKL_010_SED_4_FD_187542 | JGI IMG/M metagenome (GOLD analysis project Ga0207421, IMG submission 187542) | Alkaline sediment microbial communities from Lake Tanatar, Kulunda Steppe, Russia - 8KL_010_SED (SPAdes) (version 2) | ecosystem: Environmental > Aquatic > Non-marine Saline and... | reverse complement strand
CATCTCGCTAAAAGTGCATATTAACGGGAGAGGGTTAATTTTTGGAAATAAGTTTATTAGCTACTTCTACAGCAGCAAAAGCATCTTTTCCATGAGCATCTGCACCTATTTTTTGAGCGAAGGATTCTGAAGTAGGCGCTCCACCTATCATTACTTTTACTCCGTCTCGTATTCCTTTTTCTTTCATTGTTTCAATATTCTTACCCATTTCTACCATGGTTGTATCCAGTAAAGCTGAAAAACCAACTATATCCGGTTTTTGTTTTTCAATTTCTTCAATGATTTTATTTGAACTTACGTTAGTTCCTAAATCTACTACCTGGAAAGCAGAGCCTTTCAGCATAATTATGACCAGGTTTTTACCAATGTCATGTATGTCACCCTCTACAGTGGCCATTAATATTTTCCCTTTCCAATCTTCTTTATCCTTAATCATATGAGGTTCCAAAACTTCCATGGCCGCACCCACTGCTTCAGAAGCAGCAAGCATGTCTGGTATGAAATACTCACCTTTTTCAAACATTTTTCCCACTAGAACCATGCCATCGTTTATGGTTTGTAGAATTTCTTTTACGGACACTCCTTGTTCCAGGGTTTCCTCAGTTAGTTCCTGTACACCTGGTTGTCCCAGGTAACCTTCTTCAATTCCTTCATCTTCTTTTTCCATTCTACCCTGCAGCACATTTTCTTTTAACTTTTCCAACAGATTTTCATTTGACATTTTAAAACGCTCCTTTATAAGAGTTATTTAAAGTGAAAGCTGGTTTTCTTAAAAAATCTCCTAAAAAATGGTGCGCCCGCAGGGATTCGAACCCCGACTTCAGGCTCCGGAGGCCTGCGTGATATCCACTTCACTACGGGCCCCATGACTGCATTTATAATAACATTTATAGGTTTTTTAGTCAACAAATTGCCCGTCCTGGATGGGCTATGCTTTCGTTAAATAAAGTTTTAAGAAATAAATTTTTTGAAGGAAATCTTTATACTAAAGAGGAATATGTAAATTGTTGTAGAATACTTTAGCCTAATCAGTAGTAATAATTAAAGAAAACCTTTTGTTTTATTTTAAGGGCATTTTAGGGGGTCTGCAAAAATCTTGTTTCCAACTAAATATTCTGGCAATTCCCGTAGTAAATAAAGGTTCAGAACGGGAAGCGCTTTTTCGGGATTAAACCCTAAAAGGGTAAGCCTGGGTTGTACAGTAGAATTATGATTGCAACAATCAAAAGAATTCTATGTAGCACTCGGGTAAAGCTGTAAGAGTTATTCATTACCGTGGAACTTGAGCAGCACCCGTTTTTATTACCAGAAGTAGAAGGCGAGAGGGAATAGGGATAAGCTTGCTTTAAGTAAGGTAATAGAAGCGATTTTGCCAGCGGAGGATATGCAAGGACATCTTTAATGGATGATTTGACATTAGCTTGCTCCCTGCTGAAACTGCTGAAGCTGCTAAAACTAATGATGGTTTTTAAATTAGCAGTTGTCCAAGAGATGGTTAATCCCGGAAGTAGATGGTTATATTTTAGGCCATAATTAGCACCTCCGTTATTGTAAATTGGAGGTATTTTTTGTTTTACAGGGTTAATTTTTTAAGAAATTTCAAGAGGGGTTATTAAAAAAATTATAAGGAGGAGTTTATTAAGTGAATAAAAAAGTTATTTTATTTTTACTGATAGCGTCGTTAGCGGTGTTTCTGCTATTTGCCGGGTGCGGCGAGCAGGATGATGTTATAGAGTTACATTTTGCAACTTTTTGGCCAGGAACGGATTTTCAGGTTTCAGAAGGACATGAGGCTTGGATGAATGATATAGAGGAGCGTACCGATGGTCAAGTTAGATTTGTAATGCATGCAGGAGAGGCTTTGCTGGGTGGCAGGGAAATATATGAAGGTGTGGTTGCCGGTAGTGCTGACCTGGGAACAACCTGTCCCTCTTATACCCCGGGTATGTTCCCGGTGACAGAGGCTTTTGAGTTAACGGGAATGCAAAACCCTAACGCCCTGGCTGCTTCTATGACGGTCAATGAGGGCTACAAGGTGTTGAAGGAAGAGGGGCTTATGGAAGAATATGATGATGTTAAGGTGTTAATGTTCTGGGCTACCGGTCCTGGCGATGTAATGACCACAAGTCCTGTAGAGTCCCTTGATGATGTTGAAGGCATGGAGATGAGGGTTGTAGGAGGCTCGGTGTCAGCCATGGAGGAGTTGGGAGTTACTCCGGTGTCCATGCCTATGTCTGAATCTTATATCGCCCTGGATTCTCGCATAGTTGAAGGGATTTTGGCTCCCACAGACACACTTAAAGGTTTCGGCCTGGCCGAAGTAGTAGACTATGTTACAAAAACTCCTTATCTCTATAATATGGTATTTATGAAGGTAATGAACCAGCAAAAGTGGGACTCTTTACCCCCTGATGTCCAGGAAGTAATTGAAGAAGTTAGTGAAGAGTACGTGATGGAGTACGGTAAGCTGAGAGCGGACCATACTATAGAAGGACTGGAGTATGGGAAACAGGAGCATGGTATAGAAGTTTTGGAGCTTACCTCCGAAGAAGAATCCATATGGCTTGAAAAAATTAAGCCAGTGGTAGAGGAATGGATTGAGAAGACGGAGGATGCAGGCCTGCCGGGAAGAGAAATAGTTGATACAGTGCGGGAACTGGATGAAAAATTTGCCGATGAGCATGGAGATTACTAAATTTATCGGTGCTAGCATAATAAAAAAGCCCTAAAATAGAGAGGAGGCAAGTAACATGGAGGCTCTGGAAAAAATTGTCCGTAAACTGACCTGGCGAACATCTCAATTAGGCCAGGTTGCCCTTGCAGGAGCAACCTTTGTTATCGTAGCCAACATTATAATGAGGTTTTTTGGGAAACCTCTTCCAGGCACCGTGGAAATAGCGGAAATATTAGGAGCTGTAATTTTATCCCTGGGGGTAGCTTATTGTGCTTTTATGAAAGGGCATATCGCTGTAGGTGTTCTGGTAGATAACCTTTCCAAGCGGAAAGAAGCAGCTGTGGATATCATTGTTGGCTTGATTTCTCTCTTTTTTTCCGGTTTACTGGCCTGGGAAACCCTGGTTTATGCCACTAGAATGATGGGAAGGGGCTATACAACTGCCCACCTTCAATTACCCTTATATCCCGTTATATACCTGGTTGGGTTTGGCTTTATTATGCTCACCGTCGTTTTGTTAAGGGATGTAGTCAACTCACTATTAGTTATTTTGCAAAAAAAAGGAAGTGAAGCTGAATGAGTTCGATACATATAGGCCTTTTATCTATTATAGTTGTTTTTGTTTTCCTCTTTGCACGAATGCCTGTAGCATACGTTATGGTTGTGGTGGGCATGAGTGGTTATGCTTACCTGGTATCCCCTAAGGCAGCTCTATCTGTATCGGCTTCGGCGATGTACGATACCTTTTCTTCTTATTCTTTAATTGTTATACCCCTTTTTGTCTGGATGGGTTATATAGCATTTCATGCGGGTATAAGCAGGAGGATTTATGATGCCACCTACAAAGTTATGGGAAGCTTGCCGGCGGGTCTGGCTCTAGCTACTATTGCAGCCTGTACTGCCTTTGGAGCTATCTGTGGCTCAACTACAGCTACAGCTGCTACCATGAGCGCGGTAGCTTTACCTGAAATGAAAAGATATAATTATGATTCCTCTTTATCTACAGCAACGGTTGCTTCTTCAGCTATATTAGGGGTCATGATACCACCCAGTGTAATCTTTATTCTTTACGGGATATCCACGGGAGCATCCATTGAAAGGCTTTTTTTAGCAGGTATTCTCCCCGGGATCACCCTTATGCTGCTTTTTATGTTTGTTGCTTTTATACAGGCAGTTATTAACCCTGCCCTGGCTCCCCGGGGACCGAAGGTAGGGTTGAAGGAAAAAATAAAGGCTGTTTTAACCGGTGGGATAGAAGTGATAATTATTTTTATTGCGGTAATAGGAGGCCTTTTTGCCGGCTGGTTTACTCCTACAGAGGCTGGTGCCGTTGGTGCATTCTGTACTCTAATAGTGGCCCTGGTCAGGAGGCAGCTGAACTGGCAGAAATTTACCAACTCCCTTAATGACTCGGTACGTATATCAGCCATGATAATGTTTCTTGTGGCCGGTGCCGTAATTTATGGGCGATTTTTGGCCATATCAGGCCTTCCCATGGCCATGGCCAGTTGGGCTGTGGCCCTTCCTTTACCACCAGTTGTTATTTTAATTGTTATATTATTTATTTATCTGATATTGGGCTTATTTATTGATGCCCTGGCTTTGATTTTATTAACCGTCCCCATTTTTTATCCTGTGGCCCTTAACCTGGGGTTTGACCCCATCTGGTTTGGAGTTATCATTGTACTGGCTCTGGGCATGGGAGTAATTACACCGCCTGTAGGTGCCAATGTCTATGTTGTAGCTGGTGTGGAAAGGGAAACGCCTGTCATGGAAATTTTTAAAGGCACATGGCCATACCTTCTTGCTATATTTACTTGCATAGCGGCTTTAATTGTTTTTCCACAGATTGCTTTGTTCCTGCCTGGTCTTATATAGATGATCCTTTTATTTAAAGCAGATATTTGCTATAATTATATGGACAGGGCTGGTTTTAAAAGGAATTGATAGATAAAACTGTCGCCAAAAAAAATGAAAGGGGTAATTTCTCTTGAAAAAAATGACCGAAAAGACTATTCAGGATGCTTTAGCAGGGGAAAGCCAGGCTTACGCCAAGTACCTTATCTTTGCTGATGTAGCCAGGGAAGAAGGCTACCCAAATGTTGCCAAACTATTTGAAGCTATAGCTTATGCGGAGCGGATCCATATCCGTAATCACATGGAGGCACTGGGAGACCTGACAAATACAACAGAGCACATTAAGAAAGCTTTGGGCGGAGAAAACTTTGAAGTAGAAGAGATGTACGATGCTTTTATGGCCGTGGCCAACCACCAGGAGGAAAAGGCTGCCGTTAAAACTCACAGGCTGGCATTTGAGGCAGAGAAGTCCCATGCAGAAGCCTTTGAGAAGGCTTTATCCTCCGTGGAAAGTAGCAAAGACATAAGCACTGAAGAAGTATATATATGTCCTACCTGCGGTTATTCTTCAGAAAGCAGTCCACCTGAACGGTGTCCTGTTTGTAAAGTTAAAGGAGAAAAGTTTCTTAAATTCTAAACTAATGTTATTTTTTACCATAAACAATTATATAAAACTGATTTTTAGCGGGTTTTCTTACACTAACCCGCTATTTTTTATGAAAATAGGGCATAATATATTTTTAGTGAAACTATAAAATTTAAAAATTAATATACGGGTGGAACAGATGAAACCAAAGATTATGTTTCTTTTAAGGCCTGTGAAGGGTGGAGTTAAGGAACACGTAAGGCTGTTAATTGATAATCTAAGCTCCTTTTTTAATATTGTTGTTGTTTGCCCTCCTGAAGAAGAGCTGGTAAATATTTTACAAAGGGCCGGATCACATATAATTACCCTGGACACAGGGGAAGATTTTAAGCTTACCCGGGATTTGAGAAATGTATTTGTGCTGGATAAAATTATTAGAAGGGAAAAAGTTAAGCTCCTTCACCTGCATGGGTTTAAGGCAGGCTTTCTCGGTAGGCTGGCCTCCCCTTTAAACTATAGGGTTCCGGTAGTTTTAACGGTACATAATTTCGTGGCCCACCAGGAGAAAACAAGGCTTCCCTTAGGCTTTTTTTACCTGGCAGAAAACATTTTGAGTCGAAGGACGAACAGAATAATTACCGTTTCTCAGACCTTAAAGAGAAACTTAGTATATGAAATGGGCATTAAGGATAATAAAATTTTAACCATATATAACTGCATCTGTTTATTAAAAAATAACAATGAAGAAACAAGCATTACCGGTTGTGGCACTATAGAAAAACAAGGCAAGGGCAGAGTACCTCTGGTGGGAACGGCAGCCAGGTTTGCGCCTCAGAAAGGCATTTCAGATTTTATAGAGGCGGCCCGGATTATACAGGATAAAGGACTGGAATGTAAATTTATGGTAGCCGGAGATGGTCCACTTCGGTCTGAGCTAGAAGAACAAGTTAATTACCTTGAGTTAAAGGAGCATGTTTGCTTCCCAGGCTATATAACAGATATGCCCGGTTTTTTGTCCGCTCTGGAGGTTTTTGTTCTTCCCTCCCGCTCCGAGGGTTTATCCATTACCCTTTTAGAAGCGTTGGCTGCAGGCAAACCTGTAGTGGCAACTGCAGCGGGAGGAATTCCTGAAATAATTAGAGATGAAATTACTGGCTGCCTGGTTACTCCCGGTGATCCCCGTTTTTTGGCTAATAGCGTAATAGACTTATTAAATAACAATATGAAAAGAAAGAAGTTGGCCCAGAAGGGAAAAGAATTTGTCTGCGAAAACTTTAATTTAGAAAAAATGATAATGGAGACCAAAAAGGTTTACGAAGAACTCCTTAAGGGTTATTAAAGGAGAGGTGAATTGGGCACTGTGTTCAAAAATTATTTCTTTATAATTTTATTTATTTCATTGGTTTTAATATTGATTCCCACAGCTTTATTTGCTGCCGGAGGGGAAGAGGAAAGGCAGGTAATTATGCTGGCGGTAGATGGCCTCTCCCTGCCTGAATGGCAGTATGCTGCCGAAAATTTCCCTGCCATAGAAGATTTCCTGGACAAAAGCTCTATGGCCTTATTGAATACCCGTACTGCAGGCCGATTAACCAGTGAAAACGCTTATGTTACCATTGGAGCAGGAGCCAGGGCTGAAGGTACAGGTTATGCGGGGCTTGCTTTAAATACTGATGAGACCTATGAATACTACCCTGCCGGTAAAGTCTATAAACGCTATACGGGAAGGCAACCCCAAGGTGAAGTTGTCCACCTGGGAATCAATACTATTAATAAAGCCAATGAGTCAGCTAACTTTTCCATTGTTCCCGGGGCTTTAGGAACCCTGTTAAAAGCAGCCGGTTTAAAGAGGGCGGTGCTGGGTAACGGAGATCATAAAAACTTAAATCGCCTGGCGGTAAACCTGGCTATGGATGAATATGGTGTGGTAGATTATGGTACGGTGAATAAAGAAATATTGAAAGGAGGAGGAGAGCTTTCTGCCGGTTTCATGACTGATGTTGACCGCCTCTGGAAAAATTTTTGGGAATATAAAAACAAGTGCCAGTATATAGTTATTGAATGGGGAGATACTTTTCGCCTGCGGGAAACAGAACCCTTACTCTCCGGTGAAAGGGCGGAAGCCTTATTTGATTTGCAGCTGAATAATTTAGCTGAATTTCTAGAAAGAATTTCACCGCTATTAAACAGTGAAACCATACTTATATTAGTTACTCCTACTCCTGAAGGAATTATTATACCGGGAGACGGGGATCTTTCTTTGTTGGCTATAAATAACGGGGATGAAGGTCCCGGATTATTAACCTCAGATACTACCAGGCGCCCGGGACTGGTTACAAATACCGATATTGCTTCGACGGTTTTAAGCTATTTTGACATTCCATCACCTTCTTTTTTATACGGAAGTGCCATAAAAAAGCTTCCTTCCAATTCCAGTCAGCAGGGTCTTTCCGGTTTGATGGAATTAAACAGGCAGATAAGTAATGTTCATCAGCAGAGGCCTCCCCTGATAAAATTTTACATTCTACTGCAAATTATTATGGTAATAAGCGCAGTAGGAGCCTTGTTTTTACGGTGGAATCTTTATAAGTATTTAAAATATCCCATGATGTCCTTAATGCTTTTCCCTCTTTCATTTCTGCTGCTTTCTGTAGTTCAGCCAGGCAATCTATATCTATCTTTTTTGGCAGTAATCCTTTTAACTCTTTTTTTAACCTGGGTTTTTAAATTTCGGACTTCTTCTTATGTCGCTTTTTTTTTAAGGATAGGCGCGGTTACTTCCCTGGCCATTATCTTAGATTTATTGACAGGGGCTGAACTTATAAAAAACTCTATTTTGGGGTATGATGCCATAAGCGGGTCCAGGTTTTACGGTATAGGAAACGAGTATATGGGAATATTTATTGGATCTGCAGTTCTTTTTATTGCATCGGTTTATCAGCTAAAGTTTAATAAAAAACCCCTGGTTTCAGCTTTATCCCTGTCTTTTTTTGTTCTTATAATTTACCTTTTACTTTCTCCTCGTTGGGGAGCTAATTTTGGTGGTTCCTTGACGGCTTTAACAGCTTTTACAGTTACTTTCCTGGGATTGGAGGATTGGAAGTTGGATAAAAAAAATTTAAGCCGGGTCATAGGCATTATGGTTTTATTTGTTCTGGCCCTGGTCTTGTTAAACTATAAAGGAGAGGATGGTATGGTTTCCCATGTGGGTAAGGCCTTTAACCTGGTAAGGGTAGGAGGCCTGGAGGAAGTTGCCAATATCTTAATCCGGAAAGGGGCCATGAATTTAAAACTTTTCCGTTACTCCCTTTGGAGCAGGATATTGGTGGTTTTTTTGGGACTGTTAATTGTGCTTTTATACCAGCCTCCCGGTTTGTTGAAAAAGATAATTAAAAAATATACTAAACTATTTAAAGGTTTTGCAGGTATTATAGCCGGCAGTGTAGTTGCCATCCTGGTCAATGATTCCGGTGTAGTAGCCGGGGCAACCACCCTAATGTTTGCCGGTATACCTATAATCCTTTTAGTAATGCACCATACATTTAAAGATGATTTAAATAAGCTAAAATCTTTAAAATGGGCAGGAAAATAATGTTTTTATATGGAATAGCTTATCTAATGTTGATAAAGAATAAGTAATATCTATCACTAACAGGAAGGGGGTGCCCGGCTTAATAAAAAATTTGTTTATGTTAAAGCCGGTTACAAATTGACAAATTTTCATAATTACTCATTACCCAACGGCGTAAATCTTTATGTTTACCCGACGGATAAATTCAAAACAATTGTCTTTTCCGTTTATTTACAACAGAACTTACGCAGGGACCTTGCAACCAGGACGGCCTTAGTACCTTTTATTCTAGAGAGGGGAACCGGCAGCTGGCCTACTTCCAGGGAATTAGTTAAGGTTCTGGAAAATTTGTACGGGGCTGATATTATTACGGAAGTTTTTAAAAGGGGAGAAAGGCATGTGTTGCAGTTTCTGCTGGAGATTGTTAATCCACTTTTTGTTCCCGGGGAAAAGGACCTGGAAAGAAGCGGGGTTGAAGTATTAAAAGAGGTTTTAACTAATCCGGTAGTAGAAGGAAACGGTTTTAAAGAATCATATGTCAAAAGAGAAAAAGAGCTGTTAAAAAACAACATTGAAGGGCTTATAAACGACAAGGTTAGTTATGCTGTGGAACGCTGTGTTCAGGAAATGTGTAAAGAAGAAGATTACGGTGTATATCGACTGGGCAGGGTTGAAGATTTAGAAGGTATAACCCCGGATAACCTTTATAAATACTACCGGGAATTGTTGGATGCAGGCCCTATGGATATTTTTGTTCTGGGCAAAGTTGATCCTGAAAAGATGGCTATCTTAATGGAGGAAACTTTTAACTTTCCCCGGCAGGACTCCGGGGAGATTGAGCCTACCCTTGTACATAAGGAGATTAAAGAGCCCCGTTATGTAGAGGAACAAATGGATGTAAACCAGGGCAAGCTTACCCTGGGGTATCGTACTAATACAACGGTTAAAGATGAAGATTATTATGCGCTTCTTTTTTACCACGGAATTCTGGGAGCTTTTCCCCACTCCAAGTTATTCCAGAATGTTCGGGAAAAGGCCAGTCTTGCTTACTATGCCAGTTCCCGCCTGGAAAAAAATAAAGGGATACTGTTAATTGCATCGGGTATTGAGATAAAAAACTATAACCTGGCCCTGGATATTATCCAAAAGCAGGTGGAATCTATAAAGGAAGGGAACATAACGGACTACGAGTTTGAAAATACCAGGGTTGGCCTGATAAACCAGTTAAAAGTCTCAGAAGACAGTCCCTACTATATCATTAGCCGTCACCTGGATGGTATTATAAGTGGAAGGCTGCAAACCATCCCGGAAACTATTGAGAAGATTAATAAAGTCACAGTTGAAGATGTGGTCAGGGTTGCAGGAAAAATTCAGCTGGACACTATCTATTTCTTGCGCAATAAAGGTTAGGAGGAAAATTTTATGTCTATAATGTCCCAACGCCAGCTAGAAAGTGATATTCTTAAAGAAAAAGTATATACGGTCACCCTTTATCCGGGGCTGGAGGTCTTTGTACTGCCCAGAAAGGGCTACAATAAGAAGTATGCCAGCTTTGCCACTAAATTTGGTTCCATAGACTCTGATTTTTTAGTAGAAGGAGAAGAAAAAAGCATAGAGGTTCCCGACGGGGTAGCCCATTTCTTGGAGCACAAGTTATTTGAAGAAGAAAAAGGCAATGTGTTTGATGAATTTGCCCGATTGGGCGCTTCTGCTAATGCTTATACTAATTTTACCATGACTAATTACCTTTTTTCCGTTACAGATAACTTCGAAGAATGTTTTGATCTGCTTTTAAATTTTGTACAGTCCCCTTATTTTACCACGGATAGTGTGGAGAAGGAAAAGGGAATTATTGAACAGGAAATTCGCATGTATCAGGATAATCCCCATTGGAGAATTTTTTTCAACCTGCTAGGAGCTCTTTTTATAAACCACCCGGTGAAAAAAGATATTGCCGGTTCCATAGAAAGCATCCAGGGGATAGACCGGGCGGTTTTATATAAGTGCTACCGGGCTTTTTATCATCCCAGCAATATGGCTCTTTTTGTGGTAGGTGACCTGGACCCGGAAAAAATCATAAAGCAAATAGATGATAATCTGGAAAAGAGAGATTACAAAACTTTAGGAGAGATTAAAAGAATTTATCCCCAGGAGCCTGCAGAGATTCAAGAAAAATTTGTAAAAGAAGAGATGGAAGTTTCACAGCATCTTTTTAACATGGGCTTTAAGGATAGAGATGTGGGTTTTACAGGCCGGCGTCTTTTTAAAAAAGAGATTGCTACAGAACTGCTCCTGGAGATTCTTTTCGGCAGGTCCTCTGAGCTTTATAACGACCTTTATGAGCAGGGGCTAATAAATGACCGCTTCAATGCTTCTTTCGTTGCGGAGAAGGATTATAGCTACGTTATTATGGAAGCGGAAACCCCTGATCCCGATAAACTTTATCAGCTGCTTCTTTCTGGTATTAAAGAGTTCAAAGAAAAAGGCATCCAACAGGATGACTTTAAAAGACAGCAGCGAAGGGTGTTGGGAGAGTTTCTAAGGAACTTTAATCACCTGGAATTTATTGCTAACAACTTTTTGGCTTATCATTTTAGAGATATAAACTTTTTTGATTTTGCAGATATAATTCTGGAATTAACAAAAGAAGATTTGGAGTCCCGTTTAAATGGAATATTCGATGAAAAATACCATGCCTGCTCCGTTATATATTCAAGGTAAGTCATAAGTCCGGATTTCCTTATTCCCAAGGCTTTCAGGTTCCAGGGAGTCCTTTAACTCTTCAGGAAAGGTTATGGTATCAGGGTCGCCATCACTTACATATCTGCGCTCCGGGTATTTATTAAAATAATTAAACCACCTGTCCAGTTCATCCTGGGAGCCCCTTATGCGGGGAAGTCTTTTAAGATTAAAGTTTTTGTGGTTAGGTGCTGGGGTGGGATTGCTTCCCACCAGGAGGACCGCCTCGTTTTCATATGTAACGTCTTCATATTGTCCTGAGTAAAGATAAGGCTCCTTATCTGCAGGGGGAATACCACCATAAGGGAGGGCCAGGCTTCTTATCTGATAACCGGGGATATATTCCCTGGTTTTCTGTGCGTGATGGCCCAGTTCTTTTTGCATGGTATTAATAGAGGCATTTCTTAAATTGATGTGGTTGTATGTATGGTTGCCTATTTCCATTCCCTTATCTACCAGAAACTCCAGCTTTTCTTTTACTAGTTCCGCCTGCCTGAAAGGCGGTGCCGAATAGTTTGTATAAAAGGTTCCCTTAAGTGCAAAATCAGGGTTTTCTTTGTTAAAATCCTTCATGATTCCTACGGCACACTGGGGGTCTATAACCAATTCTCCATTTTCTTCTATGTATCTGAACTGTCCCGGGGTGGAATCGTCAAAGGTAAGGATAAAGGGAGTATAGCCGGGATCCAGGTCAATTTGATTATCGATTAAGTCCTGGAGGTTTATGGGCCGGTAACCTTTGCTGTATAGTCTTTCCAGGTCTTTTCTGAAATTATTGTAATGGCGTTCCCAGTCTAATTCCTGGGAACCGATTCTGTGGTACATGAGGATCATTATTTCTCCCAGTTCGTTAGGCTGAATTTCCTGGAGTTGCTGTTCAGTAAGTGCTGGAGAATTTTCTGCTTCTTTATCTTCTTCTATTTCCTTTTCATCTTCAGTGTTTTGGGGAGACTGTTTTGGGGAGTCATCTTTTGAATCGGGGTGCCCGTTGTTTCTTTCTGCTACGGTTTCATTTTCTTCAAACTCTGGTGATTTAGAATTTAATTCCGGCGGGGTGTTTTTACAGCCCACAATTAAGAATAAATGCAGCATTACCAAAGCCAAAACCAAAAAAAATGTCATAAATTTGCGCATTTAATTTCCTCCAGTTATAATAATTTTAGGGTACAGTTTATTATAACATTTTCCTGGCATTATAAAATATATAAATGCTTTACTTTTTTTAATAGTTTTATTAATTTTCGGAAAAAATATTTTTTTATTAAAGTTTAAAAAACAGTTATTATAGGAGGTAAAGCGTTGAAATATGCCGAAAATATACTGGAGCTAATTGGTGATACACCAATGGTAAATCTAAAAAGAGTTCTTCCCAAAGAAGGCATGGAAATTTTATTGAAACTGGAGTATTTTAACCCCGGAGGCAGCATAAAAGACAGGATTGCCCTGAAGATGGTAGAGGAAGCTGAAAAAGAGGGTTTTCTAAAGCCAGGGTCAGTTATCTTAGAGCCAACCAGCGGCAATACCGGGATAGGGTTGGCCCTTATAGCTGCGGTCAAAGGATACAGGCTTATACTGGTAATGCCGGAAACCATGAGCCTGGAAAGGAGATCCCTTTTAGAGGTTCTGGGAGCAGAATTTATCCTTACTCCCGGAGATAAGGGCATGGGGGGTGCCCTGGAAAAAACAGAAGAAATTTTAAAGGAAAGGCCGGAATATTTTGTGCCTCAGCAGTTTGCCAACCCGGATAACCCCCGGGCACACCGGGAAACTACCGCTAAAGAGATACTGGAACAAACTGATGGTGACTTAGATGTTCTGGTAGCCGGGGTGGGAACGGGTGGGACCATAACGGGGGTAGGAGAAGTTCTTAAAAAGGAAGTTCCCCTGGTAAAAATAGTGGCAGTAGAGCCTGCCGGCTCCCCTGTTCTATCTGGCGGACAGCCCGGTTCACATAAGATCCAGGGAGTAGGTGCCGGGTTTGTGCCTTCGGTATTAAATGCCCGGGTCATAGATAAAATTATAACGGTTAAAGATGAAGAAGCTATGGAAATGTCCCGCCGCCTGGCCAGGGAGGAGGGCTTGTTGGTGGGCATATCTTCAGGCGCCGCACTTTACGGCGCATTTAAGACAGCCGCCGGCCTGGAGAAGGGTTCCAGGATTGTGGTAATAGCGCCGGATACGGGAGAACGCTATCTCAGCACGGATTTGTTTTAGACTAACCTAGATTTAGGGGAAGGGTGTATATAAAGATGTCTAAAGAAAATAAAGATTTTGTGAAAGAAGTTACTTCCAGGGAAGATGACTATTCCCAGTGGTATCTGGATGTTATTTTAAAAACAGAAATGGTAGATTATGCGCCTGTTAAGGGCTGCATGGTGATAAGGCCTTACGGTTATAACCTTTGGGAAAACATGCAGGCTCGCCTGGACAAACGCATAAAGGATACAGGCCATAAAAATGCTTATTTTCCGCTGTTTATACCAGAGAGTTTACTGCAAAAGGAAGCGGAACATGTGGAGGGATTTGCTCCCGAAGTAGCCTGGGTTACTCAGGGGGGTAGTGAAAAACTAGCAGAAAAGCTGGTGGTGAGGCCCACCTCCGAAACCATAATCTGCAGTATGTACGCCAGGTGGATTCAGTCCTGGAGAGATCTTCCCGTTTTAATTAACCAGTGGTGCAACGTGGTTCGCTGGGAAAAAACCACTCGGCCTTTTTTACGGACATCAGAATTCCTCTGGCAGGAAGGACACACGGCTCATCGGACGGAGGAGGAGGCCCAGGAGGAAACCTTAAAGATGCTGGAGGTCTACCGGGATTTTGTGGAAAATGACCTGGCAATCCCGGTTATAAGGGGGAGAAAAACGGACAGGGAAAAGTTTGCCGGAGCTCTTAAGACTTATACCATTGAAGCCCTCATGGGAGATGGGCGGGCCCTACAGGCCGGCACTTCCCACAATCTGGGACAGCATTTTGCAAAGGTTTTTGATATTACCTTTTTAGACCAGGATGATCAGCTGAAGTACGTTTGGCAGGCTTCCTGGGGTGTTTCAACCCGACTTATCGGTGCAATTATTATGGTTCATGGAGATGACCGGGGCCTGAAATTCCCCCCCGTTGTAGCACCTGTTCAGGTAGTTATCGTCCCCATTATGCCCAAGAAGGCCAAAGAACAGGTTTTGGACAAGGCTGGTGAATTGCTGGATAAACATAAAGATAAATTTCGCCTGGAGATAGATGAGCGGGATTATTCCCCCGGCTGGAAATTTAACGAGTGGGAAATGAAAGGTGTCCCTCTGCGCCTGGAAATTGGTCCCAAGGACCTGGAAAAGGGGCAGGTAGTGCTGGTCCGCAGGGATACGGGAGAGAAGCTTTTTGTAAAGGAAGAGGACCTTGAGGATAACCTGGACACAATTCTTGAAGATATTCAAAAAAATATGTTCCAAAAAGCTTTAGATTTCCGTGAAGAGAACACCAGCTGCTGTAACGATTACCAGGAATTTCAGAATATAATTGCAGAAAAAAGAGGACTAATAAAGGCCAACTGGTGTGGCCGGGAGGACTGTGAGGAAAAGGTAAAAGACCAGACCAAAGCTACCATTCGCTGTATTCCCCTGGAAGGAGAAGGCAAAGGAGAGGGCAACTGCATCTGCTGTGGTCAGGAGGCCAGGGAAAAGGTGTACTTTGGACGGGCTTATTAGAAGCGTAAAGTAAGCCTGGTAACAAGGATTACTCCGGTTAATATAGAAGTGAATTTTCAAGAGCGTTTTTTAGCTCTCAAAAATCTTTAAACCAGGGGGTAAAAGTAAGGATGACCAGTAAAGTTTATTTCACCAATATGCGAACCAGTTCAAACAAGGATAGCGTGCCCAAAAAACTGCGCCGCTTGTTTGATGAGGCTGGCTTTTCAGGTTTATTTAAACCCGAAGAGCTGGTTGCCATAAAGCTGCATCTTGGAGAGAAGGGGAACCTGGCTTTTATTCATCCGGCTTTGGTCCGCCAGGTGGTAGAGAAAATAAAGGAAGGTAAAGGTAAGCCCTTTCTTACGGATACCAATACCTTGTATGTAGGAAGCAGGTCTAACAGCGCTGATCACCTGCAGACGGCTTTGGAAAACGGCTTTTCTTATGCTACGGTAAATGCTCCTATTATAATTGCCGACGGACTTCACGGAAAAAACTTTATAGAGGTGCAAATTGATCAAAAACATTTTAATTCTGTTAAAATTGGAAGCGATATTTTTAATGCTTCTACCATGATTGTTATGAGCCACTTTAAAGGGCACATTGCTACCGGATTTGGGGGATCCCTGAAAAACCTGGGAATGGGTTGCGCAAACCGGGGAGGAAAACAGATGATGCATTCTCTCTTAAAACCCAGGCAGGAACAGGATAATTGTGTCGGCTGCGGCATATGTGAAAAGTGGTGTCCCGCAGATGCTATCAATTTTAATGAAAACAAAAAGGCTGTTATAGACTACGACGAGTGCATCGGCTGCGGTGAGTGTACAGCCTCCTGCCTTTATGATGCTATAAAGATACAGTGGAAGTCGGAAACCTCACAACTGCAGGAAAGGATGGTGGAATTTGCCCTGGGGGCTGTTAGCTCAAAGAGTAAAGATAAAATTGGTTTCATAAATTTTGTTATGAATGTTGCTCCTGATTGCGACTGCCATTCCTGGAACGATGCTCCTATTGTACCCGACGTAGGAATTGCAGCTTCTATGGACCCTGTAGCTTTAGACCAGGCTTCCCTGGACCTTATAAATCGGCAGACGGGTCTGGTGGGCACCAAACTAAACAGTAATTTTTCAGTGGGTCAGGATAAGTTCAGTGGTATACGAAGCGACATTGATCATACTGTTCAGCTAAGCTATGCAGAAGAAATTGGCCTGGGAACGAGAAGGTATGAATTAATAGAAATAAATCTCTAAAAATTAAAAATGGACAAGCCTTTCTCAAAGATGTTTTTTTATGTAGAGGCAGGATTATGCAGGTTGAAAAGCGAACTAATTAAAGGATTTTGTATTTTTTCATTATTTAAAATTCTTCAAAGAAGGAGGTAAAAGCATGGAAAACGATTTTAATTATGCAGCAGTGGATAAAATCTATGAAACCTGGAAGACCCAAAAGGGAGTACTTATTCCAATGTTACAGGAAATACAGCATGAATTTGGGTACCTGCCACGGGTTGGCCTGGAGTACCTTGCCAGAAAGCTGCGCACACCTGTTAGCCGTATTTATGGGGTGGCTACTTTTTATTCCCAGTTCCACCTGATGCCCAGGGGTGAACATATAATTCGGGTATGCCAGGGGACAGCCTGTCACGTTCGGGGCGTTGCCAAAATTGCTACTGCCCTGGAGGAGGAATTAAAGGTTGAAGTTGGAACTACCACAGAAGATCTGTTATTTACTTATGAAAGTGTAGCGTGTGTAGGTTGCTGCGGTCTGGCTCCAGTTATGATGATTGATGATGTTACTTACGGTAGATTAACATCAGACAGAGTGCCAGATATTTTAAAAGAGTATGAGGGGGGGGACGGAAATGACAGCTAAGCCAAAAATTATAGTTGGACTGGGTACATGCGGTATTGCTGCCGGGGGGAAGGATGTATACCAGGAAATTGAAAAAAAACTGGCTGATAATAATATAGATGCGGAACTTACTCAAACAGGTTGCATCGGAGCTTGTGAAAACGAGGTTCTGGTAGATATTGTTAAACCGGGTTGGCCTCGAATTTGCTACGGGAAAGTTACTCCAGATAAAGTTGGGGAAGTAATAATCGAAAGCCTTTTAAATGATAAAATAAGCAGAGAATTCGCCCTTGGTAAAATAGGAGAAGGGGAACTTCCCGCTGAGTACGATGACATTCCTGTTTTTTTTAAGGACCTTCCTTTCTATCAGAAACAAAACAGGTTGTGTCTTAGAAACTGTGGGTTTATCAACCCCGAGATTATTGAAGAGTATGTAGAACGGGATGGTTACCAGGCCCTGGAAAAAGTCATTAAGGAAATGAAACCTGAAGAGGTAGTAGAAGAAGTCAAAAGTTCCGGACTGCGGGGTCGTGGTGGTGGAGGCTTCCCGGCAGGACTCAAGTGGCAGTTTACCCTGGGTGCAGAAGGAGATAAAAAGTATATAGTCTGTAATGCTGATGAAGGGGACCCCGGAGCATTTATGGATCGAAGCATCCTGGAAGGTGACCCCCATTCAGTGCTTGAAGGAATGGCTGTAGCCGGCTACGCTGTAGGGGCTGACGAAGGTTATATTTACTGTAGGGCAGAATATCCTCTGGCAGTAAAAAGGCTAAGACTGGCTATCCAGCAGGCTAAAGATAAGAACTATTTGGGTAATAACATAATGGGAACAGATTTTAATTTTGACCTTAAGGTTAAAGAAGGTGCCGGGGCTTTTGTTTGTGGTGAAGAAACTGCTCTCCTCATGTCCATTGAAGGTCAAAGAGGAATGCCCAGGCCTAGACCTCCGTTCCCGGCAAATAAAGGTTTGTTTGACAAGCCTACCTGTTTA
>Ga0207421_10003740_pt1 | contig 17956 bp, 16 predicted proteins | sample SodLakKL_010_SED_4_FD_187542 | JGI IMG/M metagenome (GOLD analysis project Ga0207421, IMG submission 187542) | Alkaline sediment microbial communities from Lake Tanatar, Kulunda Steppe, Russia - 8KL_010_SED (SPAdes) (version 2) | ecosystem: Environmental > Aquatic > Non-marine Saline and... | reverse complement strand
CACCCCGCACGGCTCGGCCACCGACCCCAGGGCCATGGATGGCCATCTTCGAGCGCTCAGGGATGACTTGAGCGTGTCCGGACCGGGCGTACCCCGCACGGCTCGGGCACGGCCTGAACGGGTCTCGGCGCTGGGCCGGCTCTACGCAGCGCCGAATGGGCGTACCCCGCGTGGGCGGAGGCTATCGGCGTCTGGGTGTGTGACTGGTACACTGGCGGCTTGATTGGGCGAGCGTGTTGTGGGCCATGGGTAATTCTTTTGATGTGATCGTGATTGGTGGGGGGCATGCCGGGACCGAGGCGGCTCTGGCGGCCGCGCGCACGGGTGCGCATACGTTGTTGCTGACCCACAACATCGAGACCATCGGCCAGATGAGCTGCAATCCGGCGATCGGCGGGATCGGCAAGGGGCATCTGGTGCGCGAAATCGATGCCCTCGGCGGCGCGATGGCCGCGGCGGCGGATCAGGCCGGCATCCATTTTCGGGTGTTGAACCGGCGCAAGGGGCCGGCGGTGCGCGCGACCCGGGCGCAAGCCGATCGCACCCTCTACCGGCGTGCGATCCGACGGTTGGTCGAGCAGCAGCCAAACCTGAGTCTGTTCCAACAACCGGTGGCCGACCTGCGGATGCAGGGCGATCGCGTCACCCATGTGGTGACCGAGGCCGGGCTCGAATTCCAGGCCGGGGCGGTGGTGCTGACCGTCGGCACCTTCCTGAACGGGCGTATCCACATCGGGCCGGAGCAGCATTCGGGCGGGCGTGCCGGCGATCCGCCGAGCCTGCACCTGGCCGCGCGCCTGCGCGAGATGGCCTTCGGCGTCGGTCGGTTGAAGACCGGCACACCGCCGCGCATCGACGGGCGCACCGTCGACTTCACCCGCCTGGAGCCGCAGCCCGGCGACACGCCGCGGCCGGTATTCTCCTTTATCGGTCACCGCGACCAGCATCCGGCGCAGCGCCTGTGCCACATCGCCCGCACCACCGAGCAGACGCACGCGCTGATCCGGGCCCGGCTGCACGAGGCGCCGATGTACACCGGCCAGATCGAGGGCACCGGCCCGCGTTACTGCCCGTCCATCGAGGACAAGGTCGTCCGCTTCGCCGACAAGACCAGCCACCAGATCTTCGTCGAGCCGGAGGGCCTGGAAACCGAGGAGCTGTACCCGAACGGCATCTCGACCAGCCTGCCCTACGCGGTGCAGGTGCAGTTGGTGCAGAGCCTGCCCGGCTTCGAGCAGGCGCACATCACCCGGCCCGGCTATGCGATCGAGTATGACTACTTCGACCCGCGCGGCTTGTTGCCGTCGCTCGCCACGCGGACGGTGGCGAATTTGTTCTTCGCCGGCCAGATCAACGGCACTACCGGTTACGAGGAGGCCGCGGCGCAGGGGTTGATCGCCGGGCTGAACGCCGCCCGCCACACCCGCGACGAGGCGCCGTGGTCGCCGGGCCGGGCCGAGGGCTACATCGGCGTATTGATCGACGACCTGGTCACCCGCGGCACCAACGAGCCCTACCGGATGTTCACCTCGCGCGCCGAATACCGGCTGCTGCTGCGCGAGGACAACGCCGACCTGCGCCTGACACCGATCGGACGCGAGCTCGGCCTGGTCGACGATGCCCGCTGGCAGGCCTTCACCGCCCGCGCGCAGGCCATCGACACCGAGCAGGCGCGCCTGCAGGCGCTGCGCCTGGACCGCGCCCAACGCGAAGACCCGGCGCTGGCGGCCTATCTGGGTGGTGCACCGGACAGCGACGCCACCGCGATGGACCTGCTGCGCCGCCCACAGGTCGACTACGCCGGCTTGATGGCCCAGCGCCCGGACTGGGCGGTGCCGATCGCGGAATCGGTCGCCGAGCAGGTCGAGATCCAGGCCAAGTACGCGGGCTACATCGAGCGCCAGCGCCAGGAGATCGGCCGCCAGAGCCGCGGTGAGGCCACCGCCCTGCCGCCGGACCTCGATTACGCCCGGGTCCATGGTCTGTCCACCGAAATCCGCCAGAAGCTGAGCGACACCCGCCCGCACACCCTCGGCCAGGCGCAACGGATCCCCGGGGTCACGCCGGCGGCGCTGAGCGCGTTGAGCATCCACCTGAAGCAGCGGGCGCAGCAGCGTGCCTGAGGTGGGTGCCGTGCCGGGGGGCGAGCTCGAGGCCTGGCGTGCGCAGTTGACGGCGACCTGCGCCACGCGCGGCGTACCACCCGCGATCATCCCCGGCGTGGTGCGCTATCTGGAGCTGCTGGAGCGTTGGAACAGGGTGCATAACCTGACCGCGGTCCGCGGCGCCGAGGCGATGCTCGATCGCCACGTGCTCGACAGCCTCAGTGTGCAGCCCTGGCTGCACGGCGATCGAGTGCTCGATGTGGGCAGTGGCGCCGGTCTGCCCGGCCTGATCCTCGCGCTCGCCGACCGGGAACGCGCGTATTGCCTGCTGGATAGCGCCCTGAAGCGGGTCCGCTTCCTGCGCGCGGCCATCGCGGAACTGGAACTGGAACATGTCACGGCCGTGCACGCGCGGATCGAGGACCTGCGGGAGGCCGCCGGTTTTGCTACCGTGGTCTCCCGCGCCTTCGCCGCGCCGCCGGAGTTCGTGCGCCGGGCCGGCCACGGTGTCGCCCCCGGCGGCCGCCTGCTGGCGATGCTCGGGGGCGTCGAGGCCACCGAGGCGCCGCTGCCCCCGGGCTGGCGCTATCGCGCGGTGGAGCCGCTCCAGGTTCCGGGGGCGTCGACCCGCCGCCACATCGCCATCATCGAGAGAGACGTTTCGTGACACAGACCTTGGCCATCACCAACCAGAAGGGCGGCGTCGGCAAGACCACCACCTGCGTGAATCTGGCGGCCTCGCTGGCGCGCCTTGGCCGCCGGGTGCTGGTGATCGATCTGGATCCGCAGGGCAATGCCACCACCGGCAGCGGCTACGACAAGCACGCCCGCGGCGCCACCAGCTGCGAGCTGCTGCTCGGCGATGCGTTGCTACCGGACTGCACCCATCGGGTCGAGGCCGGTTTCCACCTGGTACCCGCGAACGGCGACCTGACCCTGGCCGAGGTCCGCCTGATGACCCTGGAGCGTCGGGAATACCGTCTGCGTCAGGTGCTCGAGGCGGACGTGACCGATTACCAGCACGTGCTGATCGATTGCCCACCCTCGCTGAACCTGCTGACCGTGAACGCTCTGGTCGCGGCCGACGGCGTGCTGATTCCGATGCAGTGCGAATATTATGCGCTCGAGGGCTTGACGGCCCTGGTGAAGACCATCGAGAGCATCCAGCGCGGCCCGAATCCCCGGCTGCGCATCGCCGGCCTGCTGCGCACGATGTTCGATGCCCGCAACCGCCTGTCCGGCGAGGTCTCCGACCAGTTGCTCGGGCATTTCGGCGAGCGGGTGTACCGCACCATCGTCCCGCGCAACGTGCGCCTGGCGGAGGCTCCAAGCTTCGGTCAGCCGGCCTTGCTGTATGATGCGAGCTCGCGCGGTGCCGTCGCCTACCTGGCCCTGGCCGGGGAGATGCTGCGCCGCCCGGTGGCCGCCGCCGCGGGGGCCAGCCCGTGAACCGCCGCCGGCGCGTCGGCGATTACCGGAGCCTTGCGCCCTTGGGGCGCGGGTGCGGTGGGGTTTCGACGTTGCGGCCCGGGCGCCGGTTCGCAGCGCGTATTCATTGATTCAGGGTGGCGCGCAGCGGCCGCCTGACGGGAAAATCGAAGTCATGGTTAAACGCAAAGGGGGGTTGGGGCGCGGGCTGGAGGCGTTACTGAGCCAGGTCGGGCCGTCCACCGATGCGGACGTGCTCGCGCACCTGCCGATCGAGCATATCGAGCGGGGCCGCTATCAGCCCCGGGTTCACATGGCCCCGGAGGCGCTCGAGGAACTGGCGAACTCGATCCGGGCCCAGGGCATCGTGCAGCCGATCGTGGTGCGCCGAAACGGCGAGGGCTACGAGCTGATTGCCGGCGAGCGCCGCTGGCGCGCGGCGCAGATGGCCGGCCTGGAGACGGTGCCGGCGCTGGTTCGCGACATCCCCGATCAGGCCGCTGCCGCCATCGCACTGATCGAGAACATCCAGCGCGAAAACCTCAACCCGCTCGAGGAGGCGCAGGCGATCCGGCGCCTGATCGGCGAATTCGACATGACCCACCTCGATGCCGCCACCGCGGTCGGGCGCTCCCGCACCGCGGTCACCAACCTGCTGCGCCTGCTCGATCTGCATGACGGCGTGAAGGAGCAGGTGAACCGCAACGAGCTCGAGATGGGCCATGCCCGCTGCCTGCTTGGGTTGCCGGTGGAGCAGCAGCCGGCGGCGGCGGCGCAGATCGTCCAGCGCCGGCTGTCGGTGCGCGAGGCCGAGGCCCTGGTGCGCCGCCTGCTGGCGCCGCCAAGCGCTGCCGCTGCGCCGCCCCGGCAGCTGCCCGAGATTCGGCAACTCGAGACCCGGTTGTCCGACACCCTTGGGGCCGCGGTCCAGGTGCGCTACAACCGCGCCGGCAAGGGCCGGGTGGTCATCGAGTACAACAGCCTGGACGAACTCGATGGCATTCTGGCGCACATCCAGTGACCGGCCAGAGCCTCCGATTGCGGCGCCCGGAAGCGGCGCCCGGATTGACCTGCCTATTAGTCCCCACTTATACTGCGCCAACTTTGGGGGTGCGGGCCGGTGTTGGGTTGCCTCCGTCGCGGTCCATAGCCGGCACCTATCGGACGGATCGGAACTACGTCTTGGAAATTATCGGCCCAATGGGTCAGAGTCCGGGTGCCCCACGTGTCGTCCAACCACAATGACCGCTCAGACTTCCAATCCCGCCATTCAGTCGCTTGGCCTGCAGTTGGCCGCTTCGCTGTTGATCGCTGCTGCGCTGCTGCCGTGGGGCGCCCTGCCGGCGCTCTCGGCCCTGCTCGGTGGCGCCATCGCCACCGCGGGGAACCTGCTGGTCGTGTTCGTGGTGTTCCGGCGCTATCAGGCGGCAGCGCCCGGCGGACTCGCCACCCGGATGATGGGCGCCGAGATGGCGCGCCTGCTCCTGGCTGCGGTGGGTTTCGGTCTGGTCTTTGCCAACGTCGCGGATCCGTCGATCGCGGCGCTGTTCGGCACCTTCCTGCTGGTGCATCTGCTGCCGGTCTGGTGGCTGCACCGGGCAAGCATTCAAGCAACGAAGAGATGAGTACATGGCTGCAGAAAGCGAAGTACTAGCCACCGGGGAGTACATCAGGCACCACCTGACGAACCTCACCTACGGGCTGCACCCGGAACACGGGATGATGTTCGCCCGCTCCGGTACCGAGGCCGCCGAAATGGGTTTCTGGGCGATCCACGTCGATACCATGCTCTGGTCGATCGGGCTGGGTCTGCTCTTCGTGTTGAGCTTTCGCGCCGCCGGCCGGCGGGTTGTGGCTGGCGTGCCCGCGGGGTGGCAGAACTTCGTCGAGTGGATCGTCGAGTTCATCGACACCCAGGTCCGCGGCTCCTTCACCCACCGCAACAATCTGATCGCGCCACTCGCGCTGACCATCTTTGTGTGGGTCTTCCTGATGAACCTGATGGACCTGGTTCCGGTGGATCTGGTCCCGCATCTGTTCATGCTGATGGGCGTGGAGTACATGAAGATCGTGCCCTCGACCGATCCGAACATCACCTCGGGCCTGGCCTTGGGCGTGTTCATCCTGATCATCTATTACAGCATCAAGATGAAGGGTCCCGGCGGCTTCCTGAAGGAGCTGACGGGCATCCCCTTTCAGACCACGATCACCGTGGTGAAGCCGTTCTTCTGGGTGATCAACTTCGTGCTCGAGGTGATCAACCTGATCGCCAAGCCCCTCTCGCTCTCGCTGCGACTCTTCGGCAACCTGTATGCGGCCGAGATGATCTTCATCCTGATCGCGACGATGTACTCGGCCGGCCTGATGCTGGGTCTGTTCGGCGGCGCGCTGCAGCTGGGCTGGGCGATCTTCCACATTCTGGTGGTGCCGTTGCAGGCCTTCATCTTCATGACCCTGACGATCGTCTATCTGGACATGGCGCACAGCGAACACCACTGACCCGGCATCCCGGGCCCGGTTCGATTCACACACCATTCACTACCGACACAACTGTACTGGAGAAATAAGATGGAAATGGCAAATGCGTTGCTGGTCGTTGCTGCGGCCCTGATGTTGGGTTTGGCTGCCGTCGGCGCGGCGATCGGCGTGGGTACCCTGGGTGGCCGCTTTCTCGAGGGCGCGGCGCGTCAGCCGGAACTGATTCCGATGCTGCGCACCCAGTTCTTCGTGGTGATGGGTCTGACCGATGCGGTGCCGATGATCTCGGTGGGTCTGGGGATGTACGTGCTGTTCGCACTCGCCGGCTGACACGTACCCCGTGGCCGGAACCCCTCACCCCGCGTTAACCTGAGGTATCGGGATGAACATCAACTTGACCCTCATCGGGCAGCTGCTCGCGTTCAGCACCTTCGTGTGGTTCACCATGCGCTTCGTCTGGCCGCCGCTGTCCGATGCCCTGGAAACCCGCCGCAAGAAGATTGCCGACGGGCTGGCCGCCGCGGAGCGGGGCCAGAACGAGCAGCGCCTGGCCGAGGAGCGTGCCAAGGACGTGATCAAGCAGGCCAAGCAGCAGGCCAACGAGATCCTGGCTGCGGCACAAAAGCGCGCCAACGACGTGGTCGAGGGCAGCAAGACCACGGCGCGCGAGGAGGCCGAACGCATCAAGGAAGCCGCACACGGCGATATCGAGCAGGAGATCAACCGGGCCCGCGAGGACCTGCGCAAGCGTCTGGGCAAGCTCGTCGTTCAGGGTGCCGAACAGATCCTGGCCAAGGAAGTCGACGCCAAGGCGCACGGCACCCTCCTGAAAGACCTCGCTGCACGGCTGTAAGGAGCCCCCATGTCCGACATGACGCCGGTCGCCCGCCCCTATGCCCGCGCGGCCTTTGAACTGGCCCAGGCCAACGCCGCACTGCAGGCCTGGGACGATGAACTCGCCCTGCTCGCGGCCATTGCCGACGATGCCCGCGTGCGCGAAATCCTGGCCGATCCCCGCGTGGATCGCACGGCCAAGTCCCGCCTGCTGCTGGATATCGCCGAGGGCCGCTTGAGTGAGCCGGTGCAGAACTTCCTGCGCCTGCTCGCCGAGAACGGCCGGCTGCAGAGCCTGCCCGCCGTGCATGCCGAATTCGCCGCACTGAAGGCCGCCACCGAGCAGCGCGTGGTCGCCCAGGTCGTGTCCTTTCGCAAGGTCACCGCGGCGCAGGAAAAACAGATCGCCGATGCCCTGCGCGAGCGCCTGGGCTGTGCGGTCGAACTGGACTGCTCGGTCGATGAATCCCTGCTCGGCGGTGCCGTGATCCGTGCCGGCGATCTGGTCATCGACGGATCGGTGCGCGGACAGCTGAGCCGCCTGGCCGCCAATTTGAGTCGCTAAGAGGAACCACCCATGCAACTGAATTCTTCCGAGATCAGTGATCTCATCAAACAGCGCATCGAGAAGTTCGAGGTGGGCTCCGAGGCCCGCACCGAAGGCACGGTGGTCAGCCTGACCGACGGCATCTCGCGCATCCACGGGCTCGGCGACGTGATGCAGGGGGAGATGATCGAATTCCCCGGCGACACCTTCGGCATGGCGCTGAACCTGGAGCGCGACTCGGTGGGCGCGGTGGTCCTCGGCGACTACAAGCACATCACCGAAGGCGACACCGTGCGCTGCACCGGGCGCATCCTCGAGGTGCCGGTCGGCCCGGCGCTGCTCGGGCGCGTCGTCGACGGCCTGGGCCGTCCGATCGACGGCAAGGGCCCGGTCGCGACCGACATGACCGCGCCGATCGAGAAGATCGCCCCGGGCGTGATCGAGCGCCAGTCGGTCGACCAGCCGCTGCAGACCGGCCTGAAAGCCATCGACGCGATGGTGCCGATCGGCCGCGGCCAGCGCGAGCTGATCATCGGCGATCGCCAGACCGGCAAGACCGCGGTCGCGGTCGACGCGATCATCAACCAGATCGGCTCCGGCGTGAAGTGCATTTACGTCGCGATCGGCCAGAAGGCCTCGTCGGTCGCCGGCGTGGTGCGCCGCCTCGAGGATGCCGGTGCGATGGAGCACACGATCATCGTCGCCGCGAACGCCTCCGAATCGGCGGCGATGCAGTTCATCGCCCCCTACGCCGGCTGCACGATGGGCGAGTACTTCCGCGACCGCGGCGAAGACGCGCTGATCATCTACGACGACTTGACCAAGCAGGCCTGGGCGTACCGTCAGGTGTCGCTGTTGCTGCGGCGCCCGCCGGGCCGCGAGGCCTACCCGGGTGACGTCTTCTACCTGCACTCGCGTCTGCTCGAGCGCGCCTCGCGCGTGAACGTCGAGTACGTGGAGAAGTTCACCAACGGCGAGGTCACCGGCAAGACCGGTTCGCTGACCGCGATCCCGATCATCGAGACGCAGGCGGGCGACGTCTCGGCCTTCGTGCCGACCAACGTGATCTCGATCACCGACGGCCAGATCTTCCTCGAGACCGACCTGTTCAACGCCGGCATCCGGCCGGCGATCAACGCCGGGCTTTCGGTGTCGCGTGTCGGCGGTGCGGCGCAGACCAAGATCATCAAGAAGCTCGGCGGCGGTGTGCGCCTGGCGCTCGCGCAGTTCCGCGAGCTCGCGGCGTTCTCGCAGTTCGCTTCCGACCTCGACGAACTGACCCGCCGCCAGCTCGATCGCGGCAAGCGCGTGACCGAGCTGATGAAGCAGGGGCAGTACGCGCCGATGTCGATCGGCGAGATGGCCTTCTCCTTGTTCGCCGCGAACGAGGGCTACCTGGACGATGTCGACGCCGACAAGATCGTCGCCTTCGAGAGGACGCTGATCGCCTGGCTCGCGTCCTCGCAGAAGAGCCTGCTGGACTCGATCAATGCCACCGGCGCCTTCGACGCCGAAATCGAGGCGGCCATGCGCAAGGCGCTCGACGAGTTCAAGGCCAATCACAGCTGGTAACGGGGGCACGCAATGGCGGGCACAAAGGAAATTCGGTCGCAGATCAAGAGTATAAAAAGTACTCAGAAGATCACCAAGGCCATGGAGATGGTGGCGGCGTCCAAGATGCGCCGGGCCCAGGAGCGCATGGAGGAGTCGCGCCCCTATGCCCGGAAAATTCACAGCACCATCGGCCATGTGGCGATGGCGAATGCGGAATACCGGCACCCGTTCATGATCGAGCGCGAGGTGAAGCGCGTGGCCTTCATCATCGTGTCGACCGATCGCGGGCTGTGCGGCGGCCTGAACGTGAACCTGTTCAAGAAGGCCGTGATCGAGATGCGGCGCTACCACGACGAAGGTGTGGAGGTTGATCTGTGCCTGTTCGGCACCAAGGCGCTCGGCTTTTTCAAGCGCCTGGGCGGCAACATCGTCGCCGAGGCGACGCACCTGGGCGATCGGCCGCGGCTGACCGACCTGCTCGGTGGCATCAAGGTGGTGCTGGACGACTTTCGTGAGGGGCGCGTCGATCGCGTGGTGCTGGTCGAGAACAAGTTCATCAACACGATGACGCAGAGTCCGGTGGTTTCGCAGATGCTACCCACCGCGCGCAGTCAGGAACAGGAACTCAAGCACCACTGGGACTACATCTACGAGCCCGACACGCACCCGGTGCTCGATACCCTGCTCGAGCGCTACGTCGAGTCGATGATTTATCAGGCGGTGGTCGAGAACGTCGCCTGCGAGATGGCGGCGCGGATGGTCGCGATGAAGTCCGCCTCCGACAACGCCGGTTCGCTGATCAAGGAACTGCAGCTGATCTACAACAAGGCCCGCCAGGCCGCGATCACCCAGGAAATCTCGGAGATCGTGTCCGGCGCGGCAGCGGTTTAGCGTGAAAATACAGCCACGGAAGACACAGACACCACGGAAAACAAAGGCCATTCAAACGCTTTTCCGTGTGTTTCCGTGTTCTTCCGTGGCTCGCCCTTCTATCGTCAGGGGTGGCTCCGAGGCCATGAAATTTGGCGTGAACGCCCTGGGCCCGCTTCGAAACGGCAGCGAATACGAGTGAGGACGGCCGCAGCCGTCCGAGAAACGCCCTCGCGGCCTGCCCGCGGGACCTGCGCTCAGGCAAGAATGACCGACTTAGAGGATTGCACAACATGAGTTCTGGAAAGATTGTCGAAATCATCGGCGCGGTCGTGGACGTGGAGTTCCCGCGCAACGCCGTTCCCAAGATCTACGAGGCCCTGCACCTGGCCGAGGCCGACCTGGTCCTGGAGGTGCAGCAGCAGCTCGGCGACGGGATCGTGCGCACCATCGCGATGGGCACCACCGACGGGCTAAAGCGCCAGATGGAGGTTACCGCCACCGGCGCGGCAATCCAGGTGCCGGTGGGTCTGGCGACACTGGGGCGGGTGATGAACGTGCTCGGCCACCCGATCGACAACGCCGGGCCGGTCGAGGCGACCGAACACTGGTCGATCCACCGTTCGGCCCCGGCCTTCGACGAGCAGGCGGGGTCGACCGAGCTGCTGGAGACCGGGATCAAGGTCATCGACCTGCTCTGCCCCTTCGCCAAGGGCGGCAAGGTCGGCCTGTTCGGCGGCGCCGGGGTCGGCAAGACCGTGAACATGATGGAGCTGATCCGCAACATCGCGATCGAGCACAGCGGCTACTCGGTCTTCGCTGGTGTGGGCGAGCGGACCCGTGAGGGCAACGACTTCTACCACGAGATGAAGGACTCGAACGTGCTCGACAAGGTGGCGCTGGTCTACGGCCAGATGAACGAGCCCCCCGGCAACCGCCTGCGCGTCGCGCTGACCGGCCTGACGATGGCCGAGTTCTTCCGCGACGAGGGCCGCGACGTGCTGATGTTCATCGACAACATCTACCGTTACACCCTGGCCGGCACCGAGGTCTCTGCACTGCTCGGGCGCATGCCGTCGGCGGTGGGTTACCAGCCGACGCTGGCCGAGGAGATGGGCGTGTTGCAGGAGCGCATCACCTCGACCCAGAAGGGCTCGATCACCTCGATCCAGGCGGTGTACGTGCCGGCGGACGATTTGACCGACCCCTCGCCCGCGACGACCTTCGCGCACCTGGACGCGACCGTGGTGCTGTCGCGCCAGATCGCCGAGCTCGGCATCTACCCGGCGGTGGACCCGCTGGATTCGACCAGCCGCCAGCTCGATGCGAACGTCATCGGCCAGGAGCACTACGACACCGCCCGCGCAGTGCAGAACACCCTGCAGCGCTACAAGGAGCTGAAGGACATCATCGCGATCCTGGGCATGGACGAGCTCTCCGAGGACGACAAGCTGCTGGTCTCCCGGGCGCGCAAGATCCAGCGCTTTTTGTCGCAGCCCTTCTTCGTCGCCGAGGTGTTCACCGGTTCGCCGGGCAAGTACGTGTCCTTGAAGGACACCATCCGCGGCTTCGGCGCGATCGTGGCTGGCGAGTACGATCACCTGCCGGAGCAGGCCTTCTACATGGTCGGTTCCATCGAAGAGGCCGCTGAAAAGGCCGAGAAGCTGAAGTAAGGAGCGCATACCATGGCCATGACCATTCACGTCGACGTCGTCAGCGCCGAGGAGTCGATCTACTCGGGGGAGGCGTACATGATCGCCGCACCCACCGAGGTCGGCGAGGTCGGGATCTATCCCCGCCACACGCAGTTGCTGGCGCGCCTGAAGCCGGGCGAGCTGCGCATCCGCGAGACCGAGCACGGCGAACCGCAGCATGTGTTCGTTTCCGGGGGTATCCTCGAGGTGCAGCCGCATGTGGTGACGGTGCTGGCCGACACCGCGATCCGCGCCAAGGATCTCGACGAGGCCGAAGCCCTGGAGGCCAAGCGCCGCGCCGAGGAGGCCCTGGCGGACTCCAAGGCCGATTTCGACTACGCGAAGGCGCAGTCCGAACTGGTCGAGGCGGCCGCCCGGCTGCAGATGATCCAGAAGCTGCGCCGTTCGACCTGAGGGGCGGACCGCTCCCCTCCGGAACCCCGGCACGGTTGGGCACCAAAGGCCTGGGAGCCACGCGCGTAGCGTGAACCAGGCGCAGCGGTCCCGCCAAGCGCCGCTTGCATCCATCGATTCAACCGGGTGGCTGCGCTGCCGTTCAGCGACCCGGCGGGGGCCATCACGCTATTTATTCCGGAGGGGACCATGTCGGCAGGGCTTCATGTGGTGGTTCTGGCGGCGGGCAAGGGGACGCGCATGCACTCGCGTTTGCCCAAGGTTCTCCAGCCGCTCGGCGGTGCACCGTTATTGACGCATGTGCTGGAGCGCGCCCGCTCCCTGGAACCGCGTCGCATCACGGTGGTGGTGGGGCATCAGGCCGAGCAGGTGATCGCGGCGGTCGCCGGCGACGACGTGGGCTTCGTCGAGCAGGTAGAACAGCGCGGCACCGGACATGCGGTCAGCCTCGCCCTGGCCGGCCAGGATCCCGGCGATCGCATTCTGGTCCTCTACGGGGACGTGCCGCTGATCCCGGTCGAGGATCTCACCGCCTGTCTCGAGACCGCGGCGCCGCTCGTGGTCTTGGGGGCCGAGATTCCCGACCCGACTGGCTATGGCCGCCTGATCGAGGATCCCCCGGGTCACTTGGCGCGCATCGTCGAGGACCGTGACGCCGACGCCGTCATCCGGCGCATCCGGCACATCAACAGCGGCATTCTCTGTGCCGGAGCCGCAGACCTGCAGCGTTGGCTGGGCGCGGGCGCGGCCGAGGCCGAGGCGCGCACCGGCGAATGGTACCTGACCGATGTGGTCGCCACCGCGCGCCAGGAGGGTCTGCCGGTGGCGCTGGTAATGAGCCGCCAGCCGGAGGCCGTGCTCGGGATCAACGACCGCTTGCAACTGGCCGGCCAGGAGCGCCTTTATCAACGCACTCGGGCCGAGGCGTGCCTGCGCGCGGGTCTGCAACTGGCCGATCCGGACCGTTTCGACCTGCGCGGCGAGCTGCACTTTGGTCAGGATTGCGCGATCGACGTGAACGTAATCCTCGAGGGCCGGGTGCAGTTGGGCGACATGGTGAGCATCGGTCCCGGCTGCCGGCTGCGCGATGTGACCGTCGGGGAAGGAACCCGAATCGACGCCTACTCGCTGCTGGAATCCTGCACGATCGACGCCCGTTGCAGCGTCGGTCCGTTCGCCAGGCTTCGCCCCGGAACCCGGCTCGAAGCCGGCGCCCACGTCGGCAACTTCGTGGAGCTGAAGAACGCGACCCTGGGCGCGGATGCGAAGGCGAACCATCTGAGTTATCTTGGCGATGCCCGAGTCGGTCCGCGCTCCAACATCGGCGCAGGGACCATCACCTGCAATTACGACGGCGCGAACAAGCACCGTACCGAGATCGGCGCCGATGCCTTCATCGGCTCCAACTCGGCTTTGGTGGCGCCGGTGTCCGTCGGTAACAACGCCACCGTTGGTGCCGGTACGGTGCTGACGCGGACCGCACCCTCGGATGCGCTGACCCTGTCCCGTGCGCCACAAAAAACCCTTTCCGGCTGGACTCGCCCGCGCAAGACGCCGGGCCCAACCCGAGGTTAGTCGCCATGTGTGGAATCGTCGCCGGTATTGCCGAACGCAACATCGTCCCCATCCTGGTCGAGGGTCTGCGGCGCCTGGAATACCGCGGCTACGACTCGGCCGGTGTCGCCGTGGTGGCCGATGGCAAGCTGCTGCGCGAGCGCACCCTCGGCAAGGTCGCGGCCTTGGCCGAGGTGCTCGAGACCCACAACCTGAAGGCCACCGCCGGCATCGCCCATACCCGTTGGGCCACCCACGGAAAGCCCAGCGCCGACAATGCCCATCCGCATTTTTCCGGCGAGCGCATCGCCGTCGTCCACAACGGCATCATCGAGAACCATGGTGAGCTCCGGGAATCCCTGACCGCTCGCGGGCATCGCTTCACCTCGGAGACCGACACCGAGGTGATTGCCCACCTGATCCTCGCGGAGCTGAACAACGGCAGCCGGGATCTGCTCGCCGCGGTGCGGGCCGCGACCCTGAGCCTGAAGGGTGCCTATGCGATCGCCGCGTTGGACCGGGAGGCCCCGGAGCGCATCGTGCTCGCGCGTGAGGGCAGTCCTTTGGTCATCGGCCTGGGCCTGGGCGAGCATTTCGCCGCCTCCGACATCCAGGCGCTTTTGCCGGTGACGCAGCGTTTTCTGGATCTGGAAGACGGCGATTTCGCGGTGCTCGAACGCGCGTCCGCGACGATCGTCGATGCCCAGGGTCAGGTCGTGCGCCGGACCGTGCGCGAGAGCAACCGCGAGGCCCTGGCCGCCGACCGCGGTCGGTTCCGCCACTTCATGCTGAAGGAAATCCATGAACAGCCCGAGGCCATTGCCGCGACCCTGCAGGGTCGCCTGGGCGTCGACGGGCTGTTGCCGAATCTGCTGGGCCCGGACACGGCCGAGCACCTGCAAGCCGTGCGCGGAGTACAGATCGTCGCCTGCGGCACCAGCTATCACGCCGGGCTGGTCGCGCGTTATTGGCTGGAGGCGGCGCTGGGTCTGCCCTGCCAGGTCGAGGTGGCGAGCGAATACCGCTACCGGCCGCACGTGGTGGTGCCGGGCACCCTGCTGATCGTGATCTCCCAGTCCGGGGAGACCGCCGACACCTTGGCGGTGCTGAAGCAGGCTCGCGGTGAGCCCTTCTGTGCCCGGCTCGCCCTCTGCAATGTCCCCGAGAGTGCCATGGCGCGGGACGCCGATCTGGTGCTGATGACCCACGCGGGCCCCGAGATCGGCGTGGCCTCGACCAAGGCCTTCACCACCCAATTGGTGGCGTTGGCCCTGGTGGTGCTGCTGCTGGCCGAACACGCACCGGGAGCGACCATGTCCGCCTCGGTGCGCAGCGAGTGGCACCAGGCGCTGCGTGCGTTGCCGGAGCAGGTCCGCCAGGTACTCGCCATGGACGGCGCACTCGCCCAAGTGGCCGAGGACCTGGTCGAACGCGAGCACACCCTGTTCCTCGGCCGGGGCCTGCATTTTCCGATCGCGCTCGAGGGTGCGCTCAAGCTCAAGGAGATCTCCTACATCCATGCGGAGGCCTACCCCTCGGGCGAACTCAAGCATGGACCGCTGGCCTTGGTTGATTCCGAGATGCCGGTGATCGCCGTCGCCCCCAGCGATGCCCAGCTGGAAAAGCTGACCAGCAACCTGCACGAAGTCCGCGCCCGCGGCGGGCAGCTGATCGTTTTCTCTGATCATCCCACCACCCAGCCCCTGGGGTCGGGGGACCGCTGGATCGCGCTGCCCTGCGGGCCGACCTTCTCCCCGCTGTCGCCGATCCTGTTCACGCTACCACTACAGCTCATCGCCTATCACACCGCCGTACTGAAGGGCACCGACGTGGATCAACCGCGAAACCTCGCCAAATCGGTCACGGTCGAGTGACCGCGGTGTGGTCAACCCGCGCCGTTGTGAACGGACAATAAAGTTTGGACGTGGGCAATGGCGGGGCGAACAAAGCACGTTTTCGCTCGTACGCGACAGGCCAAAAGGTGCTGGTCGGCTACGTGAGGGTCTCGAAAGAGAATGCGCCTTTTTCAGACGCGCCTACGCTGGACTGTCAGAAGCCCAATGCACTACAGCGGGTGACTGTTTCCACTAGGGAACGACGGGCGGCATAACGGCCCAAACCGGGCACTCGCCCGCAACCGCCTGCGGCAGTCATGGAGCGCTAATCGGACACTGAGGGGGAGATAGTGTCCAACCACATCCAGGCGGGCTGGCCCTGGATCAACACTTTTTCAGGCGGTTCGATGGCGCCCTCAAAGGGTATGCCCTATGAGGGCTAACCTCACTGCACCACCGTACACGGCCTCAGCGTTCTGCCTTTGTCGTCCTATTCGGTTTCCGAATTCCAGGGGGCCCATTCATTGTCCAGCGCGCACCAACCGGACCCGGTTGATTTGGTTCTTGGAGCTCAAAGGGTCAGCGATTTCGCCTCGGTAGAAATCGACGGCCCAGGCTCTTTCGGGATAGGCGGAGTGGGGCGAAGACGACCAAAACCATATCGACAAATCTGTCACTGGCACCCCCGGAAATATCTCCGCATTGATCGCCGGAGCGTGGCAGCTCCGCTCGACGATAGATTCCAATTCGCTGCGATTGGGCAACCGCCAATCGATCTGGCCGCCGCTGTTGATGCCGGGCACCACCTGCAAGGCCTCTTGCCAGGACATGCTTACCGGGTTGCCTGTGCAGGTTTTATCGGCTTCGCTCCACGTCTGCCCAAGGCTGCAGCGCATCCAGACCAAGCCGGTTTTGTTGTGCGTGACGGTGCCATTAGCGTGATCGGTAAAATCGGCCGTTGGCGTGGTCTCCACGATCGAGGACTTGCATATGGATGCCGCAAGGCCCCCAATGGATAGGGTCATTCCGATGGCCAGCAGGCCGAAGGTAATGGATTTTGCAATGCTCATCGAAGTTTTTCCTTGCGTGCAATACGTTCGCTCGTTGGCCTGATGGCCGCGGGTTCCGCCGCTCGTTGAAACCAGGCAAATTTTTGCAGGTGTTTCAGGTGCTGTATCGTCCTATTCGCAGTCCCAAAATGCCCAATCACTGTCCCGCGCGCACCAACCGGACCTGATAGGCGGAAGACTTCTTGGAACCAAATCTGCCGCGGTTATCGACAATCCAGCCACTGTCGAAATCGACGACCCACGCGCTGTCTTCGATCTGGGCACTGGGCGAAGACGACCAATACCTATCTGCGATCGTATTGGGAAAGAAGTCGGTATCAATCCATCGGCCCATCGATTTGCCCTTGTGCAGGACGGAGGCCAGCTCCCCCACGCTTGGCAGGCGCCAGTCCGTGTGGCCGCACAACTCCGCGGCATTGACCGCCGTGACGAACTTCTCGGTGTCGCAATTTTCCGAATCGAAACAGGTACCGCCGTTTTGTGTTCCAGGTTCTCCGCCATTGTTGGTTTCGTCCGGGTTGTACCAGGTGTAGGTGTGGTTTTTGTCGCGCAGACCACCCTCGGTCTTCACCTCCCACATCAAGCCCGTGACATTATCACGGGTGCAGGCCCAGTCATCCGCGCCGGGGCCGAGCGTGGCACTGACCGGCAGCGGTTCGCCGCTGTTCGAGATCTTGGTAAAGTCAAACCCGGCCGCTCCCGCGCCCACTTTCACCAGCGTACCTGCGCGGGCGTCCGCGTCACGGCCAGAATGACCGTCCTGGCCTGGAAACCCAGCATCGACCACGGCGTTGCATTGTTGCTGCTTATCATCGGCATCCCCAACGTCGTAGTTGTTTGCCGCGTCAGCACACCAATCGATGCCGGTGTCGTTGAGCCCGCCGTCATCGTTAATGATCGTCCCGGTCGCCGTGGCGGTGCCGAGATCCGCATTGGCGGAAACATTCGACAGGGTGACCGTGAAGGTCTTGTTCGGCTCGACGATGGTGTTTCCGCAAATCGACACATCGAAGGTTTGGGTGGTCACTTCGGGCGAAAACTCCAGGGAACCGTTGGCCGTGAGGTAGTCGATTCCAGAATCACAAGCACTGCCGGGTACGCCGCCGCTGGTGGCCCAGTCTACCTTCACCTCGGCGACGGCCTGCGCCGAGAGGGTGACGGTAAAGGTCATGGGGCTTTCGCCAACATCGCCTTCCAATCGACTGGCGTCGGCGATGCTGACGCTGGGAACGGCGAAACTGGCCGTGACCGTACAGGCCTCGGTGATGGCTCCCGTTTCGTAACTGAATGCCGTGATCGACGGCATACTGCCGGTCTGCTCGATCCCGTTACAACCGGAAACACTCGCGAAGTAGTAGCCCTCAGCGGCTGACCCGGTCACTGTCGTAGTGTCACCAAAATTCACCTCCGGATTGGGGGTGGATGTGATCGTGCCGTTCACCGCCGTGGTGGTGACCGTGTAGGCGTTGATCGTCCACCGCGCATACAGCGTCTGGTCGTCGGTGATCGCGACCGTCGTGGTCGAAAGAACCTCGGTGCCACCGGAAGCCGCCGTGAACCAGCCGGCAAAGGT
>Ga0207421_10003738_pt1 | contig 17957 bp, 15 predicted proteins | sample SodLakKL_010_SED_4_FD_187542 | JGI IMG/M metagenome (GOLD analysis project Ga0207421, IMG submission 187542) | Alkaline sediment microbial communities from Lake Tanatar, Kulunda Steppe, Russia - 8KL_010_SED (SPAdes) (version 2) | ecosystem: Environmental > Aquatic > Non-marine Saline and... | reverse complement strand
GTTGAATACTTCAATCTTGGTTCTGAAGACTATATAAATGTGAAACAGATAGCTGATATAGTATGCAGAGAGATGGGACTAGATGATGTAGAATATGTGTGGACTGGTGGCTCCGATGGTGATAAAGGTGGATGGAAAGGAGACGTTAAGACTATGCTTTTATCGTTAGAAAAGATCAAAGATCTAGGTTGGTCTCCAAAATACGATAGTGCAGAATCGATTGCGAAGACGGTCGAATCATTAATAGAAAAAACCTAGATTAAAAATTTTTACAAAAGAGATGCTAGAGTATTAACGGGATCTGCTATCCAGATCGCCACCAAGAGACAGCTTACGAAATAAACGTAGTAGAGGATATTGTATTTGTATTCATCGAGTTTATCGATCAGTTTTTCCGTCATATTTATCACTTCAAGTCGTCATACGTTTTTATACTATCTTTTTCAAGATGAACACATTATAAATATTTTACCCAAATTCAATCCTATTGACCTACTCAATCATAAACCAAAAAATTATAAGTAGTTAATTTGCTATCTCCTAAATAATTGAGGAATCTGAATGGATAAAAAAATCCATAAGAAGATAGAAAAGGATGATGAATCCTTGACTATTGATGATATCCAACAACTGATCAAGAAGATACAGGAGGAGAATCCAGACCGTGAAGTGTTTTTTGATGGAGATGAGTATGCCATCTGCAGCAGGAAAAAGGAAGGGTAATCTTTGATTTTAATCAAATTAGGCGGGAGTGTTTTGACGGATAAAGAAAAATCTTATTCATTCAGAACTAGGATAGCTAAGAGACTCTTGAGAGAGATAGATAAAAGTTCAATTGATAAATATATAATGATCCATGGAGGAGGAAGTTTCGGCCATCCCGGGGCTAAAAAATATGGATTAAATACCAAGATATCAAAAAACCCTGCAGAGGGGGTATCTAAAGTACAATTGGATATGAGAAGGATGAACAATCATATTTTAGAACTCATGCAGGATAGAGGCATGTGGGGGGTTTCTGTCCCTGGAGGGTTAGTAACTACATTTGAAAACGGGGAATTGGATAAAACAGACCCAACTCTATTTAAAAGATATCTATCATTAGGGCTGATCCCAGTGAGTTTTGGAGACGTAGCTACTGATACAGAAAATGGTGTGACTATCTGCTCCGGAGACGATCTAGTCTTGGGTTTATCGGAACTCGCTGATAAAGCGATATTCGTCAGCGACGTAGACGGTATCTACAAAAATGGTGAAGTCGTGAAAATATTCGACGGAGAGATGCTCCCTCTTGAGGAAGATGATTTCCCTAGAGTGAAAGATGCGGTAGATGTTACAGGTGGTATGAATAAAAAGGTCGAAAAGATGATTAACATCTCTGAGAACTGCGAAACACATATTGTTAATGGAGAAGAACCTGGTAGAGTTCGTAAAGTCTTGAATGGTGAAGAAGTTCTCTCTACAGAGGTGAGGTCATGATCGAATCTAGAAAAGAAGATCACGTAAAAATTAGCTTAGAGAGAGAAGTAGATTTACAAAAAAATTATTGGTCCGACATGGAGTTTTACCATAATTCCGCACCAGAGATAGATTATGATGATATAGATATCGAAGTCGATTTTTTAGGAGAGAGTTTAGCTGCCCCTATTATGATCGCGGCGATGACAGGAGGATATGAAGGTGCTATAAATCTAAATGAAAAATTGGCTTCTACTGCAGAAAAGAAAGGTATAGGTTTCGGTGTCGGGAGTCAAAGGGCGGCTTTAGAGAACGAGGATATGAGAGAAAGCTACAAAACTGTATCGCGATATTCTCCTCCCATAGTCTTCGGGAATATTGGGGCTCCTCAACTTATCTCTCAAGAAGGTTCGGACCCCATAAGATTAGAGGAGGCAGAAGAATTGTTGGAGATGATAGATGGGGATTATCTTGCGGTCCATTTTAACTATCTTCAAGAGGTTGTTCAGCCAGAAGGCGACTTAAAAGCGAGAGGAGTGCTCAAGGCAATGAAAAGCTTATCCTCTAATATACCGACGATAGCTAAAGAAACTGGGGCAGGGGTATCTACGCAGACGGCTCTGAGATTTCAGAACGCAGGGGTCAAGGCAATAGATGTCGGTGGAAAAGGAGGTACTTCCTTTTCAGCTGTGGAGCACTATAGAAATCGAGAGAAACAGATGAAAAAGATCTCAAAAAATTTATGGGATTGGGGTATACCTACACCGGTTTCCATAGTAGAATGTCGTGGATCCGTATCTTTACCCCTGATAGCCACTGGTGGTATCAGGAACGGCATACAGATAGCTAAAGCTATCGCTCTCGGAGCAGATATCGTAGGTATGGCAGGAGGTGTTTTGAAGGCGATAGACGATGATGAAAGGACTGTAGAGGAATATATAGATCGAGTGATTAAAGAACTTAAGACGGTAATGTTCTTATTAGGTTGTAAAGATTTAAATGACCTACTCAATGTCAAAAAAATTTTTACTGGCGATCTTAAGGATTGGATGGATTGATGTACTTAGGTGAGATTGGTTATGAGTTTGAAGAAAGAAATAGAGGATAGAAAGGAAGTGATCGACCATAGGATTGAGGAAATCTTCGTAAAGAAAGAGGAGCATCCTCTATGGGAATATATGGCATATTACCCGGAATTAGGCGGCAAGAAGTTGAGGCCTTTTTTAACCCTCGTAACCACTGGAGCTTTTGAAGAGGATGAAAATAAAGCGATACCATATGGTATAGCGTTAGAATTGGTACATAATTTTACCCTCGTTCATGATGATATAATGGATCAAGATGAACTTCGCAGAGGAAAGGCAACTCTTCACCAGAAGATAGGAGATCCTAATGCGATAAATGCAGGTGATGGACTTTTTGCTCTCTCTTTTAATATTTTATCTCGAACTGAAGTTGAAGGAGAAAAGATTAGAACATTATTGGATGAGTTATCTTCCTCGGTATTGAAGATCGCCGAGGGGCAAGATGAAGACATGAGATTCGAAAAAACGTTTGATATAAGTGAAGATGACTTTATAGAGATGATTGAAAAGAAGACTGCATATCTTTTTAGTGCAGCTACAAGAGGGGGAGCCATAATAGCTGATTGCGATGAGAAAGAGATTGAAAAGATGGGAGAGTACGCTAGAAATATGGGTATCGCATTCCAGATACAGGACGATTATCTCGACCTAGTTGGGGATGAAGATAAAATTGGTAAAGACGTTGGAAGTGATATAAGGGAAGGAAAAAGAACTTTGATGGTTATCAAGGCTTTATCTGAGTTATCAGAAAGAAAAAAAGACCGATTGATAGGAATCCTTGAAAAGAATAATAATACTCAAGAGGAAATCAGAGATGCAATGGACCTCATGAGGGAGACGGGGGCTATAGACTATTCTAAAAATCTAGCGAAAAACCATGCTGAAGAAGCTAAATCTAAGCTAGATATAATCCCTGATCCAGAGTATAGAAATATTCTAGAAGAAGTCGTCGACTTCGTCATATCTAGGGATAAGTAATACTTGTATCTATATTTGTGTCAAAACAAATTTTATCTTCAATCTTCGTCATCATCGTCGTTATTTTTCTTTCTCTTGAATTCGCTTTTTTCTATCTCTTCTAAGAGATCCTTCAAGACCTCCTCAGTTTCCTGCAGGTCTTCGAAATCTCCTTTTTCTCTTATCTCCTCAGCTCTTTTTTCCAATTTCCCCTCTTTCTTTTCTACCTCATCTTCCCTCTCTTCCAATTCTTCTTCCCATTCCTCCAAGGAAGCTTCTCTTTTTTCTAGTTCATCTTTTCTACTTTTCAATTTATCTTCAAGTTCATCAAGTTGATCTTCTTTCTCGCTCAGTTCGTCCTCTAGAGATTGTAGTTCACTTTCTTTTTCATCCAGGATCTCTTTTCTATCTTCGATATCGTTATCTAGTTCTTCTAATTCACTTTCCTTTTCTTGTACCTGTTTTTCTTTAGCTTCTAGTTCTTCTTTAAGTGAATCTAGCTCCGCCTCTTTGTCATCACTTTCACTATCTAATCCTTCCACTAGTTCTTCTTTTTCCTCTAACTTCTCTTCTAGAGACTTGAGCTCTGATTCTTTTTCTTGAAGTTCTTCTTCCTTATCGGAGAATTCCTCATCGATCGATTGAAGTTCATTTTCTTTTTCTTCTAGATCAGTTCTTTTACTTTCGATGTCACTTTCTAGCTCTTCAAGTTGATCTTCTTTATCGCTCAGTTCATCTTCTAGAGTTTGTAATTCACTTTCTTTTTCATTTAGATTTTCTTTTCTGTCTTCAATATTCTCTTCAAGTTCATTCAATTCTTCTTCTTTATCCTGTATTTTCTTCTCTTTTTCGTTCAATTCTTCTTCAATCTCTTGTAATTTTCCTTCTTTATCGTCTAAGTCTTCTTCTTTGTTGGTAATGTCGCTTTTGAGTTCCTCGAGTTGATCTTCTTTATCGCTCAGTTCATCTTCTAGAGTTTGTAATTCACTTTCTTTTTCATCTAGGTTTTCTTTTCTCTCTTCAATATTCTCCTCGAGTTCACTCAATTCTTCTTCTTTATCCTGGATCTTCTTCTTTTTCTCGCCCAATTCGTCCTCCAGGCTCTGTAATTCGTTTTCTTTTTCTTCTAGACTTTCTTCTTTATCTTTTATTTCATCCTCTAAATCCACGAGTTCTTTTTCTCTTCCTTCAAGCTGTTCTTTCCTTTCTTCCAATTCGTTTTCGAGAGACTGGACTTCATCTTCTTTTTCGTCTAGAGTCTCTTTTCTATTTTCGAGTTCATTTTCGAGTTCGCTCAGTTCGCTTTCCTTTTCCTGTAGTCTATCTTCTTTATCGCTCAGTTCACTCTCTAGGGTTTGTAATTCGTTTTCTTTTTCTTCTAGACTTTCTTCTTTATCTTTTATTTCATCCTCTAACTCTCCGAGTTCCTTTTCTTTTCCTTCGAGCTGTTCTTTCTTTTCTTCCAACTCGTTTTCGAGAGACTGGACTTCATCTTCTTTTTCGTCTAGAGTCTCTTTTCTATCATCAAGTTCGTTCTCGAGTTCGTTCAATTCACTTTCCTTTTCTTGGAGTTGATTTTCTTTTTCACTCAGTTCGTCCTCTAGAGATTGCAATTCCCTTTCTTTTTCATCTAAACTCTCTTTTCTCTCTTCGATATCATCCTCGAGTTCATTCAACTCATTCTCTTTTTCTTGGAGTTGATCTTCTTTCTGGCTCAGTTCGTCCTCTAGAGATTGTAGTTCGTCATCTTTTTCATCTAGAGTCTCTTTTCTATCTTCAAGTCTGCTCTCAAGTTCACTCAATTCGTTTTCTTTATCCTCTACTTCGGATTGTCTTTGGTTGAGTTCGTTTTCAAGTTCCACTAATCCATTTTCTTTCTCTATAAGATCAGTTTCTAAGTCATCTAATTCTTGTTTTCTTTTTTCCAATTTCCCCTCTAACTCGCTCAGTTCGTCTTCTAAAGTTTTCAACTCGCTTTCTTTTTCATCTAGATTTTCTTCTCTGTTTTCGATATTCTTTTTAAGTTCGGTCAGTTCACTTTCCTTTTCTTGTAGCCGTTCCTCTTTATCACTCAATTCATCTTCAAGGGATTGTAGTTCGTCATCTTTTTCATCCAAATTCTCTTTTCTATCTTCAAGTCTGCTCTCAAGTTCACTCAATTCGTTTTCTTTATCCTCTATTTCGGATTTTCTTTGGTTGAGTTCGTTTTCAAGTTCTACTAACCCATTTTCTTTTTCTGTTAGATCAGTTTTTAGCTCGTCTAATTCTTCTTTTCTTTTATCTAATCTCTCCTCTAACTCACTCAGATTATCTTCTCTTTCCTCTATTTCTTCTTTAGCATTTGCTAGTTCATCTTCCTTCGCTTCTATTTCCTTGGTTCTTTTTTTCAATCTATCCGCTTTACGTTCTAGTTCATTTTCCCATCCCTCATTCTTGACTTCTCTCATGTCAAGATTGCTTTCTTTCTCTTGTAATTTCTCTTCCCACTCATCGAATTCTTCTTGTTTATCGTTCAGCTCACTCTTTATCTTATCTAATTCCTCTTTCCTGGTCTGAAGTTGCTCTTCTTGATTCGTTAACTGCTTATCTCGGCTATTTAAAACATCGTGATACGAATCTAGCTTATTTTCTCTTTCATTTAATTGGTCTTCTAAGTCTGTAAGTGTTTCCTCCCATCTTTCCATCTTGTTTTCTACTTGGTTAAGACCCTTCTCTTTTTCTTCTAATTTCTTTCCTTTATTTGATAGATGTTCTTCTCTTTCGTCAAGTCGAGTTTTTTGCTCATCTAATCTCACCTCTCTGTTATCGAGCTCAGTGTTTTTATCTTCTAATTTACATTCCCATTCATTCAATCTCTCCCGTTCGTTATCGATATTTTCCTCTCTTTCTTCGAGAGATTTGTTCCATTCATCTAAGAGTCCTTCTCTTTCTTGGATTTTGTTTTCTAGTTCTTCAAATCTCTCTTCTCTTTCATCCAATTTTTCCTCAAGCGTATCAATACGTTTTTCCTTCTCTTGGACTTCTCTCTCTTTCTCTTTTACAGCGGTTTCTCTTTCCTGGAGTGTTTCCTCTCTAGTGTCTAACTCATTTTCTCTCTCATCAAGGTCATTTTCCCTTTTTCCTAATTTATCCTCTTTTTCCTGAATCTTTTCTTCCCAATCTTCTAATTCATCTTCACGGTCCTTTATATCTGAATATCTTTCCTCTAAGCCATTTTCTATCCCCTCTAATTTTTCCTCCCAAGTATCCAATTTGTTTTCTCTTAGTTCAATAACTTCTTCCACCTTTTGGATTTTTTCTACCCTATCTTCTAATTGATCCTCGTATACGATCAATTTTTCTTCCCAAGTATTTAGATCATTTTTTGTTTCTATTAATGTATCTTCCCTCTCATCTAGCATCTCTGATTTTTTACTGAGATTTTTCTCTCTATTGTTGAGGTCAGTTTCCCAACCTTCGAGCTGTGTTTCCCGGATATCCATATTATGCTGCGCTTTAAAAATCTCATCTTCTTTATTTTCAAGTTCGTTCTCCCAATACTCCAATTCTTTTTTCATTTCCTCGATAGAATTTTCTCTTTTTTCTAGATTCTCTTCCATTCTCTCGAGCCTTTCCTTTTTGCTTTCTAACTCATCTGCAAATTCATTAAGTTCTTTCCTTTCCTCTTCGATGTCCTTCTCTTTCTGTACTAGTTCGTCGTCCTTCTCCTCGAGTTTATCATCCTTTTCAGAAAGCTGATGCTCCCACTCTTCCAACTCCGCTTCTCTAAGGTCCTGTCTTTTCCTTCTTTTCTCTATCCCTCTTTCCTTCTCATTTAAAGAGCCCGATTTTTCTTCTAATTCTTTTTCTCTTCTCTCTAAATCTTTTTTAAATTTTTCTAGAGAATTCTTTTCGACTTCTAATTCTTTTTCAAGTTCAGATAAATTACTCTCCCAATCTTTCAGTTCGTCCTTTGTTTCAATCAAATCATTTTCTCTATCCTTCAGTTCCTCTTTTTTATCCCCGAGCTCTTCCTTTACATCCTGGATTTGCTCCTCCCATCCTTCTAGTTTAGTTTCTTGAATATCTAATTTCGTATCTTTTTGCTCTAGATTTTCTTCATATTCTTTTAGATTCCTTTCTTTTTCTTCTAAAGTTTCTTCCCACTTTTCAATTTCTTCTTCCTTTTTTTGATGTTTTTCTTCTTTTTCTTTCAACTCTTGAAGTTTTTTCTCTACTTTTTCTTTCTCTTCACCTAACTCTTTTTCGATATCTTCTATCTCGGCTTCTCTCTGTTCTAGTCTCCTTCGCTCTTCTTGGATTGTGTTTTTTTCAGCCTCGATATCCTCCTTCATCTTTTCGAGGCTGTCCCGCTTTTTTTCTTTCTCTGCTAGTCCGGATTTCAATTTTTTTTCTTGTTTTCCGATACTTTTTTTGATTTGTTCAAGATTCTTTTCTCTTTCCTGGGTCTTTTTTTCCTTTTCTTTGAGTTCTTCTTCCTTTTCAGCTAACTCTTTCTTTTTTCTCTCTAACAACTTTTTCTCTTTTTCTATCTCCTCTTTCTTTTTTTCTAGTTCCTTCCTTTCGGTTCTTTTTTCCTCCAGCTCTTCTTCCCATCTCTCAAGTTCCCTTTCAAAACGTTCCAATTTATTTTCTTTTTCTTCTAGGTTCTTCTCTTTTTTCCTCAATCTTTTCACTAATTCATTAACATCTTTCCCACTATCTGTTTGAACGTTTGTTTCACCGTCATCTGACTTTTTAACGATATCCTCCTCATCTATCATTTCTTCAATAGATTCTTCCTCAGGAGATACAAGTTTAGACTTTTCTTCAAAACTCTCACTTTTTCTTCTCTGCTTTACACCTTCACCTGCTCCTCTTTCTTCGCTAGAGCTCAATTCTACCATCAAATCGATATCGATTTTATCTGTGATCTTATGGTCTTCAAATTTTGAGATGATCTGATCGATATAAAAATTTGAAGTCGAATGAGAGTAAGAATAAAGTTCTAAGATGCTTTCCTCATTTGAAGAAAGATTAGCTATCTCGTTCAGAGCTTCTCTGCCCTTGAGTACCTTACCAGTTTTTTTTAGATTTGCAGCAACCGGTAGGGCTTTCTTGAATACTATTTTTCCCTCAAATTGAGTCCCTCTTTTTTTATAGATGAGATTCATGTACCCATCGAGATTTTGACTTTTCACCTCATCCACTAGATCTTTTAAAGCATCTTTGCCCCCCAAAGAGGTCAATAACCTTTTCCCAGCGGGTATTTCCATTATGGAATTCCTCCTGTTTTACGAGATATTTCTTCATTATATGAATAGATTTAATCATATAGAAGTTTCGGTTGATTACCAGATGGCAGCAGGGGTACTTATGTAATTTTAAACCTTATCAAGTAGGTATTCTTTAGCTTTGTATAGCGCGATAGTTGTATGAGGATGTGTGATCTCATTTTTTTCCAACATCTTGTATACTTTTTTCATTGGTAACTTTATGATCTCGATATCTTCTCCTTCGTCGTGATTCACTTCTCCTCCTTCTTCTGCACTTCCTACGAATAGATGTGCCTTTTGGTCGTTCAAACTTGCGATGGGATGATATTCACACAATTTTTTACAACCATTGAGTATATATCCTGTTTCTTCTTCTAGCTCTCTTTTTGCGGCCTCTTCCGGTGTTTCTCCTTTGTCTATAAATCCTGCTGGGAGTTCGATGACTTTTTTATCGACAGGATATCTATAGTTTTTAATCAATACCAATTTTTGTTCTTTTAAAGGTAGAACACCTGCGAAATCTGGAAGATCAAATATAGTGTATGTTTTTTCAGTTCCATCAGGTAAGACAACTTCCTCTTCTGTCAATGTGAAAAGTGTAGATTCAGCGATCCTACGAGATTCCTTTTTTTCCCATCTAGACATATCTATGCTAACACAATAGGATGTATTTTTTTCTTATCCAAAGAAAAAAGCTTCCAGGAAGAAAACGCCTCCTATGATAATGAATAGACCGCCGGCTATGAGATCTATTTTTTTCCTCTTAAAAAAGTCACCCGTCTTAGAGCCTAACAAAACTCCTATACTGATTATTGCTCCCATCCCTGCCAAGGATCCGACAAGGACCAAAAAAGGGGAACTATACCGGGCCGTTAATGCTATCACGACCAGTTGTGTTTTATCACCCAATTCAGCGAATATGGAAAATAAAAATGAACTCGCAAATACACTTTTTCTTTCTTTTTCAATATTTATTTTTTCTTTTTTGTGGTTAAAGAGAGTATATATGCCGAAGGATAAGAAGATGATAGATGCTACGATCTTCACGTAAGTTAGGGGGATGTATTGAAAGATGATGGTCCCGAAAGCCACCGCTAGTAAAGTGACGAGCACGATCCCTGAAAAAATACCTAGAAAAACGGTTTTGTTCTCATATTTTGAAGCAAGCGAAATGGTAATCAATTGACTCTTATCTCCTATCTCCGCGACGAACACGGATGAAAATGTAATCGCGATTATAAATAACCAAAGCATCGATGTATGTTCTATTTCAAAATATAAATAGCTTTTGCTGAGCAGTTTATTCTCTACCCACATTAGATTTATATTAGAAGAGTAATTAGATGTAATCGTGTAAACCGTGAAAATTTCCTTGTTGATTCTTCAACCCCATCACATAGATTTCTTCCAAAATCTCTACAGTGAGTTGGAAAAAGAAGGTCATAAAGTAGTAGGTCTAATCAGAGGTGACGAGATAAACAGACGTTATCTTTCAGAATCTGATATGAGGCACAGTTTTTTTGGAAGCGAAACCACGGGTCATATTCCTGAATTTGTTTGTTCTACTCGAAACAAGTTCTCTTTGACAAGCAAATTACTCGCTTTCAGACCGGACCTCATATTATCTGTCAATAGTCTTCCTTCCTCTCCTTTCAACTCGATATTTAATATGACTTCGATCGTTTTCTTGGATCACAAACTTAAAAACAAAGAGGAAAGAAATTTGTTCAATTATGCGGACAATATAGTTACTCCTGATTGTTATCCTTTCGATGTCCCGTCTGAGAAACATCTCACCCACCCAAGCTATCACTCTTTGGCATATCTTCATCCGAACAGATTTAAACCTGACCTTCAGCTGTTGGACGAACTTTCCTTAGAACCTGATGATTACGTTTTCGTGAGCTATGCAAGAAAAAATTGGCTCGAGGGAAAGGATCATAGTCTCCTACAGCGAAGAGAAAAGATAGACATGGTTAGGTCATTGGAAGAACATTCTGAGGTAGTGGTGGATGGAAGGGGCTCAGTACCTGAACCTTTAGAAGAATACGTTCCTTCCGTAGCTTTAAATAAATATAATCATCTCTTGGCTAATGCTAGTTTGGCAGTTGGTGACGATCCGATCATAGCTTCTGAAGCTGGGGTTTTAGGCATACCGTGGATTTTCGTTTCTAACTCTACAGTACCAACTCTAGAAGAACAAGAGATACATTATGAAATAGGCACCCAAGTGGCGGATATCGAGGAGGCAGAAAAATTTTCAAAAATGATATTGACAGGAGAGATCGAGCCCGATGTTAAGAGTGCTCGAAAACAGATATTGAAGGATAAAAAGGATTTAACGAGATGGATGATGAGACTTATAGAATACCATGAATGAACATTTGAAGTATGAATTCAAAAATCTAAATCATCGGAGGTCACTTGCTATATATGAATAGATGGTTCGAAGATGAACGTTTTTGGGAAGAGTTCAAGCAAGTCCTATTTTCTAAAGAGAGGATAAAGAAGACTCCATATCAGGTCGATAGATTTGTCGAACTTCTAGAGTTGAGAAGAGGGGATAAAATACTAGATCAGTGCTGTGGGATAGGACGACATTCTATAGAACTCGCCAAGAGAGGTTACGAAGTTACAGGGGTCGATATAACTAGAAAATATCTAGAAGAGGCTCGGGAGCAGGCTCAAAAGGAAAGTTTAGATGTAGAATTCATAAAAGCAGATATCAGAGAATTCAAGAGAGATAGTTTTTATGATGCGTGCATCAATTTTTATACATCTTTTGGATATTTTGAGGATCGAGCTGAAAATATCAAGGTCATCGAAAATGTATACTCATCCTTAAAACCAAAGGGTAGATTTTTACTAGATGTTATGGGAAAAGAGATATTGGATAAAGTCTACACTGAAGAGGATATATGGAGGATAGACGATGGTTTTTTTCAAGAGGAAAGAAAGATAAGAAACGATATAGATATGCTTGAAAGCAGATGGAAATTGATAAGAGATGACGGAGAAATCAGAGAACACAAATTCATGTACAAAATTTACACTGAGGAAGAACTCAAGAGCCTTTTGAGTGAAGGTGGTTTCAGTGATATAGAGACATATGGCGACCTTGAAGGCGGAAGTTATGATGAAGAAGCAGATAGGTTGATAGCTCTAGCCCAGAAATAGGTATTTATATCCGACTCTAAAAACCAATTGAAGGGGAAATATTAAATCCCATATGCTTAGTTAAACATCTTGAATGAAAGATCCCTATGGAAGAGAAGTAACAAATATCCGAGTTTCGCTCACACAGGAGTGTAATCTAAGGTGCTTTTATTGCCATAACGAGGGTGAAGAAATGTGCGAACAGACCACTGGTCTGAAGCTAGATGAGGTTAAACGCTTATTGGAAACAGCTTCTGAGATGGGGGTGTACAAAGTGAAGTACTCCGGCGGGGAGCCTTTACTTCATCCAAAAATAGAAGAAATAATAGACTATTCTTCAAATTTGATGGATGATGTCTCCCTTACCACGAACGGCATTTTACTCCAGCAAAAAGCGAAAAAATTGAAAGAGGTAGGTTTGGATAGGGTGAATGTAAGTCTAGATACGACTGAACCAAAAACTTACGAAAAGATAACTGGTGAAGATAAAGTTTCAGAGGTCAAAAAAGGAATAGAGGAAGCTAACGAGGTCGGTCTATTCCCTGTAAAGATAAACATGTTGTTGATGACAGGTTTGAACGACAAAAATATCGAGGATATGATGAGCTTTGCCAGTGAATCGGGTTCTATCCTACAGATAATAGAGTTAACTAGTAATGAGGAAGAGATCGATAGAAAATTCTACCAAGATCATCATATCTCCTTAAAAGATTTAGCTTCAGAGCTGAAAAAAAGAGCGGTCAGAACAAAGACTAGAAGGATGCACGCAAGGAAAAAATATTTTCTAGAAGATCCTGAAGTCGAGGTTGAACTTGTGAGGACGATGCACAACTCTACGTTCTGCCAAAATTGCACTCGATTGAGAGTTACTTCAAAAGGAGAATTAAAACCGTGCCTGTTGAGAACTGACAATCATGTTTCTATTAGAGATCGATTAGAGAACGGCGGAAACGTAAAAGATAAGTTCATCGAAGCTATTGAGAAAAGAGAACCGTATTGGTGTGAGTGAAATGGATGAAAAAAAGGCGATAGTAACAGAAGAGGATTTTGATCTTGACGAATTGAAAGAACGTGTTCATTCAGATGAAGACGGCGCTGTTGTGGTTTTTAATGGGGTCGTGAGATCAAAAAATGATGGGCAGAAAATCGAAAAGCTGGAATTGCAGAGATATGAAGGTATGACCGAAGGCGAACTTGAAAAGGTAAAAGAAGAGGCTATAAATAATTTCGAGATCACAGACCTAATTTTGGTCCATAGGTATGGATCTCTCGAAATAGGAGACAATATAGTAGGTATAGTAGCTAGTGCTCCCCATCGAGAAGAAGCATTCGAAGCATGCAAATACTCCATAAACAGGATAAAGGAAAAAGTACCTCTTTGGAAAAGAGAGACTACCGAAGGCGGAGAATCCCGATGGTTAGATAGAGAGAAAGATGAGGACGGTGAATTGGAGTGGGAATGATCGATATAAGCGAGAAGAAAAAAGTTACTAGACTAGCGAGGGCTAAAGGAGAGATCGAGTTAACTGAGGAGAGTATAGAAGCGATTAGAAAAGATGAAGTCAAAAAAGGCGATGTCTTCCAGGTCGCAGAGGTATCGGCGATCCAGGCAGTGAAAAAAACTCCTGAATCCATTCCACATTGCCACCCTATACCTATAGAAGGTATCGAATTCTCAATTAGAACAGAGGAAGACGTTATCGAGGTAGAATGCGAAGTCAAGGCGGTTTACAAGACGGGGGTGGAAATGGAAGCTCTTGCCGGTGTGAATGCGGCTCTGTTGACAATATGGGATATGGTCAAGTACCTTGAAAAAGACCAAAAAGGGCAGTATCCTAAAACGATGATAAAAAACGTTTCAGTTTTAGAGAAAAAGAAGGTTGATAAAGATGGGTCGTGAAGAGCACAAACACAATGCTCCTGATCATGTGAGATGTGGTGTGATAACTGTCAGTGATACGCGAGATGTGGATAGCGATGAGTCTGGAAAGAAGATACGTGAGATGTTGATGGAAGAAAAACATGAAATCGTTGGATATGAAATCGTCAAAGATGATTCCGAAGAGATAAAAAACATTATTCAATCCATCGATGCGAAAGTCTATATATTGTCTGGAGGGACAGGGATTAGCCAAAGGGATGTCACAGCCGATGTTCTCGATGATATAATAGATAAAAAGCTCCCAGGATTTGGAGAGGCATTCAGGAGGCTGAGTTTTCAAGAGATTGGCTCCGCAGCGATATTGAGTAGAGCTGTAGCTGGTATTTCTGATGAAAAGATATATTTTGCTTTACCTGGTTCTGTATCTGCGGTTGACCTTGCTATGAAAGAACTTATCTTACCCGAGATAGGACATATGGTTTATGAGGTGAACAAGTGATAGAGAAACAGCGCCCATTCGGAGAACTGATAACTTACGATGAAGCTTTATCTACCCTTTTGAAAGAAATCGATCCTATAGAAAGAAAGGAAATAGTTCCTCTAAATGATGCCTTTGAGAGGATTTTAGCTTCCGATGCTGAAAGCGATATGTTTGTACCTCCTTTTGATAGAGCGGCTATGGACGGTTTTGCTGTAAAAGCCGAAGATACCTTTGAGGCCGGTAAATTTGATCCGACGGAGTTGAAAGCTGTAGGAAAACTTCATGCTGGAGATTCACCTGATAAAAAACTCAGAAAAGGTGAATGCATACAGATCGCAACTGGTGCACCTATGCCAGAGGGCGCTGATGCTGTCGTCAAAGTGGAAGTAACCGAGAAAGAGAACGAAATGGTAAGCATATATCAGCCTGTCCATCCCGGAGAGAACGTTTCACCAAAGGGGGAAGATATCGAAAAAGGCGAGACTGTTCTGAAAAAGGATATATTTCTTACTTCATCAAGGATCGGTGCGTTAGCAGCTATGGGTAAAGAAAAGATAGAGGTCTACGAAAAACCAAAGATAGGTATAATACCTACTGGTGACGAAGTAGTACCGGTCGGTAAGAAGTTGGAGCCTGGCCAGATATATGACGTGAACTCTCATACACTCACTAGCGTGGTAAATAAAAACGGATGCATCCCTTTCAGTGGAGAAGTGGTTCACGATTCTATAGAAGGTCTGAAAGAGGGGATCGAAAAAGAGATAGACGAGATGGATATGATCCTCTTCTCTGGAGGTAGTTCTGTTGGAGATAAAGACGTTCTCATCGATGCATTAGATTCTATTGGGGAAGTCATATTTCACGGTATAAAACTAAAGCCAGGGAAACCGACTTTATTTGGAAAAGTAGAAGGCATCTCTGTAATAGGTATGCCTGGATACCCAACTTCGTGTTTAAATACGGCTCAACAATTGATAAAACCCGCTTTGAGAAAACTTTCAAGACTGCCTGAGCCGCCGGAAAGACGTACTAAGGCAGTCCTTCAAAAAAGGATAACATCCTCACTCGGTCGACAGCAATACATGACCGTTAGACTCGATAACGGGAAAGCACAACCTGTTTACAAGCAATCAGGAGCTATCACCAGCATGGCACAAGCAGACGGTTATTTTGAGATACCAGAAAACAAGGAGTTGGTAGAGAAAGGAGAGAAGATATCAGTTATTTTGTTCTAGTTACTTTTCAATCTACGATCTTCACATCTTTTCCTCTGTTCACGTCTTTTATAATCTGTTTCGCCACTCTTGTCCCTTTTCTGATCTTTATCGAGCCGTCTTGTCCTACTGTGACGGTTGAGAGATATTCATTTCCTGAGAATAGGTCTACTGTTTTTCCGACCCTTTCTCTGCCCGCTTCGATGATCACTTTTTCCTCACCAATGATGGCATCAACTCTTTCACCGCCGGTTTTGTTTTCGACGACTTTTTTTCGGTCTACTCTGTCTTTCAAAGGCTGTACGTCTATCTTCAAGTTTAAATGGTCTTCTATTCTTGCGATGTTTTTTCCATTCTTTCCGAGAAGTCTAGGTATCTCACTATCAGGTATATACACAGTAACTCTGTTTGAACCTGAGACCTCTACATCAACTCTTCCACTCACATATCTGTTTATCTCTCTTTTTATCTCCTTTTCTGCGATCTCTTGGACTGGTTTGCTTTTTTCTTTTCCCTCTACTGGCATAACAACCACCTGTTCTCCGTAGGAGTATACTTCGTATTCTGTAGTTCCGGTCTCAAAATCCCTTACTTCTATAACCGGTCTAGCGAGGTCCTCTTCGACCATCCCCTCGGGCACTTTTACAGTATATGTTATATCGTAAACCTTTCGGATTTGGGCTTCTTCGACAAAAACTATTGTATCCACGACCTGGGGAACCATACCCAGTTCTACTCTTCCGATCAATCTTTGTAATGCGTCTATGGCTCGATTAGCGTGAGTTACTCCTATCATACCCACTCCAGCGAGTCTCATGTCCGCGAAGACCTTGAAGTGAGGTGTCTTTCTGACTTCATCGTAGATGGTATAATCTGGTCTTACCAGAAGAAGTATATCAGCCGTATTCTCCATCTTTCCTTCCAACCCACTGTACTGGGTTATCTCGTCGCCTACCTGCAGATCTCTAGGGTCTTCCATAGTTTTGACCGTAAATTCACCTTCTTTCAGGTATTCAGCGATGGCCTGTGCTAGAGTGCTCTTCCCTGCTCCGGGAGAACCTGCTAATAGAACACCTCTCTGCCTTTCGGATAATCTATCCTTTAACTCTTCCGACATCCTATAATCTTCGAGAGAAACTTTGGCTACTGGCCTAACAGCTGTAATCTCATATCCGTCAGAGAAAGGAGGACGAGAGATAACGATACGGATATCCTCAAGCTGAACGACTGTAGCACCTCCTTTATCAAATTCGATAAAACCTTCTGATGATCTTTTCGCGTTCTCTATGATGTTATGGGCTAGATCACGCAGACTCTTTTCAGTCAAAATTTCTTTTCCGATCACTTCGGTTCTGATGTCTCCAGGAACACCTTTTTTAGCTTTAGGCTTTACTCCCTTTCTCAAGTGTACTGACATCACGTTTTCGTCGAAATAACCTAGGATTTTGTTCTTGGTCTCTTCTTCTTTTATTTCAGGCTTTAAGTATTCTACCTTCAGTCCTTTTGCTTTCGCGACTTCGGCCTGCACGATATCACTCGTCAATAATGTCGCGTTTTCCTCGGTCGCAATGGATCGGATTATAGAGTCAATCTCACCAGTTGAAGCCAACTCTTGGTCTTCCAATCTTGGCCTTTCACCTTTGAAGGATAGAGATATTCTTCCTTTCTGAGAATATTTTTTTAACTTCTGGATTTCCTCTAGTCCGCTCATTCCTGTCTCCTGTCCTCTGTTTGCTTGAGATTCGAGTTCAAACAGTACTGCTTCAGGTATGATTATGTCTGAATCCTCAAACTCGCCAGCTTCTAGTTTACTAGTGATTCGACCATCGACGACAACGCTAGTGTCAGGTACTATCTTCATATTTATCATTCATTAAGGCTCTCATTAAATACTTTTGCTAATTCGAGCTTCATATCAAGATGCTTTAATCAGATTATAAATCATCTTAGGATGTACTAGTAAAAGAATGAGCAGGCTTCTATCTACCCTCGCTATCACTGAGGATGGCCCTAAAGATAGTCCAGCGGATCAATAGGGAGCTCTTGATATCCTCATGAGGGATGGTGTAGCAATGGCTATAAAGAAGCTGAACAAACCTTGGAAAGAAAACAAACATGGTCGTAAGACTTACTCTGCAAAGTGTTTAGAATTATGACTAACAGAACTTATGACTAACAGAAAATATGATGGACTCGAGTCATATGTCTAATTGGCCTTTGAAAAGATAGAGATAACCTTTCATGTAGAGAGAATTCCGGGAAGAAGAATTATCTCAGCAGAAAAAAATCTAATCCCTGCTTATATAGAGGTATAGATAAACGTATAACGATTTACTTGAGAAAATAGATTTGATTGATCATCAAAGAGTTCAAAAAAAGAAATATGAACATAGTTGTGGATAGTACTTCCTTCAATACTGTCGCTCAGTAGAATATCATTTCTCATGAACTGAAGCTTTCTTATTAATA